>Ga0335076_10005852_pt1 | contig 12407 bp, 9 predicted proteins | sample Lox_Sample_25_FD_206717 | JGI IMG/M metagenome (GOLD analysis project Ga0335076, IMG submission 206717) | Soil microbial communities from Loxahatchee National Wildlife Refuge, Florida, United States - Lox_Sample_2.5 | ecosystem: Environmental > Terrestrial > Soil > Wetlands | place: USA: Florida...
TCCCGACCGTCTGAGCAGCGCGCTGGAAATCGCCGCCGCGGACATGCCAGGTGAGAAGCCGTCCGTGACGGCGGCGAATTCGGCGGTGCCGGCAAGCGCGCAGCCGCCGGCGGCTCTCGTTCCCGCTTCGGCAACGGTGGTGATGGACGTCGAAAGCGGCGGCCTCGTCGTTCCGTCTCTGATCGGGAAACCAGTGCGTGCTGCGGTCGAGATCGCGCAGGAGACGGGATTTGAGATCGACGTGATCGGCGAAGGCGTCGCCCGCGAGCAGGCGCCGGCCGCCGGTGCCCATATTGCGCCGGGAGGGCGCGTGGCGGTGCGGTTCGCACCGTGAGTCTTGGTCCGTAGAGACGCAGCGTGCTGCGTCTCTACACTATAATTTTTGTAATGACCTTCCCCCACCTCTTGTACGGCGCTGAGGTCTTATCTCAAAGCGGCGATGCCGAAATTTCCGGCGTCGAATACGACTCGCGCCAGGTCAAGCCGGGCGACTGCTTCGTCGCCATGCGCGGGGAAGCTACGAACGGCAATCGTTACATCGATGCTGCCATCGCCAAGGGCGCGGTTGCCGTGGTGACTGATTCCGCCGGAGAAAAGCCTCGGGCAGGCGTCGCCTGGGCGCAAGTCGCGCACGGCCGCCGCGCTCTGGCGCGCATGAGCGCAAATTTCTATCGCCGTCCGGCGGAGAAGCTGCGCATCACCGGCATCACCGGCACCAACGGCAAGACCACAACCAGCTTCCTGCTCGAATCCATCCTGCAGGCCGCCGGCCGCAAGAGCGTGCTCGTGGGGACGGTCGAATACCACGTCGCCGGCAAGGTTCTCTCCGCGCCCCACACTACGCCCGAAGCGCTGGAGTTGGAACGCATGTTCTCGCAAGCGCTGGGAGCCGGAGCGACCGAAGCCGTGATGGAAGTTTCCTCGCATGCGCTCGAGCAGCAGCGCGTGTTCGGAATTCCGTTCGATGTGGCCGTCTTCACCAACCTCACGCGCGACCACCTCGATTATCACCAGACCATGGAGCGCTACTTCGACTCGAAGCGCATCCTGTTTCGCGGGTGCGGTACCGAGCCGCCGCGGGTTGCTGTTCTCAATGTCGATGATGAATATGGCGTGAAGCTGGCGCAAGCGGGGAAGTGGGGACTGCGCATTACTTACGGCGTTGCCGTCGGCGACTTCCATGCCGAGAACATCGATGCTGGCCGCAGCGGCACGCGGTTCGACGTCGTCACACCATCCGGCCGGATTCCCATCTGGTCGCCGCTGATCGGGCGCGTGAACATCTACAACATTCTCGCGGCCGCAGCCGCAGCCTATGGACGCGAGTGCCCGGCCCAGGCGATCGAAAGGGGTGTGGCGACGCTGCAGCGCGTGCCCGGCCGGTTCGAGCGCGTGGACTGCGGGCAGGGATTCTACATCGTCGTGGACTACGCTCACACCGACGATGCGCTGCGCAATCTCACCACCCTGGCTCGCGCGCTGGTGAGCAAGGACAGCGGCCGCGTGATCACCGTTTTCGGCTGCGGCGGCGATCGCGACCGCACCAAGCGTCCGCTCATGGGTGAAGCCGCCGGCAGAGGCAGCGACTTTGTGGTGGTGACTTCCGACAATCCGCGCAGCGAAGATCCGCTGGCCATAATTAATGACGCGCTTCCCGGGATTCAACGCACTGGTACGCGGTACACGATGCAGCCCGACCGCCGCAAAGCCATTGCGCTGGCCATCGACGAAGCCCGTCCCGGTGACATCGTGCTCATCGCCGGCAAGGGCCACGAGAAAGTGCAAATCAGCCGTGAAGGCGCTGCGCCGTTCGACGACGTCGAGGTCGCGCGCGAGGTGTTGCGCAGGATGGGTTATGAGCCGTGCGCCTCGGCGGTGTCGGAGAAGGCCGCGCCATGAGACTTCCCCTGGGACGCATCGCCGAGTTCATCGAAGCCGCGGGCGAGTTCGACGCCAACGCGATTGCGAACGCGTACTCCATCGACTCGCGCACGCTCGCTCCCGGCGACATGTTTTTCGCGGTGAAGGGGGAGCGCCTCGACGGCCACGACTTTGTCGAGCAGGCGCTGGCCGCGGGCGCGGTGGCCGCAGTCGTAGGCCGCGAGCAAGCGCCGCGCTATACCGGGCGGCATCGCCTGTTGGCAGTCGCCGACCCGCTCATTGCTCTACAGCGGCTGGGGGCGGCTGTCCGGCGGCTCTGGGGAAAAAAACTGGTCGCGGTCACTGGCTCGACGGGCAAGACAACCACCAAGGAAGCCATCGCCCAGGTGCTGCGCGCGCGCTTCCGCATCCTGAAGTCTGAAGGCAATCTCAACAACCACTTCGGCCTGCCGCTGCAACTGCTGCGCCTTGAGCCCGAGCACGAGATCGCGGTCATCGAGATCGGCATGAACCATGCCGGCGAGATCCGCACCCTGGCCGCGATTGCGCAGCACGACATTGCGGTGGTCACCAACGTTGGGCCGGTCCATCTTGAATTCTTCGATTCCGTCGCCGCCATCGCCCGCGCCAAGTACGAGCTGATCGAAACGCTTCACCCTGGCGGGACCGCAGTGCTTAATGCCGACGATCAATACGTTTCCCAATTTGGCCGTGACTTCCACGGGAAAGTTGTCACCTATGGCATTGAGCGCCCAGCCGATGTGCGCGCCGAGAAGATTGAGCCGCGCGGCCTCGAGGGTACAGCTTTCGATCTGGTGGCCGGCGGCTGCCACCAGGCCGTTAAGTTACCCGTGCTCGGCCTGCACAATGTCTACAATGCGCTGGCGGCGGCGGCGGTAGGGCTGGAAAATGGAATTCCGCCGTCGGAGGCTGGCGTGGCGCTGGCTGCGCTCTCGGCGCAAGACAAGCGTGGGCAATTGATCGAGGTTGCCGGCGCGACCGTCATCAATGATTGCTACAATTCCAATCCAAAAGCGCTCGAGGCGATGGTGAGTTCGTTTACCCAGCTGCCGGCACGGCGGCGAATCGTGGTGGCCGGCGAGATGCTGGAACTCGGCTCGACAGGCGACGAGCTGCATCGCCAGTGCGGGACCGCGATCGCAAAGGATGGCATCGATCTGCTGCTCGGCGTGCGCGGCCTGGCGCGGCACATGGTGGAGGCGGCCCGCGCGGCCGGTATGAAGGCGGAATTCGTCGAGACGCCGCAGCAGGCGGGCGAGTGGTTGGCGCGCGAGGTGCGGCCCGGCGATGCTGTCTTGCTCAAAGCCTCGCGCGGTGTGAAGCTGGAAGGCGCGCTCGACGCGTGGCGCGCGCACCCGCAGGCCGCGGCAGCAAAGTAACCCCGGGACACAGGAAGGCGGAGGCAGATTGCTTTATTGGTTGTTGTACGTCAAACTTTTTCCCTACTTCTCGCCCTTCCGCATCTTCCGGTACCTGACGTTTCGCACCGCTTTTGCCAGCCTCACCGCCCTCGCCACGGGCTTGATCGTCGGTCCGGCGGTAATCCAGCGCCTGCGCGAATTCCAAATCGGCCAATACATCCGCGAAGAAGGCCCGAAAGCCCACCAGAAGAAGGCCGGCACGCCGACCATGGGCGGAGTGCTGATCGCGATCTCGATCGTCGTGCCCACGCTGTTGTGGGCTGACCTGAGCAACATTTATGTATGGCTGGCGGTTTTAGCCACCCTGGCCTTCGCTGCCATCGGCTTCGCCGATGATTACTTGAAGGTCATCCACCACCGCAACCTAGGCCTTACCGGTCGGACCAAGCTAATGCTGCAAATTCTGACCAGCCTGGTGATCGCCGTGGTGCTCATGCTGTTAACCGCCAGCGGCGACTACTCCACGCACTTGATGGTCCCATTTATGAAGCGGTTTCGGCCCGACCTGGTGTTCACGCACCTGATGCTGCGAAACCAGTACCTGTGGCCGATCGCGTTCCTTCCGTTTCTCGCGTTTGTGGTGCTGGTAATCGTGGGCTCATCGAATGCGGTGAACCTGACGGACGGCCTCGACGGCCTGGCCATCGGCTGCACGGTGATCGCCGCCGGCGCGCTCGCCGTGCTCACCTACGTCAGCGGGCATACAGTATTCGCCGGCTATCTCGAGCTGCAGCGCATGCCGCAGGTTGGCGAACTGACTATTTTCTGTGGAACCATGGTGGGCGCGAGCATCGGTTTTCTTTGGTATAACGCCCACCCGGCCGAGATCTTTATGGGCGATGTGGGCTCGCTCGCTCTCGGCGGCGCCATCGGAACTGTCGCCGTGATGATCAAGCAGGAGCTGCTGCTGCCCTTTATCGGCGGCGTGTTTGTGATGGAAGCCGTCTCGGTGATCCTGCAGGTGGCGTCCTACAAGCTGCGGCGCAAGCGCATTTTCAAGATGGCGCCGTTGCACCATCACTTCGAACTCTTGGGGTGGTCGGAGTCGAAGGTGATCGTGCGCTTCTGGATCGCGTCTCTGGTATTTGCACTTTTTGCACTGACCACGCTGAAGTTGCGGTAGAGCGTGACCGGGTTCGTGGTAGAAGAGAAGAGAATCGCCGAAATCGCAGCAGCATGGAGATCAAGAACAAACGCGTGCTGGTCGTTGGCCTGGGCAAGTCCGGCGTGGCCTCGGCGATCTTTCTGAAAGAGCGCGGGGCCCGCGTCAGCGTTTCTGATGCCAAGACTGAAGACCAGCTTCGCTCGGCCATCCCATCGCTTCTGGATAAAGGCATTTCAGTCGAAACTGGCGGCCACGGCGAGCGCACCTTCCGCGACCAGGATTTGATCGTCGTCAGCCCAGGTGTGCCCCGCGACGTGCCGCAACTTGAAAAAGCACGTGCAGCCGGCATTCCCATCGTCGGCGAGGTTGAGTTGGCCTCGCGCTTCTTGAAGGGACACATCATCGCCATCACCGGCTCGAACGGCAAGACCACCACCACCGCGCTCGCCGGCGAAGTCATCGGTATGGGCGGATACGAAGTCTTGGTCGGCGGCAACATCGGCACGCCCGCCATCTCGCTGGTTTCAGAGGCGACAAGCGACACTTACACAGTGCTCGAAATCTCTAGCTTCCAGCTCGAGAGCATCGAGACTTTTCATCCCGAGATCGCCGTCATTGTCAACATCACACCCGACCACCTCGATCGCCACCACAGTTTCGAGGCCTATCTGGAAGCCAAGGCGCGCATCTTCGAGAACCAGACGCCGCAGGACCACGCCGTGCTGAACGGCGACGATCCCACGTGCGCGGGCCTGGCCGGGAGGTTGCGTGCCAAGGTGTACTGGTTCTCGCGCAAGGAAGAAATCGAGTGTGGGGCCTTTGTACGCGACAGCAAAATTTTCTGGCGCGATGACGGCGTTGACTGGGAAGTGATGCCGGCGAGCGGCATCACGCTCAAAGGCGCGCACAACCTGGAGAACGTGCTGGCGGCCGTCTGCGTCGGCCGCATTGTGGGCTGCGAGCCGCACCGCATTCGCCGCGCGGTGGAAGAATTCAAGGCGGTCGAGCACCGGCTGGAGTACGTCACCACCATTCAAGGAGTCGAGTATTACGACGACTCCAAAGCCACGAATGTCGATGCCACCATCAAAGCGCTCGAAGCCTTTCCCGGCAACATCCACATCATCCTCGGCGGCAAAGATAAAGGCAGCGACTACTCGGTCCTGAAAGATCTGCTGCATGCGCGCGCCAAGCGCGTCTACACCATCGGCGCGGCGGCACAGAAGATCGAGTCGCAGATTGCCGGCGCCGTCCCCGTGCTCCATGCGGAAACGCTGGCGACCGCAGTCAAGCGCGCCGCCGAATCGGCCGCGGAAGGCGACATCGTGCTGCTGGCGCCGGCCTGCGCCAGCTTCGACCAGTTCGAAAGTTACGAGCAACGCGGACGGGTCTTTAAAGAGATCGTGCAGGCGCTGGCCGCGCGCAAAACGCCGAGCGAAGTGGGAGGAGCTGCGTGAGGATTGCCACAGAGTCACAGAGACACAGAGGATTTCTGATTTTCTGTCTCTGTGCCTCTGTGTCTCGGTGGCGGGAAGTGCATGGCTAAACGCGTCAGCGTCGACAAAACCCTCTTCATCGTCACCCTGCTCCTCGTGTTTGTCGGGCTGGTGATGGTATTCAGCGCTTCGGCGGTCATGGCGCAGGAGCGCTTCGGCTCCGCATACACGTTCCTTTTCCGCCAGATGGCGTGGGCCGTGGCCGGGCTGGTCGCCATGGTCATCGCCATGAACGTCGACTATCGCCGCTACAAGCAGCCGGCGGTGGTGTTCTCTCTGCTGGGCGTTACGCTGATGCTCCTGGTAGCAGTCTTCTTCCTCGACCGCTCGCACAACACGCACCGCTGGATTCGCCTCGGCATGCTTTCGTTTCAGCCGTCGGAGCTGGCAAAACCCGCGCTGATTTTATTTCTTGCTTACTTCCTCGAAAGCCGCACCAAGTCAATGGACGACTGGCGGCAAACGCTGCTGCCTGCCGCGTTGCCGGTGGTGATTTGCTCCGGCCTGATCCTCAAGCAGCCTGATTTAGGAACGTCGATGGTCTGCCTGACCATCAGTGCCATTATTCTGTACGTCGCCGGAATGCGCCTGCGGTATCTGGGATTCGCAGCGCTGGCGGCCATGCCGGTGCTGTATCTGACCATCTTCCGCGTGAAGTGGCGCTACGAGCGCATTCTGGCATTCCTCGATCCGTGGAAAGACCCGCAGGGACGCGGCTTCCACATTATCCAATCGCTGATCGCAGTGGGCACCGGCGGCTTCACCGGGCTGGGCCTGATGGAAGGCAAGCAGAAGCTCTTCTATTTGCCCGAGCCGCACACTGACTTCATCTTCTCGGTGATCGCCGAAGAAATGGGACTGCTCGGAGCGCTTGCCGTGGTCTCGCTCTTCGCCATCTTCCTTTACCGCGGCATGCGCACCGCGCTGGCCACGGAAGACGTCTTCGCGCGCTACCTCGCCACCGGCATTACTTCCATGATCGTGGTGCAGGCGGTCTTCAACATCAGCGTGGTGCTCGGCCTGATGCCCACCAAAGGCATCCCGCTGCCGTTCATCTCTTATGGCGGCTCGTCGCTGTTCGTAATGCTCGCTTGCGTGGGCGTGCTGCTCAACATCACGCAGAGCACCGACTGATATGCGCGCCGTTTTGGCCGGAGGCGGCACCGGTGGCCACGTCATCCCGGCGCTGGCTATCGCCGACGAACTGCGCGCGCTTTACGCCTGCGAAGTCATCTTTATTGGAACTTCGCGCGGCATCGAGAATCGGCTGGTTCCGGCCGCTGGCTTTGAGCTCAAGCTGGTGGAGGTTGGCGCGCTGAAAAAAGTGAGCCTCGCCAAGCGACTGGCCACCATGACCGCGCTGCCGATGGCGATTTTCCATTCGCGGCGCGTCCTGCGCGACTTTCGCGCCGAGGTCGTGATCGGCGTCGGGGGATACGCTTCCGGACCGGCGATGCTCGCGGCCGCGCTCTCGTCCATTCCGACGCTGGCCTTCGAGCCGAACGTCGTCCCTGGACTCGCTAATCGCATCATGGCGCCGATTGTCTCCTCGGCCGCTGTGCACTTCGAGGAGACTTGCCGCTTTTTCAAGCGCTGCCAGGTAACGGGCGTTCCTGTGCGCCGTGCGTTTTTCGATCTGCCGCCCAAGCCGGCAGGCAGTCCGCCGACGCTGCTGGTCTTCGGCGGCAGCCAGGGCGCGCACGCCATCAACGATGCGGTGATCAATGCGCTTGCCGCGCTCAGCGCGCAGGTACCGGGGATTCGCCTTATCCATCAGACCGGCGAGCGCGACTATAATGACGCGCAGGCAGCGTACTTGCGCTCGCAAGTCCCAATTGAAGTTTCGGCCTTCATCGAGGAGATGCCGCAGATGTTTGCGCGCGCCGACCTTGTGGTCTGCCGCTCGGGCGCGAGCACAGTGGCCGAAATAACCGCGGCAGGGAAGCCGGCGATCTTCATCCCGTTCCCGCACGCAACCGACGACCACCAGCTTCGCAACGCGGAAGCGCTGGCGCGGGCGGGAGCGGCGGGGCTGATCGCGGAAAAGGATCTGACCAGTGAGCGGCTGGTCAACGCGGTGCGCGAGCTGTTGTGCGATCCGGCGCGCCTCGAGCGCATGTCGGCAGCATCGCGCAAGCTGTCGCATCCCGGCGCCGCACGCCAGATCGCGCTGATGGCGGGGCGGCTGGCCGGAGTGCCGGCCTAAGAGAATCGCCGGAATCGCCGAGATCGCCGGAATCTGGTTGGCATCCGTCGATTTCGGCGATTGTGGCGGTTTCGGCGATTAAATTCTTGTTTGCCAAACTCCAACGCGTGCACTTCGTCGGCATCGGCGGCATTGGCATGAGTGGCATCGCCGAGGTGCTGCTCAATCTTGGATACAAGATTTCCGGCTCCGACCTGAAGTCATCGCTGGTGACCGATCGCCTGGCCACGCTGGGCGCGACGATCTTCGAGGGCCATCGCGCCGAAAACGTCATGGGAGCGGACGTGGTGGTTACCAGCTCTGCGGTGCGTCCGGACAATCCGGAAGTTCAGGAAGCGCGCCACCAGCATATTCCTGTGATCCAGCGCGCAGAGATGCTGGCCGAGCTGATGCGGCTGAAATATGGCATCGCCGTCGCCGGCATGCATGGCAAGACCACGACCACTTCCATGGTTGCTGCTGTGCTCGCCGCCGGCGGGCTCGATCCCACGGTCGTGGTCGGCGGACGCGTCGATGCCATGGGCTCAAACGCGCGTCTGGGCAAATCGCATTATCTAGTCGCCGAGGCCGACGAAAGCGACCGCTCGTTTCTCAAGCTCTCGCCCATCCTTGCCGTGGTGACCAACATCGACCGCGAGCACATGGACTGCTATCGCGACATGGCCGATGTGGAGCGCGCCTTCGTCGAGTTCATGGACCGGGTTCCGTTTTACGGCATGACCGTCGCCTGCAACGACGATGACCGCCTGCGCGCGCTGCTGCCGCAGCTTCGCCGCCGGGTGGTGACCTACGGCGCGCGCGAGGGCTCCGACTTCCACCTGTCGGGCCCGGAGACCCTTGCAGCCGACGGACACGGGCGGCCAACCAGCCGCTTCCGGATTGAATATCGCGGGCAGTCGCTGGGCGACTTTCATCTGCATGTGCCCGGGCGCCACAACATTCTCAATGCCACGGCGGCGATCGCGGTCGGCGTGGGACTGGATGTTGCGCCGGATGCCATCCGCAGCGCGCTGGCGGAGTTTAGGGGCGTGGATCGCCGCTTCCAGTTGCGCGGGCGCGCCGGCGAGATCAGCGTGATCGACGATTACGGGCATCATCCTACGGAAATCCGCGCCACGCTGGCCGCCGCCCGCCAATGCGGCTACGGGCGCGTACACGTGGTCTTCCAGCCGCACCGCTACACGCGCACGCAAGACCTCGCCGACCAGTTCGCCGCCTCCTTCGCTGACGCCGATTCGCTGTTCGTGCTTGATATTTACGCCGCCAGTGAGCCGCCCATTGCGGGCGTCACCGGCGAACGCCTGGCACAGCACATCGCGGAAACAGGAATGCGTCAAGCAACCTATGCGGCCTCTTTCGCTGACGCCATTGAGCAGGTGACCGCAGCCGCGCAACCGGGTGACATGATTCTTACTCTCGGCGCCGGCAGCGTGTCGCAGCTAGGGCCACAGATTCTCGAGCGGCTGGAAACACGGCAAGCGCGGGAAGTCGGTGCCGCCAAAAGCAGTTAGCAATTAGCATTGGCAATTAGCAGCGGGCACTTGGCGATGACTGGCTCTGAATCTCCGGCCAACTGCCAATTGCTAATTGCTTTTTCTACCTAACCAATTCCTTCCCGCTACGTCTGATTCTGTGAGTTGGGAAGTGATGAACGTACGCAAAACATTGCGAATCGGGTTGCTGGCGGCGATGGTTGCCAGTCTGCTGGGAATCCCCGAGATCAAGAGCGCGCCCCGGCTCACGTTGCGGAATCCCACTGGCCTTTATCTGCTGGCGGAATTCAAGGCTGCCCTCGGCGATAGCAACTCGAGTGTCGAACTGCTGGATCGCGCGCTGGCGGAAGGTGCAGGCTCAGTCTCCCGCCCTGTCACGATCGTGGCCTGCGGCATCGCGACGCCCTCTCCTTACGTTGCAGAGCAATAGTCCACAAGGAGAATTTTTCACAGAAAAACTCCCCCGCGAACCCAACTCAACATCAGCCGCGGCAACAAAAAAAGTTATAGTGAGTGCTCGGCGATTGCTTGCGATAAAACGGCCTGATGTTCCGCGCAAATCTGACGCGAGAGGATGAAACGCTCTTTCCGCCACGCTCCAGCGCGGCCCGCCCGCCTGCCGCGGAAGAGGATTTTCCCCGCGCTCTCGACCTCGATCCAGAAGAGGAATCGCCGTTTCTGCGCGGGCAGAAGCGCGTGCCGGTGCGGCGCGGGCCCCTGGCCAAGAAAACTGCCAATCGTCTGAAGCTGGTTTTGCAGGTGCTTGCAATCGCGGGCGCATTCGCTGTCTGCGCCGCGGTGCTTTGCGACTACGGGCAGCATTCCTGGCGCTTCCGCATCCGCTCCGGCGGCAACGTCGAAGTTGCCGGCACGCAAAACGTATCGCGCCGGCAGATCATGGAAATCTTCGCCGCCGACCTGGGCCGCAACATCTTTCTTGTCCCGCTCGTCGACCGCCGCCGGCAATTGGAAGCGATTCCCTGGGTGGAGTCGGCGTCGGTGATGCGCCTGCTGCCCGACCGCCTGCGGATCGATCTCACCGAGCGCACGCCGGTTGCTTTCGTGCGCATCGGTTCGCGCATCTCGCTCATCGACCGCAGCGGCGCGGTCATGGAGCTGCCTCGCGCCCGTAAGTATTCATTCCCCGTTATCAAAGGCATGAACGAGGCAGAGCCGCTCTCGACGCGCGCCGCCCGCATGCAGATCTATAGCGGCCTCATGCGCGAGCTGGACTCCGAGGGCGCGCACTATTCGCACGATTTGAGCGAAGTCGATCTCTCCGATCCCGAAGATGTGAAGGTGGTGGTGGCCGATCCCGGCGGCGCCGTGCTGGTTCATCTCGGGAACGCGGATTTCTTGCGGCACTACAAGGTCTACCTCGCGCATTTGCAGGAGTGGCGGCAGCAGTTCCAGAAGCTCGAGTCCGTGGATTTGCGCTACGAGCGGCAGATCATCGTCAACCCGGATTTGGCGCCGCAAAAAACGGCGGTGACGCAGGTAGCGACGGCGCAGGCGAAACCTGTCTCCCGCAAGCCGTCACCGCGGACGAAACAAACGACCCCAGCGAAGCAAGAGGCCCATGGCAAGCTTTGAGCGCAATTTTCTTACCGCAATTGATATCGGCAGTGCCAAGACCTGCGCGCTGGTGGCGGAGCTTACTGAAGCCGGACTCCGCTACGCCGGGCATGGTTTGAGTGAAGCGCGCGGCTCGCGCAAGGGAGTGATTGTCGATCTCGACAAAGCGGCGGCCAGCGTGCAGCGCGCCGTCGAGCAGGCCGAGCAAATGGTGGGAGCGCCGGTCGAGCGCGCGCTGGTCGGGGTTGCCGGTCCGCACGTGCGCGCGGTGAACAGCCGCGGAGGCGTAAACCTGGGCAATCGTGCCCGCGAGATCGGACGCGAAGAAATTCGCGCCGCTGTCGAGCATGCCCGCGCCTTCAACATGCCCGATGACCGCCAGACCCTGCACCTGCTGCCGCAGCAGTTCATCCTCGACCAGCAGGATGGAATACGCGATCCCGAAGGCATGGTGGGAACACGCCTCGAAGCGCAGGTACACGTGGTCACTGCCTCCGCGACGGCGGCACAGACCGTGGTGACCGCGCTGAACCGCGCCGGCATCCACGTGGACGACACCATCTTCGAGCCGCTGGCCGCGGCCGACGCTCTGCTGCGCCCTGACGAGCGCGAGTTGGGCGTGTGCCTCATCGACATCGGCGCCGGTTCGACCGACGTTGTCGTCTTCTATGAGGGCGTGGTCGCGCACACCGGGGTGGTGCCGATCGGCGGCGATCACTTTACCCACGACGTTGCCGTCGGTCTGCACACTCCGCTGGCTGATGCCGAAAAACTCAAGAAGTTATTTGGATGTTCTGCGGTCACAAAAGTTCCCGAAGGCAATGAGATTGAAGTGCCGGCCTCGGCGGATGAGACTTCATCCCGCCTGGTACCGCAGCGCTTCTTGTGCGAGGTTCTCCAGGCTCGCGCCCAGGAATTGTTCGAGCACGTGCGCGATCACCTGCGGCATGCCGGCGTGCTGGAGCTCTGCGGCTCGGGGATCGTGCTCACCGGCGGCGGCGCGCGTCTGACTGCCATCGCCGAAACCGCCGAGTACGTCTTGCGCCGGCCGGTGCGCGTGCCGCTTCCTTCGCCCTTGGACAAAATGCCGGGCGAGCTGGCGGCGCCGGAGTTCGCGGCAGTGATCGGGATGATCTTCTACGGCAATCGCATGCGGCTGGCCCGCAGCGCCCACGAGCAAGGCTTCACCGCCAAACTGCGCGCGCTTTT
>Ga0335076_10005853_pt1 | contig 12405 bp, 10 predicted proteins | sample Lox_Sample_25_FD_206717 | JGI IMG/M metagenome (GOLD analysis project Ga0335076, IMG submission 206717) | Soil microbial communities from Loxahatchee National Wildlife Refuge, Florida, United States - Lox_Sample_2.5 | ecosystem: Environmental > Terrestrial > Soil > Wetlands | place: USA...
CGGCCTTCCAGGGCACGGTCAAGTCCGCGGTCGCCTTCGGCGCCCTGCTGGCCGAGGGCATCGGCGACACGATCCGGGTCTCGCTGTCCGCGCCCCCGGTCGAGGAGGTCAAGGTCGGCATCTCGATCCTGGAGTCGCTGGGCATGCGCCAGCGCCGCCTTGAGATCGTCTCGTGCCCCTCCTGCGGCCGGGCCCAGGTCGACGTGTACAAGCTGGCCGAGGAGGTGACGGCCGGCCTGGAGGGCATGGAGGTGCCGCTGCGGGTCGCCGTCATGGGCTGCGTCGTCAACGGCCCGGGCGAGGCCCGCGAGGCCGACCTCGGCGTCGCCTCGGGTAACGGCAAGGGCCAGATCTTCGTCCGCGGCAAGGTGATCGCCACCGTGCCCGAATCCAGGATCGTGGAGACGCTGATCGACGAGGCCATGCGCCTCGCCGAGCAGGGCGCCGTGTCGGCCGAGGGGGCCGACGGGGCCGAGGGCAAGCCGGTCGTCACGACCTACTGATCGCCCCGGCCCCTCCGGCGCGGGCGCCTCAGGCCGACTGTCTCGATACCTGGCTGGGCATCATGCCGTCGGCGTAGATGACCTCACCGGCCTGCTCCTCGACCTGGTTCCTGGCGTCGACGGGCAGCATGTCATCGGTGATGAGCACGTCTGCCTCGCTCAGCCGGGCGTACGAGCTCAGGCCGACCAGGCCCCACTTGGTGTGGTCGGCCAGCACCACGACCCGGCGGGCGACCCGGATCAGGGTCCGGTTGGTCTCCGCTTCCGCCAGGTTCGGCGTGGTCAGCCCGGCGTTGACGTCGAAGCCGTAGCAGCCGAGGAAGAGCAGGTCGAAGTGAAGTGATCTGATGGTCAGGTCAGCCACCGGGCCGACCAGCGCGTCCGAGGGGGTGCGGACGCCGCCGGTCAGCACGACCGAGTCGGCCGTGCCATCGATCCCGCGGGTCCCGCTGAACAGGTTGGTAACCCGCAGCGAGTTAGTGACGATGGTGAGCCCGGGCACGTCGAGCAGGCACTGCGCCAGCGCGAACGTGGTCGTCCCCGAACCCACTGCGATCGCGGTGCCCGGCGTGACCATGCTCGCGGCGGCGCGGGCGATCGCGGTTTTCTCCGGCCGCTCGAGCACCAGCTTGGCCTCGAATCCGGGGTCATGACTGGCGGGCGTCCCTGGCAGGACCGCGCCGCCGTGTACCTTCTCGACCAGGCCGTCCCTGGCGAGTACCTCGAGATCCCTGCGGATGGTCATGTCCGACACGCCGAGCCGCTGGGTGAGGTCGCTGACACGTGCGCTGCCATCGCTCCTGACGGCCTGCAGGATGAGCGATTGGCGGTGTCTGGCAAGCATTGAAGGCTTCCCCTCCTTCACGCCGGATGGCGTCGGGGGCGGGCGGTCGCCCCCGGGTTACGGCATCCGTACTAAGTGAGACGTTTGCGAACCATGTTCGGTTCCGGGCGCGCTTGTCGGAACAGATGTGATTCCTGTCAGCCCGCGCGTCCAGCGCGGCGCATGCCACCCGAGTAGCCAGCTCGTGACGCCAGGCACTCACCGTCCACCCCCACCCTGTACCGCTCCCGCCGCGCCGCCGCGCCGCTCCCTCCGGCCGCCGCGCTGCCCGTTCCCTGCTGCGCCGCCGCGCTCCCTTCCGCGCCGCCAGCGCCTGCCTCCTCCAGGCCCCTGCTACTGCTTCCACCACGTCACGGCGACCGCCTGCCGCGCCACCGTCTCACCTCGCCTTATATCACGCGCAGCCCCCAGGCCTCACCTTTCTCGCGCATAGTCTGCGTAACGCCCATAACACCGTCACCCGTCGTCCCGCCTCCGTCCTATACCGTCACCTCCCGTCCCGCCTCCCCCTAACACCATCACCCCCGCCCGTCCCGCCTCCCTCTGGTGCCATCACCACCCCGTCCACCCCGCTTCCCTTTAACATCACCACCGGGGCCCCGTCCCGCCTCCGTCAACCGCCATCACCCGCTCGTCCCGCTTCCGTCCCGCCCGCACCCTGTGCCGACCACCTCCGCGCCCGCATCCCGCGTGCCGGCACGCTTCACGCCCCCTCGCCGACGCGTTCGGACGGCGCACGATCGGCTGGCCGTGATGCCTCGTAGGCGCCAATGATGCCCCTGGGCTCCCAGTACGTTCTCGTGACCATTGATTCGCATCTCCGTCGCATCACGTCCCCTCACCGCCCCGCCGCATAAGGCGTGGATGTCCCAACCATGTATGTCGTTGTAACAGCATGAAGGCGGCACGACTTATGATCTGACACGGGCGGTGCCAGAGTGACGAGAGCCCACTCTCGCACCCATCTGCCGTCCCACCGCGACAACAAGCCAAGCGAAATCGCGTTCCAGCATTGCGAATGCGCCATTCACGCCAACGGCTCACGTTACTGGCGATGCCGCATTGCCTGAAGTAACCGCCGATTCCACAGTGACTGAAGTCCCACCTCCGCGCGGCACCCAGCCACCACCCGAGTCCCCCCGGCCACCACCGCCTAGTCCCCGGCCACCACCGCCTAGTCCCCGGCCACCACCGCCTAGTCCCCGGCCACCACCGCGTAGTCCCCGGCCACCACCCCGAACTCCCCAGCCACTACGCAGCCCGCCGCCGATGACAACCCCCAGTTCACGGCAAACCTTTTCTCGCAGCCAGTAACACCCCCATCGATCACGCTGAGTGATCATCCTTAGGAACAGCCCGGGAGCGTATCGAGGGTGTTTCGCGTTCGTTGCCGTATAGTGACATGTTAACGCTAACATCGTCGCACATGTTCATCTCTGTGATGGCTTGATTACTGTGGTGCCGGCGAGGTTGTGGTTGCTGTGAGCTACCAGTGAGGCATGATCTCGTACGGCCATGGAAATGATCCGTACCAGACCGTCCGGCTGTGGAGCGAGGGGGGAGGGGACATACGGAGGGCAAGCGGAGGGCAGAGCGGAGAGCAAGCGCAGGCTCACGGCGGCGATTGCTCGTTTGTTGTCGCGGCACTCGCCGCGGCATGTGCGACGACATGCGCCGCGGTACATGCCACGACATGTATGCGCTCGTGCCCGGACCGATATCGATACATAACTGTTCGATTTTCGGCCTGCGTGGTGCCTTGACAGGCGATCATGAACAGACTTAACGTCGGCGGCGGTTCTCCAGTCGCGTTGAATACTGGTCGCATTATGGCCACGGCGCGATCACGCTGGGCGATCCGCCGATCCAGACACCGGTATAAGAGTTTCTTCGCGTTATCTCTCTCGCGACGAAGTCGACGGGACTCGCCGCGCACGCTGCGGGCTTGGCTCGGGAGAGTCTCCCGTCCCAGGGAAAACTCCATGGAGGTCCTTAGATGAGGAAAAAGATCGACCCGGTAGTCGACGAAGCGATTGAGACCCTGAACATGAAGGACGGGCCCTCTCGCCGTCGGCTGCTCGAGGGGGCCGGACTGTTCAGCGCGACGGCGGCCGCCTCGGCGCTGATCGCGGCCTGCAGTTCGTCGAGTTCGAGCAGCGCCGCCCCGAACGGGACGTCTTCGGCGGCCAAGGAAGCCGCGGGCAACTTCCCCACCACGCCCAAGTGGAAGTTCACCTTCGTCAACCACGTCACGGACAACTCGTTCTTCACTCCGACCCAGTACGGCTTCCAGGACGCGGCCGCCCTGCTCGGCATCGAGGTGCCGGCCTGGACCGGCGCGCTGTCCACCCAGCCGACCGTGCCCACCATGCTGTCGGCCTTCAACGCCGCGGTCACGGCCGGCTCCCCGGGCATCGCGACCACCGTGGTCTCGGCCACCTCGTTCGTCGACCCCATCAACAGCGCGCTGCAGGCGGGCATCCCCGTGGTCACCTACAACGCGAACGGGGCCACTTCCAACCCCACCAACGGCCTGGCCTACGTCGGCCAGGAGCTGTACGTGTCGGGCCAGGCCGTCGGCACGCGGCTCGCCTCGCTGATGACGAAGGGCGACACCGCGGTCGGCTTCATCGCCCAGCCCGGCTCGCTGAACATCCAGCCGCGCCTGGACGGCGCGACGCAGGCCCTGCAGGCCGCCGGCATGAAGGTGCTGTTCGGCAACAAGGGCGTCAACACGGGTGCCTCGGCGACGCAGGAAGCCCAGGTGCTGCCCGCGTTCCTGCAGTCGCACGGATCATCGATCCAGGGCTGCTTCGCGGTCGACGGCGGCGACACCGCCCTGCTGGGCACCTCGCTGGCGAAGTACAACCTGGTCGGCAAGGTGCACGCCGGCGGCTTCGACCTCGAGCCGCAGACGCTGACCGCCATCTCGGCGGGCCAGATCGACTTCACCGTCGACCAGTCGCCGTACCTGCAGGGCTTCCTGCCCACGCTGTACATGTACCTGTGGCAGCTGTCCGGCGGCCTGGTGGCGCCGCCGGAGACGAACACCGGCCTGAAGTTCGTCGTCAAGGGCAACGTGGGCGCGTACACCGCGCAGACGACCCGGTTCGAGGGCTCCACTACGCAGCAGAAGTACATCAAGCACACCGGGCCGATCTCGACCTGATCGCCTAAGCGCGCGACACTGGGAAGTATGGGCCCGTGGCGGCTCACCGGCGGCGAATGCGGCGGTGGGCCGCCACGGCACCTGGGTATGACTGGAGTACACCGGCATCCGGCGACGTAGCAGGATTGGGATGAGCGACGTGAGTGAGACTGCCGAACGCAGCCCGGAAACCATCGGCCCCGGCCCTGTGGGCCAGCGTCGGAATGGCGCCGGAAGCATAGCCAGCCGCGCCGGCGCCTTCCTGCTGAGACAGCGCGAGGCGAGCGTCCTGATCATCGCCGTGATCCTGTTCATCTACTTCGCGGCGACCACCCCGCACTTCGTCAGCCACGGCAGCTACGTCGTCATCGCCCAGTACATGGCCCCGTACGTGATCATCGGCATCGGCCTGGTGCTGCTGATGATCTGTCTCGAGATCGACCTGTCGGTCGGGTTCGTCTGGACGCTGTCGCCGTACGTCATGCGGTTCTTCATCGACTCCGGCATCCCCACCTTCCTCGCCATCGTGCTCACGGTGCTGATCCTCGGTGCCGTCATCGGGTTCATCAACGGCTTTGTCACCGCCGTGCTCGGCGTCCCGTCGCTGATCACCACGCTCGCCACCGGCTACATCATCTTTGGCTACACGCTGACGATCTCCGCGGCGCAGCAGGTGAACGTTCCCCCGGAATCGCTGGGGCTCGGTCACTGGTTCGGGTTCGAGGCCTGGTCGGAAATCATCTGGGCCAGCGTCCTGGTCCTGATCTTCCACGTGATCCTGACCAGGACCAGGTGGGGCCTGTACACGGTCTCGGTCGGCGGCAACCTGCTCGGCGCCAGGGAAGCCGGGATCAAGGTCAACCGGATCAAGATCGGCAACTTCATGCTGTGCAGCGGGCTCGGCGCGCTGGCCGGGATCATCGAAGCCTTCAAGAACAACATCATCGACCCAAGCGCCGGCCAGCTCGCCGTGGTGCTCGTCGCGCTGGCCGGGGCGGTGATCGGCGGCACCTCCCTGGCCGGCGGCTCCGGCACGATGATCGGGCTCTGGCTCGGCATGCTCGTGCTCGGCATCCTGCAGGACGGGTTCAACCTGCGCGGCATCAGCTCGGACAAGTACCTGATCATCCTGGGCGCGGCGATCCTGCTCGCGATGATCGCCAACACCTACCTCGCCCGGCTGCGGAACGCGGGCCGGCTGCAAGCCAAGAAGTGACACCCAGCACGGAGGCGGCTAAGTGAGCACACCGGAAACCGGCGACGTGGCGATGACGGCGCCCTCAGCCGACGACATCCTGCGGGTCGAGCACATCTCCAAGCGGTACGGCGCGGTGACGGCGCTGGTCGACGTGAGCCTGCGGCTGGAGCGCGGCGAGGTGCTCGCTCTGGTCGGCGACAACGGCGCGGGCAAGTCCACCCTGCTGAAGATCATCTGCGGCTTCCAGCCGCCGACCAGCGGCCGGATCCTGTTCAACGGCGAGGAGGTCACGTTCACCTCCGTGAAGCAAGCCCGCTCGCTCGGCATCGACATCGTCTACCAGGACCTCGCGCTGATCAACCAGCTCACCGTGTACGAGAACATGTTCCTGAACCGCGAGCCGGTGCGCTGGCCGCTGCTGCGCAAGAAGCTCATGCGCAAGGAGGCCCAGGAGCACCTGGACGCCATGGGGATCAAGACCCTGAGGTCGGTGGACCTCGAGGTGGCCAGCCTGTCCGGCGGCCAGCGGCAGGCCATCGCGGTGGCCCGCTCGGTGTTCGGCGAGGCCAAGGTCCTGCTGCTGGACGAGCCGCTGGCCGCCATGGGCGTCAAGGAAGGCGCGCTGATCCTCGACCTGGTGCGTGATCTCAAGGAGCAGGGCCTCTCGATCATCATCATCGCGCACAACTACGGCCAGGTGTTCCCGGTGGTCGACCGGGTGAACCTGCTGCAAGGCGGCAAGATCACCTTCGATAAGTACAGCCGGGACACCTCGGTCGAGGAACTGACCGAGATCGTCGTGGCCGAGTACCGGAAGGCCCTGGAGGAGCGCCACCGCAGCGCGTCCTGACCGCTGCCGGTTCCGCCGCGAAGGGGCGGGGCACCGGATCCTGTCGGGCATGATGGGGGGCATGTCGATCTCACGCGTGGCCGGCCGCCGGGCTCCAGGCCCAAGGGGCCGAACGGGCTGGGCTATCGCGGTGGTGCTCACGGTGACCGCGCTGCTCGGGGTCGGCGCCTGCTCGGCGAGCAGCACGTCCTCCGGCCCCGCCACGCCGCCGGCCGCCGGGAGCGCGCAGGCCGGCCGCGCGCCGCAGGCCACCGGGCCGATCGTCCCCGAGCACAGCACGCTGCACTGGCGTTCCTGCGCGGGCGTGCTGGGCCAGGAGGGCGTGCCGGACTGCACCATGCTGAGCGTCCCGGTCGACTACGCCAAACCCGGCGGCAGGCACATCAGCCTCGCCCTCGACATGATCCCGGCCACCGCGCCGAAGAGCCAGCGGCAGGGGATCCTGCTGGTCAATCCGGGCGGGCCCGGCGGTTCGGGGCTCTCGCTCGCGGCCGAGGTGGCGCAGGGCCTCAGCCCGGCCGTGGCCGCCCAGTATGACATCGTCGGCTTCGACCCGCGCGGGGTCGGGTCCTCGGTGCCCGCGCTGAGCTGCGATCCCGGCTTCTTCTCCGGCGTGCGGCCGAACTACATCCCGGCCAGCGCCGCCGCCCAGCAGGTGCTCGTCAACCGGGCCAAGACCTACGCCGCCGATTGCGGCCGGAGGTTCGGCTGGCTGCTGCCCTATATGACGACCGAGGACGTGGCCCGTGACATGGACGCCATCCGGGCGGCGTTCGGGGTGTCGGAAATCAACTATTACGCGTTCTCGTACGGCACCTATATCGGCCAGGTTTACGCCACCCTTTTCCCCGACCGGGTCCGGCGGATGGTCCTGGATAGCGTCGTCGATCCCACCGGGGTCTGGTACGCCGACAACGTCGACCAGGATTACGCGTTCCAGGGCCGCATGCAGGCATTCTTCGCCTGGGTGGCGAAATACAACGACGCGTATCAGCTCGGCCGCACCGCCGCGCAGGTGCAGGCGGCCTGGTACCGCGCCCGCAGCCAGCTGCTCGCGCACCCGGTCAACGGGACGCTCGGCGCCGACGAATTCGACGACACCTTCCTGCAGGGCGGCTACCTCCAGCAGCTCTGGCCCGGGTTCGCGCAGGCCTTGTCGTCGTACCTGAACGACGGGCAGAGCGACGACCTGCTCACCCAGTACCAGGGCAGCGGGACGCAGAACGAGAACGAGTTCGCCGTCTACAACGCGGTGCAGTGCGCGGACGTCAACTGGCCGCGCACCTGGTCCTTCTGGCTCTCCGACACCGAACGGGTCTACGCCAAGGCCCCGTTCCAGGCCTGGGACAACGCCTGGTACAACGCCGCGTGCGCGTTCTGGCCGGTGAAGGGGGCGGCCAAGCCGCTGCAGATCAAGGGGGCCGGGCTGCCCGGCATCTTGATGCTGCAGGGCACCCTGGACCCGGCGACCCCGTACGCGGGGGCCCAGGACGCGCACAAACTGCTGCCGTCCGCGCGGATGGTGGTGGTCGAGGGCGGCGGCAACCACGGCCAGTCCCTGGAGCAGCCCTCCAACGCCTGCGTGCAGGGCTACCTGAACTCCTACCTCGGCACCGGGGCGCTGCCCCAGGCGCCCGGGCTGGTCAACGCCACCTGCCCGGCGGTGCCTGCCCCGACGCCTTAGCGGGCGTCCCCCCAGGCAAACACTGTAGGCTGGGAGTATGTTGCGGGTGAAGCCGCCGTGGTCCGCCTCGGTGCGCCTGCTTGACGACCGGGATCGCGGTGCCGTGCTTGCCATCTGCGACCGTGACCCGGTGACGAACGTCTTCGTTGCCTCCCGGGTCCGCTCCCTCGGCCTCGAGCCCGGCAGGCTCGGCGCGCAGCTGTGGGGCCACATGCCCGGCGGCCGGCTGGAATCGCTCTGCTACTCCGGCGCCAACCTGGTCCCCGTCGCCGCCACCCCGGACGCCGTGGTGGCCTTCGCGGACCGCGCGCTGCGGCAGGGACGGCGCTGCTCGTCCATTGTCGGGCCGTCCGACGAGGTCCAGGCCCTGTGGGGGCTGCTGCGTCCGCACTGGGGACCGGCCCGGGAGATCCGCCCGGTGCAGCCGGTCATGGTCATCTCGGGCCCGCCGCTGGTGCCGCCGGACCCGCTGGTCCGGCGGGTCAGGCCGGACGAGATCGACATCCTGTGGCCCGCCTGCGTGGCCATGTTCACCGAGGAGGTCGGCGTCTCGCCGACCATCGGCGACGGCGGCGCATCCTACCGCGCCCGGCTGGAGCAACTCATCCGCAGCGGCCGTGCCTTCGCCCGGATCGAGGGCGGCCAGGTCATCTTCAAGGCCGAGATCGGCGCGGTTACACCGCAGGCGTGCCAGGTGCAGGGGGTCTGGGTGCGGCCGCAGTCGCGCGGCCAGGGCCTGGCCGCGCCCGGCATGGCCGCCGTCGTGGTCGAGGCGGCCCGCTCGACCGCCCCGCTGGTGTCGCTGTACGTCAACGACTTCAACACCCCGGCGCGGGCGGCGTACCGCCGGGCCGGCTTCACCGAGGCCGGCCGCCTGATGTCGGTGATGTTCTAGTCGCGGTCGCGGATCTTGCGGAGGTACTCGACGATGGGGGTGAAGGCGTCCCTGATCTCCTCGAGCTGGCGCGGTGAGAGCCGGTCGATGAAGTGCCGCCGGACGTTCTCCACGTGATCGGGCGCGACCCGCTCGATGGCGGCCATGCCCTCGGCGGTCAGCACGGCGAACGTGCCGCGCTTGTCGCCCTCGCAGTCGTCCCGCCGGACCAGGCCGCGGTTCTCCATCCGCGAGATCTGGTGGGAAAGCCGGCTCCGCGACTGGCTGGTGGCGTCGGCCAGCTCGGTCATCCGCAGCCGGTGCCCCGGTGCCTCGGACAGCTCGACCAGGATCTCGTAGTCGTGCCCGTTCAGCCCGTGCGCGTTCAGGTCCCGGTCAAGCTGGCGCATGAGCAGCTGGGACAGGTGGACGGTAGCGCGCCACGCCTGCTGCTCATCGGGGGTCAGCCAGCGCGGCTGTCCTTCGGTCCCGGGCATGAGTAGAATCTACCCTGGTCGCGGGGATACGGCGACTGTGTTTCGGCTGGCCGGGCGCGTAATCGCACCCCGGTCAGTGCGGCCTGGCAGTGGGCCAGCTGCTCACGCGCGAGCGCCGCGTGCCTGGTCAGTCCCAGCTCATGCAGCAGCGGCAGGCATGCCTGCAGGTAGCCGAGGGCATGCCAGGGCTCGCCGAGGGACAGATGGCTGTCCGCCACCTTGAACAAGCACAGGGCGTAGGAGCACTGGGCTCCCTGGGAGCGGAATCCCTCCGCCGCCTCCCGGTAGGCCTCGATCGCCGCCTCGTGACGGCCCAGGCCATTGTGGCTGTCGCCGAGCAAGTCGAGGAAGTACGCCTTGTCGTGCCTGCCCACCATGCCGATCCCGCCCCCTCCGCGAGAACAGGCATACCATAGCTGGGATATGTCGCGCTTAGTTCTCAGCCTCCGGTGGACCGGCGGCCCAGCTAAAGCCAGGAGATTCAGCGATGCCGACTGGCGTGCAGGCTGCCGCGGCATACCTGCGCGAGCTGCTCCTGCGTCCGGGCCGGTACCGGCGCAAGTGGGAGCAGTACGCCGAGCGCAGCAGGCGCGGGCAGGTCAACCAGCTCGCGGTGGCCGAAGTGCTCGCGCACTACCTGTGGGAACACCCGAGGGCCCACGGCGACGTCGACGTGCTGCCCAGGCAGCTCAAGGACACCGCCTCGCGGGCGCTGTCCGGCAAGCTGCTCAGCAAGGCCACGATCACGTTGTTCACCGACGCGTTCGGGTTCGACGCGTTCGAGCGGGAACGGCTGCTCAAGCTCTGGGAGGGCTCCGCTCACGTCCGCGTCCTGTCCGGCCCGCGGGCGATCCGCGAGGACCAGGCCACCGCGCTCGGCCCGTCGCAGGTCAAGACGCTGGCCCTGCACGACCATCACTACCTGGGCTCGGACGGGCTGCCGCAGCGGCACCGGGTCATCCACGTCATCGAAGCCCTCGTCGACGGCGTCGACCGGCTGCCCTACCGGGCCGATACCAACGCCCTGACCATCGAGGTCGGGCAGGGGTTCAGCGGCCTCGCCGGGCCGGTCTACCAGCCCATGGCCGAACTCTTCGTCGTGGACATGCTGCTGGCCAAGCCGCTGACGGCGGGCGAGACGGCCACCCTGGAGTACTCGGCCAGCCTGCATTACCCGGCGCCGCCCCCGCCCGAGTTCCGGCGCATCGTCCAGTCCTCCGTGGAGAACCTGGATATTCGCGTCGAGTTTCATCCCGGCAAGCTGCCGGGCAGCGTCGTGTGGGCGGTGTGGGACGGGATGGACGGTCCCATCGTCGAGCGGGAGAACGTCGCGCTGGACAGCCAGTTCGCGGTCCACCGGTACCTTCGGCTCGCCGAGAAGACCGTCGTCGGTTTCCACTGGGACTGGTAGCGTGCGCCCGGCGGGGGACCGAGCGTGGCACGATCGGAGTGTGCGGAAGGACGAGGGCGCGGCGACCACCAGTGCCGAGTTGCGCGCGCACAATCTCGCCCGGTTGCTGCGCGCGGTCCACGACGGCGGCGGCCAGCTCACCCGGGCCCAGCTCACCAGGCAGCTCAGCCTGGCCAGGGGAACAGCCACCGTGCTGGTCAGGGACCTGGCCGGACGTCAGCTCATCGAGGAGCTGAGCAGCCCGGCCGGCGCTCCGGCCGGGCTCAAGGCGCCTCGCGCCCGGGGACGTCCGACCGGCGTGCCCTCGGCGCACCCGCAGGGGCCGGTCGCGCTGGCGATCGACCTGCGGGACGACTCGTTCACCATGGCCGCCTTCGAGCTGACCGGGCGCTGCACCGTGCTCGACCGCCAGGAGCGGGAGGCCGTCTCCGGCACGGGGATGCTGGCCGGCGTCGCGGCCCGGCTGAAGGGCCACCGCCGCCGGTTCGGCGACCGCGTGGTCGGCGTCGGGGTGGCCGTGCCCTCGCCGGTGAGCGCGGGCCAGATGGTGCAGCCGACCCTTCCGGACTGGCAGGACGTGGACGTGGCCGAGATCCTCGGCGCGAACGACGGCGACGAGGGCTCCACGGCGCCGGTCCTGGCCGGGAACGACGCGACGCTGGCCGGCCTGGCCGAGGCCCGCCGCGGCGTGCTCCGCGGCGTCTCCGTCGCCCTGCACCTGCACGCCGCGACCGGCATCGGCGGGGTGCTGCTGTCCGGCGGCGTGCCGGTGCCCGGCGCCCACGGCTCGGCCGGGGAGTTCGGGCACATGCCGCTGACCGGCGGCACCGAGCCGTGCCGCTGCGGCTCGGTGGGCTGCTGGGAGCTCGACGCCGGCGCCCGCGGGCTGCTCCGCGCGGTCAGCCAGCCCGAGGAGGGCGACCGGATGGTCCGCGCGGAGCAGGTCATCGCGGCGGCCGCCACCGACCCCGGCTGCGGCCAGGCCCTGGAGCGCGCGGCGCAGGCCCTCGGCCGCGGCATCGGCGCGCTGGTCAACGCCCAGGATCCGGAGGCCGTCGGGCTGTCCGGACTGGCCGCCGAGGTCTTCCAGGCCGCTCCGGACGCGGTCCGGGCCGGCTACCTGGCGACGCTGATGCGGTTCCGCCGGCCGGAGCCGCCCGCGCTGCTCCCGTCCACCCTCGGCGACTTCGGCGCCCTGACCGGCGCCTCCGAGCTCGTCTTCGACGCCTTCCTCACCCCGCGCGGCCTGGGCACCTGGCCCGCGCCCGAGGAAAAAACCGCGTGACTTCCCGGTGACGACCTGGTAAGTTCCCGACCTTGTGGCTGCGTCACAAGCACAGGAAAATCATCATGCCGAACGGTCCGGGACCGACCCCGTCCTGACCGAAGAACGCGA
>Ga0335076_10005854_pt1 | contig 12405 bp, 11 predicted proteins | sample Lox_Sample_25_FD_206717 | JGI IMG/M metagenome (GOLD analysis project Ga0335076, IMG submission 206717) | Soil microbial communities from Loxahatchee National Wildlife Refuge, Florida, United States - Lox_Sample_2.5 | ecosystem: Environmental > Terrestrial > Soil > Wetlands | place: USA...
GAAGATCGGGTCGCGCTGGTCGCCATAGGTCTCGTAGGCGATGTAGACGGCAAGGACGCGGTACGCGGTGAAGCTGCCGCCCCGGCCGGGATGGCCGGGGATGTTCTTCGGCGGCTCGGATGCGATGCCGATCCCGGGCGCGATCTCGTCGACCATGGCCCCCATGCGCGCCTGCACCGCCATGCCGTTGACCGCCGTCGTGACCGCGTTCTGCAGGGCGGCGTAGGTGCCACCCTGATGGCGCAGATAGACGATCACCGAGTCCGGTTTCCGCGCGCCGCCCGGCATGTAGAACTTCATGTGGCCGATATCGCCGTTGGGGTCGAGCAGCGGCACGAGGGCCGCCATCCCGGCGGCGACGTCCGACGGCTGCAGATTGATCTCGATCCGCCAGTCGGTGACGAGGGCGCCGCGAACCGGGTTCGGATAGACGTGCACGTACCGCCGGACCGTCCGGCGGGACTGCGCGGGGTGGGGGGCGGCTGGTCCGGTGCCCGCGCGATATTGGTAATACGCCCGGAACGCCGCGATGTCCGCGCCCGACATGTTGAGCCAATGGCCGCTTTTCTGCACCCGGACCTGGCGGCCGCCCGCGGCGGCGGCCAGGCATTGGTCCATGGCGGTGTAGAGCGCGTTGCCCGCGAGGGCGACTTTGGGCGCGACGTTGTTGGGATTGTACGCCGCGGCCATGTCATAGAGGGCCTGCAGCTTCACCTCGATCTCCACGGCGGCGATCCACGGGGCGGTCAGGTAGTCCCAGGCCTGCTGCAGGAAGCCGGCGAACGATTGCTGCGAGCTGATCGTCACGGCCCGTCCTCCTCGGATTCCGCGCCGCTGATGTCGGCAATCTCGTCGGCGATCCACTGGCCGACCGTCATCGACCCGCGCGAATCTCCGCCATCTCCGCCCGTTCCCCCTGCCGCCGCGGCTGCGTCGCTGCGGGCGTGCCGGATGATGTCGTCGACGCTTGCCAGCAGGGCCGCGTCGGCGGCCTGCTGCACCTTGGCCTTCTGCAAATTGGCCTGGACATCGAGCGTGGCACCGGTCGTGACCTTGGTCCGGTCGGCGGCGGCGGCGCTGGCCATCGCAGCATTGAGGGTGTCGCGTTGGGCGTCGATGACGCGCAGCGCATCGCGCGTCGCCGTGGCGAACGCGTCGGCGTTCGGGAACCCCCCCGTTTTCTGCTTGGCGATGGCGGCCGCGAGCGTACCGAGCGGCTCGTTGAGCCCGTCCAGCGCCGCCGCGATCTGCTTGGCGTTCGCGTCGGGGTGAAAGCCGTTATTGGCCACCCGGTACGTCGCGATCGCGCGCGCCAACAGGTCCTGGTAGATGTCCGGCATGCCGTCGGACCTCCTTGTCCCTAGAAGACGCGCCAAGCCGCGGATTGTGAGATCGACGAGAGGCTCTTGCGCGCGGCTGAAAGCGCCTGCATGGTCAGCAGACCATGAGCGGCAAGATCCATATCGGCATCGGCGGCTGGACCTTCGATGCGTGGCGCGGGGTCTTCTATCCCGACGGCCTGCCGCGCAAGCGCGAGCTCGAGTTCGCCAGCCGCAAGCTCTCGTCGATCGAGATCAACGGCACCTATTATTCGAGCTTCAAGCCGGAGAGCTGGGCCAAATGGCGCGCCGAGACCCCGGATGGCTTCGTCTTCTCGGTCAAGGCGTCGCGCTACTGCACCAACCGCAAGCAGCTGGCCGGCGCGGCTGAGTCGATCACCCGGTTCATCGGGCAGGGAATGAGCGAGCTGCGCGACCGGCTGGGGCCCATCAACTGGCAGTTCATGGGGACCAAGAAGTTCGATGCCGAGGATCTCGACGGGTTCCTCAAGCTCCTGCCGCGCGAGGTCGCCGGCCTGCCGCTGCGCCACGCGCTCGAGGTGCGCAGCCCGAGCTTCCAGGACAAGCGATTCCATGACCTGGCGCGCCGGCACAACGTCGCGATCGTGTTCGCGGATGACGATGAATTTCCGGCGATCGACGAGCCGACCGCGGACTTCACCTATGCGCGGCTGATGCGCACCAAGGAGGACGTGGCGACCGGCTACGGTGCTGCCGATCTCGACCGCTGGGCGGAGCGGGCGCGCGGCTGGGCCAAGCGCGGAGACGCCTTTGTCTATTTCATCTCCGGCGCCAAGGTGCGGGCGCCCGCGGCCGCGCAGGCCCTGATCGAGCGCCTCGCGTGATGTTCTTGATCTGTTCCGATCCGCCCGCTACGGTCCGGCGATGCCCAGCCCTGGCCGGAAGCCCGACGCTTCTTTGGAAGAGATGCGGCGTGCCTATGTTGATTCCATCGTGTTTCACTGCCGGCGCTGCAGCCATCGTGCCGCGATCCCGGTCAGTGACTTGATCGACCGTTACGGCTCGCGGCTCAGGGAAAGCGACATCATGCAGCGCGCCTATTGCAGCCAGTGCTCGGCGCGACGCTTCGACATGAGCCCCATGGCGTCGTCGTTCAAGCGATACGTGAAGCCTCGCTAGCCGCAATTGCGCGCCATGTCCGACCGAACCGAAACCGCCAGGCCCGCGGCAGCGGCACCCCGCTCAAAATGGGCGGCCAGCCGGCGCATCCTCAAGCTCATCTTCACGCCGGTCGCGGTCGTCCTTGCGATCCTCTACTTCCTGATCGACGCGATCGCGCTGTCGTTGGTCCGGCCCCTGGCGCGGCGTATCGCGGGCTGGCCGCCGATCGCCCGCCTGATGGCCTGGATCGCAACCCTTGGCCCGTACCCCACGCTCGCCCTGCTGCTCGTCCCGGTCGTGGTGCTGGAGCCGCTCAAGCCCCTGGCGTTCTACCTGATGACCAAGCGCCACCAGGCGGTGGTCGGCACCGTCCTCCTCGCGATGACCGAGATCGTCAAGATCGTGGCGGTCGAGCGTCTCTTCCGTGTGTGCCACGCCAAGCTCATGACGATCCCCGCCTTCGCCCGCGTCTACACCTTCACGGTGAGGTGGCTCGCCTATCTTGAAGCCCTGCCGCCCTGGCAGCTCGCTCTGCGAATGCTCGACTGGGGGAAGGCGCTCAGCCGCCGTGTGATCGCCTTGGCGCGCGGCCTTGCGGATCAGTGACTGTCGCGGCCGCTGATCTCCGCCTGCCAGGGTGCCACCCAGCGCTCGACCTGGCCGATGAACCAATTGAGGCCGGTCGCCAGCACCATCAGTACGATGATCGGGACGAACATCGTGGCGGTGTCGAAGTTGTTCGCCGAGTTGATGATGATGGCGCCGAGGCCGGAGATCGTGGTGAAGAACTCCGCGATCACCATGGCCACCACCGCGCGGCCGACCGCCAGGCGGATGCCGGCCATGATATAGGGAAGGGTGGCCGGGAGGATGATGCGACGCAGGATGGTCGCGTCCGATGCCACGAACGCCTTGCCGACCTCGATGAGGCTTTTCGGCACCGCGGTCACGCCGAGCCAGGTGTTGATGGTGATCGGAAAGATCGACATCAGGAGCACCACGGCGGCCTTGACGGCGAAGCCCAGCCCCAGCCACAGCATGAGGAGCGGCACCAGCGCCACCAGCGGCATGGCGTATCCGGCCGTGACGTAGATGCCGAGGGCGGCCTCGAGCACCCAGAAGCGGCCGATCACGAGGCCGAGCGGCACGCCCACGAGGATCGCGAGCCCGTAGCCGACGATGAACGGCTGCAGGCTCTGCACGAGTGCCGCCGCAAGCTTGCCCGAGAGCACGAGGTCCCAGAACGCTTCGGCGATGGCGGTCGGGTAGGAGCCGAAGATCGGGTTGACCTGGCGGCCGAAGAATTCCCACGCGGTCAGCATCACGATCAGCGAGACCACGGTCACCGCCCAGCGCGGCACGCGCCGCGTCGGGCTCGCGGACACGCCCGGCTCGGCGGAGGGTCCGGGCACGGTTTCCAGGTCTACGGCGTCGTCGTCCGGGCTCAATGCCGCGTCTCCGCGCCGTGCACCGCGCGCCAGATGCGGTAGCGGGTCTCGGCAAAGGCCGGCGTGCCGCGGATGACGCCGAGGTCGCCGCGCGGCCGCGGCAGCGGCACCTCGACGACGTCCTGGATGCGGCCGGCGCGCATCACCACGATGCGGTCCGCGAGCATCACTGCCTCGTCGAGGTCGTGGGTGACGAACAGGATCGTCTTCTTGGTGCGGGCGTGGATGTCGAGGAGCTCGGCCTGCATGCTCTCGCGGGTCTGCGCGTCCAGCGCCCCGAAGGGCTCGTCCATCAGCAGCACCGCGGGATCGATCGCGAGCGCGCGCGCGATGCCCACGCGCTGCTGCATGCCGCCGGAGAGCTGATGCGGGCGGCGGGCCGCCGACTCCTTGAGCCCGACGAGGTCGAGATAGCGCATCGCCGTCTCGCGCAGCACGGCACCGCGCATTCCCTTCATCTCGAGGCCGAACATGACGTTCTCGAGCGCCGTCAGCCACGGCAGCAGCTCGGCATGCTGAAACACCATGCCGCGGTCGTAGCCGCAGGTCTTGACCTCGCGCCCGTCCACGGTGACCCGTCCGCTCGTCGCCCGCTCGAGGCCCATGGTGACCCGCAGGGCCGTCGTCTTGCCGCAGCCGCTCGGGCCGATCAGCACCACGACTTCGCCGTTGCGCACCGTGAAACTCACGCGGTCCAGGGCCTGGACGCTGTGTGCCTTGCCCTCGAGGTGCAAGGTGAAGCGCTTCGAGATGTCGATGAGGCTGACTTCACCCACCGGGCGGCCCTACTTTGCGCCCACCAGCGCCAGCGCCTTGGCGCGGATGCCGGGGTCGATGACCTTCGTCACGTCCACGGGCTGCTTGAGGTTGCCGTCGCGCACCAGCTCCTCGTCCATCCATTTGAGCTTGTCGACCGGGATCGAGAACTCCGGATCGACCGCGTGCGAGCGCAGCGCGTTGTCGTAGACGAACTCGGGCCGCGGGTCGTCGGCTTTGATGCCCGTGATCTCGCGCGTCAGCCGTAGCTCTTCGTCGCGGTGCGCCGTGGCATAGCGCCACGCCTGGATTTCCGCCGCCATGAAATGGACGGCATCGTCCTGCCGCGCCGCCAGGGTCTTGGCGCTCGACATCATGCATTGGCGGAGATAGTCGGGCAGCGCGTCGCGCGCCGCGACCAGCATCTTCATGCCCTGCTTCTCGGCGATCGGCACGTACTCGTTCGACACGATCGCAGCGGCGGCGACGCCGGCCGCCACCGCCTTGAAGCGGTCGAGATCGCCGCCGAGATTGGCGAAGTTCACGGACGCCGGATCGACGCCGTTCTTCTGCAGGACGGCCCGCGCGACCACCGCAGGATTGGCCGAGGGGGCGGAGATGGCGAAGGTCTTCCCCTTGAGCTCGGCGAGCGAGCCGATCTCCTTGCGGGTGAAGATGCCGTACGGCAGGCCCGGCCAGTCGCAGCCGATGATCTTGAGATCGCCGCCGCGGGCGCTCGCCAGCATCGAGCCGTCGGGGCCGCCCTCGAAGCTGTCGATCTCGCCGGCGATCAGTGCCTGGAGCGCCAGGATGTCGGTTTTGAACTGGACGATTTCGAGCTTCAGGCCCTGCTTCTCGGCGAAGCCGTTCTGCACCATGAAGAAGAATCCGGCATCGCTCTTGGCGAGGATGGCGCCGTGCTTCCAATGGTGCGTGGCCTGGGCCGCCGCAGGTTCGGGACTGGCAAGAGCCACGATGCCGGCGAACAGGACGCCCCCGACGATCGTTGCCCGTGTCGCAACGCGCACGCGTTCCTCCCTTTTGTTGGTCTGTGTACGGACGATCACCATAGCATGCGTCCGTAGGCCCGCAAGGCTGGCCCGCCGCCTTGACGCGTGCCGGTGCGTCGCCGAAGCTCCGCCGCGACCGTTCCGCCACCTGACACAGGAGGATCCCATGAGCGCGTTCGAGACCGGCCTCAAGATCAGGAAATCCGTACTGGGCGACGCACATGTCGAGCGTTCGCTCGCCGACGTCGACGACCTCACCCACGACCTGCAGCAGCTCGTGACCGGCTTTGCCTGGGGCCAGGTGTGGTCGCGCCCGGGGCTGAGCCTCAAGGAGCGCAGCCTGCTCAACCTCGCGTTCCTGACCGCTCTCAATCGCCCGCACGAATTGGAGCTCCATGTCGGGGGCGCGCTCAACAACGGCTGCACCAAGGAGCAGATCCGCGAAGCGCTCCTCCAGGCGGCGGTCTATTGCGGCTTTCCGGCCGCGATCGATGCCTTCCGGGTCGCCCGACGCGTGTTCAAGGAGCGCGAGGCGGGTGCAAAGGGCGCGTGAGTGGCGCTGTTTCGAGTACCGCGGATTTGCTAGACTCGACGCCTCCTGGGGGGAACGGGAGTCGACGTGATTCGGGTCGTCATCGCAGACGATCATCCGATGATGCGGCGGGCGCTGGCAGAGGCCATGACGTCGGCGCTGGGCGCCGCGGTCGAGGTGAGCGAGGCGGGCTCGTTTGCCGACGCAGAGGGGCTGCTGTCGGGCGATCCGCCGCCGGCGCTCCTGCTCCTCGACCTCACCATGCCGGGCATGAACGGCTTTGCCGGGCTCGCGACGTTGCGCGGGACCCATCCCGAAATCCCGGTCGTCATCGTGTCGGCCAGCGAGGATCCGTCCCTCATCCGGCGCGCGATCGAGTTCGGGGCCGCCGGCTACATCCCGAAATCGTTGCCGCTCGGCAAGATCGGCGAGGCGCTGCGCGCCGTTCTGGCGGGCGACATATGGGTCCCCGATTCAGCGGCTGCGGTGCCGGTCGACCGGGAAACGGCGCAGCTGGCTTCGCGCCTGGCCGACCTGACGCCGCAGCAGCTCCGCGTGCTGATGCTGGTCGCCGAGGGCAAGCACAACAAGCAGGTTGCGTTCGAGATGGACATTACCGAAGCGACGGTGAAGTTCCATCTGTCGCAGATCTTCCGCAAGCTCGCCGTGCAGAGCCGCACGCAGGCGGTCATCGCCGCCCAGCGCATGCGGCTGACCGGCGACGCCGCCGGTGCCGGCGGCGCGTCAGCCGGCGACTGACAGGTCTCGATCGGGCCGCGTCGTCAGCCGCGCCAGCAGCGACCTGAGGGCGGCCGGGCTTACCGGCTTGTGCAGCAGCGGCAGCCCGTGCGCCTCTGCGGCCGCGCGGACGGCCTCGCTGTGATCCGCGGTGATCAGGACCGCCCGGAGCGGCCGGCCGAGCGTCGCGGACAGGCGGTCGAGAAGGTCGATCCCGCTCTCGCCCTGGCGCAGGTGATAGTCGAGCAACACGGCGTCCGGAGGTCGGCCGGCCTCGCGAAGGACGGCGAGGGCGGTCGCGAGGTCGCCGGCCGTCAGGACCGTGCACGACCATGCCCGGAGGAGGCCGCCCATCGCGGTGAGGATGCTGGCCTCGTTGTCGATGCACAGCACCGTCTTGCCGGCCAGCAGGTTGGGCACCGCGATGCGTTCCGGCCGGTCCAGCGGCTGCGCCACGGTGCCCTGGGCGAGCGGCAGGGCCACGGAAAATGCGCTGCCGCGCCCCGGCCACGAGCGCACGGTCACCCGGTGACCCAGCATCTTGGCGATCCGGTCGACGATCGCGAGTCCAAGGCCGAGGCCGCTCGGAGTCTCCGGGTCGTCCGCGTCCAGGCGTCGGAACTCGCCGAAGATGTCACCGAGCTTCCGCTCCGGGATGCCGCGCCCGGTATCCCAGACCTCGATGGACAGCTCATCGCCGCGCCGCCGGCAGCCGACCAGGACGCTGCCGCGCCGCGTGTAGCGGACCGCGTTCGAGACGAAATTCTGGACGATGCGCCGCAGCAAGGTCGGATCGGTATGCACGACGGCGCGTGAATCCACGAGCCGCAGCGACAGGCCCTTGCCGTGCGCCGAAGGCTCGAACGACGCGACGACGCTGCGCAGCACCTCGCCGACCGCGACCGGCCGCGGCTCTGCCGCCAGGGCGCCGGCATCGAGTTTCGAGATCTCGAGCAGCGCCTGCAGGAGCTGCTCGACCGCGCGCTGCGCGTCATCGAGCTGTTCGAGCAGGCGGGTGTCCTCCGGCGGGTGCGGACGCTCCGCAAGCGTCGCCGCAAACAGGCGCGCCGCGTGCAGCGGCTGCAGCAGGTCGTGGCTGGCCGCGGCGATGAAGCGGGTCTTGCCGAGGTTGGCCGTGTCGGCCGTCTGCTTTGCGCGCTCGAGCTCCTGGTTGAGCTGGGTCAGCTCGTGCGTGCGCTCGTCCACGCGGCGCTCGAGCGTCTCCTTGGCCTCGCGCAGCACGATCTCGGCCCGCCGCTCGTCGCTGATGTCCTGGTAGAGCGTGTAGAACCCCGCCACCTGGCCGCCGCCGTCGAAATGCGGGATATAAGTCCCGCGCGCGAGTTCGACGCCGATCGCCGGAAAGTCGATCTCGAACGTCTGGTGCTGGCCGGCCAGGGCCGCATCGATATGCGGCTTGAGCCGGCGATAGCGATCCTCGCCCAGCGCCTCGCGGATGGTCAGGCGCCGCGTCTGCTCGCGGGTCAGGCCCAGCGCCTGCTCGTAGGAGCGGTTGGTGAACTGGTAGCGCTCGTCCCGGCCGACATAGGCGATCAGCACCGGCACGTTGTCCGTATAGATGCGGATTCGCCGCTCGCTGTCCTGCAACGCTTCGAACGTGCGGATTCGCTCGGTGATGTCGGTGCACACGAGCACGAAGCCGCCGCCGTCCGAAATGGGGTTGATCTGGACCTCGAGCACGCGCCCGTCGGCGCGGCGGATCTCATGCGCCGAGGTGTCGCCGGCAGGCGTGCCGGGGCCGGCCAATACGGGCGCGAGATCGAGGCCGAGCGGCGCCGACGCGGCATGGCCGGCGATCGCAGACAGCGTCGTGCCGATCCGCGCAAGCTCGTCCGGCACGCCGATCAGCTGCAACAGGCGCTGGTTCCAGGCGGCCAGCCGCGATTCGGCATCGAACATGCCGATGCCCTGGCTGACGTTCTCGAGCGTGGCGCGCAGCAGGTCGCGGTTGAACAGGATCGCCGCGGAGGCATCGTTCAGGATCGCGCGCCGGCGCGTGACGGCAGCGCCGCGTCCATGGCGCGCCGCCGCCACCATGATGCGCGCCGACGCGGCGCCGATCGCGCCGCTGAGCAGCCGCTCGGTGTAATCGGCGAGGTCGCCTTCGCGGTATGACGCGACCGGACCGGCATACGCCGCGTCCGCGATCTCGACGCCCAAGAGGCGCACCGCCAGGGCTCTGAGGTCGTCGAAGCCGGGTGCGCGTTCGCGCTCGGTGGGCCGGCTCGGGCGAGGGCCGCTGACGCCGCCGACGAAGGCCTCGGCCTGGCGGCGGTCGCGCCCTTCGTGCCGCGCCACGAAGGACACGATGATCAGCAGCGCCACGTTGACCAGCAGGCTCCACACCACGCCGGTCGTCAGCGGGTCGAGGGCGCTGGTGAACGACGGCAGCTGGCCGCCGAACAGCGACGGCCACAGCACCCAGCCCGCTTCATGGAACGACGGCAGCAGCAGCGTGTTGGCCCACACGAGCGCGCCGCCGACCATGCCGGCGAGTGCGCCATGGCGGTGCGCGCGCCGCCAGAACAGGCCGATGATCAACGCCGGCCCGAACTGGGCGACGGCGCAAAATGAGATGAGGCCGATCGACGCCAACGGATAGCGCCCGTCGATCGCCCGGTAGTAGAGATAGGCCGCGAAGAAGATCGCGAGGATCGTCACCCGCCGGACGGTCAGCAGGGTCTCGCCGATCCCGGTGCGCGGCTCCGAGGCGAAGGCCGAGCGGCGCAGCAGCAGCGGCATGACCAGCTCGTTCGAGATCATGGCGCTCAGCGCCACCGAGGCGACGATGACCATGCTCGTCGCCGCCGACAATCCGCCGATGAAGACGAGCAGCGACAGCACCGGTGCGCCGGCCGACATCGGCAGTTTCAGCACGAACAGGTCGGGGATGATTTGTGCATCGAGGCGCAGCAGCCCCGCCGCCGCCAGGACCGGAACGAACAGATTGATGGCGATCAGGTACAGCGGGAACAGCCACGCCGCGGTGCGCAGATTCCTCTGCGTGTTGCCGTTCTCGACGACCGCCACATGGAACTGGCGCGGCAGGCACAGGAACGCCAGCGCCGACACGACGGTAATAGCGAGCCACGACGGCCCCAGCGCCGTGACGTCGAGCCGGGCGCGGATCGCGTCGTTGGACAGGACCTGCGCCTGCCAATCCGCGAGCCCATGGAACATGCCGAACATCACGAACAGGCCGACCGCGAGGAGGGCTCCGAGCTTGACCAGCGATTCGAACGCGATCGCCAGGATCAGGCCGTGGTGCCGCTCGCTGGCCTGGACGTGGCGCACGCCGAACAGGATCGAGAACACGGCCATGGCGAAGGCGATGTAGATGGCGCTGTCCTGCAGGATCAAGCTCGAGGAGCCGGTATCGCCGGTCGTTGCGACCAGGGCGTTGAAGCTCAGCGCCGCGGCCTGAAGCTGCAGCGCGATGTAGGGCATGACGCCGACGACCGCGAGGATCGTGGCAGTCGCGGCGACGATGCGGCTCTTGCCATAGCGGGCGCCGATGAAGTCGGCGATCGAGGTGATGTTCTCGGCGCGCGCGACCGTGATGATCTTGCGCAGGAGCGGATAGCCGGCCGTGATCACCAGGACCGGGCCGACATAGATCAGAAGGAAGTCCATGCCGCTCGAGACGGCGCGCCCCACCCCGCCGTAGAACGTCCACGACGTGCAGTAGATCGCGAGCGACAGCGCGTAGATCACCGGCTCTTTTGCCGGGCCGGGCCACGCGGGCGCGCGCCGGTCGCCGTAATAGGCGATCGTGAACAGCACGCCGAGATAGGCGAGCGAGACCAGCAGCAGGACCCAGTCGGCAAACATCTTTTTTGCGTTCTCCGGCCGGCTTCGAAGCCAGAGTCGCATGCGGCACGAAGCGCCGCAAGCGACCGCGGATTCTTCCAGGTTCTTTCGATTTCAGCGGCTTACGGCTCGACCAAAGTCGAGGCCGGCCGGCGAGGGGGCCGCTGCTAAAGTCGTCGTGAGCTGGCGAATCACGCCGGCCGGCGGCGGCAATGCCGACGCGCATCCGACAAGGGAGAAAACGTCATGTCGGCAACAGCTACCGCGACGATGGGGCGCTCGCAGGGCATCAATCTGCCCTTCATCATCGGGGCGTCGTCCGTCGGCACGCTCATCGAATGGTACGACTTCTACCTCTATGGCGTGCTTGCCCTCTTCTTCAGCAAGCACTTCTTTCCGGCCACCCTCGACCCGACGGTCGCCTTCATCGCCAGCCTCTTCGTATTCTGGACGGGCTTCCTCGTCCGGCCGTTCGGCGCGATCGTGTTCGGCCATCTCGGCGATCTGATCGGTCGCAAGTTCACGTTCATGCTGACCCTGCTGCTCATGGGCGCCTCCACCTTCGTGGTCGGCTGTCTGCCCGGCTATGAGAGCATCGGCGTATTGGCGCCGATCCTGCTCGTGGCGATGCGCGTATTGCAGGGCCTTGCCCTCGGTGGCGAGTATGGCGGTGCCGCGACCTACATCGCCGAGCACGCACCCGACGGCAGGCGGGGCTTCTACACGAGCTGGATCCAGACCACCGCGACCATGGGCATCGTGCTCGCGCTGCTCGTGATCCTGGGCTGCCGGCTCTATTTCGGCGACCAGGCCTTCGGCGATTGGGCGTGGCGCGTGCCGTTCCTGATCTCGGCGGCCCTCGTTCTGCTGTCGCTCTACATCCGCATGAAGCTGGAGGAATCGCCGCTATACGTACGACTGAAGCAGCAGGGGAAGGCGTCGGCCAACCCGGCGCTCGAGAGCTTCGGCAGCGGCAAGAACTGGGGCCTGATTCTGCTCGCCCTGTTCGGCGCGACCGCGCCGGAAGGCGTGGTCTGGTACACGGGCCAGTTTTACGCGCTGTTCTACATGACCGCGGTGCTCAAGATTAACTACGTCACGGTCTACACGATCATGATGGTCGCGCTGACCCTGGGCGCGCCGTTCTTCATCGTGTTCGGCGCGCTTTCCGACAAGATCGGGCGGCGCAACATCATGACGCTCGGGTTCGCGCTCGCCGTGATCACCTACTGGCCGGTCTTCACGTGGCTGGGCACGTACAAGGACAACCCGCTCATGCTGGGGGTCCTCGTGTTCTATATGGTGATCCTGGTCACCATGGTGTACGGGCCGATCGCCGCCTTCCTGGTCGAACTGTTTCCGGCCAGGATCCGCTACACGTCGATGTCGCTGCCGTATCACATCGGCAACGGCGTGTTCGGCGGTTTGGTGCCGGCGGCCGGCGCCTCGATCGCGGCGATCACCGGCACCGCGCTCGGCGGGCTGCTCTACCCGATGGGGATTGCGGCTCTCGGCGTCATCGTCAGCCTCGTCGGGATGCGCGAGCCCACCCACAACGTCAAGATCTGGGAGGAGGTCGGCGGAGCGCCGCCGCTCGTGCCGGACCAGCCCTAAGCCGGGTCCATATC
>Ga0335076_10005857_pt1 | contig 12403 bp, 7 predicted proteins | sample Lox_Sample_25_FD_206717 | JGI IMG/M metagenome (GOLD analysis project Ga0335076, IMG submission 206717) | Soil microbial communities from Loxahatchee National Wildlife Refuge, Florida, United States - Lox_Sample_2.5 | ecosystem: Environmental > Terrestrial > Soil > Wetlands | place: USA: Florida...
TCAGCGTTACCGACTGCCCCGAAGTAATCGAAGTTGCGCTGCTAGCTACCGCCGTCGATGTCGAGGCTTGGGTGATCGTCACCGCAAGCGTGTTGCTGTTGCTGCTCTGGAAGTTTGCGTCCCCCGTCGTGAATGCCGCCTGAATGCTGTGACTGCCCGAGGAGAGTTGAATGGGTTGATCCTCCGCAATTCCTTCGCGATTCAACTTGGCGATGTTTGTGGCGTTGACCTGCCCAGCGATCGGCCAATCGTTCAACGCGCTGGTGCCATCGGTGAGCGCCACTGTGCCTTTCGGGCAAATTGCCCCAGCCGTGGTGATCGTTCCGGTGCTGGTGCATGCCGTACCGCTCGATGGCGTCACCAGAATCTGCAGGATGTACGGACTGCCATACGCTACCGATACCGACCCTGTTGTCGGCGTCAGCGGATTTCCGTTGGAGTCGAACTCGACGAATCCCACCGTCGTCTTGCTTGCCTGGTTTGCTCCACTCACAGCCACGGGAAGCATCGACGACGTGCTTGCCGCATACGTGACGTTCCCGCCGTAGTACCCGCTGATGTTTGCCGTTCCCGGCGGTAAGAGGTTCGTGTTAATGGTCACGCTGCCACCCGACAGGGTGAACGAACCGGAACCCACAACTGAACCAAGAATGGATCCATCGCTCCCATATGCTGTCAGTGAGACATCACCGGTGGCAGCGGAGGGAGTAACGCTCACCTTCACGCTAAACGCCTGGCCCGAAACATTCGTCGATCCGCTTTCGTTGCTGAGGGTTGTTGTCGTCGCCGTGCGGCTGAAGGTGCCCCACTTCGACAGCAAGTTCGTTACATTGATCGAGCCGAGGCCGGTTGCCAAGTCGTAGCCGCTGTCGGCAGTGAACGCCGCCGTGTTCCCTTGATAAATCAATACGCCGAATCCCGAGCTGGTCGTGTTGCTGCAATTCGGGGTGCCCGCCTGGCAGGCCACCGACATGTTTCCCTTTGTGACGTCGTTGAACACGCATCCGCTTGCCGGAGTTTGGCCCACGGATGAGGCACACTTTCCCGTCGTATAGTTGGTGTCTGCTTTCGCCAGCCCGTACAGTGTGTAGTTCACATTCCCCTGACGGGGCGCCGGGTTCAGCGTGGTCGCTTGCGACTGATTGACCAGCGCCACGATACCCGCGAAGGAAGGTGTAGCCGCAGAGGTTCCCCCAACCAGCGAGAAATCCTGATACGGAGTGTTCAGGTTGCAGCTCGCACCGCTCGGATTGGCGTCCGATTGGCAGACCACCAGGGCCACGTTGTTCTGGCCGTTGCTCGAAAACAGGGAAATATCGGGTATAAGCCTCGTGGTATAGCCGGTCGTGTTGATTGTAATTCCGCCTTGTTGGTAGGCGGGCTTCAAATAGCCGCTGGTGCAAGAACTACTGGTGCTGATCGAGCAGTTGCTTGGGCCGCCACTGGCGGCAACCAGGTCGTTACCACTCGGGTCGACAGAAGTGCACGCTGTCGGGTAGTTGATCGCGCAGCCGGAGTCGTCCCAGGTAATTTCCGGCATGTACTTCAACGCTGAATTTACGGTGTCGCTGGCCGTGTTCCAATAGTTGCCCGCTGTAGAAGTCGCCGTTGTTGACGGATCGAAATCCGTGCCGCCCGCTGCCACGTTGTAAGGCGTCGACGCAATACCGCTCACGGCAACTCCATCAATCGCCGCGTTAGGGCTTAGTCCGGACGGATCAGGGTCGCATCCCGCAGAGCCGCTGTCGCCTGAAGAGACCACTACCGTGATTCCCTCTGCCGCGGCCTGCTCCCACATTGCGTTATAGAAGGCATTTCCTGTCGTGCCGAGAAAGGCCTCACAAATACCGTAGCTTTCGCTCAAGATCGGCGCGACGTTGTTGTCGATAATGTAGAGCGCCGAGAGGTCGACTCCGCCAATCACTACTAACGGATCCGTCATCGCCGACTGCGATGTCACGAAAATGACATTTGCGTTCGGTGCGACGGCTCCCGCCCACTCCACGTCGAGATCGGATTCGCTCTCGTCAATGCTCACGAATCCCGGATCCGGGCCGTTCACAATGACGCTCAAGCAACCTGCCGTTGGTGGCGTCGCGCACTGTGAGGGGTATGCCGGCAAACCAAACATCGAGCGGAAATCCGTAACGTCTTGCACATTGATGTTCGACTGCCCTACCACCGCGATGCTCTGGCCCGTGCCGTCCGCCCCGGTTTGTGGAATGCTGTAAATCGTCTTGAAGTCGCCCGGGCCCATCGCGAACCTGGCCGGGTTCTCATAGGTAAACAGCGGCCTTAGTTGTCCTGTAGCCGTATTGCGGCGATACGCGCCGCGGGTCTTTATCTGCGCCTGGCGCGTAAAATTGTGCAGCGCCACCACGCCTGCCACGGCAGGCGCCAGCGCCCTGGGTATCTGTGGATTGCTGACGTTGGCGAAGTGTTCTTCGCCATTGACGACAAAGCGATGAATCTCGGTGTGGAACGCGTTGCGCACCTGCGCCACGTTCCCGCTGAACTCGATTACCGTTCGTCCCTTCGAGACCTTACTGATCTGGAAACCTTGCTCTGTCAGCCAATCGGTCACGGCCTGCAGGTCCGAGTCCGACGGCCCAAACTGCTTCCCGAATTGATCGGGAGCCAGCCAGTTATGAAAATTGCCGGAGCCTTTGGTCTGCTGCTGATCCAGCAACTGCTGCAGCGATCGCTCTTGCTCCGCACTGCGTTGCAGGAGCAGCATCATCCGCGACATGGGCTGCGAATCGGCCACAGCCCCGCGGTCGTAGGCGGCCCGGGCGTACGGGTGGACGTTCCCGGAAATCTTCACCGTGTCGGCGTCGTTCACCGTGTTGACAATCCGCGAAGGTACTGGCGCACGCTGCGCGCGCACTTCGGCCGTTCCCAGAAGCGCTAACACCATTCCGCCCACGACCCATCGGAGAACGCTAGTCCTCATGGTCCCCTCACACTTTTTCATTTTGTTGTCGCAACTTTCGATTGGATTTGCTGAAACTATGGACGCGGGTCCCCAGCTCGCAGGCACAGTTCACCAGTTTTTATGATGCATCCCGAAGAGTAACGGTTGACCATGTGGCGCTGTCAAGCCGTCTTCCTACGGAACAGTAACCTCTCATTCATCTAATTCACAGCAGCCGCAAAGTCGGCGGTCTGCATGATTCCATTCGAGCTCCCGCTGATCTCGATAATCACTTGGCCGGTGATCGCTTGCGTCAGCGGCGCCGATGTCGATCCCAGCGCGTTGCTGTCTCCGGAGTATTGCGCCGTCATCACATGCACGCCAACGGGCAGCGACGTCGCCAGGAACGACACGATGCCTGCGCTGACTCGGATTGGACCGCCCACCGCCTGTCCATTATCAACCATCCGTACCCGTGCCGGTCGGCGTTGCCGTTCCCGACCGTGTCACCGTCGCCGTGAACGTCACCGGCGATCCAAGCTGCGCTTTCATCGCGGACGAGGCCAGGCTGGTGGTGGTGCTGAACGGGCCGCCCCCCGTTGCCCCCGCCCCCCCCCCCCCCCCCCCCAACAAACATTTCCCCCGCCAAAACATAAAAACCCCCAAAACCCCAAAATTTATGGACGGGTTGCCCCGGGGCCCACCCCTCCCCCGCCACACCCATACACGATTCCAGCCGCAATCACGATAAACCCGCCAAACACCACAAAGTTTCGTCCTTGTGACCCCGGTCCAACCGCCATTCCCGGTAGTCAGGCCGGTCAGCAGCGCGCTGGCCTCTGGCTGTGACCCAAACCATCCTCCGGTCTGCAGCGGAACGGCCGCGCTGCACGGAACGCCGTCTGAGGTGAACTGTACCGTGCCGGTGGCAGCTGTCGTGCCTGCACCCGAGACGATCGCGCATGCTCGTGATACATGCCCTCGACTTGCGCGGCGCTCCCGCTGAATTCCAGCCAACGCCGGCTCGCCGCAACTCGGTTAACGTGCAGGCCGGCTCCCTCCAGCCACGCGCGCACCGGCTCGATCGTCGCGGAACTGGCTCCAAATCACGTTCCATACTCGCTGGCGCTCGGCCAATGCCGGTTGTTCTGGGAATTCGAGGGACTCTGTGCTTTGAGAGGGTTGCCGCAGGGTCAAGACTAAGAATCCGAGCAAATTGATCTTCGAGGAACCAGTAATTCTTTCCACCCCTCAACCTCGCCAGGTACGCGCGAGGCGCTGGCAACTTTCCTCGACCGGGCCGCCGCTTTCCTCGTCGAGGAAATTCGCTCGAAACAGTCTACACACTGAGCCCGCACAATTCAGGTAAACCCTGATTCCATATCTATGTGGTTTATAGAGAATGCCGGTTACCAGCTTAACTCCACGTTGCCGCCAGACAAGATGACGCCCACCCGAGGTCTTGCGCCCGCCCCGCTGGCGATGTGCTCAGGTCCGCCCTTCTTCAGGAGCGGCGCCAGCGCTACGGCGCTCGACGGCTCAATCACGATTTTCATGCGCTCCCAAACGAGCTTCATCGTTGCCACGATTTCTTCCTCGCTGACCAGCAGAATTCCATCGACACGCTGTCGCAGGATGGCGAAAGTCCTTGGCGCAAGAGTCGCCCGGAGGCCATCGGCAATCGTATCGCTGGTTTCGAGTGCCTGCAGGGTTCCTGCTTTCAGGGAACGGTAGGCGTCGTCCGCTCGCTCTGGTTCGCAGCCAAACACACGCACATCGCGCCGAGTTCCCTTGGCGCCGAGGCAAGTCCCGCTCAGCAGCCCGCCCCCGCTTACCGGAGCCAGCACGGCGTCCAAATCCGGTACGTCCTCCATCAGCTCCTTTGCCGAGGTCGACTGACCGGCAATAATTCGATCGTCGTCGTACGGGTGGATCATCACCGCACCGGTCTCGCCTTGAATTCGCGCCGCCATCTCGGAGCGGGAGCTCACATTGGGCTCGCAAAAAGTGATTTTCCCGCCATACGATTCCACGGCCTGGCATTTCACCTTCGGAGCATTCTTCGGCATCACGATCCACGCGGGTATCCCACGCCATCCCGCGGCACACGCCACCGCCGCCGCATGGTTGCCGCTGGAATGAGTCACCACCCCCCGGCGCGCTTCCTCGTCCGATAGCGAAAAAATGGCGTTCGTCGCGCCGCGGATCTTGAACGAGCCCGTTTTCTGCAGATTTTCGCACTTGAAGTACAGCTTGGCTCCTGTCAGTGCATCGATCGACTGGCTCGTCAGTACAGGAGTGCGGTGAATGCGCCGCCGGATCCGCTCATGGGCCGCAACAATCGTTTTCCAGTCTGGCTGGATGTCGCCCGTATTTGCCACCATGTTCGTTGTCGCCATTTTTTTGAGTGTAGCTCATCTCCTCTATCCCTGTCAGGTGAATGGCAGCCGCGAACTTGACGCCTTTCATCGCTGGAGGCAAGACATTGGCGGGTTGACCGATACTGGCAGTACCAAACCGGTAGCACTACGCGGCCTGTCTTGACCCTGCGCTCACCTCTGTTACCCTTATTAGCCAAGCTACATCCGGGTCCAGTTGTCCGCAGCCCGGTCGGAGATTCTCGTGACTCCTTCAGAACGTCGGCAATTGGAACGGTTCCGCGTGCGTGTTCCTCTGCGCTTTCGTCCCCTGGGACTCGCTTCCGATCACACCGAGCACTTTACCGAGACTGCGAACATCTCCCGCGGCGGCTTTTTCTTCGTCACCTCGGCTCCGCTGCAGGTTGGCATGCCGATCGAGGCTACCCTGAACATGCCGTCCGAAGTGACGGGTGGTAAGTCTGACGAAATGCGCTGCCGCGCTCGCCTGGTTCACGCCAGGGCAGACGCCTATAGCGATGGACGCATGGGTTTTGGCGCGGAGATCGAAATGTACATCGAGCCGAAGAAAACTGACTCGCCGGCCGCACGCCCGTTGCCCCCGGCAGAGAAGCCCAAACCGTAGTAGCTCCGCACGATTCCTTAACAGGACTGCTCCTGCCGCTGGCCGCTTCTGCGCGGTTCACTTGCCCGCAATCGTAATTGTTGTCTTTGCCGACCCAACGTTGTCGAAGCGGTCATACGCGCGCACCGCGACGGTGTGCTCTCCGGGCATCAGATGGGGCACCGTGAAGGAATACGCTTCGGTCTTGTAATCACTAATGGCATTTTCCGGCGCAAGCAGAGTCCACTCGCCGCCGTCCACGCTGTACTGTGCCCGCTCGATGCTGCTGGTCGGGTGGCTGGCGGTGAAGTGGAAGTCATAGGAAACCCCCTGCGAGCGGTCTGGATTCATCCCCGTCGCACTCGCCTCGATCTTGCCGATGGTCGGATTGGTGTTGTCCACTTCGAATCGTTCGCTTTCGCGTTCCGTCGATAAAGCGGCGGCCGGCGGATTCGAGGGCCCGTCGCTCGCCACAATCTTCAGGTAATACGCGCCGTCCGGCATCGAGGTCGTGTCCCAGGAATAAAACTTCTGGTCGAGATTGTCCTTCAGCGGCAGCCAGTTCTGTTGATTCTCGCCGCGGAAATACACGGCATACTTCAGTTCGTCGTCATTGTCGTCGTGCGCTGACCACAGCACGGATTGATAGCCCTTTTGCTGCAAGCCTTGCGGCTGCGCCTCAAACTTCGGCGGCGTCGTGACAACCGCCATTCCCATTGGCGTTGCCGGGCTTGCTGTCGCGGGCTGCTTCAATGCCACGTTTCCCTGCGACCCTTGCATTCCCACTGGCGCAACTGCGCGCACTCCCGCGTCTTGCAACGCAATCCCATCGATCACCGGCGCTACGTTCTTTGGCTGATACGAAACGCTGACCCAGTCGATTCCGTCGCCCGGCCTGCCGTCGTGAATCACCGCTTTCCATTGCAGGAAGCGCGCTGCTGGCGCTTCAATTAGTGCATCGGTGGAACTATACGGGCCGGTCCACGGCGACCATTCCTTGCCGGGATCTTCCGTGTTGCCGCTTCGCACGAATACCTCCAGCCGCGGCTCCTTTGATTCCTTACTGGATTTTCCTGCTCCGGTAGTCGCCGGTGGTCCCCACCACTCGATTCGCCCCCATTGCGAGAGCAGTTTCGCGTCAAATGATTGCGATTCGAACGTGCCCTTCGATTCATATTCCGGCCCCATGGAGAAAACTTTGCCGGGATTCGCCGTGCACAAATACACCATCCCGCCGGCCGCTCGCGAAATTCCCGTGATCTGTGACGAACCCGACTTCACGAGTTGTGCGTAAACACCGCGCCCGTCGATCACCAGCAGCGCGCCGTTGTTTCCAGTGCCGGCGAGTAGTCGCCCATCGGAATTCAATCCGAGGGCGTACACTACTTCGTCCCGCGAGGCCCAAATCTCTTCCGGCACTCCCGCGGCCGTAATTCGGTAAATGCTGCTCGAGATTGCCTGCGGGAACGCCACGAACGGTGCCGCGATGGCCCCACCCGGAGCTCCAGCTGCGGTAATCGTAGTCGTGCCTTGTGGTGCCTGAATCACCGCCGAAGGGCCTATCTGTCCGGCCCGCGATTTATCTCCGATGGCCGCCACGTAGATGCTGCCGTCCGGTGCAACCACCAGGGAGGTGACTTCGCGCTTGGCGGTCTCGTACACCACGAATCCTGAAGCAGTGCCCTGTCCGTTTTTTCCGGCTGTCACCCGACTGATTTGCAGCACGCGGCCGTTCGGCTCTGTTCCCGCGAGCAGGTTTCCTTTGCTGTCGAACGCCAGGTTCTTGATATGCGCTTCGTCACTGTCGTAATAAATCTCGCCCTTCCCATCCGGCGACACCGCGTAGATCTGTCCTTTGTCTCCCGTCGCTACGTACAGCGTTCCGTCAGGCCCAAACGCCAGGTCCCAGATGTATTTCGTCTTCGGTTCGAAGAACACGCTCTTTTCGGCATTTGTCCCTACTTTGTAGACTTTCCCATCCGGAGACGTGCCCACGAACAGCGTTCCCTTGGAATCGAAGGCGATGCTTTGTGCCAGAAGGTCCGTGGACTCAAAAACAATTTTCGGCTTGTCACTTCCATCGAATTTGAATACCTTCGCCGGCGATCCGCCGCCCGCATAGAGCATTCCCTCGGGGTCGGTTCGCAGCGACCACAGATACGATGCGTCGGCATCGGCGATCGCGGTAAACTTTGGTGCTAATTCGAGATGGCCGTCGCTGCGTACCGCCACACCCTTCGCTGTGCCCTTTAGGAATTCGTCATACGTCGATTGACGCCAGCGCCGCGTGTGATCCGCAATCAAACTGCTCGCCAGGCCGCAGACCAGTAGTGCGCAGAGCAGAAGCCGTTTCCATGAGTTCGCCATATCGAAAGTCACCGGATTTGAAGATTCAGAGATATGAGCCCGCCAACGGGTCCGCCCAGCACGATCGAAGACTCACTCGCCAGCGATTCCCGCAACACTTGAACGCTGCCCGGAGTCGGCCGCCCGTCCACCACCGTGATCTGCGAAAGCGGAACGTTTGGCATCTCCTTGTCATCCCACACCATCGTCGGTGTCGGTGAGAAAACGCCCACATACAACCGGTCATTGTGCCGTTCGCGATTCATCAGCGCGATCAACTGGTCGAATCCAGCCGGTCCCGCGGTTCCGCCAGGCATTGTGGCGAAGTTGAACCCCCGCGAAGCGCGATTCATCCAGTCGGCGTCCGACACTAGCACCCGCAGAGTCGTGCCCCGGGCAACCTGATCCGGCACGTGCACCGTGGTCTCTTCGATGTGTGCCTCGCCTCGATAGGGCCGCAGCAGCACGCGAACGTTCAAATTTTCGCCCGGCGCAGCCTCACCCTTTTCCAGCCATGCGCTCTCAATCGTGTACGACTTCCGCCCGGGCGTGCTTTCCACCCTCAACGACACTTGCTCGACATTCGGCAGTTCGTAGGTGTTCGTAAACAGCCGCGCAAACGCGTTTTGCACCGTAATCGCGATCGGTATGCCGTCCGGTGACATGCTATCCCCGGGCGAAACCGTGCTCTCCAGTTGCACCGGCACGTGGCCTTTCAGCCGAATTTCCCCGGTCAAATGCAACGTCGTCCCTTCTCCATACACCGAGTTCTGCGTTAAGCCGTTGAACGTGGTGAGCGCCACCAGCAGCGGCGTCAATTTCGGATGGTTGATCATCTCAAAGTGCAGCTTTTTCTCGCCCGGCGCCGTCACCACCGTCAGGTCAAGCGGGATCATCGGCGGCGCAGGGCCAAGCTTGCCCGTTACCGCCGTCAGGTGATCGCTCGTGATCGTTCCAATCGATCCACCCATATTCACGATTTTCGTGGACGCCAGCGAGGAGGATAGCGTCGTCACCACCCGGCTGCGCGCCATGGGGATCGCTATGTCCCCAAGATTCATGAGCGGGTGCCCGCACAAAAACACGCGGTCGCCTTGAATCGCCGTCACCGTGCACGCGGAATTGATCGACGCGTCTCCGGAAACCAGCACCATCCCTGCCATTTGGCCAGGTGCCAGCTTCCCATCGTCCGCCTGGGGTGCCGCCGTGCCCCCCTGCGCTGCCACAAATCCGTAGCTCTGTAGCTCAGTGGAAAACGGCTGCAATGCCGCTGGCTGAAATCCGGAAAACACCAGCGGAGTCTCGATCGGCTGCAGTGCCGACCCGCCCGGAAGAATATTGCGGGCCAGCGCATCCTTCGGAATTTCGAACTGCCGTGTCCCCGCCGGTAACGCTTGCCCAGCTGCGGCTGCTCGGTTTGGCACTGGTTGGCGCAGCACGTCCGCGATCGGCGTCACCCCCGCGATAGCTTCCTTCGTAAACACACCCAGCTTCAACGAGAGCGCACCCGCCAGCTTGCCGCCCAGGTATACCGGGCTGCCGCTCATTCCTGCCACCACGCCGGTGTGCTCGACCTTGGGACCTTTGAGCTCTACCAGGATGATCGACTGCTTCGGCCCCAGGAAGTTCGGCAGAACCCCCAGCACCTGAAGGTCGAATTTTTCGACTTGGTCACCTGAAAAAATCGTGTAGGCGTAGCCCTCCATACCCACTTGGACCTTGTCTATCGGCAACGTCTCGTTCGACGCTGTAGTCTGGGCGGGCAGGGACGGAGTCCCCAGCCAGAGGCAGGCAGATATAAGGAAAGCCACGCGCGTGAAACGCTGAAGTTGGCCCATATTGGCTAGATGTCCCCCCAAGAAGGGAAGCCAGCATGATACCGGGCAGGAGTCCTGGTAAGCAATTGAACCACAAGGTAGACCCGCCTAGCCCCAAGGTCTTAGACGTCCTAGTCCCCGCGCCGGTTGTTTCTGCGGTCGCGTCGCGCTCTAGCCCGGCAACGGTGGCGCGCTTCGCACGGCATGTGCGAGGATATTGCCCTAGGAGCGAACTATGTCTGAACCCACCAAAGAAGAACTGCTCGCCCGCATTGCGGAATTGGAGAAGAAAGCCGAACGGCCCAAGCGCGGTAGCCTGGAATTCCGGGTCGGTGAAAAGGGAGGTGTCAGTGTCTACGGCCTTGGCCGCTTCCCAGTCACACTTTACTACGAACAGTGGAACCGTCTCCTCGACGTCGGCAATGATCTCCGCGCTTTCCTCGAAGAAAACAAGCACCGCCTCAAGCTGAAAGAGCAGTAGACTCGCAGCGAAGCCGACCCAATACCACATTTCATTCGCAGACAAAGCGTCCAGTGACCACGCGAACCACGCGATCCTGTGGTCGCTCCGTACCGATTACCGACTACTGATTACCGACTACTGATTACTGATTACGCCCTCACTCCATATGGTGCATCGCGAAAATCTTCGATTTGCCGTTCTCGAACGGATACACATGCACCATCCAGCCGAACACAACGGGATAAAACGTCCCACCCGCCGCCTCGCACGCGGCCTCGGTGTGAATGCTGCCGCGCAGTCCAAACTTCGTCCAATCCGGCTTCTTGCCGGCGGTTTTCGGCGGCACACACAAATTCGTGTGCTGATGCCAGGTTGCCACGCTCAGCGGTACGCGTGAATTTAACTGCTCCTCCGACGCACGCCGCGGCATTGTGTACATCGCCCCGACCAACTCAAATCCTCCGTCCGCGGTCTTTTTGTACAGAAGGGAAGTCGGCCGCGCCGGGTCAAACGTAAACGCCTCAAGAAACCCGTTCGTGTAATTGGTGAAGTGATATTCCTCCTGCCTCACCTTCGGCAGGAAGATCTTGTAACCGTCATTCAGCGCGACCTGGTAGTCCTTGTACTTTTCGATTCCCGCACGCAATTGCTCCACAACTTCTTCTGCGCGCTTCTGATCTTCTGGTGTACCCGGCCGCGCTGCCGTCATGTGCATATGCGGCGTGTCTCCATGGTGCATATGCTGCATTTCGAGCACAACGCCGTGCTCGCCCACCGACGCGTCGTGCGAATTCATGTCCATCCCCGCCATCGGCGAATGATCGGCGCTTTGCGGTTCCTGGCCCGCTTCGGCGGACACTAGCGGCACCGCCGGCGCGTGATGATTCGGAATCGCCGCCAGCAGCATGCCTACGACGCACAGCGCGCCCACACCGATTCCCAGCTTTGTAACTAATTGAATCCAGGTCTTACGGCCAAACATGGTCCCTCATTTCCTCGCGCAATGAGTGCGTTATTCTTCTCTTCCATGATACGAATTCCATCGCTGATTTCTTTCTAACGATATGGCGCGCAGTTCTCATTTCCCAACTGTACGCGCGTACAGGCATGCTCTTGCCTTCATTGCCAGTAGCTGTGCAGGCATCCTCTGGTGCGCCGAGTGCACCGCTGACGTGGTTCTGGATCGCTGATCGCAGGTCGTAGCTGGGTCCCGATATCTGAAAATCAGTGTCCCAGCCTCCCAGCGCCCGGCCTCGAATTGTCACGCATGCTAAACTTTTCAAACCCATGAAATCCGAATCCATTCTTCCCGTGAAGTCTCTCTCCGGCACCGTCGAAGTTCCCGGCGACAAGTCCATTTCTCATCGCTACGCCATGTTGGCGGCACTCTCCGAGGGCACCAGTGAATTCCGTAATTTCGCCGCGGCTCGTGATTGCCACAGCACTCTTGGATGCATGAAAGCACTCGGCACAAGAGTCGAAGTCAGCGGCGCAACGGTCCGCGTTACTGGCCATGGTCTCCGTGGCCTCAAGAGTTCACGGCGCCCTCTCGACGCGGAGAATTCCGGCACTACCATTCGCCTACTATCCGGAATCCTCAGCGGCCAGTCCTTCACCACAAAAATTACCGGGGACGCTTCGTTGCAAAAACGCCCCATGAAGCGCGTTATGACTCCTCTGCGCGAAATGGGCGCCGACATTCGCGCTCGCGACGAAAACTTTCCCCCGCTCGAAATTCGCGGCGGCAAGCTGCGCGCTGTTCACTACCAGACGCCTTTGGCCAGCGCCCAGGTGAAATCCGCTGTCTTGTTGGCGGGCCTTTACGCTGACGGCGTAACCTCCGTTACCGAGCCCGCCGCCACGCGCGATCACACCGAGCTC
>Ga0335076_10005859_pt1 | contig 12401 bp, 14 predicted proteins | sample Lox_Sample_25_FD_206717 | JGI IMG/M metagenome (GOLD analysis project Ga0335076, IMG submission 206717) | Soil microbial communities from Loxahatchee National Wildlife Refuge, Florida, United States - Lox_Sample_2.5 | ecosystem: Environmental > Terrestrial > Soil > Wetlands | place: USA...
CCTCGGGCGGCAGCATCAGGCAGGCGGCGGCCTCGAGCGCGACGTCGGCGTAGACCGTCGGCCACAGCACGGGGACCGGCGCGGTCGCGCCATAGGCCGTGCCGGCGATCACGCGCACCGTCTTGCCTTCGCCGGCGATCACGGGCAGCGCGTCGCGCTCGACATGGACGAAACCGGGCGCGTCCTCCTCGTGCGCGCGCGGCAGCGCCACCCACGACTGGATGCCGAGGATGGGCGAGCCGGTCTGGCGCAGGGCGGCCGGCGTGCGCTCGGAATGCACGATGCCGCGTCCGGCGGTCATCCAGTTGACCGCGCCCGGTCGGATCGGCTGGACCGAGCCGACCGAGTCGCGATGCAGGAGCTCGCCCTCGAGCAGATAGGTCACGGTGGCGAGCCCGATATGCGGATGGGGGCGCACGTCGAGGCCGTGGCCCGCGCGCAGCAGCGTCGGCCCCATGTGATCGAAGAACACGAACGGCCCGACCATGCGCCGGCGCGCTGCCGGCAGCACGCGCCCGACCTCGAGCCCGCCGATGTCGCGCCGACGCGGCACGATCACGGTCTCGATGCCGTCGATCGCCGCCGCGCGCGCGGCCGCCTCGTCCGCCGGATGCCAGCTCATGGCGCCGTGCCTCCCGATGGGTGCGGCGGTCAGCTTAGCGCATGACGGCGCGTGCGCGCTTCATGCTACGGTGGCGGCCGCCGGGAGGACATCGAATGACGCCATGCCGCTGACCGGACTCCGCGTGATCGACCTGACGCGCGTCGTGTCGGGGCCCTACTGCTCGATGTTCCTCGCCGACATGGGCGCCGACGTGATCAAGATCGAGACGCCCGGCGCGGGCGATTCGGTGCGGCGCCAGGGCGCCGCGCGCAACGGGCTCTCCTGGTATTTCGCCGCGTACAATCGCAACAAACGCTCGCTGACGCTCGATCTGCGCCAGGACGATGGCCGCGCGATCCTCGCCCGGCTGATCGCGGGCGCCGACGTGCTGGTCGACAATTTCCGCCCCGGCGTGCTCGACCGCATGGGCTTCACGCGCGAGCGTCTGGCCGAGCTCAAGCCCGACCTGGTGCACGGCCGCATCACGGGCTTCGGCGACGACGGCCCCTATCGCGACCGCCCGGCCTTCGACTTCATCGCCCAGGCGATGAGCGGCTTCATGAGCGTGACGGGGTCACCCGGCGGCGAACCGATGCGCGCGGCCCCGCCGATCAGCGACCTGATCGCCGGGCTGCAGGGCGCGCTCGGCATCTGCGCGGCGCTGGTGCAGCGCGGCCGCACCGGGCAGGGCGCGCGGGTCGGCGCCAGCCTGACGAACGGCCTGATCAGCTTTCTCAGCTACCTTGCCGCCGACTATCTGGAAACCGGCCGGCAGCCCGCGCGCACCGGCAATGACCATCCGATCCTGGCGCCCTACGGGCTGTTCCGCACCGCCGACGGCGAGGTCGCGATCGCCCCGGCGAACGAGGCGATCTACCGCAAGTTCATCGAGGCGATCGGCGCCGCCGAGCTGATCCACGATGCGCGGTTTGCGACCAATGCGCAGCGCGTCGCCCAGCGCGGCGCGGTCAATGCGATCGTCGAAGCCCGGCTCGCCGATGCCACGACGGCGCACTGGATCGAGCGCCTCAACGCCGCCGGCGTGCCGTGCGGCCGCGTGCAGTCGCTCGCCGAGGTGTTCGCCGATCCCCAAGTGCGCGCCCAGGAGATGGTCGTCACGATCGACCACCCGGGCCGCGGGCCGGTCGACATGCTCGGTTTCCCGATCAAGTTTCCCGACAGCCCGCCGCCGCCGCGCCGGCCGGCGCCCGAGCTCGGCGCGGACAGCGAGGCGGTGCTCGCCGAGCTCGGGCTGGAGGCGGCCGAGATCGCCCGGCTGCGCGCCGCCAGGGTGATCTGACCCGCCCCGGCGGGCGTGACGATTCCGGGGTCAATTCGAGGGCCGATCGCAGACGAAGCCACGATGCTCGAACCGGGGGCGCCGGCGCCGCGTTGCTTCCCTGCAGGCGGTGGGAGCCGGTCGATGGAGCGTGGCATGATTTCGCTCACGGCGCGCGAGTTCGAGGCGGTCTCGAGCGCCCTGCTCGAGGTCCTGGTCGAGGCCAGACGCGAGAAGGGCGTGACCGGCGCGCGGGCCTGGACCCCCTCGCCCCGGCAGGACAAGCGGCCCGGGCCGTTCGCGCCACCCGCCCTGGTCCGGGTCCACTGAGATGAGGACGTGGCGGGCCAGCGTCCGGATGGCGTGGCGCCGCTTCGCCGCGCGGTTCCGCGGCGACGCCGCGCAGCAGCGCAGCCGCGCCCGGCTGGCCGACGAGTTGCTCGCCACGCTCGATCCCTGGACCCTGTTCACGGCGGGCTACCCCGCCCATCGCCGGGCGCGGGTCGATCGGCGCCGTATCCGCTACCGCTCTGGCCGCTGAGCCGCCCGACGCGCCGATCCGGTTATTCCTTGCTGCGACAGCTTGCCGCGCTTTGGCGTAGGGCGCGCCCCCGAAGTCTGGTACCGTGCTCGCGGTGCAACGACAAACCGGGGGAAATGTCGATGCGGTTCATCATGTTGGGAGTGATTCTGCTGGGTCTCGGGTTGGCCGGGGCGGCGCAGGCCGGCGAGCCGGTCTCGGCGTCGGCGGTGCTGTCGCAGCACGGCCTGAGTGGTCAGGTCGCCCAGGCACCGGGCTGCGCCAATACCTGCCAGTTGCCGGAAAGCCTGGGCGGCAAGTCCTGTGCCTTGCCGACCGCGGGCGGCACGGGTTGCACCCCGGTCGGCACGGGCTGCACGTGCTCGGGCCAGATCATCAATGCCATGGGCACGGTCGGCGGCATCACGACCCGGCAATAACGCTTCCGCGAATCTGGGCCCCGATCGCCGCGTGCCAGCGGCGATCGGGTGCTACCGCCTGATCCCGATCGCATCCGATTTGACAGTGCCGGTCGATCGCGTGAGGCTCGCGCTCCGCACGGGCTGAAAATCGAAAGGCGACCGATGGGCTACCACCCCGAAGAACTCCGTACGCTGACGCGACCGAAGGGCATGCCGTTCCGCATCGGCAAGCTCGGCCATGTGGTGCTCAACGTGACCGACCTCGACCGCTCGGTGCGCTTCTACACCCAGGTTCTCGGCTTCGAGATCTCCGACCTCTATCCGCCCTCGATGATGCCGGGCGGCATGGTGTTCATGCGGTTCAACGCCGATCACCACGGCGTCGCGCTGGTCGGCTCGATGCCCGGCAAGTCCGAGAACATCGAGCTCAACCACATCGCCTTCGAGGTCGCGACGCTCGACGAGGTGGTGCGCGCGCGCGACCATCTGCGCGCGCACGGCGTCCAGATCGATTTCGAGGGCCGGCGCCGCGCCGGCGTGCAAATTGCGGTGGAGTTTCGTGATCCGGACGGCCACCGGCTCGAGATCTACTGGGGTCTCGACCAGGTCGGCAGCCAGGGTCAGGTACGGCCGGCCGAGCAGTGGAAGGGCGCCAAGAGCCTGGCCCAGGCGATCGCCGATCCGGTGGTCGGCCAGGACACGACGCTGCACGATCCCCGCTTGCTCGAGCGCTGAACCGGTCCCGCTGCGGAAAAAGCGCCCCGTCAGGGTCGGCGGGGCGAGTTTCCGTTGATGCTGAGTGAAGGGGCACCCAGCCCCGCCATCACAGCACCCCGAGATGGCGAGATTGTGTCGAGCGCGCCCGGGCGCTTGAGACAAATCATCCGCGCTTCGGCACCCAGCGCGCGCCCGCCTTGCGGTACTGCCGCTTGACCGCGGCCCAGGCGACGCGAAAGGCGCGGGCCTCGTCGTGATATTCCTCGTGCGCATTGTTGAAGGCCGCGACGAAGATGTCCTGGGCGTGCGGCGGCAGGTGATTGCGCACCGAGTCGGGCAGGTCCTCGCGTGACTGATAGGGCATGACGACCTCCTTCCCCCGGCGGCGCAACGCATGCGCCGACGGGCCGGCTTCCCTCACTTCTCGGTCATCTCGATTCGTGCGTCGGTGTGGCCCTCGGCGAGCCGCTTGAGGTGGAAGGCGATCGGGCCATCCTTGGGCGCGATGGCGCCGAGCGTGTCGAACAAGGCGCGCGCGCGCGCCGCGTCGCCAGCCTCGAGCGCTTGATAAGCTTCGCGATAGTGTACCACCAGATCGGAGCCGCTGCGGCGCTCGTCGAGCAGCTCGCAGATCGGCAAGGCCTCGGTCCGCCCCTTGACGACGACGTCGCCGAGCGGCCGGTAGCCGGTGTCGCCGGCGAGCTCGAACACCTTGCGCGAGCCACAGGCGCGGGTCCCGAAGTGCTTGTTGAGCCCCTCGATGCGCGAGGCGGTATTCACCACGTCGCCCAGCGCGGCGTACTTGAAGCGCTCGTTGGCGCCGAAATTGCCGACCAGCGCGGTGCCCGTGTGCACGCCGATGCGCGTAATGCCGAACGGCACGCCGGCATCGTTCTGCGCCTTGCGGAAGCGCTCGGCCAGCGCGTCGATCGCGCGCGCCGCGCGCAGCGCGCGCGCCGCATGGTCGGGTTGCGCGACCGGTGCGCCGAAGAAGGCGAGCACGGCGTCGCCGATGAACTCGTTGACCATGCCGCCCTCGGCCAGCACGACGCGGCACAACTCGTCGAAATAGGGATTGAGGAGCTGCGCCACCTTGGCGGGGCCGAGCTGCTCCGACAGGGTCGTGAAGCCGGCGATGTCGGTGAAGATGAAGCTCATCTCGCGGCGCTCGCCGCCGAGCTTCAGCTGGTGCGGATTGGCGGTCAGCTGCGCGACCAGCGCCGGCGAGATGTAGCGCGAGAAGGCGTGGCGGATGAACGAGCGCTCGCTCTCGGCGCGCATGTAGCCGATCACCGTGATGGCGCCGTAGAGCGCGATCATGCACAGGCCGGGATAGACCGGGTCGAACTGGAAGCGCCAGGTGTGGAACGCGAGCCAGGCCGCCGCGGCGCCCAGCGCCACCAGTCCGCCCGCGAGCAGCGCGCCGCCGATCGGTCGCAGCCGCGGCAGCACGGCGATGAGGAGCAGTCCGGCGAGCGCGGTGACGACCAGCTCGAGCCCCTCGGCCCAGTCCGGCCGCTCGAGATAGTCGCCGGCGAGCACCTGCTCGAGCGACTGCGCGAGCAGCTCGATGCTGGGCAGCACGCCGGCCGGGGTCGAGCGGAAATCGCCCAGCCCGGTCGCCGAGCTGCCGACGATCACGACGGCGCCGGCGAGCTTGACGGTCGACTGGCCGGCGAGCACGCGCCAGGCCGGCGCCGTGCGGTCGGCGCGTGGCAACCCGAAATAGATCGGCAGCGCGCCCTGCGCGTCGGTCGGAATCGTGACCGCGCCGGCGCCGGCGCCGAGCCGCACCGCGACCATGCCGGTGCGCTGGCCGAACGAAGCCTCGCCGCTGCCGCCGGCGGTCTTGATCTTGTAGGACTTGTCGCCGGCCAGCACCCGCACGGTCTCGGCCAGCAGGCTCGGATACGGGCGGCCGAAGGCATAGAAGAACAGCGGCATGCGCCGCGCGACGTGATCGATGTCGTAGAGACCGTTGAGTGCGCCGTAGCCCTGCAGCGCGCTCTCGATCACGGGCAGGTCGGTGATCGCCGCGGCATCGAAGCGCGGCAGGACGGCCTGCGGGTCGGGGCCGCTGATGCCGTAGCCGAACAGGTCGGCGCGCGGCGCGCTCGCGCCGCCCTGGGCCGCGAAGGCGAAGCCGCCGATGGTCGGGATGCGGCGCAGCGCGGCCGCGAGGACCTCGTCGTGGTCGGGCAGGTCGCCCGGCACGCCGAGCGTGCCGCGATAGCGCTCGAGCACGCGCGCCGGCGAGGTGCGGTCGGGCTCGGCGAACAGGACGTCGAGCACGACCGCGGCGGCGCCCGCCTCGCGCAGCGCGTCGACCAGCTGGCCGACCTGGTCGCGCGGCCACGGCCACTGGCCCAGGCGCTTCAGCGACTCGTCGTCGATGTCGACGATGCGGACCGGCAGATCGCCGGCGCCGCGCGGCTGCAGGCGCTGCATGGCGTCGAACACGCCGAGCTTGAAGCGCTGCAGCGGCTGCGGGTCGAGCTGCTTCCCGAGCAGCAGCGCCGCCAGCAGCGCGGCCGGCACCAGCCAGGCCGGGCGGGCGGCCAGCCAGCGCAGCAGCGCGCTCAAGGCGCGTTGGGCGCGAGCATCCGCCGCTGGCGCGCCTGCGCCCCGGGTCCGGCCGGCGGGCCGGCGGGACCCATGGCGCCCGGCCGCGCGCCCGGGCCCCCGGGACCGGCGCCGGGCCCCCCTGGCCCGCCGGGTCCCATGCCGCCGGGTCCCATGCCACCAGGTCCCATGCCACCGGGTCCGCCGTGTTCGCCTTGGCCCGCCCCGAACGGGCTCGGCATGCTGGCGCGCGTGGCCTCGCCGGGCCGTCCCGGTCCACCGGGTCCACCGGGTCCACCGGGGCCGCCCGGTCCCATGCCGCCCATCATGATCGGGGCGCGCAGCGCGGCATCGACCATGCCGCCGCCCGGCCGTTGCGCCAGGCCGCCGGTGCGGCCGGGCTGGCCGCGCAGCTGGTCCATCGACCGGCGCAGCCCGTCGCGCGACGCGCGGGCCGGCTCGCTCGGCCCCGAGCGCGCGTCGCGCACCGTCACGGCGAATCCGGCGCGCACGATGCGGGCGGTCTCGCCGGTGCGCGCCGTCACGCTCAGTGCGTCGCCGTGCAGCAGGGTCGCGGTGGTGGCGCCGCCGTCGGCGACCTCGATCAGCGCGATCGCGCCGCGCACGCCGAGCACCGCCGTCGGCGTCGTCATGGTCACCGATCCGTCCTTGCTGAGCGCGCCGCCGACGAAGCGGAACAGGCCCTTGCCCAGCGTCATGCCGATGCGGCCCTTGGCGGCCTGTGGATCGTAGACGAACTCGTCGAGCACCATGTCGGAGCTCGGCCCGATCGTGAAGCTCGAGCCGTCGCGGAACAGCAGCTGCGCCTGGCCGTCGGGCTGCGAGATCACGCGCTCGCGCTCGAATACCGTGACGCCGACCAGCAAGGCCTGTGGGCCGCTCGGCGGTACGCCCTCGACCGAGGGGTTGGACGCCGCGGTGACCCCGGCCTCTTCGGGCTGCTGCGCGCGGCCGGCGCTCGGCAGAGAAGCCGCCAACAGCAGCAGGAACCAGCTCGCATGCCGCATCACCAGCGCCTCCCCGCTAGAACCGATAGCCGATCGAGCCGAGCACCGAGGTGTCGCGATATTCGTACAGCGCGACGTTCGAGTTGGCCCACACCTGCTGGACCTCGAGCCGGAAATCGATGCGGTCGGTCAATCCGACGATCAGCGCGCCGCCGAGATCCCACTCGCCGTCCTGCCGGCGATGCATCGGGTCGACGTTGGGATCCGCATGATGATAGGAGCGCTCGAGCGGACCGCCGTAGAGGCTGAACCACCACGGCTGGGGCAGCCCGGGAATCGCGAACCGACGCGTGTAGTTCGCCGCCAGCCGGGCCTCCTGATAGGTCTGGAAGTCGCGGTGTGCCGAGTAGTCGACCGCCTGGAACGCCGCGCTGAAGAAGTCGACGTCGGTCGGCGCGTAGCCGACCGTCAGGCGCCCGAGCGACTGGCGCGCGTCGTAATCGGGCGCGGTCGGCTGCTGCGAGGACGCGTAGTACGACGCGCTGCGCATCTCGACGACGGCGTCCAGGCTCCAGCGCGGATTGAGGACGTGGTGCGCGTTGAGGCCGCCGCCGCTGCTCACGAAGTAGGTCGTGCCGCCCAGCGTGAAAACGCTTGCGACGCCGTACGGACGCAGGGTCGGGTCGGCCGACGTGCCGAGCCGGAAGCGCGGCCCGGTATCGATCTCGGCGATGCCGACGTTCAGCAAGTGACGATGGAACTGGCGGGTGCCGTAGAGCGATGCCCGACTGTCCCAGGTGTCACCGGCCTGATCGCCCAGATCATAACTATGGTTGACCGTGATGGCGCCGAAGGCGTCGCCGTCGGCTTTCGCTTTGAGGCTGTTGAGCGTGGCGGCCGAGCCGCCGGCGATCTGGGCGGCGGCGCTCGCGCCGGCGTTGGCGTTGGTCTGGTAGCGCAGGCCGAACGAAGCGGCGCCCGACAGCCGATGGCGCGTCAGCTCGCGATCGAGCTCGGCCAGCGCGGTCGCGCGCTGCGCGCGGTCCTCGGGCGACAATTGCGCCGGATCGGCGCGCAGCAGGTGGATGCGCGCGGCTTCGGGCGAGCCGAGGTCGCGATAGAGCAGGCCGAGCTCGAGATCGACCGTCGGCAGGTCCGGATTGAAGATCAGGACGCGCTCGAGCGCGCCGACCGCGCCCTCGAGGTCGCCCGCCACGCGCGCCACCTTGGCGAACTCGAGCGCCGCCGCGACGTCGTCGGGATGCCTGTAGGTGGCGCGGAACGCCTCGTCGTAGAGCGCGCGGTAGCGGGGGTCGACCACGCCCTCGGCGCGCCCCCCGGCGACGCTCGCGAGCAGCGCGCTCGCGATCCACAGAGCCGCCGTCAGGGTCGAACGGAACCGCGCGAAAACCGCAACCAAAGCCCGGCACACAGTCAAATCGAAGCAGATAACATGTCATTTATTCTAGCTAGTTTGGTCGGGTTTTGCACGGTTCTCGAGCAAGGCGGCGCTGTGAAGGGCCTCACATCCGATCCGCGGCGGGCGGCGTAGACTCCAGGCATCCTCGGCTCAGCCCGGGAGGCCGCCATGGCAACCCCTCGCATGGAGCGTGTCGTGACCGTCATCTTGCAGATCATCGCCGCCGCCCTCGCGATCGTGCTGGTCGCCGCACACCAGGCGCCCGGCGAAAGCTGGCTGGCGCCCATCTTCATGGGCTTCCTGGCCGCCCTGCTGATCGACCAGGGGCGTGCCGTCGTGATGCCGCGGCTGCGCCTGGCGCGCCGGCGCCGGTCTATTCCGGCTGAATGCCCGCGGCCTTGATGACCCGGGTCCAGCGCGCGGTTTCGGCGGCGATCTGCGTCGCCATCTGATCGGGCGTGCCGCCGACCGGCTGGTTGGCGAGCGCGCCCAGCCGCTCGATCATCTCGGGTTGGTGCAGGATGCGATCGACCGTCCGGGCGATCGCGGCGCGGCGGTCCGGCGGCGTGGCGGCCGGCGCGACCATCGAATACCAGACCACCGAGACGAAGTCCGGGAAGCCGGACTCGATCATGGTCGGCAGGGCCGGCAGCGCGGCCAACCGGTCGCGCCCGGCGCTCGCGAGCGCGCGCAGCGCGCCGCCCTCGACATGGCCGATCGAATTGCCGACCGCGTCGAACATCATGTCGACCTGGCCCGACAGCAGGTCGGTGACCGCGGGCGCCGAGCCCTTGTAGGGCACGTGCAGCAGGGCGATCCCGGCGGCCTCCGCGAACATCGCGCCGGTCAGGTGCGAGGTCGTGCCCCTGCCCTGTGAGGCGTAGGTGAGCTTGCCAGGGGCGGCCTTGGCGGCGGCGACCAACGCGCCGACCGACTGGAACGGCGACTTGGCGGGCACCAGCAGCCAGTTGGGCGCCTGCGCGATCACGACCACCGGCGCGAACGCGGTCGCGGGATCGTAGGGCAGCTGGGCGTACAGGCTGGCGTTGGTCGTGATCGGACCGGGCGGGGTGACCAGCAGGGTGTAGCCGTCGGGCTCGGCGCGCGCGACGAAATCGGTCCCGATCGTGCCGCCGGCGCCCGCCTTGTTGTCGACGATCACGGGCTGGCCCCAGGCCTCGCCCAGGCGCGGGGCCAGCAGGCGCGCGATCACGTCGTTGGTGCCGCCGGGCGGAAACGCCACGACCAGGCGCACCAGCTTGGTCGGGAACTGGGTTTCCGCACGCGCGACGGGTGCGATCAGGATCACGAGCGCGGCGAGCAGCGCCCTCATGCGCGCGGCACCGCCGCCAGCCGCTTGAGGGTGCTGACGATCGCGCCGGCATCGGCGCGGTTCTGCCCGACGATGTCGAACGCGCTGCCGTGCGGCACGCTCGAGAACAGCACCTTGGTGCCGATCGGCATGCCGGACGAGGCGCCTGCCGCCAGCAGCTTGATCGGGATGTGCGCCTGGTCGTGGTACATCGCCAGGTAGACGTCGTAGCCGCCGCGCGCCAGCAGCACGTCGGCGCCCACCGGGTCGTCGATGTCGAGCCCGTCGGCGCGCGCGCGCGCCACCGCCGGCCGCACCACCGCCTCGTCCTCCTGGCCGAACAGGCCGTGCTCGCCGGCGTGCGGGTTGATGCCGCAGACGCCGATGCGCGGCCGCGCGACGCCGAGCCGGCGCACCGCGCGATCGGCCGCGCGCGCCGCGGTCACGATGCGCTCGATCGTGAGGAGATCGAGTGCCTGGCGCAGCGAGACGTGCAGGGTGACGTTGACGATGCGGAAGCGCTCGGACACCAGCATCAGGAACACGTCGTCGCGCGATACGCCCGCGACGTCGGCCAGGAAGCCGGGATAGCCGTCGAACTTGGTGCCGCCGGCGTTCACCGCGGTCTCGTTGTGCGGGCACGCCACCACGGCGTCGACCGCGCCGGCGAGCGCCAGCTCGATCGCGCGCCGCGCATACGCGACGGTCGCGCGCCCGGCCTCGGGCGAGACCTGCGCCAGCGTCACGCGCGCGCCGTCCGCCGCCACGGGCTCCAGCGCGACGCGGCGGTTGCCCAGCACGATCGCGTCAGCGGCGACATCGAGCGCGATGCCGCACGCGGCGCCATGGCGCTGCAGCACCGCGGCCTCGCCGACCAGCACCGGCTCGCAAAGCTCCCACACCGCGTCGTCGAGCAGCGCCTTGAGCGCGATCTCGGGGCCGATGCCGGCGGGATCGCCGAGCGCCAGCGCGATGCGCGGCTTCGTCATGGTTCGATCCACACCTTGCCGTCGCGCACCGTCACCGGGAACACGCGCACCGGTTCGGTGCACGGCGCCTTGACGGGCTTGCCGGTCGGGATATGGAAGCAGCCGCCGTGGAAATCGCACTCGACCACGTCGCCCTCGATGAAGCCGGCCGACAGCGAGCCCGGTCCGTGCGAGCAGGTGTCCTCGGTGACGTAGAACTGCCCGTCGACATTGAACACGGCGAGCAGCCCGCCTTGGGTCTCGACGCGCAGCGCCGCGCCCGGCTCAACCGCATCCGTGTCGCACAGCGCGATCATCAGATCGTGAACGCCTCCAGCGCCTCGGGCGCGAACAGCGCGTCGACCGCGAGCGGCCGCGGCGACAGGCCCTGCTCGTGATGATAGCGCAGGAAGGTCTCGAGCACCTTGCGGTTGGGCTCCAGCCCGTAGGACCAGAAGTCGCGGCCCATCTCGCGCCGCGTCTCCTCGACGTGCGCGGTCAGCCACGGCAGCATGACCTTGAGGGCGGCGGTCTCCTCGAGCTCGGCATAGGCCAGCGCCTGGGCCTCGCGGAACGACTGGGTGAGCGTCTGGGCCACCCACCTGTGTGCCTGGTAGACGTCGCGCCGGATCACGATCACGTGCATGATCGGGAAGATGCCGGTGCGCTTGAAATAGGTGCGCTCGACCGACTGGAAGTCCTCGAACAGCCGGCGCGCGTCGCCGCTGCCGTCGGTGAAGCACGACGGCGCGCGCGCGGTGTGCAGCGCATCGATCTCGCCGCTGCGCAGCATACCGGACAAGGTCTTGCCCGACGGCGCGCGCTCGACCTTGATGCGCGCCGGCAGGTCGAGCTTGAGCTTCTCGTCGCGCCCCGGCGTCTCCTCGCCGCCGGTCACGTAGGTGACCGAGTCGACCGGCACGCCGTGGTCGTCGGCCAGGATGCCGCGGATCCATACCGGCGCGGTCATCTGGTATTCCGGCGTGCCGACGCGCTTGCCGATCAGGTCCTTGGGCTCGCGGATCGGGCTTTTGGCGCTGACGAAGATGCAGGAATGGCGAAAGAAGCGCGATGGGAACACCGGGATCGCGATGAAGGGCGGCTCGGATCGCGACAGCGACACGCAGTAGGACGACAGCGACAGTTCGGCGACCTCGAACTCGCGATGCCGCAGCATGCGGAAGAACGTCTCCTCGACCGGCATCGGCAGGTAGTTGAGATCGATGCCCTCGGGCTGCACGCGGTCCATCAGGCCGCGCGTGCGGTCATAATCCCAGCACGCCAGGGTCAGATTCAGCTTGGTCATGGGGTCAGACGGATGCGACCGGCACGTCGGGCTCGGCGCGCATGACGTCGCGCGCGGCCTCCTCGAACTTGACGTCGCGCGGCAGCACCAGAGAGACCGAGCGAACGCGCTGGGTCTCGGGGGCGAGCGCCGGCGGCGTCTTGCCCTGCTCGAGCTCGCGCGCGGCACGCGTCAGCCGGCGGCGCATCATGATGATGGCGTTGTCGGTCGAGACGAGGTTTTCCTGGGTGCGGTCCTGGATGGGGCCCATGCTCTCCTGCAGCGAGGCATCCTGCATCGCGATGCCGTCGACGCCGCTGTAGGCGCGGCCCTCCTTCTGGGCC
>Ga0335076_10005860_pt1 | contig 12398 bp, 10 predicted proteins | sample Lox_Sample_25_FD_206717 | JGI IMG/M metagenome (GOLD analysis project Ga0335076, IMG submission 206717) | Soil microbial communities from Loxahatchee National Wildlife Refuge, Florida, United States - Lox_Sample_2.5 | ecosystem: Environmental > Terrestrial > Soil > Wetlands | place: USA...
AAGCGCGAGCAGACAGGGGACAAATAGCAGGATCAGCTTCACGTTTCCCCCTTGAACTATGGTTTCGCCGCCGCCACGCGACAAGCATGACGCCTTCGCTCCGTGTATCCCATCTCTGCCCGCCCGGTCGAGAGGCGCGGTGCGGCTCGGCCTTTCCGCTTGTGGGCGTCGATCTCCATGCTCGCTTCTGCTTTCGCGAGATCGGCCGTCCGTGCTAACGAGCCGCCGATGACCGCCCGCCTCGATTCCCGCTTCCGACGCCTTGCCTCAGAGCACCGGCCAGCGCTCGTGACTTACGTCATGGCCGGCGACCCGGACGCCGAGACGTCGTCCGCAATCCTGGCGGCCTTGCCCTCGGCCGGAGCGGATATTGTCGAGCTCGGCGTCCCATTTACCGACCCTATGGCGGACGGCCCGGCAATTCAGGCCGCCGGGCGCCGCGCGCTCGAGGCCAACCAGACCTTGCGGGCGACGCTCGGGATGGCTCGACGATTCCGCGCAAAGGATTCGGACACGCCGCTCATATTGATGGGCTACTACAATCCAATCTATGTCTATGGCGTAGAGACTTTCTTGGCCGACGCAAAAGACGCGGGCGTCGACGGACTGATCGTTGTCGATTGCCCGCCTGAGGAAGACGACGAGGTTTGCCTGCCCGCTCGCCGGGCCGGACTTGCCTTCATCCGGCTGGTGGCGCCGACCACCGACGAAATCCGCCTCCCTGTCATTCTGGGCAACGCCGGCGGCTTCGTCTATTTTGTGTCCATCACCGGAGTGACCGGATCCGCGTCGCCGGACGCCAAACTGGTAAGCGAGGCGGTGGCGCGGCTGAAGCGGCATACCAAGCTGCCAGTGGCTGTCGGCTTTGGGGTGAAGAACGCCGAAGGGGCGGCCGCGATTGCGGAAGCCGCCGATGGCGTCGTGGTTGGTTCGTCCCTGGTCGAGGCGATCCGGCTGTCGCTGAACGGCGGAGCCGCGACGCGATCGACGGTAAGCGCCGTAACCGGGTTGGTCGAAACGCTCGCGAGAGGTTTACGCGCCGTCCAAAAGTGACCCTTGTTCGCAACTGGCGGTCGAACCGCCGGAGACGAGACGCCCTATGAATTGGATCTCAAACGTCGTGCCGCCGAAGATACGGTCGTTGCTGCGTCGCGACACGCCGGAAAACCTTTGGGTCAAGTGCCCGGAAAGCGGACAGCTTGTCTTCCACAAGGATCTGGAAGCCAACCTCATGGTGGTCCCGGGTTCGGGCTATCACATGCCGATTAGCCCTAAGGCCCGTCTTTCGTCGCTGCTGGACGATGGCGACTATGAGGAATTGATTCCTCCCGAAACGCCTTCCGACCCTTTGAAATTCCGCGACATCAAGCGCTATGCCGACCGCCTGAAGGAAAACCGCGCCAAGGCGGGCGCAGTCGACGCGGTTACCGTCGTTTTTGGCAAGCTCGAGCGGCAAGACGTCACCGTCGCAGTGCAGGACTTCGCATTTCAGGGCGGGACGCTTGGCCTGGCGGCGGGGGAAACGATCATCGCCGGACTCTTCGCGGCGATCGAGCGGCGAACGCCTTTCTTGATCTTCACCACGTCCGGCGGCGCGCGAATGCAGGAAGGAATGTTCGCGCTCATGCAGATGGCGCGCACGACGGTCGCCGTCCGGCGTCTGCGCGCGGCCAGGCTCCCGTACATTGTAATCCTCGCCAATCCGACGACTGGCGGCGTGACGGCCTCCTACGCGATGCTCGGCGATATCCATGTCGCCGAGCCCGGAGCGGTGATCGGGTTTGCCGGCGCCCGCGTGATCGAACAGACAATCCGAGAGCACCTTCCCCAAGGCTTCCAGCGCGCGGAATACCTGCACGCGCACGGGATGGTCGATCTTGTGGTGCCGCGGCCACAGCAACGGGAGACGCTCGCCCGTCTCTGTAGACTGCTTGCCCGCGCCCCGGCCGCTGAGGCGGCGTAGGAAAACCCGGCTTCACCCGCGGCGGCGACGACGCCAAACGAGGTTCGTGCTAACCGCGTAGTTCCATACGACGCTCAGCAACGCGCCAGCAAGCCCCGCGGCCCACCACGTCTCGTTGGCCCTAAACAGCCAGGATGCGACGTCGATATTGGCGAGCGCGCCAACGCTGCATCCCAGCGCAAATCCAAGGAAGCCGCCAACCATGCCGAGTCCGCCATACCGGTAGGGGCGATAGGTAATCTCATTGTTCAGAATGAAATTGCTGCCCATTGCCACAATCGTCGCGATCAGTTGCGCTGCATCGAAGTTGATCCAACTGAACCAGTGAAGGACCACCGACAGCGTCAAGATATGTACGATCAGACCGATGGCGCCGATCATGGCGAAGAGAACAAACCGGATCGGCAGAACGCCGGCGGTAGCGTGGTGAACGACCAGGCCGAGAAAATCGATCGCGACCAAGGGCGTGAGTTTGGACTCGCCGGCTATGCGTTTCCGGAAAACATAGGGGATTTCGAGGATCTTCAAGCCGCCGCCGGCCGACAAAATGACGTCGACGAGGATCTTGAACCCGTCGGGCGAGAGGCGAGGCGCAAGGCGCGAGACGATCTCGCGCCTGATCATGAAGAAGCCGCTCATCGGATCGGTCACGGCGGCGCCGGCGATTCGCCGGAAGAACCATGCTCCCAGGTCGCTCAACGCCTGGCGCGCCGGAGACAATCCGCTGGCGCTTTCGACTCGCGCGCGGGCGCCGATCACCAGATTGCCCGAGCCCGAGGCGAGCAGTTCGTACATCTTCGGGAGGATTGACTCGTCGTGCTGAAGATCGCCGTCGATGACAGCGACGAAGTCCGCGCTCGACGACATCCAACCCTCGATGACGGCGCCCGCGAGGCCGGAGCGATTGACGCGTCTGAGGCAGCGTATGCGGCGATCTTCCATTGCAAGCGCAAAAGCGATGTTCGAGGTTCCGTCAGGCGAGTCGTCGTCGACGACGATCAACTCCCATGGCGTCCCGCTCAGTGCGCGCTTGATGCGCTCGAAAAGAATTGGAACGTTGGCCGATTCTTGATAGGTCGGGACAACGATTGACACTGTCGGCTTCGAGCGCCCGGGCGATTCATCGCTTTCCATTCCGCATCACGCCCGCTTCGTTCGGCGTCGATGAATGCTATCTGCCGGCCGCGCCCGGATAAGGTATGGGAAGCCTTCGCGTCAAGCCGTCGGCGGGGATCAGGGCGAGTTCGATCGCAGCGGCGCCCTGGCGAGCGAGCGTTTGGAATTGCGGTTCTCCCAGATCGGCAAAATAGGGCTCGGCTGCGGCACGAGCGGCCCTAAGGTCAGCGACTGGCGTCACAATGACCCCGCTCCGGCCAACGAAACTCGCGCTGTCGTCCAAGAACGCCCAGCCGCGCGGATCGTTCGAAAGCACGAAAACGGGGATCCGGGGTCCAAGAGCGAGCGCGATTTTTCCGGCCTCCGACCACTTGGTGGCGATGACGAAGTTCGGCGCGGGGTCAAGCATCGGCGCTTTCCTCAAATCGCCCCACGCGAACGCCTCCAGCATCGGATCGGCGACGCGCAACCCTGTGGCGAAGGCGGCCAGCGGCCAACCCGTTGCGGCTTCCAGACTCACGACTGCCGCAATTGCCGCCAGCAGGACCGAAGAAGCCAACGCTGACCGGCGCAACGCTCTTGAGGAGAGCGAAAGCTGGTCAAGCCAGACGCCCATCAGCGGAAAGGCGAAGAACCAGCCCGGCATGGTCCAATGCGGCTGGCCGCGCCCGCCCCACAGCGGGGTTACGGTAAGGAGCACGATCGGCGGCAGGCTCAGGCAGAGAAGGAACAGCCTGCGCTCGTCGGCTCGTTGACGGATTGCGCTCGCGAGGCCCGCGATCAGCGGCGCGAATATCCATGGCGACAGAAAGGCGATCTGACCGAGCGCCATGGTCGCGAGCTGCGCGGGACGCAGTCCGCCTTCCGGGACGCCGCGTCCGGCCTGAAACTCGAACGACGCCCAGCCGTGCTGTGCGTTCCAGACGATCACCGGCGTCATCATCGCCAGCGCGAGAATCGCGGCAATATATGGAGCGGGATGTCTGAGCCAGCGGCGCTGATTGGGCGAGAGGATCGCGAACGCCGCAAGTCCCCCGGCGCTCAGCACCGCGCTGTACTTCGACAGTCCCGCCAATCCGAGGCCGATCCCGACGGCAAGCCAAAGGCGCCAGACGGAAGCGTCGCTCTGCGGCGGGGCGAAGAACAGCCGGGCAGCCGCAGACGCCGCCAGCGCCAAGCCAAAAAGCAGCGGGCCGTCGGGAACGATCCAACCGCCCGCCGAGGCGAAGAAAAAAGGCGTAACGTTGAGAGCAAAAAGGGCGATCAGCGCCGCGCGGGCATCAAAGAGTCCGCTGGTCAGCCGATAGGCGATCCAGCCCGTCGCGGAGAAGAGCGCAACGAAGGGCGCGCGCGCAGCCACATTCTCGCCGACCGCAAGAGCCGCAAAGTGGGCGGCCCAGAGATGCAGCGGCGGATGGTCGAAATAAGACAAGTCCAAGCGGCGCGAAATGGCGATCGTATAGCTTTCGTCAATCCCGAGCCCAAGCGAGAACGCGAAGACGAGACGAGCTACGAAAAAGCCCGCGAGGATCGCAAGCGCGAGCCGATCGCTGTCGGCGTCCGGCCTCCGTTCCATTCGAATGGCCCTAAGCTCTCGCCCGGCGTCGTCTCAGGCGGCGACGGCTTCAATGCCGGACCGGACCTGAGGCGCTCTTATGGCGAAAAGCCGCACGAGTCCAACCGACGCCGGAAGGCGCGTCTCGCGATGCGCTCGAAGGTTCGATGATCCGGCGACAGACTGGAGGCGCAGCGCACCATGTACGAGCAAAGACGACGTTTCGGCGCGAGCGGTGGTTGCGCCGAGGAAGCCGTGCGAGCTTTCCCGGCGGCCGACGGTCGTATGGCGAACCGGCGCCAACCCGATTTTCCACCGGCGCATCCGCGCAAGCCATTGATAAGGCGCGCTTCCGGGAAGCTGATTGAAACGCCCGGAAGGATTTGGAGCGCTATTGGCGCAAAACGGGCGCTATACGGCTGCGACCGGACCGGATTCGGAAGGAAAGTTCAAGCGGAGTCTCGACGGCCGCGGCGAGAGGGGGTCGTACCGGGGCGGACTCACGACGACTAGCTCGCTTCCGCGAGAAGCGATAATTGCTGGCGTCCCGACTCGCCGAGCTGATCGGCGAGACGGGTTGGATAGTCGCCGGTGAAGCAGTGGTCGGTGAATTGCGGCTGCCTCGCATTGCGGCCGGGATAGCCCATGGCGCGATAAATGCCCTCGACGGAGAGGAACGCGAGAGAGTCGGCGCCAACGAACCGTCGCATCCCCTCGAGGTCCATGCGAGCGGCGAGCAGCTTGTCGCGCTCCGGCGTGTCGATGCCATAAAAGTCCGGCCAGGCGATCGGCGGCGAGGAGATGCGGAAGTGGACTTCGCGCGCGCCAGCCTCCCGCATCATCTGCATGATCTTGACGCTGGTCGTGCCCCGCACGATCGAATCGTCGATCAGCACGATACGCTTGCCCTCGACCACCGCGCGATTGGCGTTGTGCTTCATCCTGACGCCAAGCTCGCGAATCGACTGCGTCGGCTGAATGAAGGTGCGGCCGACATAGTGGTTGCGAATGATGCCAAGTTCGAACGGCAGGCCGCAGGCGCGCGCATAGCCGATCGCCGCCGGAACGCCGGAATCGGGAACTGGCACGATGACATCGGCCTCGGCCGGCGCCTCGCGCGCCAGCTCCGCTCCCATCGCCTTGCGGGCGTCGTAGACGGACCGGCCGCCGACGATCGAGTCCGGCCGGGCGAAATAGATATATTCGAAGATGCAGGGCCGCGCCGGCAGCCTTGGCAGCGGAAAGAAGCTCTTCACGCCCTCGCCGTCGATGACCACGACTTCGCCGTTCTCGACGTCGCGAACGAATTTCGCCCCGATGATGTCGAGCGCGCAGGTCTCCGAGCACAGGATCGGGCTGCCGTCGAGCTCGCCGAGCACGAGCGGGCGGATGCCAAGCGGATCGCGGGCGCCGATCAGCTTCTTGTTGGTCAACGCGACCAGAGCGTAGGCGCCCTCGATCTCGGCTAAAGCCTCGACGAAACGGTCGACGATCCGGGGCCGGCGCGAGCGCGCGGCGAGCAAGAGCACGACTTCGGTGTCGGTCGTCGACTGGCAGATGGCCCCGCCGCGAATGAGCTCGCGCCTCAGCGTCAGTCCATTGGTCAGATTGCCGTTATGGGCGACGGCGAGGCCCCCGGCCTCGAGTTCGGCGAACAGCGGCTGCACGTTGCGCAGCACGGTTTCGCCGGTGGTCGAATAACGCACATGGCCGATCGCCGAGCGGCCGGGCAGGCGGTCGATCGTCGCGGCGTTGGAGAAGTGGTCGCCCACCAGTCCTTGCCGGCGCTCGGAGTGGAACCGATGGCCGTCGTAAGCGACGATGCCCGCCGCCTCCTGACCGCGATGCTGGAGCGCATGCAGCCCAAGCGCGACGATCGCCGCTGCGTCGGGATGATTGAAAATGCCGAACACGCCGCATTGCTCGCGCAGCCTGTCCTCGGCGAGGTCGAGGCCGGCCCCGCCCGGCGCATCCGGGGCGACGACCGAGGCCTCGGGCATCATTGCTTTGGCGCCGGCGCGAACGGCGCCGGAGGCGGAACATTCTTGTTGATCAGGGCGTCGAGCTTCTGCTTGTCCGAGCTGTTCGCTCCGGCGGTTGAATCGCTCTTGGCCGGCGGCGGGCTCGGCGTCGCAATCGGTTCGTCGCGCGCCGTGTTCGAATTGGAGGCGGCCGAGCCCGTCGACGGGGCTAGCTCGTTCGTCACCGCGCTCGCATGAGAATTGATCCAGCCATTGATCGTGTCGCTTGCGTCCTTGGGCAGCCAGGCGACAATCTGATTTGTGGTCTCGGTGAGGATCGGCCTCGTCCTTGCGTTCTTGACCCATTCCGGCTGCTGCTTCTCCGAAACCAGCCAGTTGAAGATGGCGAAGGCGACGACGGCGAGAAGGAACCCCCTTGCAACGCCGAACAGAAACCCGAGCGACCGGTCGAGGGCCCCGATCTTGCTGTCGAGGATCGCGTCCGAAAGACGCACTGTGAACAGCGAAACGATGATCAACGTGACGAAGAACACGATCGCCGCGGCGGCCGCCTGGGCGATCACTGCCTTATGAATATAGGGATCGAGGTAGGGCACGACGAGGGGATAGAAATAGTAAGCCGCCGCCGCGGCGGCCGCCCATGATGCGATCGCGAGAACCTCGCGAGTGAAACCGCGCATCATGGACAAAAGCGCCGAGACGAGAACGATGCCGAGAACCGCGAGATCCAGGTAAGAGGGCATTTTCTGAAGAGAACCTCGTCGGCCTGATGTCTGAGCGCCGCCGCGCGGCCGGCGCGAGCGCCTTATAGCCAAGCCGCCTCAGTTCGTCACCCCAGTACGAGCCGGCGCGCCGGTGCGTGGCGTCCTCGCCTCGACCGCGCTCGAGGCGATCAACGCAACCAGCGTCGCGACAGTCCCGATCGGTTGCGCTGCGATATTGACGCTTTCGCCGTCCGAACGCGGCAAGGACGGCGAGAACGCGCGCGCAAATCCAAGTTTGGCGGCCTCCTTGAGGCGCAAGCCGGCGTGAGCGACCGCTCGCACCGAGCCCGAGAGCGCAATCTCGCCGAAATAGACCGCATCGCGGGGCAGGCTTGCGCCGGTGAGCGAGGATATGAGCGCCGCAGCCGCGGCAAGATCGGCCGCAGGCTCGACGATCCGCAATCCCCCGGCGACATTGAGATAGACGTCGTATTGACCGAGCTTCATCCCGCCGTGGGCCTCAAGCACCGCGAGCACCATCGCCAGTCGGCTGGGCTCCCAGCCGACGACCGCGCGGCGCGGCGTGCCGAGCGTCGTCGGCGCGACCAGGGCCTGAATCTCAACCAGGACCGGGCGCGCGCCCTCGACGCCGGCGAACACCGCGGCGCCCGGATTGGCCGCGTTGTCGCGATCCGCCAAAAACAGCGCCGAGGGGTTCGGCACCTCGTCAAGGCCGCCGCCGGTCATTTCGAATACGCCGACCTCGTCGGTCGGGCCAAACCGGTTCTTGGCCGCCCGCAGCAGCCGAAAGCGGTGCGCGCCGTCGCCCTCGAAGGAGAAGACCGCGTCGACCATGTGCTCGACGACCCGCGGCCCGGCGATCTGGCCGTCCTTGGTGACATGTCCAACGAGGAGCAGCGCGGTCTCGCTCGCCTTGGCGAAGCGAATGAGGGCCTGAGCGGAGCCGCGCACCTGGCTCACCGTTCCCGGCGCTGACTCGATTGCGTCGCTCCACATAGTCTGAATCGAATCGATGACCACGAATTTCGGCGCGTCGCCGGAGCCGAGCGTGGCGACGATATCCTCGACGAAGGTATGAGCAGCGAGCTGGACCGGAGCGTCAGCGAGCCCGAGACGGGCCGCGCGCAGGCGGATCTGCGCCGTCGATTCCTCACCCGAGACGTAGACGACCCGCCCGCCCGACCGCGCGACCGCGGCGCAAGCTTGGATCAAGAGCGTCGACTTGCCAATGCCCGGCTCGCCGCCGATCAGCGTCGTCGAACCCGGCACGAATCCGCCCCCGGCCACCCGATCGAGTTCGGCGAGCCCGGTGATGAGGCGCGGCTCGGACCTGGAGGCGCCGGACAGATCCTCGAGCGGGAACGGCCGGCCAGCCGCTCCCCTCCGCGCGGCTCCGCCGCCGACGCCGAGCGCCGCCGCTTCTTCGATGATCGTGTTCCACTCGCCGCACGATTCGCACTTGCCCTGCCAGCGTTGGGTGATGGCCCCGCAATTCTGGCAGACATAAGAAGAACGAAACTTGGCCATGGGCCTCGGACTGGCAGGTTTGCCGCGGCCTGTCGAGAGGCTTTGCGGGTCCGGGCGCAACTGAGTCCGGCGCGCATCGCCGCGCGGGCTTCGGCTGCCCAACGGGCAGGTCGACGAACTCAACGGCGCCGCCTGGCGGGCGATCAGCGACGACGATCTGCCCGAAAGCGAGCGTTCGGCGGGGATTGTCGCGTCGGCGCCACGTTTCGGTGTAACGAGGGATCGGTCCCGCCGGATGAACCCCGGCGAGCCGTCCTCTTTCCCCTCCGGTGAACGCCGGCAACCGAGGGAGCCGCCGGTGAGATCCTGGCTTTTGTCCGCCATCGCCGCGATTGTCGTGATCGGCCTCATCGCCGCGGGTCTGGTTTATTTCGTCTTCTGGAACCAGTTCGTTCCGATCGCGGCGATGGGCATCAACTACGCGCGCTATATGAACGCGCCCGTCGGCACGATCTCGACCGAGGCGAATCCCGCCTGGAAGGAAGCTCAGCCGCCCGCCTCGCTTGCGCCCGCCGCGGCCGAAGGCGACTGGCCTAGCTACAACAAGACGCTGACCTCGAATCGCTTCTCGAATCTGGATCAGATCAACAATAAGAACGCAGAGAAGCTCAAAGTTCTCTGCACCTACGACACCGGTCAATATACCGGTTTCAACTCCGGCCTCATCGAGGTGAACGGCGCGCTGATTTTCGCCACCGAATACGACCTCTTCTCGATCGATCCCGCGACCTGCAAGGAGAACTGGCGCGCGCATGAAGATTACACGCCGGCCTCGCCGCAGGGCGTCAACCGCGGCGCGGCCTATCTGGACGGCATGCTGTTTCGCGGCACGCAGGACGCGCGAGTGATCGCTTACGATTTCAAGACCGGCAAGCGGCTCTGGGCGACCACGATCGGCGACTACAAGAAGGGCGAGAGCGCGCCGGCCGCTCCGATCGCCTGGAATGGCCTCGTGTTCATCGGCAACGCCGGCGGCGACGTGAAGGGCGTCAAGGGGCGCATGTATGCGCTCGACGCCAAGACCGGCAAGGTCGTCTGGGAGTTCTACCTCGTGCCGAAATCCGAGGGCGATCCGGGGTACGGGCCCGAGGCCCCCTCGCCGCTCAACGACAAGACCTGGGGCAACACGATGAAAGGCGTGCCGATCACCGGCGGCGCGACCTGGACGTCCTACACCCTCGATCCGGACAGCGGCCTCATCTACGTGCCGGGCGGCAACCCGGCGCCCGATTTCGCCCCAGGCGAGCGTCCGGGAGAGAACCTTTATTCCGGCTCGATCGTAATCCTCGACGCCAAGACCGGCGCCTACAAGAACCATTTCAAGATCGTGCCGAAGGACTGGCACGACTGGGACGTCTCAAGCGCTCCAGTGATCATCAAGACGGCGGGCGGCAAGACGCTGCTTTCGCTCGCGCCGAAGGACGGCCATCTTTACGGCATCGATCTTTCCACCGGCGACGTGCTCTACCGCCAGCCGATGACGCGGATGGAGAACGAGACGGCGCCGTTCGAGGTCGACAAGCCGGTGCATTTCTGCCCGGGCTCGACCGGCGGCGCCGAATGGAACGGCCCCGGCTATGACCCGCAGAACAACCTGATTTATGTCGGCGAGGTCGACTGGTGCACGACCGTCACGCTCGAGTCGCCCGAAAAGATCGCCGACACCGCTCCGGGCGCGCCATGGTCGGGCGAAAACTCGCTCAACCCGTTCAACACCTGGGGCAAGGGGGACCCGGTGTTCGACTGGGCGGGCTTCGTCACGGCCGTCGACGCCGACACCGGAACATGGAAGTGGCGCGCGAAGACCAACTACCCCATCCAGAGCGGCATGACGCCGACCGCCGGCGGCGTCGTCTTCTTCGGTGACATGGGCGGCAATTTCTACGCGCTCGACGCTGCTGACGGGCGCAAGCTATGGGGCGAGAAGATTGGCGGCGCGATTGGCGGCGGCGTCATTACCTATGACTCCGATGGCAAGCAGAAGGTCGCGGTCGCGCACGGCTTGACCGAAATCCTCTGGCCGACCGAGATCACCACCGCCAAAGTGTCCGTGCTGGGACTGGACTAATCTTACACTTGCGGCACGAGCACCGCCGCGCCTTCGAGGCGGCCGTGGCGCAGATCGTCGAGCGCCTCGTTGGCCCTGTCGAGCGGATAGGGCGTGGTCGTGGTTCTGACCTTCGCTTGCGAAGCGAGCGCCAGAAACTCCCGTCCATCGGCCCGGGTCAGATTGGCGACCGAGGCCAAGCTGCGCTCCTCCCATAAGAAGCGGTAGGGGAACGAAGGGATGTCGCTCATGTGGATGCCGCCGCAGACGACCCGCCCACCCTTGCGCACGGCGGCGAGCGCGGCGGGAACGAGCGCGCCGACCGGCGCGAACAGGATCGCGGCGTCGAGCGGCTCGGGCGGCTTGTCGTCCGATCCGCCCGCCCATTCGGCGCCGAGCGAACGCGCAAACGCCTGGCCGGCGGCGTCACCCGGCCGGGTGAAAGCGAACACGCGCCGTCCCTGCCAGCGGCAGACCTGGGCGATGATATGCGCCGCGGCGCCGAAGCCGTAGACGCCGATGGTCCGCCCGTCCCCGGCCATTTTCAGCGAGCGCCAGCCGATGAGGCCGGCGCATAACAATGGCGCAGTCGCGACCGGGTCGAGGTCGTCGGAGAGCGGAAAGACGAAGGCCGCCTCAGCGATCGCATGAGTGGCGTAGCCGCCGTCGCGCGTATAGCCGGTGAAGAGCGGGCGATCGCAGAGGTTCTCGCGCTCAGCCTTGCAATAGGGGCAAGTTCCGTCGGCATGGCCGAGCCAGGCAACGCCAACCCGCGCGCCCAGCCTGACGTCGACGCCCTCGCCCGCTGCCTCGATCCGGCCGACGATCTCGTGCCCCGGCACGATCGGCAGCTTGGGATCGGGCAATTCGCCATCGACGACATGCAGGTCGGTGCGGCAGACGCCGCAGGCTTCGACCCGAACCCGAATCTGCCCCGGCCCAGGCTCGGCCTCGCGCCGCTCTTCCATCACCAGCCGCTCGCCGGGTCGCGGCAGGACCATGGCGCGCATGACCGGACAGGCCTTCAGGCGGCGCGCCGCGATCCGGCCACCGATCGCCGCAGCAGCGCGTAGAGGCTGCCGCCGCTCAGCGCCCCGAGCGCATAGGCGACGAGGACCAGAATGGCGAGCGGCAAGGTGACGCCGAGCGAGAGGAAGGACACATCGACGCTCGCGGTGTTCTGAAAGATGAAGATGATGAGCGCGGCGACGAACACCACCACGATCGCCAGATAAATCCAACGCACGGGCATTCTCCTTGGCCCGGGCCGACCGCCGCCTTGCTTCAGGTCGGGCTACGGCCTTCCGCGATCATCGTTCAGGCGGTCTGGCGCAGGCCCATGCCGAGCCCGATCCAACTCGCGCCGGCGAAGACGAGATCGACGCCGAGGAAGATCCCCAGCGTCCACAGCGAGGACACCGGCCAATGAACCAGGATGATGATGCCGAGCAACAGCGTAATCAGGCCGGAGACGACCACCCAG
>Ga0335076_10005863_pt1 | contig 12396 bp, 11 predicted proteins | sample Lox_Sample_25_FD_206717 | JGI IMG/M metagenome (GOLD analysis project Ga0335076, IMG submission 206717) | Soil microbial communities from Loxahatchee National Wildlife Refuge, Florida, United States - Lox_Sample_2.5 | ecosystem: Environmental > Terrestrial > Soil > Wetlands | place: USA...
TCTTTCGCTCTGGTGCTGATGGACTTGGACCGCTTCAAGTTTGTAAACGACTTCTATGGCCATCTGGAAGGCGATTTGGTGCTCCAGCGCGTGGGACAAATCCTGGAAACCAATTGCCGGCGATCCGATGTGGTCGCCCGCTATGGTGGCGATGAATTCGTAATCCTTATGCCCGAAACCACCATGGAACAGGCCCGGCAACTTTCCTCCAAATTGCGCGGTTGGATCGCGTCGGACCCGCTATTGCGCGAGAAGAATATCAGCGCCAGTTTTGGCATCGCTTCCTACCCTCTCCACGGCTCTGCTCCTCAGGAATTGATTCAAGTAGCGGATGCCTCCATGTATCTCTCCAAGCACCAGGGCGGAAATACCGTGTCTACCGCCGAGCATATTGATCCCAACGAGGCCCGCCGCTGGAAGCGAGATGTCCTGGAAGCCTACCTTGGGGTGACCCTGAAGCGGCTGTTCGCCACCGGCCCCGAGGCCTTCGATGAGATTCACCAGCGTCTGAAACAGTTCTCAGATTCTCTCCCGATGGCTGAAGCGGGTGTGCCGGCCGCGGAAGGCCCACAAGCGCTGCCTCAATCGATACTGGATACCGTGACCTCCCTGGCCTACGCGATAGACGCGAAGGATCAATACACGCAAGGTCATTCGCAAAAGGTCTCCGCATACGCCGCGCTCTTGGCCGAGTCCCTCGGGATGTGCGAGAGCGAAGTCGAGGAGATTCGCCTTGGCGCCGTGCTCCACGACGTCGGAAAGGTCGGGATTCCAGAGCAGATTCTGAACAAGAGCGGACCGTTGAATCCCGACGAATGGGAGACCATGAAGAGCCATGTGGTCTTCGGCGGCAGATTGCTGGAACCGCTTCAACCTCTGGCCCGTATTCGGCGTATGGTTTTACATCACCACGAATTTTTTGACGGCTCGGGTTATCCCGAAGCACTTGCCGGACCGGAGATTCCGCTCGGCGCGCGGATCATTACTATTGCCGACTCGTATGACACCATCACTAGCGATCGGAGCTATAAGAAAGGCCGCAGTGCTGAAGACGCACTCGCGGAAATTGAGCGCTGCGCAAATACTCAGTTTGACCCCGAACTTGTTGCCGCGTTCGTCAGGGCCATGCGCCAATTGCCGAATCCCATCATCGAAGTGAACTCCATCCTGTCTCGCAATTCGTGACTCACAACTCTGTTAAAGTGAATTGCGGAGAAATCTGGCTCCGCTGAGGGATCTCATGTCAACGGCAACTGTGAGATGGGTAGGCGGACAAAAATTCATCGCGACCGACGACTCCGGCCATGAAGTGCCGTTTGATTCCGATCGCGAGTCGAACACGGCGCCCGGGCCTATGGATATGGTGCTCATGGCGCTTGGCGCCTGCACTGCGACGGATATTGTGATCATTCTGGAGAAAAAGCGACAAGCCCTCGCTGGGCTGGAGGTGGTCTGTTCGGGCGAGCGCGCCGTGGATCCCCCGCGCGTCTGGGTGAAACTGGAAGTCCTGTTCAAGGTCCGTGGCAAAGTAGACGATACGGCCATGAAGCACGCCATGGACCTGACCGCCGAAAAGTACTGTTCGGTAGCAGCCATGCTCAGGAAAACCGCCCAATTCACGTGGCGCTACGAGATCGAAAAATTGCCCTAACAAAGGGCTTTTGCTTGTTTCTGCGGAAGACCTTCGCATAGAATCTAAGGTTCAGCGTCTTGGGTGTGTTTTCCAAGGAGAAACATGTCTCGCCGCGTCGCCGCCAAAATTACGGGTGTAGCCGGATACGTACCGCCACGGGTGTTAACGAACGCAGATCTGGAAAAAATGGTGGATACCACGAATGAATGGATCATGGAGCGAGTTGGTATCCGCGAGCGGCATCTGGTGGACAAAGGTGTGGCGGCCAGCGATTTGGCGGTGGAGGCGGTCAAGAAGCTGCAAGCGGCTCATCCCTTCGATTTGCAGCAGATTGAATTGATCGTTGTAGGCACCGTGACTCCGGACATGATGTACCCGTCAACCGCGTGCCTGGTACAGCACAAATTGGGAATCGCTAATACCTGGGGATTTGATGTGTCCGCGGGATGTTCCGGCTTTCTGTACGCGTTGAACACCGGAGTAAAATTTATCGAGTCTGGCCAATACAAGAAGGTCCTGGTGATCGGATCAGACGTGAACTCGTCTATGACGGATTACACCGACCGCGCCGTTTGCATCATTTTCGGTGACGGGGCCGGAGCGGTGCTACTTGAGCCTGCCAACGATGGAGAACCAGGAATCATCGATCACATCGCGCAGGTGGAGGGGGCAGGTGGGCAGTTTCTGTATATGCCCGGCGGAGGAAGTTTGAATCCGGCCTCGCACGAAACCGTCAATCAGAAGATGCACTTCATCCACCAGGACGGAAAAAACGTGTTCAAATACGCCGTCAAAAAAATGGCTGAAATGACCGAGCGCCTGCTGGAGAAAAACGGCATGACTGGCAAAGATGTGGACTGCTTCATCGCGCACCAGGCAAACCGGCGCATTATCACCGCGACCGCGGAGCGGCTGGGGATGCCGCTGGATAAAGTGATTATTAATATCGGCGAATTCGGCAATACTACCGCGGGTACAATTCCGCTGGCGATGCAGACCGCGTTGCAGGAACACAAGCTGAAAAAAGGTGACACTGTGCTGTTAGCCGCCGTCGGGGCGGGTTTTACCGCCGGGGCAACGCTGTTGCGCTGGGCGTACTGAGATTTGCTGTTCGACGGGAACTTAACGCAGCAATAAAAATGGGCGGAGCATTGAAACTCCGCCCATTGCCGAAACAACTTCTACGCGAGGCTTTAGCTGGGAATCACCAGTTGTTGGCCAACCTTAATGTTGTTGGGGTCGGTGAGTTTGTCTTTATTCGCATCGAAGATTTTCATGTACTCGTTGGCGTTGCCGTAAAACTGCTTGGCGATTTTGGAAAGAGAGTCGCCAGCGGCTACGGTATACACTTTCTGTTGAGGTTGCGCGGGCGCCAGCGATGGATCTACGCTGAGATTCAAGGTCAAGTCACTGTACGTCGGATCAACAAGTTTGGCCTGGTCCCAAATCTTATTTTTGATTGCTTCGCTGCCGCAAGCTCCCTCGATATACAGCTTATTGTCTTGAATGTGCACGTGGGACAAACGGACACCGGATTGATTGATGGCATTCAAGACGGACCCGTACTTCATTTTGAGTTGCTCTAGATCAGCCATTAGGTCTTCCTCTCAAAGAAGGGTATCGGGCGGGCCACAAGCATAGCACCAAGGCGTCAAGAGCAAAGGACAAAGTTTCAAGAGGAAATCGAGTCCGGCTAGTATCAACACCCGCGAATGGAAGCGACTTGAGCAAGGTTGGCTTCCAGGCGACGGCCTACTTGAACAGCGGCGTAGCGAGCACACAGCACCCGTTCGTGTTCGCTCCAGGTGGCCAGTGCGGGAGCCACGTGGCCAAACGCATCCGAAATTTTCCCGACAAGTTTGAAATAAGCGGGAACCAAGCCGAGTCCGCCCCGTTGATGTTTCAGTTCCGGCGTGAGCGTCAGCAGACCTGCAAGTTTGATAAAATCTGCGCCGCAAAGATTCGCTTCTTGAACCTGCACGGCTTCGAGGATGTCCTGGGAGATGGGCTGAGAGGCGACGCCGGCAACAACCGCGCGCCAGTAATACAGCGCGAATTGCGCGAGGGCGACAATCGAGATGGCGAACAGCATTCCTGAGAACATCCCTCAGCCTCCGCCTAGAGAATGCCGTTTCCCATTGTGTTTCCCAATAGCTCGACCGTACTAGCCGAATAGCCGTCATGATTTCGCCCAGTGCACGGGTTTCCGGTTGTGCGGAAATGGAGGTAAGTACATGAAAAAACGATTCTTAGTGGGGGTCTCAATCTTGTTGGTGGCCGCCAGTATATTGGCGATCCAAGCACCGTCACAAGGGCAAATCAGAGCCGCCATTCTTGCGGTCTTGAGCGAGCAAAAAGACGCGTGGAACCGGGGAGACGTCGCTGGATTCATGTATGGCTACTGGAACTCGCCGGAGCTTACCTTTGCCGGCAGCACTGGCGTGACTCGCGGTTGGCAACCGGTCATGGATCGTTACCGGCAGAAGTATCCGGATCAGAAACAGATGGGCCACCTGGAATTCTCCGAACTGGAAGTGCGCCCGCTCGGCACTGACGCTGCTCTGGTCCTCGGCCGCTGGGAATTGGTACGCGAAGCTGACAAACTCGGAGGAGTGTTTACCTTGGTCTTTCAGCGCTTCCCCGACGGTTGGAAGATTATTCACGATCACACGAGCGCGGATGCAAAGATGGCTCGCTGAAGAGGGATCCTGGGAAATACCCAGCAAGTTCTGCTTACAGGATTTCGACGATTTCCTCGTAGCGCTTGAACGGCGGTATCAGGTACGCTCCAGCCATTTCCGTGCGAGCCCATTTCAGCATCTCGCGCGCAACTTCGAAACCACGATCGCGCGCCGCAGCGCCAGCCGATTCCATGGATTTCAAAAGAGGCTCCGGAATCACGATCCCAGGTACTTCGTTGTTCAGGCGCAGCGCTTGCTTATAGCTGTTCAGCGGCCACACACCAATCAGAACAGGGATCGCTGGTTTGCCTCCCAGTTTTTTCAGGAACCCGTGCCAATGTTCCGGGTCGAATAGCGGCTGAGTCATCGCGAAGTGCGCACCCGCTTCCACCTTCGCATGGAATCGCGCGATTTCACTATCCAGATCGTCTGCCATGGGGTTCAGCGCCACCCCAATCGTGAAGTTCGTCTGGCCGCCAAGCGTTTTGCCGGCCCAATCGGTCCCCTGGTTCAAACGGTGGAGGATTTTTGTCAGGCCGACGGAATCCACTTCATACACGCCACTGGTCTCGGGATAGTCACCGACCGACGGCGGGTCGCCCGTGATGCCGAGAATGTTGCGTACACAGCCGACGGTCCAGGCTCCGAGGAGCATGGCTTGCAGACCGATAATATTTTGATCGCGGGTGGTCAGGTGAGGAATGGTTTCGACGCCGCGCGCCTCCAAAGCCCCCGCAACGATCAATGCATCCATTCCGACGCGAGCCATGGCCCCGCTGTTGATATCGATCGCGTCGACTTTTTGGGACGACATGACCCGGTCCACTTGTTCAAAGATGCGGTCGAGCGAAATCCCTTTGGGCGGATCGATTTCAACGCTGACGACAAATTCTTTTTTCTGCAATTTTTTCCAGAGCTTGCTTTCGGGTTCTCGTTCCTGGATCGCGGGAGCGGGTTGGGCCTTGGCGACGACCGTGGCCTTCGCGTGAGCCGGACCTGGGCGTAGCGTCTTTACCGCTTCGGCCATGGCGCGAATGTGCGCAGGTGTGGTTCCACAGCAGCCGCCTAGAATGCGAATACCGATGTTGCCGGCCTCGCGAGCAAATTCCGCGAAATATTCAGGCGAGGATTTTGGGTATACGATGCGGTCGCCTTCGCGTTTCGGGAATCCGGCATTGGGCATGCCGCTGACGTTACCGTTGCCCGCGTTCACCAATTCCTGAAGAATGGGCAGAAGCGATTGCGGCCCCAAAGTGCAGTTCGCGCCGATAACTTGTACGTTTTTGTCCTTCAGCATCGAGGCGGCAACCAGCGGGGAAATATCACCGTAAATCGTGCCTTCCTCGGAGTAGGTAAGTTGCGCAACGATAGGAAGCGACGAAAACGAACGAATCGCATCGATGGCCAAAAGCAGTTCTTCGATGTAGGAGAAAGTCTCCAGGACGAACAGGTCGACTCCGCGTTCTTCGAGTGCCAGCGCTTGCTCATGGAACACCGCATGGATCTGGTCTGGCTCTGGATGGCGCGCCTGCACGCCAATGCCTAACGGCCCGATGGAGCCGGCGATCAACACCTCGCGAGCGGCGGACTCGCGGGCTTCCCGGGCAATCTTCACGCCGCGACTGTTCAGCCGCTGAACATCTTCGCCCAAACCCAGTGGTTCCAGCTTGAAGCGATTGGCGCCGAAAGTATTGGTTTCGATGATTTGCGCACCGGCATCGATGTATGCCTGGTGTACGCGAAACACCGCTTCCGGTTCCGTGGTGTTCAGTTCGTCGAAGCAACGCACCGCACCCACGGTCTCGTGCAACAAGGAGCCCATCGCGCCGTCGGCGATAAGAATCGAGTTCTTCAGCCTCTCGTTAAAGTCGTCTATTTTCACTGGTTCGTCCCGGTTTGTGGTTTCGCGCGGAAAACGCTGCTAGCGCTTTTGTTCCATCAGGCTAGCTACCGTGCTCATCAGATCGTATTTGGTAAGGATTTCGAAACGGGCATCTTCCATTTCCACAAAGACAGCTGGATTTTCGTGGCTGAGGATATAGGTAATGCGCTCGACCGGGGCGTTCTTAGCCACGCGCGGCAAAGGATTCGACATCACTTCGCGCACCACGAGCTTACGCAGATCTTTGCCTTGTAGAGCGAGAGTGAGGATCTGGTCTTCGTAAACCGTGCCGATCGGCAGATTCTCCTCGAAAACGGGAATTTGGGAAATATCCTGTTCCTGCATGGTTTTAAGCGCATGGAACACCGTCTGGTACGGGCGAGCGGTCACCAGTTCCCGAACCTTCCCGGCGCCTTTCTTCGCGCTAACAACTTCGGCCGCGGTGATCGGCACGCTCGCTTCCACGTAACCGCGTTCGCGCATCCATTGATCGTTGTAAACTTTGCTGAGATAACGCATGCCCGTATCCGGCATGAGCGCCACGATAAACGCATCTGGACCTAGTGTTTTCGCCAGGCGCAGAGTCCCGGACAAGCAGCCGCCGCCCGAGCCTCCTGTGAAAATACCTTCGCACTTCGCCAGCCGGCGAGCGGTCACAAAGCATTCTTCGTCGTTGACTTGAATCACGTCATCGAGAATGTTCATGTGCATGGTCGTAGGAAAAAAATCTTCGCCGATTCCTTCGACTACATAAGTGCGCGCTTTCACCACCTTGCCGGTTTTGTGGAAATCGTAATAGAGGGAACCTTCGGGATCGACACCGACAATCTGAATATTAGGATTTTTTTCTTTCAGGTATTCTCCTACGCCACTGATGGTGCCGCCGGTTCCCATGCCGCAAACAAAATGAGTAATTTTGCCTTCCGAGTCTTCCCAAATCTCGGGGCCGGTAGTGTCGTAATGCGCTTTAGGATTGGTTGGGTTGTCGTACTGATTCGGGTAGTAGGAATTCGGAATTTCGCGTGCCAGCTTTTTGGCCACACTGTAGTAGCTTCGCGGGTCCTCAGGCTCCACCGCTGTGGGGCACACGATCACCTCGGCGCCTAGAGCCTTCAACAAATCTACTTTTTCCTTGGATTGCTTATCCGTAGTGGTAAAGACGCATTTATAGCCGCGAACCGCCGCTACCAGGGCGAGACCCATACCCGTGTTCCCGCTGGTACCTTCAATGATCGTGCCGCCGGGCTTTAGCAGGCCTTTTTTCTCGGCCTCGTCAATCATGCTGATGCCAATGCGATCTTTCACCGAGCCGCCCGGATTCAGCATTTCTGCCTTGACCCAGATTTGCGGCTTCAGGTCTTTGGCAATGCGGTGCAGGCGGATCAGCGGAGTCCGTCCTACCGTGTCCAATATGTTGTCACAGCGCATTGGTCTAATCTCTTTACGAGGCACGCACTCTTGATCCTGTGCGATGGCTTCGTTTTAGTTTAGCATGCGGGCTGGAACCTAACGGAGCGAGCCAACCCCGAAGGAGTCAATATGCCACGCCAGAATATCTCCACCGGAACGAAATGGGAGCCCATTGTAGGCTATTCCCGCGCGGTGCGGATTGGGAATCAAATCAGCGTGTCCGGCACAACCGCCACGGGAGCCGACGGCAATATCGTTGGCGTGGGAGACGCTTACGCGCAAACTGTTCAGACCATCCGCAACATTGAAGCCGCACTGGCACGCGCCGGCGCAACTCTGAAGGACGTTGTGCGCACCAGGATTTTCGTGACCGACATAGGCCAATGGGAAAAAGTCGGACGCGCTCACGGTGAATTTTTCGGGGACATCCGCCCAGCCACATCGATGGTGGAAGTCAGCAAACTCATCTCACCGGAAATGCTGGTGGAGATCGAAGCGGAGGCCACCGTCAGCGAATGAGCGGAACGAAAACGCTATACGACAGCTTCATTGCGGATTACTACGACAGTTCGCCCATGGTCTCGCAGCGAACGCAGGACGTAGCCTTTTACTGCAGTGCGGCTCGTCAATATGGAGACCCGGTCCTGGAGCTTGGGTGTGGAACCGGCCGGATTACCTTGGCCATTGCAGAAGCGGGCTACCGAGTCGTGGGCTTGGATATTTCCGAAAGAATGCTGGAACGCGCCATACAGAAGCGCGCAGCGTTGCCGAAGGAGACTCGGGAGCGGGTTCACTTAGTCCAGGGCGACATGACGTACTTTGACCTGCAAGAAAAATTTAGAACCATTGTCATTCCCTTTCGCGCGTTTCAACACTTATTGGAGACGGAGCAACAGATTTCCTGCCTCGAGTTTGCTCGCAAGCACCTTGCAAAGCGCGGCCGTTTGATCCTGGACTTTTTTCAAACCGATCCGGAGCGCATGCACGACGCCATGTTTCACAGGGAATCCTTGCTTACCGAATATGAGTTGCCCGACGAGCGCCGCATTGTGCTGTCCGAGCGGGTCGCCGCGTTCCATCGCGGGTTACAGAGGAACGATGTGGAAATGATCTTTCACGTGACCCATCCCAGCGGCAAACACGAACGGCTGGTGATGGCTTGGACCTTGCGCTATTTTTTCCGCTACGAAGTGGAACATCTGTTAGCGCGCTGTGGCTTTCGAGTGGAAGCTCTCCACGGCAATTTCGACGGCTCGCCTTTGGGCGACAACTCGCCGGAAATGATCTTTGTGACCGCGGCCGCGTAGCGAAGCGCAGCGGGCCACCAACACAGCACCCGTTACCACTTTACTCGCACGCGGTACTTCAGAACGGACTCGCCATTCGGCTTCACCGGCACGTTGAATTGCGCGGCAAACGCTTCCGTCTTTTTTGCCGGGAATGTCGAGTCCAGCATTTCCCAATCGCCCCCAATGGGTTCATTCACTTCCACCGTAATCGGAACGTCCTTATGGTTCCGCAGAGTGATCGTGAATTCCATTTCATATAGATTCGCTGCCAGTTTCTTGAAGTCGGTCTGTTTGCGCTCGGCGATCACGTCGAAAGCATTGCCGATCTTCACGGTCACGAATTCATCTTTGGGCGTGTGATCGATGTGGTCTTCCCCGATGAAGAGCACGCCGCCTTTGGAATCTTTTTGGTAGACGCGCACGTTGCCGGCCGGCAGCGGAATCCCCAGCCCAGCTTTTTCCTCGTTCTTGAATTTGTAGAAAACCTGAACGGCGTCTTTCAGAGGCGAGCCGGGATTCTGGTAATTGTGGTAGTAGAAGTTCTGACCATTCACGATAAACAGTTTTTGAACGGGAACTCCGGATCCCTCCAGCAAACTGATCTGTTTGGTTTCTTTGTCTTCGATGGAGGTGCGGCGTCCCAGTGAATAGAGGTGATATTCGCTGAAGTTTTCCTGAACAAAATTGCCTGCGGCTTTGGCCTGGGGAGCGGCCGCCACCATATCCGCCACGCGATATTGTTCCCTTGCCGGAAGCCGGTTCAGGTCGCCCGCGACCAGTTGCAGCTTGGCATTGTGAAACGCGGTTCCCGAATTGTTAGCGAGTGTAACCCAGCCATCCAGGTCCGCACTTTTGTCCTCGCGTCCTACGGTCAGCACGTAATCGGCGTTCCATGACAAATTGTTGGCAAGGTACGAGGTCTCAATCGTTTGTTTCCGCGAACCGGAATTTTCAAGCGACATCAACAACGTGGGGCGGTCGTACAAATTCGGCGGCACCTCCGGAAACCGGTAGCTTTCGCCATACACGCCGGTCACGATATCGTTGCCGATTTTCCATACCGGGCCGTTGTTGTTGGCCAGAAGCGTGGCCTTTATCTCTTCGTGCTTGGTGGTGCCGTTATCCATGTAGGAGCGCACCAGCGTCACCTCGCGTCCCACATATTTGTTGAGCAGCTTGTTTGGTTCCAGCAGGTCGTATTCGTAATTCTGCTCCAATACTCCGACCTTGTCGGGTTCCGTGACCGAACGAAAATGAACGGTGGCGGGATTGACCGTCGCGGCGATGTCCATAAATTTCAGTCGAAATTCGCCCTGGGGCAATTGCAACTGCCGGACATCGCGCACCAGAGCGATATTCGAGTTGTAAACGGTGACTGCCAGTTGCGTTTGATCATTCAAGGAAGTCGACTGGTCGTTCGTGCTCACTGCCGCCGCGGGCTTGTTTTGTGAGTCTGCCTTTCTACCGGCCTGGTAGGCCGGTACCAACACTGCGGCACCTCCCAACGCCATGACCGCGCCAGCGGCCACCCAGCGTCGTCCAGCCTGTTTCGTGTTCGGGGAAGTTTCCATGAAAGCTCCTCAATCGAGATTTGCCATCGTGGTTAGAACGGAACCGCAAGAAATTCTTGCGCGCGGCTATTCATTGGCGGAGCGAGACCACGTAGCCCCGCCGTCGCTCGTCTCATAACTCTGGCGATTCGGCACATCCCAAATTGACGCATGAAGTGCATCCGTTGCGTAAATCCCGCCGATATCCGCGGCGATGGGCGATGCCAGGGTCTGCCAGTGTTTCCCGCCATCCGTCGTGCGCAACAGCGTTCCTGATTTGCCGACCACCCAACAAACTTTGTCGGAGGTGGCAGAGCCTGCTGTAAGGTCCGCACTGACGCCGCTGTTTTGCAGTTTCCAGGTTTTGCCGCGATCAGTGCTGCGTTCGATCCGTCCTGCCAGGCCAACTCGCCATGCATGTGCTTCCCCGGGTGCCACAATGTACCTGGGATCACCGGACGCCACCTGAACCAGGTCCAAGCTGTCCCGCACTCGATTAGTAACATTTTGCGCAGAGATTTCCGAAGTATAGGACGAGCTTGCAGCGGGAGCCGGCGCTCCAGCAGCTTCTTTCGCTTTTTGGTTTTTGGCCTTTGCGGACACCTTGTCCCCGGCCGCTAAAGGAGCTGCCTCCGGAGCAGGTACACTGCGGGCCTCAGCTGGCAAATTTTCCGCGGAGCGGCTTTTCTCCACATAGCCTGCGGCGAAAGACGGATTTTGCCTTTCCGCCTCAAGCGCTGCATCGGACTGCGCCGAATCTTTTTTCCGGCGCGCCAGCTCTGTCGGTGCCGAAGGTGGCAAGTTGGATTTTGCGGTCGTCCCCTTGGCAGGGGCGGTGAGCGCTGGCTGCGGAGCAGTGGTCGCTGAACGTGGCTTTTCCAATTTCGACATCTGCTCTTCGTCTGAAAGAGGACTTACGGTTTTGGGCGGCGGTGCGGGAGCGGGCCGGTTCTGAGCCACCTGAAGCTCACTCCTATTTTGCAGATATTGCGTGCGCATTCCGTGCACACCAATCCAAACAATAATTCCGGCAGCCACAGCGCCCACAGGAACAAGCCAACTCAATCGTGGCCGAGGCCGGAAGGAAGTCACTCGCGAGGAAGGCGGAAGTGCCGGTTTAGAAGCGTCGGGCGACTTTGCTAATGCTTGGTGCTGAGCACGCATGGCAACTGGCGCTGCAGCTGAGGGCATGTGTGCCGCCATAGGTACAAGTTCGTCCTGCTCCTGCAAATTCTCTGTGAAATCCTCGGTTTGTCCAACCAGGGATAGAATTTCCTGGCAACGATCACAGCTGGCAATGTGCTGTTTCCAATGCGACGTTTCCTCCGGGGATAGCGTGGAGGCTTGGTACGCTGCGAGCGTTTCCGCATCGGGGCAAGCCAAATCTGGAGAGGCGCTGGCCAGGTGCCGCCACAAAGCCCGCTCAAATTGCTGATCCCGATCCTCACTCGCCATAGCGCTCTCCTTTCTTAGAATGTTTCGGGAACCTTTTCCTTGCAACCTGTTACGGTGATTCCTTCCGCCCAGCGTTCGGCTTGCCGCCCACTTTTGGCGAAAACAATTGCCGAAAATCGATCGGCGCATCTTCCGCGGCATACTGGAAACAAAGTGCAATCTCCGCTTCGCTCATCGGGCCGATAGCCTGGGCAGGAAATCCTGAACGCAAGCATTGTTCAACCGAGATTCGCAGTTCCCGGCGAATGCGTTCCAGATGACGCGAAGCGCTGGATTCGTGTTCTCCCAGAGCGCGCCCAATCTCCGCGAGTGTTTTCTCGCGAGCATAGTACAGCTCCAGCCGATTCCGGTCGACCTCGTCCAAAGCATTCACCGAATGGCTGAGCGCAAAAAGGAAGTTCTGCAGGTACTCAGGGCGATGCGGATCAAGCGAAGGCGTGCTTACAATTTGCGATGCAACGGTCTTGGACTCTTCCCCATCCTCGCCTTCCAGAGA
>Ga0335076_10005864_pt1 | contig 12395 bp, 12 predicted proteins | sample Lox_Sample_25_FD_206717 | JGI IMG/M metagenome (GOLD analysis project Ga0335076, IMG submission 206717) | Soil microbial communities from Loxahatchee National Wildlife Refuge, Florida, United States - Lox_Sample_2.5 | ecosystem: Environmental > Terrestrial > Soil > Wetlands | place: USA...
TCAATGTGCTGGCCGGCGTGGTGTTTGCAGTACTGGTCAACATCGGGCGGCCGACGACCGCGGCTGGCACGCTGCGCGCGATGATCCGGGCCGAGGCGGCAAAGATCACGGTAATCGTGCTGCTGCTCTGGGTCGTGCTGAGGGGCTATGGCGAGGTCGTGCACGCGGCATTTTTTGCGGCGTTCGTCGCCGCTGTGCTGGTCTCTCAGACGGCACCATCGATTCGGTATTGATCGACCGCGATAGTTGCAGCGGGGGCTCTTCGGGTTGACGTTCATCAATATCGGGTTTCGCGTGCATCACTAGCATCCACGGATTCGACGGGGCGAAGCAATGGCGGCCGAACACGAACTGGATCCCGGCGCTTACATCCAGCACCACCTCACCTTCTTCGCGGAGCCAGTCTCCGAGGAGGGAGGATTCTGGACGCTGCACTACGACACCTTGATCACGTCCGTGATCCTGGGCGTCCTCGTTCTAGGTTTCCTGTGGCTCGTGATTCGCAAGGCGACGCCGGGCGTGCCTTCCAAGCTCCAGGCCTTCGTGGAGTTGACGGTCGAGTTCATCAACGAGCAGGTCCGTAGCATGTTCCACCACGACTATCGGATCGTCGCGCCGATCGCGCTCACGGTCGGGTTGTGGGTCCTGTTCATGAATCTCACGGACCTGCTGCCTGTCGACGTCATGGCGTGGATCTACGCCAACGTGTTCCACCTGCACGCCTGGCGCACGGTTGCCACCGCCGATGTGAACACCACCTTTGCACTGTCGCTCTCGGTGCTGGGGCTCATGATCTTCTACAGCATCAAGGTGAAGGGCCTCGGCGCTTGGCTGCACGAGCTCTACGGCTCGCCGTTCGGTATTCGGCCGTGGTGGGCCGCGCCGCTGCTCATTCCCTTCAACCTGCTCTTCAACGCGATCGAGTACATCTCGAAGCCCTTGTCGCACTCGCTGCGGCTGTTCGGCAACATGTATGCGGGCGAGATCATGTTCCTCCTGATCGCGATGCTTGCAGCGGCCGGCGTGGCGTCGAGCTTCTACTGGAGCACGGTTCTGGGTGCTCTATTCCAGATAGTCTGGATTTTTTTCGACGGCTTCATTGCCCTCCTTCAGGCATACATCTTCATGATGCTTACCATCGCCTACATCGCGATGGCGCACGAGCACCACTGATCTCAACCGTCCAAACTCCGTTCAGAAAGGGAAAACCAATGGACAAGCTGCAACTGGTCGCCCAGATCCAGGCGTATACCGGCATAGGCGTGGGCCTCATGATCGGCCTGGGCGCTCTCGGCGCCTGCGTGGGCATCGGCATCATGTGCTCTCGGTTCCTCGAGGGCGCCGCGCGTCAGCCGGAGATGATCCCGGCGCTGCAGGCGAAGGTGTTCCTGCTCCTCGGCCTGATCGACGCCTCGTTCATCATCGGACTGGGCATCGCAATGCTGTTCGCGTATGCGAATCCACTGATTCCCGCGGGACTCAAGTAAGGCGACCGACCTGATTCCGGCGTAGGAACGCTCATGAACATCAACCTGACTCTGGGGATGCAGGCGCTGATCTTCGCGCTCTTCATCTGGTTTTGCGCGAAATTCATCTGGCCGGTGCTGATGGAAGCGATTGCCGCGCGGCAGAAGCAAGTGGCCGACGGGCTGGCCGCCGGCGAAGAGGGCCGCCAGAGCCTCGCCCGCGCCGAAAAGCAGATCATAGAGATGCTCGCCGAAGCGAAGACGCGCGCCTCGGACATCGTCGCCCAGGGCGAGAAGCTCAAGACGCAGACCGTCGATCAGGCGAAGGCCGACGCCAAGTCCGAGGCCGATCGGATCATCGCCGCCGCGAAGTCCGAAATCGAACAGGAAGTCGCGCGGGCGAAGGAGGCCCTGCGCAATGACGTCGCCGATCTTGCGGTTGCCGGCGCGAGCCGGATCCTGAAGCGCGAAGTCGACGCCAAGGCGCACGCCGAGCTGCTCGCGTCGCTTCAGAAGCAGCTTTGAGCCGATGGCCGAGCCGATCACCGTCGCCCGACCCTATGCCGAAGCCGCGTTTGCGCTCGCCCGCGACCAGAACGCGTTGCCGGTGTGGTCGGAGATGCTGAGGACCGCAGCTTCGGTGGCCGACGATCCGACGATGCGCACCGCGTTGGACAACCCGAAGCTTTCCGCGTCCGACAAGGAGGCGCTGTTCCTCTCGATCTGCGGCGAGCGGTTGAACAAGGAGGGCCGCAACTTCGTGCGGGTGCTGATCGAGGGCGACCGGATCGCTCTCCTGCCGCAGATCCGGGAGCTGTTCGACGCGCTCAAGGACGCGGACGAGGGCGTTGCGCGGGCGAGCATCAGGACCGCCTTTCCGCTCTCGGACGAAGAGCTCGCGCAGCTCAAGCGCGCTCTCGAGCGCCGCTTCGGCAAGAAGATCGAGACCAGCGTCGCCGTCGACGAGTCGCTCATCGGCGGCGCGCGGATCACCGTGGGCGATACGGTCATCGATGCTTCGGTCAAGGCCGAGCTCGAGGCCATGGCCAACCATTTGCGAACCTGATCCCATCGCGGCGCCGCGTACGCAGGCGGCGCCAGAGCCCCAAGGAAAATCCATGCAGTTGAATCCATCGGAAATCAGCGAGCTCATCAAGAGCAAGATCCAGAACCTGGAAACTGGCGCGGAGGTGCGCACCCAGGGCACGGTGGTGTCGCTCACCGACGGCATCGCCCGCGTCCATGGGCTCTCCGACGCGATGCAGGGCGAGATGATCGAGTTCCCGCAGAACACGTTCGGCCTTGCGCTCAATCTGGAGCGGGACTCGGTCGGCGCCGTGATTCTGGGCGACTACGAGCACATTTCCGAGGGCGACACGGTCAAGTGCACCGGACGGATCCTAGAAGTGCCTGTCGGCGAGGCCCTGATCGGCCGCGTGGTCGACGCGCTGGGCAGGCCCATCGACGGCAAAGGTCCCGTCCACGCGAAGGAGACCGACGTCATCGAGAAGGTCGCGCCGGGCGTGATCTGGCGACAATCCGTGTCTCAGCCTGTGCAGACGGGATTGAAGGCCATCGACGCGATGGTGCCGATCGGACGCGGGCAGCGCGAGCTCATCATCGGCGACCGCCAGACGGGCAAGACGGCGGTGGCGATCGACACGATCATCAATCAGAAGGGCAAGGACCTGCTGTGCATCTATGTCGCGATCGGCCAGAAGGCCTCGTCGATCATGAACGTGGTGAAGAAGCTGGAGGAGTATGGCGCGATGGCGTACACGATCGTCGTCGCGGCCTCGGCGTCGGAGTCGGCGGCGATGCAGTACATCTCGCCCTACTCGGGTTGCACGATGGGCGAGTATTTCCGCGATCGCGGCCAGGACGCGCTCATCATCTACGACGATCTCACCAAGCAGGCGTGGGCGTACCGGCAGATCTCGCTGCTGCTGCGCCGCCCGCCGGGACGCGAAGCCTACCCGGGCGACGTGTTCTATCTGCACTCGCGGCTCCTCGAGCGGGCTGCGCGGGTCAACGGCGAGTACGTCGAGAAGTTCACGAAGGGCCAGGTCAAAGGCAAGACCGGCTCGCTCACTGCGCTGCCGATCATCGAGACTCAGGCCGGCGATGTGACCGCGTTCGTGCCCACCAACGTGATCTCGATCACGGATGGACAGATCTTTCTCGAAACCGACCTCTTCAACGCCGGTATCCGGCCGGCGATCAACGCGGGCATCTCGGTGTCGCGCGTGGGCGGTGCCGCGCAGACGAAGGTGATCAAGAAGCTCGGCGGCGGCGTGCGCCTCGCGCTGGCGCAGTACCGCGAGCTCGCCGCCTTCGCGCAATTCGCCTCCGATCTCGACGAGGCCACCCGCAAGCAACTCGACCGCGGGCGCATGGTCACCGAGCTCATGAAGCAGCCGCAGTTCCAGCCTCTGTCGGTCGCGGACCAGGCGCTCACGCTGTTCGCGGTCAACCGGGGCTACTACGACGACGTGCCGGTCGACAAGGCGCTTTCCTTCGAATCGGCGCTCCGCGCGCACGTGAAGAGCAAGTTTGGCGAGCTGTACGGCAAGGTCGAGTCGAACAAGGACCTTGATGCCGAGGGTGAAAAGGCGCTCGCCGCCGCGATCGAAGACTTCAAGAAGAACGGTACCTGGTAAGGAACGAGCGCGATGGCCGGCTCGAAAGAGATCCGCAACAAGATCAAGAGCGTGCAAAGCACGCGCAAGATCACGAAGGCGATGGAGATGGTCGCCGCCTCGAAGATGAAAAAGGTGCAGGACAGGATGCGCGCCTCGCGCCCCTACGTCGGCCGGATGGTAGCGATCGCACGTCACCTAGCGCACGCGAATCCCGAGTACCGCCATCCGTTCCTGATCAAGCGGCCAGCGGTGAAGAACGTCGGGCTGATCGTCGTGACCACCGACAAGGGACTGTGCGGCGCGCTCAACACCAACGCGCTGCGCGTGGCGCTCGCGAAGATCAAGGAATGGCAGGCGCAGAGCGTCGGCGTGAAGGTCACCGCGATCGGCACCAAGGGCCTTGGCTTCATGCAGCGGCTCAAGGCGGAGCTGGTGTCGTCGGTGACGAACCTCGGCGATCGCCCTCCCCTCGACAGAGTCATCGGCCCGGTGAAGGTGCAGCTCGACCTCTACCTCGACGGGCAGATCGACGAGCTGCACATCATCGCGACCCGGTTCGTGAACACGATGAAACAGGAGCCTGTCGCGCTGCAGATTCTGCCGATCGCGGATCTCGGGGCCGAGACCGAGAAGCGCGAGTACCCTTGGGACTACATCTACGAGCCTGATGCGAAGAGCGTTCTGGACGAGCTGCTGCGCCGCTATATGGAGGCGGTGGTCTATCAGGCGATCAACGAGAACATGGCCTCGGAGCAGAGCGCGCGCATGGTGGCGATGAAGGCGGCCTCCGACAACGCGGCGACGATCATCGACGAGCTGCAGCTCATCTACAACAAGCAACGCCAGGCCGGCATCACCAAGGAGCTCGCCGAAATCGTCGGCGGCGCGGCGGCGGTATGATGCGCCGCCGGCAAGATGGGCGCGACTAACACGAGAACCCAGGAAACATCATGACCGAAGGGACGATTGTTCAATGCATCGGCGCGGTGATCGACGTGGAGTTTCCCCGCGATCAGCTGCCCAAGATCTATGACGCGCTCACGCTGGCCGGCAGCGACCTCACGCTGGAGGTGCAGCAGCAGCTCGGCGACGGCGTGGTGCGCACGATCTGCCTGGGCTCCGCCGAGGGTTTGCGGCGCGGCATGAAGGTCGCCAACACCGGGACGGGCATCGAGGTTCCCGTCGGCTCGGCGACGCTCGGTCGCATCATGGATGTTCTGGGCCGGCCGATCGACGAGCGCGGTCCGGTGAAGTCGGACAACAAGATGCCGATCCACCGCGATGCCCCGACGTTCGAGGAGCTCTCGCCCTCGACCGAATTGCTCGAGACCGGCATCAAGGTGATCGATCTCGTGTGTCCCATCGCGAAGGGCGGCAAGGTCGGGCTCTTCGGCGGCGCGGGCGTGGGCAAGACCGTGAACATGCTGGAGCTCATCAACAACATCGCCACCCAGCATTCGGGCCTGTCGGTGTTCGCGGGCGTCGGCGAGCGGACGCGCGAAGGCAACGACTTCTACCACGAGATGCGGGAAGCGGGCGTCATCAAGCTCGACAACTTGCCCGAATCGAAAGTGGCGATGGTCTACGGACAGATGAACGAGCCGCCGGGCAACCGGCTGCGCGTGGCCTTGACCGGACTTACGATGGCCGAGTTTTTCCGCGACGAGGGCCGCGACGTGCTTCTGTTCATCGACAACATCTACCGCTACACGCTCGCCGGCGTCGAAGTCTCCGCCCTGCTCGGACGTATGCCTTCGGCAGTGGGCTATCAACCCACGCTCGCCGCGGAAATGGGCGAGCTGCAGGAGCGCATCACGTCGACCAAGACGGGCTCGATCACCTCGATCCAGGCGGTCTATGTGCCCGCGGACGATCTGACGGATCCGTCGCCGGCGACGACGTTCGGTCACCTCGATTCGACGCTCGTGCTCTCGCGCGACATCGCCTCGCTCGGGATTTATCCGGCGGTCGACCCGCTCGATTCGACTTCGCGTCAGCTCGATCCGCACGTGGTCGGCGAAGAGCACTACGCCGTCGCCCGCCGCGTTCAGCAGACGCTGCAACGCTACAAGGAATTGCGCGACATCATCGCCATTCTCGGCATGGACGAGCTCTCGCCCGAGGACAAGCTCGCCGTGGCGCGCGCGCGCAAGATTCAGCGTTTCCTGTCGCAGCCGTTCCACGTCGCCGAGACGTTCACGGGCCAACCCGGCAAGTACGTGCCGCTCAAGGACACGATCCGCGGGTTCAAGGCGATCGTCGACGGCGAGCACGATGCGCTGCCCGAGCAGGCTTTCTACATGATCGGCCCGATCGAAGAGGCCGCCGAAAAGGCGAAGACCGTTCAATAATGGCGAACACCATCCACGTCGACGTCGTCAGCCTGACGGAATCGATCTTTTCCGGCGAAGCGGAGTTCGTGGTGCTGCCCGGCGTCATGGGCGAGCTCGGCATCTATCCGCGACACTCGCCGCTGGTGACGCAGATCAAGCCGGGCGCGGTGCGTATCCACGCGCCGGGTGCCGCAGAGGAGCAGATCGTCTACGTGCAGGGCGGATTTCTCGAGGTGCAGCCCGAAGTGGTGACGGTGCTTTCGGACACCGCGATCCGGGCCCACGATCTCGACGAGGCGAAGGCGCTCGAAGCCAAGAAGCGCGCCGAAGAAGCGATGCAGAACAAGACCTCGAAGGAGGAGATCGCAACCGCGGAAGGCGAGCTGGCCGCTTCGCTCGCCCAGCTCGCCGCCATCCGCAGGCTGCGGCGTCAGCGCGGGTAGCGTCAGGCTGCCAGCTGCTGCTCGGCGAGCGTCACCCAGTAGCTCGCGCCGATCGACAGCACCTCGTCGTTGAAATCGTAGTGCGGACTGTGGATGTTCGGGGTGTCGACGCCCTTGCTGGCGCCGAGCCATACGTAGCAGCCTGGCTTCGCCTGCAGCATGAAAGCGAAGTCCTCGCTGCCCATCTCGGGCGTCGGATTCGTGTCGACGTTCTCCGCGCCGACCACGACGCTTGCCGCCGCAACCGCCTGCCGCGTCTCCGTCTCGCTGTTGACCGTGGCCGGATAGCGCCGCTCGTAGCGGATCGTCGCCGTCATGTCGAACGTCGCCGCCACGCCAGCGACGATTCCGCGCATGCGCTCCTCGATGAGATCCTGCACGGCGCGCTTGAAGCTCCTGACCGTGCCGCGCAGGACGACCTCCTGCGGGATCACGTTCCACGTCTCTCCGCCGTGCACCTGCGTGACGGTCACCACGCCGGCGTCCTGCGGATGGAGATTGCGGGCCACGATCGTCTGCAGCGCAGAGATGCAGTGCGCCGCGAACATCATCGGGTCTTTGCCCATGTACGCCATCGCCGCATGCGCGCCCTTGCCCGTGGCGACGATCTCGAATACATCGTACGCACCCATGAGAGGTCCGGCGCGCATCGCGAACGTCCCCGCGGCCAGCCGCGGCCAGTTGTGCATGCCGTACACCGCCTTCATCGGAAAGCGCTCGAACAGTCCCTCCTCCACCATGACGCGACCGCCGCCTTCGTTCTCCTCTGCCGGCTGGAAGATGAAATACACCGTGCCGTCGAGCTTCTTGCGCCGGGACAACGCGTGAGCCGCACCGAGCAGCATGGCCGTATGTCCGTCGTGGCCGCAGGCGTGCATGCGGCCCTGATGGAGCGAAGCGTACGGAACGCCCGAGCGCTCCAGGATGTGGAGCGCGTCGAGATCGGCGCGCAGCCCGATCGCACCCTTGCCGCGGCCATGGCGCAAAACGCCGACGACGCCGGTCTTCGCGAGGCCTCGATGCACCTCGAGCCCGAAGGCTTCGAGCTTCTCGGCCACCAGAGCCGCGGTGGCCTGCTCCTCGAAGGCAGTTTCGGGATGAGCGTGCAGGTGATGGCGCCACGACTTCATTTCGGGAACGATGGCGGCGACTTCCGGCGGAATGTTCATTGCGATCTTCCCCGCGCGCTGCATTGCGCGTTCAAGGCCTGAGATGGTAGCAAAAGAACCGGCGTCGAGCGGTGCGGTAGAATCCGCGTCGTCTTGAAGCAACCGTCCGCTCGATGCCCGTCAACGACGCGCCGCCCTACGACCTAGCCATCATCGGCGGCGGCATCAACGGCGCAGGCATCGCTCGCGACGCCGCGGGGCGCGGGCTCAAAGTAATACTGTTCGAAAAGGACGATCTCGGGTCTCACACGTCCTCGCAGAGCACCAAGCTCGTCCACGGGGGGCTGCGTTATCTCGAGCATTACGAATTCCGGCTCGTCGCCGAGGCGCTCGACGAACGCGAAGTCCTGCTCCGCGCGGCGTCGCACATTATCGCGCCGCTGCAGTTCGTGCTGCCGCACGAGCCGCATCTCAGGCCCGCGTGGATGATCCGTGCCGGACTGCTTCTCTACGATCATCTGGGCAAGCGCGAGACGCTGCCCTCGTCCTTCGGCGTGCGGCTGCGGGGAACCAAGTGGGGCGCGGGCCTGAAATCGAAATTCGAGCGCGGATTCGTCTATGCCGACGCCCGGGTCGATGACGCGCGTCTCGTGCTGCTCAATGCGGTAGCGGCGCGCGAGCTCGGCGCCGACATTCGCACGCGGACGAAAGCTGTCGCCGCGCGCCGGGAAAGGAACGTCTGGCGGATCACGTTCACCGATGCGACGGGCGCGTCCTCCGAGGCGAAGGCGCGGGCGCTGGTCAATGCGGGCGGGCCCTGGGTCAAGGAGATCCTCGACGCCATGGCAAGCGCGCCGATCGCCGCCGGCGTGCGCCACGTCAAGGGCAGCCACATCGTCGTGCCGCGGGTGCACCGCGAACCGCACGCCTACATCCTGCAGAACGCCGACCAGCGCGTCGCCTTCATCATTCCGTATCAGAGCGAATTTTCGCTGATCGGCACGACCGACGTGGCGGTCGAGGCCTTCGAGGCGCCGGAGATCTCGAGTGAGGAGACGGCCTATCTCTGCGATATCGCGAACGCCTATCTCGAAAAGCCGATCGGCGCGGGCGACGTCGTGTGGAGCTACAGCGGCGTGCGGCCGCTGTACGACGACGGCTCCACGGATCCATCGGACATCACGCGCGACTACGTGCTCGAACTCGAAGCCGGCAACGGCGGGAGCACGCCGCTCGTTTCGATCTTCGGCGGCAAGATCACCACGTACCGCAGGCTGGCCGAGGCCGTGCTCGGGAGGCTGAAAGCGTTCCTGCCCGGGATGAAGTCCGATTGGACGCGCAGAGAGCCGCTGCCGGGCGGCGACTTTCCGCGCGGAGGCCTGGCGGCATACGAACGCACGCTCGTCTCCTCGTATCCCGCGTTGCCGCGCGAGCTCCTTAGCGCGCTGCTGCGCCGTCACGGCACGCGTTCCACGCGCGTGCTGGGCGAAGCCAAACGCGTCGACGCTTTGGGAAAGCATTTCGGCGACACCCTCTACGCGGCCGAGATCGATTACCTGGTCGCGCAGGAATTTGCACGAACGGCGGACGACGTGCTGTGGCGGCGGACGAAATGCGGGCTTCATCTCGATGCGGGCCAGCGTGCCGCAGTCGCGGGCTACCTGCGCGAACAGTACGGCCACCGATGAACGGTGGGCACCTGCAGCCCCTCGCGGCGCTTCCCGCGGCCGCGCGCAAAGGCCTGCGCGGCGTGCTCACCGATATCGACGGTACGCTCTCGACGCGCGGCCGCCTCACCGCCCTCGCCTACGCTGCGCTGGAGCGGCTTCGTTCGTCGGGTCTCCTGGTCATCCCGATCACCGGTCGGCCCGCGGGCTGGTGCGATCACATTGCGCGCATGTGGCCGGTCGACGCGGTCGTCGGCGAGAACGGCGGGCTGTACATGATTCACGACGACCGGGAGCGCAGGCTCCGGCGGCGCTTCGCTGTCGATGCTCTCGAGCGGAACGTGGCCCGATTGCGTCTCGCGCGCATCGGCGAGGCGATCCTGCGCGAAGTGCCGGGCTCGGCGCTCGCTTCGGATCAGGGTTATCGCGAGAGCGATCTCGCGATCGACTACTGCGAAGACGTCGCTCCGCTGTCACGCGAAGCGGTCGATCGGATCGTCGAGATCATGCGCGCGGAAGGCATGACGGTTCGCATCTCGTCGATCCACGTCAACGGCTGGTTCGGCGCGTACGACAAGCTCAGCATGACGCGCGTCCTGCTCCACGAGGAGTTCGGCATCGAGCTGGACCGGGAGCGCGAGCGGTTCGCCTTCGTCGGCGACTCGCCCAACGACGAGCCGATGTTCGACTATTTCCCCTACTCGATCGGCGTGGCGAACGTGCGCGACTTCGCAGACCGCATGCGCGTCCTCCCGAGATACGTGACCGCGGCGGAAGCCGGCGAGGGGTTCGCGGAGACCGCCGCGCTGCTAGCGTCCCGCTGAGGCGAGACGCGTCAAGTCGATGCGCCCGAGCGCACCGGAGAGCGTCTCGGCCGGCACGCCGCGACCTTGAACCGTAACGGCATAACGATCGGCGAGAACGATCGAGAGCTCGCCGCTTCGCGACGCGCGATCGTATTGTTCGTGGACGAGCTGCCCGTCGATTCGCCTTGTACGCTGGTATCCGGTGTCGGTCTCCTTCTCGAGGCTCGGGTCGAAACGCGACGCAAGCGCCGTCAGGCCGGACAGCGAGGCCATGTCCGCGATCTCGATCGTGATGGACGCGTCGCGGCCATCGCTGTAGCGCGCGCTTGCGCTCGAGGTCTTGAGACCCATGGCTTCGCCGCTCTGGCCCGCCGTCTCCACGCGCTGCATGCCCGGGAGCGCCTCGGGCAGCACTTCCTTGAGGCGCCGAAAGTCGACCGCCGGTACTTGCTTGCCGCCCGACACGATTTGCCCCACTGCGCTGAGTGCCGTGTTCACCTCGACAGGCCTTGCCTCGCCGGGCCGAGCCACGGACGCGCCCGCCTTCTCCGCCCGCCCGCTCAAGTTCTCGAGCGCCTGCAGCGCTTCGTTGACGCGCGCATGGTCGGCTTCGGTCCGGCCGCCGAAGATGCTCGAGAGCGCCGCGGCGGCGCCGGCAGTCGAAGACGCGGCGATGTGGCGGCCCACGTGGCTCATTGCGCTCGAGGCCACCAGCCCGAGCCCGCCGACGGCGCATGTCGTGAGCGCGGCGATCACCACCCAGGTGACGACGGCGCAGATCACGGTGAGGATGGTATAGCCGACCGATTTTTCCGCCGGGCAACGCATCAGCACGGGCAGACCGAGGTAGAGAAGGTAGAGTCCGTACAGAGCGCCGATGATGCCGAGCACGCCGAGCACCGGAATCAGATTGAAGATCGCCGCCAACCATCCGGGCGTGAAGCTGTAGACGGTGACCTTGAGCGCCGCGACCGAATCGCGCTGTCCGCCGAAGCTCGGTGCCAGCAGGTCCACGATCAGCGCAATCAGGTAGACGCCGAGCAAGGAAAGCACGTAGGCGATGACCGCGTGCGTCAACGCCTCTGCGAAGCCGATGCGTCCCACGAACGGAACCCCGATCAGGCTCTGACCGACGAAAGCCGCCACGACGCCGATGGCCAGCAGCGGCGCGACGTAGCCGAGATAGAGTGTCCTCGCGCTCGACGGCTCCGCCGCGATGACACGCCATTCGGTGGAGGGAGAAAACAGGATGTTCTTGACGCGGGTGACAAGCCCGGCGCTCGAGCGGGAAGCGCCCGCGATGCCGCCGCTCGCCGGGCCGGAGGTTGCCGCTGCCGGAAGGAGCTCGCGCGAGGACGCCGCGGGGGCCGCGAGAGAGGTCCCGCAGTGATTGCAGAACTTGGCCCCGTCGAGGGCCGGCTTCCCGCATTGCGGACAGAACATGGCAGGCACTCCTCAGGCGCGCTTTACAGTACGATCCCGCGCGGTCGCGGGATTTTGCGCTCCGACGGTTCGCGATTCAACGTCGGATGCGCCGGATGGCAGGCCCATTCGGATCGCCGGTTGTAGACGACGGCACCGGCCCGCTGGAACGAAACTAACTGACGCTGAGCGGCAGGCGAGCGGCGCCCGGATGAGACCCAGGGATGCCTCATCCAAGGGGAAGGATGGGCCCCGAAGCAGGCACATACTTTCGGTCCCGATTGGGCTCCTTTGTACTGGGCAATAGCCGTGGCAATCCTCGGCGGCAAACCCCGAAAAGACTGCAGATTCAGAGGTCGAAAACAACCCTCCGGTATGCTCTTTGCATGAGGCTTCGGGCTGGAAGCGGCAAGGGGCGGCCAACGCCTGGGTTGCCGATCCGTCCCGACTGGGGATTCGGTGTGGAGGCACCGCAATGAACCGATACGGCTTCAACATTCGCACCCG
>Ga0335076_10005865_pt1 | contig 12394 bp, 13 predicted proteins | sample Lox_Sample_25_FD_206717 | JGI IMG/M metagenome (GOLD analysis project Ga0335076, IMG submission 206717) | Soil microbial communities from Loxahatchee National Wildlife Refuge, Florida, United States - Lox_Sample_2.5 | ecosystem: Environmental > Terrestrial > Soil > Wetlands | place: USA...
ATAGCAATGGCCCACCAGCGCACATGAGGAAGGGTCGGCCGGCGAGCATGGTGCAATCTTGCCGCGGCGGCTGTGTCTGACGCACCCCGACCGAAAGCGCACTAGCCCGGGCTGGCCTGAGGTCGTTAGCGCTTCACATCAGCTCGGCAACGTGTCGTCGCTGCTTGAGCAGGACGCTGCGGCCTGGATCGGGCGCGCTCTGTTCGGAGAAACTGCTACGAAAGACCATAATTCATAAGGCTGGGCGGGGGTTTCCGCTGGTCAGGGTGGAGCCGCCTGTCGGAATCGAACCGACGACCTATTCATTACGAGACGGCCACAGCAGGGTACTGGTCGATTCCGAAGGGTGCACCCACCCAGCTAGCGCGGTGTCCTCGCTATGGCGGAACGGCCATGCCCGAGCGAGAACTGCTACGAAAACTGCTACGAAGATCGACGGTTCCTAGAGGGCTGCGCGGCGTCTCCTGAGGCAGGCTCCTTGCCTGCCGGTCCCTTCTGCCGATGCCGTGCCGGAGGCTCGCGGTCAAGGACGCCGAAGGCGCCGCGGAGCGGGCGCAGCTCCTTGACGGCGAGGGGCACGGCCATACCCTCAGCCGCGCAGCCCGGCCTCAGCACCCGCCATCGTCTCTCACGCCAGCAGGCCAGACCAGCCTGCCCTCAATCTGCCTCTCAGCCAGCCACGGCTTACGCACCGCGCCGTATGCGCGCTGCCGGTTGCCATCCCGGCCAGACAGCACCGCCCGGCCCGCTCGCGCGGGCGCCGGTCCCAGCTCGTCTCCGGGAGCACCGCATGACAACTACGACACGACCCACCAGCAGCTCGTCCAGGACCAGGGCGCGCGGTCTTGGCGCGCCCCGAGGCGGCCGGGCGCGAAGCGCAGTAGGCCGCCGATCATCTCCCGTTTCTTCTCCTGCTCCAACCAGCTCTCCCGCTCAGGCTCTATCTCGGTATAGACGCAAAGTTACGAACCACCCTCTGCTGGCCTGCGACGATCCGGCCGGATGGCGACGCGGCGCGCGGATGAACCTGCGGGCCCTCGCGGCCGCCGACCCGGACACGCCTGAGCGGCAGCGCAACTGCGGCGCAGTCCCGGTCGGCGACCGGGTGGAGATCCGGATGAAAGACGGATCGGCGTACTACTGCGGGCTGGAAACCTGCGGCAACGTATGGCTGTGCCCTGTGTGCTCCGCCAAGATCCACCACCGCCGCGCCGCCGAACTCCGCGAAGCACTCACCACCTGGGAAACCCAGGGCCACGCGGCCAGCCTCGTCACGATCACCGTGCCGCACGACCTGGGTGATCGGATGTCCAGGCTCCTGAGCGCTGAGCGGGATGCCTGGAAGCGCGTCACACGGGGTGCGGCCTGGCAGCGGCTCAAGCACAAGCTCGGCATCGCAGGTCACGTCATCGCCCTGGAGTTCACTTGGGGCGACGAGAACGGCTGGCACCCCCACTACCACGTCCTCCTGATCCACGACCGAGACCTAGACGCCACCGCCATCGCGCAGCTGCACGCCCACATCCACTCGCGCGTGGCCGCGAGCTGCCGTGACCACGGTCTGCGGCCGCCCGACCAGATGCACGCCGTCCGCATCGATCCCAACGTCTCCGCCACCGCGGCCGGCGCCTATATCGCCAAAGGCGGCGAATGGACACCCGCCGAGGAAATGACCCGCGGTGACCTCAAGACGGGTCGCGCCGGCAGTCGCACACCGTTCCAGATCCTCGCCGACTACTACCAGGCCGGCGATACGCTCGACCGCGACCTCTGGCGCGAATACTGCCGCGTCACGCGCAACCTCGCTGCTGTGCGCTGGTCACGCGGCCTCCGTGAGGTCATGCTTGGCGGAGATGCAGGGCCTGAACTCAAGGACGTGGATCTGGCTGCGGAGGACGTTCACGGTTCAACGGTCGCAGCCATCCAGCATCAAGTTTGGTCGCACATACGGAACGCGCGTATCGAACTTGCTCTGCTGGTCGCAGCCGAGGTCGGCGGTCGGGTTGCCGTAGCCACGCTCCTCCGCGAAGCATCGAGCCTCCGAGCACGACCTATGCGTGACGCCAAACTAGGGTTCGCCGGGTAGATGCCTGATGCGATGCTTATAAGCATGGAATCCCCAGAGCATGAAAGACGCGATGTCGAGAACTACCTGCGCTCTCAGTCAGGACCAAAGTTCAAGGTGCGGCACGTAGAGAAGCTCACCACCGAATATGTACTGGGCCATCAGTACGACGTGTGGGATGCCCATACAAACGAAGGACGATGGTGGGTCATTACCAATCCGACAAACTTGTACAGCCAGAAGCTCATTCGAAGCATGGATATTGCATTATCATTTCATATAGGGCTAATGCAGCGCATGATGGCGCGCGATTCACGTAAGTTCAATGAGCAAGACGGCACTGATAGGTGGGTGCTCGAAGTTCTACGCAGGCTCGACGTGGCAAACGACGCATTGGATAGAGCCAAGGAGGTCGAAGATATTCAGGCAGTCGGAATGCGCTTGCGGGAGGCGCTGCTTGGACTGATTGACCGGCTCCGTCTGCTCGACATTCCAGTGCCGCCCGAGGAAATCCCCGCGCAGCTCGCAAACTTCAAGGCTTGGTCGACACTATTTGCTGATGCCCTTGCACCCGGATCAAGCATGGAACGCCTGCGTGCCTTGATGAAGAGTCAGGCCGAGCGTACGTGGGACTACGTGAACTGGCTCACGCATGCACGCAACGCCAGCCCCGTAGACGGGCGCATTGCCTGCACAGCCACGAGCCAGACGATACAGACCTATCTGTTCGCGACAGCACGTCGGCGTCATGGCAACCCCGCTCGATGTCCGATGTGCGCGTCTTACCAGCTAGCCGAGCGACTCAGCGAAGACGGCGAGTGGCTCGCTGTTTGCAACACCTGCAAGTGGTCTGAACCTTGCGTCGAGCCTCAAGTCCCGGTCATCCGCGACATCGAAGAGCCACCCACCGAAGGTGCTGGCGCACCTCCTGATGGCGACTGCGTTCTGCCTGAGGATTTCGGGATATTCATTTCTCCTACGCAGGCCAGGTCAATGCTCGACGAGGCAGCCATGCAAGCCGTAGCCGACGAGGATCAGTCCGGATGGACCAATCCGTTTGCTTTCCGATTCGGCGAGGAACACGCACCGGTCCAGGACGTCCACAGGGTGGTTTATCAGTCATTCCGACGCAGGCAGGCGCACGGCGCCGAGCTGATCTATCCGTGCGCCGAGGACGGATGCGTTAACCCTGATCACGCACATGAGCACGCGTTGCCGCAGTCGAAAGACTGGACCCCCATGATAATCGAGGCAGTAATTAACCGACCTAGGTTCCTGGAGTTGGAGGTGTGTCGATCGGGAGGCAGGCGGCAGAGGCTATTCATCGGCAGAGAAGCGTTGAACCGATATGGCTTCGGCGACGAGACCAGCCTGGTCGAGCGTCTAATAATGATCTCCACGCCGAGCGCCGAGGGCTGGCTCGACCTCCTGCCAGCCGCGCGCCGGGTCGACCCAACCTCTGGAAGTTTTGCCAAGGCGTGGCTACATCCCGGCGCCCGGGTGGCGAGTGGTGCCAACTGCCCGTGCGGCAGTGGCAGCGCCTATGAGGACTGCCACGGAGATGACGGTCAATAGCATGGATTCATGCCTGGCTTGTCAGCGAGATCGTTCCCAGTCATCAGGGTGCTCAACGAGAAAGAAATTCTCGTAAGCATGAAAGGTAACGACGAACTTGTTCAGAAACCCTTCTGCTCCGAGAATGCCCTGGAACGGCATTTGAAACGTCCTATCAATAATGAATGCAACGCGCGCTTCCCAGGAGTGCCCTGGGTATCCAGGCAGGCTAAGGTCTACGTACTCGAACTGAACGTGCCGGGTCTCCCCGAGTAGGGCGACCGTGCCCCTGGGGCCGTGGAAGTTGAATTGAACCCCCAGGGCTTCGCCAACCCCGCGGTCGAACACAGTGAGCGGGGAGCCCGAGTCGATGAGGGCGCGAGTCAACCATTCGCCATTTGGGTCCAAGTTGAGCTGGATATCAACTGTTGGACGGAGAATCGGCGGATTGCCTTCCTCCCGATAAGGGAACTTCGGCATCGAAGCCCCTTTCAGGGGACTGTTACCCGACGCCGATCATTATCGCATCACTTGGCGGTGGTACGTACTGCGCTACTGCGCCCTTCCCTCTGCCCACAGGACGCAGCTTGTGGATAGCGTCGACCAACTCCAGTGAGGTCGGAGCAGCAGCGATGACTTCGCCGTCCTTTACCGCAACCCAGAGACCAATCCATTTGTCCAACTCTGGCAAGCGGCGCTCAGGCTCCACGGGCTTGGTCCTCCGCGCTCGACCCATACCACGACCATACGCGAGCTGTCTAGCGACGCGCCAGAGCGTCGAAGGCATGACAACCCTCCCCGGTCACGATGCGCTATCATGGGTGACGGCTAACGGTTTAGCAGTGAACCCTTATGACTTACTCTACGCACGATCCGAAGAAGCTCCTTGAGGCGCGCCGCGTGTCTGCGAGTGTTTTCGGTAATGAGAAGATTGCGGAGATTATCCTGATTCTTGAGCAAGAAGCAGGCGCGGTGCTCGCCGCCGATCTAGTCCGGCAGACAGGCTTCGGGCACAGTCTTGTCCGGGACGTTCTGGTACGCCTCGACAGAACTTCTGCAGTCCGAGCCCTACCTAGGACGGGAAACCCTCGCGGCCCTGCGTACTACGCGAAAAACGAGCTAAGCCCACTCTGGCCGGCTCTTGTCGCGCTGGCCAAGGCGATCGTGGAGACAGCCGATGTCAGCGCCCTTTAGCTGTCCCGAGGCTTCCTGACCTGCTTGTGAGCACGGGTAGTAGCCCGAAGCTCGGAGTATGAGGCATTGAACGCTGCCCACCATTGCGGGCTGGATGACGTAACCGCGCGGGCCAGTTCGGCGCCGGCGTCGGTGCGCAGCGCAGCGAGGGCGTTCTCCTGCCATTGGCTGGTGTCGGCGCCCAGGGCCTCGTACTCGAGCGCCTGAATCAGCATCTCGATCTTGTCGGCGTCGTGGGCAAGGTGTGCTTCGGGTGTCTCGTTGTCCTCGTACTCCGAGACAAGTTCCTGGATTGCCTTGGCGGCGTCGGCGGGCATGCCCGCGGTCTGGTGGGCGGTGACAGCCTCGGGACTTGCGGTGGTGACGTAGGCGCGGCCGACTGCGGGCACGTCCCCGATCCGGGTCTCGTGGGCGTCGTGCAGCGTACACAGCGCCGCGGTGCGGCCGATGTCGGCACCGGCGATCGCGGCCAGCGTGATGCCGACAGTTGCGGTCCGGAACGAATGCTCGGCCACGCTTTCGGGTCTCTGGAGGCCCAGCAGCTGCCACCCGGATCGCGGCTGGTTCTTGAGCTGGCCCATCTCGAACAGAAACGCGGCAGATCCAGCGAGGGGATGCTCGGCATCCTCGGGACCGGGGAGGCTGGCCTGCTCGCGCACGTAGACGCCGCTCCCAGCCAGGCTGCGCACGAATCCCTCGTCCCGCAGGGTCCGGATCGCGGTCTGGACCGTCATGCGGCTAACGCCGAAGAAGCTGGCCAGCTCGTGACCTGCGGGCAGCTGCTCGCCCGGCTCCAGCTCGCCGGTGAGGATGGCTGCCCTGATGCTGGCGGCGATCTGGACGTTGGGCTGCCGTTTGTCCGCTGGGTCAATGGGCTGCATGACAACCCAGATTAGCTGGCTAGCCAGGTATGTGCTCTATTGACGGACCTGGCCAGCCTGTTTTACATTCAGCCTAGGTCGTAGTCCTACCTGGCCAGCCAGATAGATCGTTCCCTCTGACCAGCGCCCGGTCAATCTCCAGGAGGCAGCACATGCCAGGCACACTCACCATCGACACCGGAGCGACGTTCCAGGCCGTTTTACTGATGGCCAGCGGCCCCAAGCTCAAGTTCGGCAGCACCGAGCAGGACATCAGCGCTCGCGGCGAGCGCAAATGGGACGTCCAGGCTGCTGTCACCTATCACGCAGAGCCGGGGATGAAGCCGGTCAGCGAGGTCATCGCCGTCACCGTCACCGGCCCAGGCTCCGACCCCTGTGCCGCCATCCCGCCCGGCACCCCCATCGCCTTCGACCGCATGCGCGTTGGCTTCTCCGTCCCCGAGGCCCGTGAGAACGGCCGCGGGATCCGCGGCGGCCGGCCCTGGTACCAGGCCGCCGGCGTTCGGCCCTCCCAGCAGCAGCGCCCGGCCAAGACCGACGCCGCATAACCCGTCCGCCCGGCCAGGCCAACGACCGCCACCGGCCTGGCCGGGCATCCCGCAACCCGGAGGTACCCGTGCCCTTCCTCGTCCTGCCCGCCGCGTTATGGCTCGCTGACCCCTGGCACGACGCACTCGCTCTCGTCCTGGTCCTCATCGTCGTCCGCCCCACGATCGACCTGATCCGCTTCGCGGCTGCAACTCCAGTCGCCCGACGCCATTACCCCGGCATGGTCCGCGCCCGGCACCGCTGGCGGTGGCTCTGTCGTTGTACCGGCCTGGCGCTGCCCGAGCTGGCCGCCAAGAACCGGCCCGACGCCGAGTCCCGCGTCCTGGGGCTGGTCCTGCTCTCCACCGTCTCCCGGCTCCTCGCGATCGTGTTCGGGATCGAGGCGGCCGAGCGGGCCGGGCACATCCACTACCCGCACGCGAAGCACTGGCGCCTGACTGACTACGGCTGGCAATGCGATGTTAAAACCGCGCCCCGCATCGGCCGGAAGGAGGTCGAGAAGCAAGCCGTTCACATCGCTGACTACTGGCGGTCTGTCCGAGTCGGCGTCACCCAGGCCGCGCCCGGCCGTCTCATCGTCCGCGCACTCCGCGCCGATCCGCTCGCCGTCCCGTTCGGCCCGGAGCAGTGCCCGCCCGGCACCTTCGAACCTCACCGACCGGACATCCTGTACGTCGGACGGGACGACTTCGGCGCCGACCGCTACCTGCCGCTACGCGGGCTCACTGGGATCTGCGTTTCCGGTCTGCCCGGGTACGGCAAAACCAGCCTGATCAACTCCTGGCTGTGCCAGCTGGCACCGACCCCGGCCGTGCAGCTCGCGCTCCTGGACGGCAAGGACGGCGGCGACCAGGAACCCTGGCATGAACGGGCCTGGCGCCACGCAGGCGACCAGCTCGCCGAAGCCCTCGACGTCCTAGAAGACCAGCACGCCACCATGCGGCGCCGCCTGCGCACCATCGCCAGGCGATGCGGGCAGACCAACGCCTGGAACGCAGGCGGACCCACCGAAGACCTGCCGCTGCTGCTGACGATCGTCGACGAGTGCCAGACCTATCTGGACATCGCCCAGCACAAAGGCGACCGGGCCATGGAGAGCCTCGCCCGTCGCTGCATCGCGCTCGTCGGAGAGCTGATCCGCAAGGGCCGCTCGGTACTCTGCCTGACCATCCTGGCCACCCAGAAGACAACGGGCGACTCCATCCCGACCAGCCTGCGCGACAACTCCGGGCTCGCGGTCTCCTTCGCGCTCAAGACCACCGAGTCCAGCGTCGCCGCCCTCGGTGACGCGATCCGCGAGTACCCCGGCTACAGCCCGACCCTGCTGCGCGAAACGCCCAGCGGCATCGGCACCGCCGTGGCCACGCTCGCCACCGGCACCGACCCGTTCACCCGCCTCCGCGTCCCGATGATCACCGAGCAATGGGCCGCCGCCCGCTCCGCCGCGACCGCGCACAACCGGCGGGATCCGAGCGCCACCGGTGCCGACCTGCCCGAGCTGGCTGAGGCAGGTGCGTCATGAGCGCATCGATCATCGCCGAGAGCGACATCACTGAGATCCGCGCCAACCACGTCTGGACCGACAGCGCTGGCGTGACCCGCGGCTCCCTGTCGCTAGGCGCCTCCTGGATCGCCTTCGACGACCCCGATCAGGTCCGCGACATCGGACACAAGCTGATCCGTCTCGCCAGCGCAATGGAAGACCACGCCGCGACCCACGCAGCGCTGGCCACGCCCGCCCCTCCACCGCCCAGCCGAACGGAGTAACCCATGTCACCGACACTGCTGCTGACAGTCGAGCAGACCGCGGCCGAGCTGCACATCGCCCGCCGCCGCGTCTTCGAGCTGATCAGAAACGGCCAGTTGGCATCCGTGAAGATCGGCAAAAGCCGCCGCATCAGGAGCACCGACCTGGCCGACTACGTAGCGCGACTCAGTGACGGCACCCAGCAGATCCCGGCCTAGACGATGGCATCGTCACCGGGCAGGTCGGGCAGCCGTCGCGCCAACGGCGAGTCGTGGAAGTCGGACGGGCCGAACGCTCACGGCTACTACGAGGCGTTCGTCTGGATGGGGATCAAGGCTGATGGCAAGGCCGACCGCCGGCATGTTGAACGTAGAACCGAAGCGGCGAGGGACAAGGCCGTTCGCGCCCTGGAAAGGAAGCGCGACGCCGGCCAGGCAGGCAAGCCCGGCCGGACCAAGACCATCAGAGCCATGCTTGACCGGCACCTGGACGTCGTTCTCCCGCAGCGCGAGCGTGCGCCCAAAACGATCATCGGCTACCGCTCGCTGTGTAAGAGCCAGATCTACCCACGCTGGGGCGGCCAGCGGATCGACCGGCTTCTGCCAGAGCAGCTCGAGGACGGCTACGCCGAAATGCGAACTCGCGGCCTGGCCGCATCCTCCGTTCGCAAGGTTCACGCCATCCTGTCCAGCGCCTACGAAATCGAGGTCCGGCGGGGCAACGTCGCCCGCAATCCCTGCAAGCTCGTGGAGCCACCCCGGCTTGGTCAGCCCAACAAGACTGCCCTGACCCAGCAGCAGGCGCGCGCCGTCCTGGACGCTGTAGGCGACCGTCGCAACGCCGCGCGGTGGTCAGTCGGCTTGGCGTGCGGGCTTCGGCAAGGTGAAGCGCTCGGGCTGCGCTGGCACTACGTCAACCTGGACTCCGGCGAGCTGCGCGTCTGGTTCCAGCTGCAACGCCTGCCCTGGCGACACGGCTGCGCCGACATAGCCGCCTGCACCGAGCGGTGGCACCGCAGACCGTGCCCCCGTCGCTGTCCCAAAGCCCTCCGCAAGTCCGGCCGAAAACATACCTGCATCCCTGCTAGCGATCCCCGGATCTGCCCGCCTGGCTGCACCGGGCACGCGGCCACCTGTCCCGACCGCCAGGGCGGCGGCCTGGTCTTCCGAGAGATCAAGGAACGGCGCCGCAAGACCGTCGCCCTGCCACCCGAGCTCGTCGCCGCCCTCAAGGCTCAGCGCGAAGCCCAGGACCTCGAACGCGAGAGAGCAGCCAACCTCTGGCACGACCACGACGTCGTGTTCGCCCGCGAGGACGGCCGCCTGATCGATCCCGCAGCGGACCTCCGCGAGTGGTCAGCCATCCTGGTCCAGGCGGGTATCCCACCCGCGGGCACTCACACGATGCGGCACTCGGCCGCCACCATCGCCCTGGACGAGGGCATCGCCCTGGCCGTGGTTCAGGAAATGCTCGGCCATTCCGACATCCGCGTGACCCGCGGCTACACCCACGTCTCATCACTGCTGGCCCAGGACGCGGCAGCCCGGGTCGGGCGGGCTCTGTTCGGGGAAACTGCTACGAAAACTGCTACGAAAGACCATGATCCATAAGGCTTCGCAGGGATTCCCGCAGGTAGTGATGGAGCCGCCTATCGGAATCGAACCGATGACCTATTCATTACGAGTGAATCGCTCTGCCGACTGAGCTAAGGCGGCGCGCCCGCGGCCAGAAACGCAGAACCGCAGGAGCGACACGGAGTCTACCGGTCCGCGGAGGGTTCCCGCGCACCCGTGTGCATGGCCTCGTAGGCCTTGCGCGAACCGCAGACGCTGGCCTTGGGGCAGGCGGTCCGGCGGCCGTCCTCGGCCAGCCTGACCACGACCTGGTCGGCCGGGACGCTGTGCCCGATCACCGTGCCGACGCCCTCCGGCGTCTCCACCTCCGAGCCGACTTTCGGCGCCGAGGCCCGGAAATCCTGGTAGAGCGGGTGCTCGTACTTCAGGCAGCACATCAGGCGGCCGCAGGCCCCGGCGATGCGCAGCGGGTTCACCGGGAGGTCCTGATCCTTGGCCATCCGGACCGACACCGGCTCGAAGTCCTTGAGGAACGTGGCGCAGCACAGGTCCCGGCCGCACGGCCCGATGCCGCCCTGGAGCCTGGCCTCGTCCCGCGGCCCGATCTGCCGCAGTTCCACCCGCGCCTTCAGCCGGCCGGCGAGGTCCTTCACCAGCGCGCGGAAGTCGACCCGGTGCGGAGCGCTGAAGTAGACCGTGAAGACGTTCGACCGGTCCACGTAGTCAACGGCGATGACCTTCATCGGCAGCTCGTGCTCGCGCACGAGGCGGCGGGCGGCGACCCGGCCCTCGGCCCGGCGGCTCCGGTTCACCTCGTCGCGGCTCAGGTCCTCGTCGGTGGCGAGACCCGCGCAGACCGGCAGCCCGGCGACCTCGTCGTCGACCCACTGCGGCGCCCAGATGCACTCGGCCACCTCCGGGCCCGCGTCGGTGGGCACGAGCACCTTGGTGCCGACGGCGGGCTGATACGGGCCAGGGTCCAGGTAATACAGTCGCCCGCTGCGCTGGAAGCTCACCGCCATCATCATGCCCACGTAGCCACATTACGGCGCGATAACGGATACCGGCACCCCCGGCGGCCGGCTCCGTCCCGCCAGACAGGCGGCGGAGGCCCGCCAGGCAGGCGTCAGCAGGCGTGGATGTCGGCCTGCCAGCCGTGCGCCGCGCTGTAGTCGGCGTCGAATCCGATGTCGTCGATCATGCCCTCGTAGTGCCGGGCACGGCTGGCGCTCTCGTCCCAGCGGATCGTCGCCAGTGCGGTCGGCACCCACCCGCCGAACAGATCGCTGCAGAAGTTGTGCCGGTCGATCGTCGCCAGCCGGACCGCCAGGCCGGCCGCCGCGCGGGACTCGGGCCGGGCGATCGTAACGGGTGCCGACTGCCCGGCGAGCGTGCGTACGGCCGCGAGGTCTGCACCGAAGCTGGCCGCGGCCGGCGCGCCGTGCCGCAGCCCGGTCAGCACATTCCTGGCATCCGGGCTGCCGATGGCCATCGTGCCGGACGACCCGTACGTGAGCACGCCGCCGAAGGCGGCCGCGCGCGAGTCGAGATCGCCGTAGACCACCAGCACGGCACGCAGCAGCGCCGCAGGCAGGCCGGCCGGAATCGCGCGGCCGGCCGGCGCCGCGCTGAGGTCGCGGACGGCGTCCAGGGTCGCGCGGCTGAAGTACATCGAGGTGCTCGTGATGCCCGCGTTGACGAGGCTCGCGGCATGCCGCAGCTGGCCGTCCGCCTGGCCGGCCACCGCGATGAACGGCATGAGCTGGCCGAGAGCCGACGGCGCGGCCGGTGTCGGCGTCCCCGAATGCGGCACCACTGTCGTGGCCGGCGAGGATGCGCTCGAGACCCGGCCCGCCGGCGACGGCGCACCAGACGATGACGCGCCCGGCGACGGCGCCGGGTTGCTCTGCCCGCAGCCGCTCAGTGCAAGGGCGCCGACCAGCAGCAGGGCGGCGCCGCACCCGGTCCAGGAGCGCATGGCTCATCACCCCTGCGCCCAGGCTCGGTCGGCAACGCGGGGCACCGACACTGCCGAACGGCCCGCGCCCCGCGGCCGAAGGTCACCGCTTCCAGGGGATCAGCCCACCAGCGAAAGCGTGAGCTCCTCGACCGCCAGCAGCGGGGCGACGTTGGCTTCCAGCCGCTCACGGCACCGCATGACGGCCTCGATCCGGCGGACCGTCTGGGCCGGGAACGTCGCGGCCGCGATGTCTCCGATCTCGTTCGTCCGACCCGCGTTGGCGAGCTCGACATCGGCCCCGAACTGCACCGCCAGCACGTCGCGGTAGTACCCGGCCAGGTCCAGCAGCGCCCGGTCGAGCGAGTCGCGCTTCAGCCGGGTCGCGCGCGACTTCTGCCGCTCTTCCAGGTCGCGCATTGCGCCGGCCCCGCCGCGCAGCGCGGTCGCGACGCCCTTGCCGGTGGAGCCCTCGCCGAACGCGCGGCGCAGCGCCTCCCGCTCCGGCTCGTTCAGCTCCTCGGTTACTGCCTCGGCCTCCAGCTCGGCGGCGCGGACCAGGGCGGCGGCCGCCCTGAACGCCTGCCCCATCGTCGCCACCTGGCCCGGCACCTCCAGCACGTCCGCGCGCCGTCCCGCCGCGGCCGAGTCGGTCGCGAGCCGCCGGGCCCTGCCCACGTGCCCCTGGGCCGCGCGCGCGGCGGTGAGCGCCATCTCGGGTGGCACGCCCTCGCGCTCGAGCATCGCGGTGACGGCCGCGGTCGGCGGCAGCCGCAGCGTGACGAGCCGGCAGCGGGACCTGATCGTCACCGGCAGGTCGTCGGCGTACGGGGCGCAGAGCAGCCAGATCGTCCGCGGCGCGGGCTCCTCGAT
>Ga0335076_10005866_pt1 | contig 12394 bp, 14 predicted proteins | sample Lox_Sample_25_FD_206717 | JGI IMG/M metagenome (GOLD analysis project Ga0335076, IMG submission 206717) | Soil microbial communities from Loxahatchee National Wildlife Refuge, Florida, United States - Lox_Sample_2.5 | ecosystem: Environmental > Terrestrial > Soil > Wetlands | place: USA...
GATCACCTCCTTGATCTTTCCCGCGCCGCAGCTGCCGTCATCGACCAGCACGCGTTCGCCTTCCCTGAGCGCGCCCATCGGCGGCTCGGTCTTGAGGACGGCGGCCGCGCCGAGCGGCGCCGCAACGACTATTGGCGCGAATACGAATGCAAACAGCTCCGGCTTGCGAAACATCAAGCCTCCCCGTGTTTCCCGTGCCAACCTACACCCGATCGCCCGGTCCCCCAATTCGACGGTCGCAAACGTGGAAAAACCGCAGGAAATTCGGGCAACCCATTGGTCGATTTCGATTTTGCAGCCCATGACCCGCTCCCTCATGGTCCCCTCGTCCAGGGAACGGCCACGTCGGTTCCACGTTGGTTCCTTACCGGTTCCACAATCGTAGGCGATTGATCCGTCGCATGAGGTGCACTGTGGTCCCTCGCGTCATTGTCCCGCTCAGCAATCTTCGCGCCATTATCATCATAATCGTGGTCGCCTTTCATTCGGTGCTGCCCTACCTCGCCTCACAGCCGGCGACGCCTTTTCCGTTCGACGTGGCGCCTTATCGCTGGGTCGCGTTTCCGATCGTCGATCGCGAGCGCTTTTTCGGCTTCGACCTGTTCTGCGCCTGGCAGGATTTGAGCCTGATGTCGCTGATGTTCCTGCTGGCGGGGCTGTTTACTCCCGCAAGCCTCGGCCGCAAGGGGAGCCTTGCCTATCTGATCGATCGCTGGTGGCGGATCGGGCTGCCGTTCTGCCTTGCCGCCGCAATCCTCAGTCCACTCGCCTATTATGCATCCTATCGCGCGAGCGCGGCGGATCCGTCATTCGAAGCGTTCATACGGCACTGGCTTGGCCTGCCGATGTGGCCCGCGGGCCCGGCATGGTTCCTGTGGCAGCTTCTTCTGGTCTCGGCGCTGGCAGGCCTGCTTCACGGCAGCGTTCCGGGCGCGCTTGAGGCCCTGGGCAGTCTCGCCGGACGCGCCAACGACCGCCCGATCCTTGCCTTCGCCGCTTTTACAACGCTCTCGGCAATCGCCTACGCGCCACTTGCGATGGCCTTCTCGGCCTGGGACTGGACCTTCCTCGGGCCGTTTTCCTTCCAGCTGAGCCGACCCCTGCATTATCTCCTCTATTTCTTCGCGGGAATCGCGCTTGGCAGCCACGGCCTTGACCGCGGTCTCCTGGGGAGCAAGGGGCCGCTCGCGCGACATTGGCTTGCCCTGCTGGCGGCGGCACTCGCAAGCTTCGCGCTGTGGGGCGCATGCACCTCGCTGACGTTGCCGGATTGGAGCGCAAGTCCGCTTTCCGCGCGGCTCGCCGCAGCGCTTGCCTTTCCGCTTGCCTGCGCCACCGGCGTTTTCAGCCTGCTTGCAATTGCGCTGCGCTTCTTCCATTTCCAGGATCGCGCGCTCGACAGCCTGTCGGTCAATGCCTACGGGATTTATCTCATCCATTATGGCTTCGTGGTCTGGCTGCAATATGCATTGCTCGCGGTTGCCCTTGGCGCTGTTGCCAAAGGCATCATCGTTCTGGCCACAGCGCTCGTCTTGAGCTTTGTTGCAAGCGCGGGCGTCCGCGCGCTGCTTCCGAGGCTTCGGCATGCCGGGAGCAAAGCAACGATGCTGCAGCAGCGCCGCTGAAGGATGGTTTGGATGTCGCTTGCGCTTACGCTTGCCTCGCGGAACCTGTTTCATGACCTGCTGCGCTTCGTCGCAACCATGGTCGGAATCGTGTTCTCCGTCGTTCTCGTCATGGTTCAGATGGGCCTGTTCCTCGGTTTCGGTCACATGGTCACCACGATGATCGATCACGCCTCGACCGATCTCTGGATCGTCCCCAAAGGCGCGAAGTGCTTTGAAGACCCTTCGCTGCTCGATCTCAAGCTGCGCAACAAGGTGGCTACCCTCGACGGCGTCGCCACGGTGGTGCCGCTGGTGATCGGCTTTTCGGACTGGCGGCAGGACTCGGGCGAGATGACGCCGGTGTTCATCGTCGGCGCCGATCTGCGCGACCGCGTGTTGGAGCCGTGGAACGTCACCGACGGCAATGTCCAAAACCTGTCGCAGGGTTACAGCGTCGCGGTCGACAGCTCCTATTTCGACCGGCTCGGCGTCACCGGCGTCGGCTCCACGGCCGAGATCCGCGGCAAGAAGGTGAAGGTCGTGGCGCTGACCGACGGCATCCGTTCCTTCACCACGACGCCCTACGTCTTCGTGGACCTGAAGAACGCACGCACGCTGACGGGAACGCCGGGCGACCGCGCCAACGACCTCCTGGTGCGCCTCAACCCGAATGCCGACCGCGACAAGGTCGTGGAGGCCATTCGCGCTCAGGTCGGCAGCGCGGAGGTGCTCACGACAGCCGAATTCCGCGACCGCAGCCGCTCATTCTGGCTGTTCGGCACGGGAGCCGGCGCCGCTCTTTTCGCCGGCGCCCTGCTCGGCGTGATCGTCGGCACGGTCATCGTCGCGCAAACGCTTTATTCCAGCACCAAGGATCACCTGAACGAATTCGCGACACTGCGCGCGATGGGCTCGTCCAACCGCTACATCTACAACGTCATCATCTATCAGGCCCTGATCAACGCCGTGATCGGCTTTTTGGTCGCTTACGGCATCGGCGCGGTCGTCGTAGAGGCGACAGCGAAAAGCGCATTGCCGATCGTGATCACGACCTGGCTGGTTATCGCGCTTGCCGCCCTCACCCTCGTCATGTGCGTGACGTCGGCGCTCGGCGCGATCTTCCGGGTTGTCCGCATCGATCCAGCCACGGTGTTCATGCGATGAGCGAGACAATCATCGAAGCCGTGGGCGTTACAAGGATCCTCGGCCGCGGCGCGCACGAGGTGAAGGCGCTGCGCGGCATCGATCTGTCGCTCCGCCGCGGCGAACTGACGCTGTTGATGGGTCCGTCCGGCAGCGGCAAGACCACGCTGCTCCTGATCCTCGGTTGCATGCTTGCGCCGAGTTCCGGCACGGTGACCGTCTGCGGCAATCCGACCTCGAACGTGGACAAGGAGGGGCTTGCAAAGATCCGACGCGACCATGTCGGCTTCGTGTTCCAGTCCTATCATCTGTTCCCGACGCTCACGGCTACGCAGAACGTGCAACTGGCGCTGGACATCCGTCACGAGCGTGGCCGGCGCGCCAGAAAAAAAGCCCGCGAGGCGCTGGATCTGGTCGGGCTCGCGCACAAGGTGAAGACGCGGCCGGGCGAACTCTCCGGCGGCGAGCAGCAAAGGGTTGCGATTGCACGCGCGCTCGTCGCCAATCCCTCCATCGTGCTCGCCGACGAGCCGACCTCTTCCCTCGACAGCGAGAACGGGCGCATAATCATGCGCCTGCTCGCCGAGGCCGCGCATGAGCGAGGACAGGCCGTGCTGGTGGTCACCCACGATCCCCGGATCCTTCCCTTCGCCGATCGCATCGTTCAAATCGAGGACGGTCTGATCGTCGATCGGCCGACCGGCGATGCCGAGGTGCTGCACCTGCCGAAGCCTTCCTTGTTCCCGCCGCGGGCGGCAGCCGGCAACGAATCATGAGCCTGCGCGCCGAGTTTCTGCGTGTCGGACTCCGCAGCTTCCTCAAGCACCGCAGCGGGGATCTCGATCTCGAGACCTGGCGGCAAAGGATGCGCGCGAGCGAAAAATTCGTGCCGCGCCCGCCGCGGCGCAGTCAATCGACCGCGGTCAGCATCGGCGCCATCTCCTTGCAGCGGGTGGTCACCCCTAAATCCCGCACGGAACGCGCCGTGCTCTATCTCCACGGCGGCGGCTACGTGTCGGGCGGCCCGGCCCATTATCGGCATTTCGTCTGGCGTATCGCGGACGCGCTCGCCGCCACCGTCTGGGTCCTCGCCTATCGGCTGGCGCCCGAACATCCGTTTCCGGCGGCGCTTGAGGATGCCGCGGAGGCTTACGCCTATCTTGCCGAAAGCACTTCCGACACAAGCGCCGTGTTTGTCATGGGAGATTCGGCAGGCGGCGGGCTCGCGCTTGCTTTGCTCATGAAACTGCGCGACGAAAATCGCGTGCTGCCTCGCGCGGCCGTCGCGCTCTCGCCCTGGACCGATCTGGCGTTGACAGGCCGCTCGCTTCTGGAGAATGCGCGCGCCGACCCGATGCTGAATGCGCGCCATTTGCCCGACATTGCGCGGCTTTATCTCGGCGGCGCCGATCCACGCACGCCTTACGCCTCTCCGCTGTACGGCGACCCCGCCCGTCTGCCGCCGGTTCTCATCCAGGTCGGCAGCGACGAGATCCTGCGGGACGACGCGGTTCGCATGGCGGACAAGCTTGGCCACCACAATCCGCAGAGCCGTCTCGAAGTCTGGCCGCGCATGCCGCATTGCTGGCAATTGTGCGTGCCGGTGCTGCCCGAAGCGCGCCGGGCGATCGGCAACATCGCAAGCTTTGTCGCGGAGGTGGGCAAGGATTGATTCAAGGCGTCACGCCTCCGCCCGCCAGTACGCGCCCGGCAGGCATCCCTGCCCAGACGTGGCGGAACTTCGATTTTCGGGTCATCTTGTCGGCCGGGCCATCAAAGAGATTCGCAAAATGCCGACAGGAAGGGTGAAGTGGTTCGACGCCAAGAAGGGTTACGGCTTCATCCTGCCCGACGACGGCGGCGAGGACTTGTTCGTCCACATCACGGCCGTGCAAAAAGCGGGCTATACCAGTCTCGTCCCGGGCGTGCGCGTGAGTTACGAATTGAGGCCCGACCGGGAAGGAAACCCAACGGCGGAGAGCCTGAAGATCGGGTAGCGACAACCGGGGGCGGGAGACGGCTCTCATTCGGAGTCTCGGCTAAAGGCTTCCGTTCAATAGCGATTTTTGGACCCGGCGAGCTCAAATTCCGCCAAGGCATTGGTTGACTTTGCGCCCTTGCGTCCCCATAAACGCGCCCGACCGCAAGCCCTGTCCGGATTTGCGCGTCTTCACCCTCCATGGCCTCTCACCACGCCGCAACTTGCGGTGCGGATCGCGTGCCATCGAGCGGGGGAGTGTCCCGAGTGGCAAAGGGAGCTGACTGTAAATCAGCCGCCTCATGGCTTCGCAGGTTCGAGTCCTGCCTCCCCCACCAGCCTTCGCTCGCTTCGCGAGCTACGGCTGGGCAAGCCAGCTCAACTCTTTCGTGGCGAAGCGAGCGAAGGCTGCCACGCCGAAGCCCAAAGGGCGAAGGCGGGCCGCTACAAATCGTGAACGGTCGCACCGCGCATGTCGCCAAGCGTGATCTTTGGCTGGCGGTCGCTGCGTCTACTGCTTGTCATTTCGTGGATCGTTGCCAAGTGAAGAACCGTTTGATCCGTTCCCTTAACCGCTTCCAGATTGACGGCGGCCTCCCGAAGCCTCTCAGCCAGTCGGCGTATTTGGATTTGTCGGGGATGAGGTCTTCTTGTCGAGCGAGCGACCAGTCCGCCGGGTGTTGCCGAAATACATTCAAGCGGTATTTCCACCAGTTGCGGGCGTGCAGTTTCTTCTCGCGAGCCAGCAGTTCGTTGGCCAATAACATGCTGAAGAAAATGCAATCATCCACTTGATGAAACAGGGCCTCCATGTTGTGTCCAAAACGCAAATCGACGCTGTCGTTGGCATATGCCCCGACGTAGAAACGCGATCTTCTCTTCCTCCGTTGCCGGTAAGCGCCTTTTGAAATCCGCAATCAGATCGTTTCTATAGTCGATCGACATTCTCAAATCATCGGTGGCGTCTTTAACCCACACCACCGCAGCAAGGCCGCGATGTCCGAGTGAGCATTTCTCGAACACTATGCGCTCCAGTGTTTCGCTAGCAAATCTAGGCTGGGACAATGTTCTAAGGTCGAGGTCCAAAACCAAAGGCCCGACGGGATTTTCGGCGTGGGTATCGAAAATTGAAACGACATCGTCGTAGTGTTGCTTCATCGGACGAATGTGCTGTCGCTTCATTGCTAAGGCTTTGTTCGCTATCGTGAAGCAGAGGGCGTAGGCTGCATGTATGGCTTTCAACTCCTCGATCACACGACGCTTCTCTTGTGATCGACTGGTAAGCCACGCGGCCACAAGTGTGCCGAATGCAGCGACGATTATCGTCTGTACAGGCCCCGGAGTGCTGGTCCAGATTTGCCCGACGTATGACGCCGCCGACCTCAGGATTTCGTACAACGCAGTCATTGTCCCCCAAGCCGCGCATCTATCGACGGTTCATGCCGTTGTGACGCTGATGCTGTCCCTCAAAGTGTCGACGTTGATGCAGGTCAGCGAAATGCTTTCGACGATCCGAATGAACTCGTCTTGCGACCCTTCGTGCATCAATCTTCCCACGTTTTGACGCCAAATCTCGGTGCGACGAAATCTGTCCAGAGAAGATAGAAACCAGCGCAGGCTATTAAGGCTCCGCCTATGACAAATCGAAAGAAGATCACTTTGGCAAATAGGAGTTCGAAAATGGTGGCGGATATGCCGCCAACAACCATCAAACTGCAAAAAACCAACAACAGTATTTTCCTCATCTCGTTTGCCCCTGTCGTTACGCTTGCAAGCCGAACGACACCATCACCCGGCTCATCGCCGGGTGCTTGCGGTTCTGATCTTCAGCCAGTGTTTCGACCGTCCGGCTTGATAAGGTCTATCACGACGCTTCGACACCAGTCCCCTATGGCAACCTATCAACTATAACGAGAATCGATGTAGCGTGCCGCCTGAACTGATCTAACCTCTCTTTTTCCTTGGACCGTAAGCTTCCTTGGACCGTAAGCTTCCTTGGACCGTAAGCGACTGATCGGGGATGCCAAAATGAAAAAGCAAGTGGTCGTCCGATTTCTTGATGAGACGGAGGGGGCGTTTCGGTACCGTGAAGTGAACAACACTGGAGCTTATATTCATGGTGACCGAGACGGTGCACTTGTCGGAGATATCTATTTTCGTAAAATCGCATTAGCGGACAAGCCACCGGATCGCATCACCGTCACGCTTGAATATTAGATTGGAAGCTCTTTGAACGAGGTCGCCGCAAGCCGCTTGCGTTCAACTCCTGCGCGGCGAAGCGGGCGAAGGCTGCCGCGCCGAATCCGTGGCCAACTGACATGACCGATCGCGCAGCAAAGCCGCCGTTTCGGCGCAACGGAAAGCCTGGGAAAGGCCGCACCGCGCCGCCAAGGGCGGCCTGGCGCGACCGCGATCCCGATGGCCCCGTCATTCTCTATGGCTGGCATACCGTGGCGATGGCGTTGCAAAACCCGAAGCGCAGATTCCGCAAACTCATCCTCACCGAAAATGCAGCGCGGCGCCTTTCCGAGGATGGGATCAAGACGCGCATCACGCCGGAGATCGTGCGGCCGAACGAGATCGACAGGCTGCTAACGCCGGACGCCGTGCATCAGGGGCTTTTCGCCGAGGCCGACCCCCTGCCCTCGCCCGACATCGAGACGCTGACGCAGGACGGCATGGTGCTGGTGCTCGACCAGATCACCGACCCGCACAATGTCGGGGCCATCATGCGTTCGGCCGCGGCCTTTGCGGTGAAGGCGATCATCACCACCGCGCGGCACAGCCCGGAGGCGACCGGCGTGCTGGCCAAGGCCGCCTCCGGCGCATTGGAGCTTGTGCCGCTGGTGAGCGTGCAAAACCTCGCACGCGCGCTGACGCGGCTGAACGAGCTCGGCTTCGTGACGGTCGGCCTCGACAGCGAGGGCAGCGAGAACCTGTCCGCCGTCGCGCTGCGACAGCCGCTCGCGCTGGTGCTCGGCGCCGAAGGCAAGGGATTAAGGCAACTGACGCGGGAGACCTGCAGCGTGGTCGCTCGCCTCGACATGCCCGGCGAGATCAAGAGCCTCAATGTCTCGAACGCCGCCGTGCTTGCGCTCTATATCGGCGCGAGCAAGCTTGGTTTGATGGCTTGAAAAATAGAGCGCCCGCTCGCGCAACGCGAACGGGCGGCGGTTTGTCGCGACGCGCCTGGCCCTAAACTATTGCCACGGACGGTAATGGTAATGGCGGTGCCAGCGATAGTTGCCGTAATAGGGAATCGCGTTCTCATGATAGGTCGGGAACGGCGCGAACGCGCCCGGGCCGGAATAGGTCGGACCCTGGTTCACGTAGTAGTATTGCCGCGTGGGCTCGGCGAGGCGCTCATAGCCCCAGCCGCTCCAGCCGCCCCAGCAGGTGCCGCAACCCGCATAGCCGACGGTCGGCACAACGGTGACGGTGGGGACGTAAGTCGTGGCCGGCAAATACGGAGTCTGCACGCACGGACCGGCCCAGCCGCAGGGTGAGCAGCCAGCCCAGCCGCAGGCAAGCGCGGGCGCAGTTCCCGCGGTCATCACGGCAGCCGCCGCGATCAATCCCGAAATCATCTTACGCATTACACTTTCTCCTATGATCGATGTTCGGCTCGACGTTCGATCCGTTGGTTCAAGGCCCTCGACGGAAATTCTGCGGCGGTGTCGAGAACTCGCGGTGCCAATCGTCATCGCGCGGGGCGAGGATGACAGGCGGCGGGTACATCGGGACCTCGGGCGTCGATGTCGGAGGCAGCGGCGCAGATTGCGCCGACCAGTTTTGATGGAAACTCTCGGCCGGTTGCGGCAGCTTGCGATTGGCCGGCGGCTCGATCTCAAGGCGGCCATAGCCCGGACGCAGGCCGAGACTGGGGTAATAGTGGCCCACATTGGGCACGGGATCGACGAGGCGGCCGCCGAAGATCGTCGGCTGAGGGTACGAACCCTTGCCGAGGCCGTAATCGCTCTCGATCACAGCGTAGGACACGTCAATGCCGAACACGATGATTGGCACGCCGGGACGGCCGGGAATGACAAGATCAAACCCCTCGCTCGCAAAGGCGGAAGGCGAAAGACCGATCACGATGGCCAGGGCCGTGAAGAGGCGCATGCGTTCCCGAAATCCGTTACTCCACGCCAATCTACCCGATGCTGTCATACCCAGGGGTTAAGGCCATGCCGGAAAACCGCGGGTAAGCCTAATGCGCAGGCCATTTACCAGGGTTAATTGCCGACGATTGGGCTAGCGAAGTGTTAACCGGGAAGCGGCGTCAGGCGAGCGTGGTCGAGACGATGATGTTGAGGCCGATGGCGATGGTGACGAGGCCGACCGCGCCCTGGAGCGCGCGGTTGGCCAGGGTGAGCCAGCGCGCGGAAATCGCAAGCGGCACCGCGATCGCAACCGACAGCGCGCCCATGCCGATCATGGAGCCGATTCCGAACAGCGCGACGTAGGCAAGGCCCACCACAGGCGTCGGCGCCTGCGACACCGCGAGAACGAGCAGCGCAGCGGAGCCCGCCATGCCGTGCATCAGCCCCACCAGCAGCGTCCGCCAGCGAAAGCCATGGGTGTGCGCGTGAGATGCAAGTCCATGCGGCCTGGTTTCGCCGGCATGGCTGTGGGCATGGACATGAATGGTGCCGTCGTCATGGCGGTGGCGATGAAAGTGCACGCGGTCGTTCCACAGCCGCCACAGTACATGGCCGCCGAGGCCCACCAGCATCACCCCGACGGCCGTCTCGAGCGGTCGCGACAGTGTTTCGGGAATGGCGTGGCCAAGCACGATGGCGACGCCCGCAAAGGCAAATAGCGTCACCGTATGGCCGAGCCCCCAGGTCAGGCCGTGCTTGACGATGTCTGCGACATCGCTGCGTCGCGCGGCGATCGAGGAGACGGCTGCAATGTGATCGGCCTCGAGCGCGTGCTGCATGCCCAAGAGCAATCCCAGACCCAAAATGCCGAGCATGTGCCTTCCATTCTCGTGGCCAGCCAAGGTAACGGTTCGGCGGATCGGAGCAAGATTCGGGCCTGCAGGTGCGGAAGTGTCCTGCGGTCCGCATGCCGGGTCGCCTCGACACCCGAAATTCCGGTGCGACCGTTCGTTGATTGTCAGGATTTTCACCGTTAAAGAAGCGGCGGTGGCCGGCGTAGCTCAGCGGTAGAGCAGCGGTTTTGTAATTCGCTTAGCCGCGTATCGTCCTGTTTTGTTCTGCATCAAGAAGTTCCGGATTATCGGGACTTTCTCGCTGCCGACGCTAGTCTCGTGTCAGCGAATACCGGGCCGTGCTACCGAGTTCGGTAGCAAAATGGTAGCAAGCCGTTCGCACTCCGTTCCGATTTTGTTGACGGCACTGACATCGATATCCTTATTCCGAGAGAGGAAAATCCGTTTGCTGATCGGGATCGAATTAGTGCCTGCATGACGCGTGCTATCTTGGCAACTTTCGCGCCGAGATTGAACGCGCGATTGCCCTCGGCTGTTTGGCATTGCGGCGCTTCTGTAGCGTAGGTCGGCTGGAGCGCCCATCGGGGCCGTTTCCGTGGGGTGCTTGGGAGCACGGCCCCGCCTTGCAGGGGCTGAGGGCTGTATAACAAGGCAGGACCGTGCAAGAGCCAAGGTGGAGACACAAGGCCCAGTCACGACAATGACAGAGAGCGCTCCGAGTTACCAAGCACAGCCGTGTGAACCGTTAGTGGCGAACCTTCTTGGCCTTGGCCAGCAGCGTCTTTCGGCGAAATGCGCGCGCAAAAAAGCCCCGGCCGGATGACCGGGGCTTAAGTTGCTGGGTAGTTTAGGAAATCAGTAGCCGCCGCCGAAGGCGTTGAAGTGATAGTTGATGCGAGCGGTGATCAAGTTGGCGTCCGACCTTGTGTTGGCAGTGAAGGCGGTGACGCCACCAACTGGGCCAAAGAGCACGCCAGCCGGAATAACGTAGTTGTTGCTGTTGCTCACCCTCCAGAGATAGTCGTACTCAAGGGCGACCGACCAATTCGGTGCGAAGCCGTATTCGACGCCAGTACCAACTGTCCCGCCCCAACGGGTCCGGTTTGTCTGCGCAATGCTATCCAGAGTCCAATTCTGGTTGGCAACGGCGGCGCCGCCCTTCACGTACCAGAGAACGTTATTCCAGGCATAGCCGACCTGCCCCGTGAAAAGCCCAAATGCAGTGGTCTTGGTGGTCCAGGTATCCGGGAGGCCAAAAGCATTGGTGAAGAACAGGCTCTGGTTCGAATTGCGAAGATTGGCCCAATCGCCCTGCGCTTCCAGTCCGAATACAAATTGTCCGGCCTGCCATCGGTAGCCAATCTGGCCACCGACCACGCCACCGCCGGAGCTGCGGCAGCCTTCAGCGTCAACAAAGCCTAGGCCGTTAATCGCCGTGACATCGACGCAGCGATTGCTCCAGCCATACCCTGCGTTGGCGCCGATATAGAAGCCGCCCCAGTTGTAGATGGGAGCCACCATCGGCGGCGCCTTGGTGTAAGTCCTCGCCGGCAAATCCGCCGCCGAGGCAGGAGCCGCCAAGCCCATTGCAACGAGACCAACAAAACCCAGCAAAACCTTTTTCATTCTAATCTTCTCCATCGCGGTCGCAGGTCGCGACCGCTAGTTGAAAATAGGCGAGTTAGCCCCGAAATGATGTACCTTGATTGCAACACCCGCCTTTAATCAAATGTGGCGAAACGGGGGACATGATACGCGCGCCCTTCAAGCCTATCTCGGGCACAAGAACATCCAGCACACAGTGCGCTACACCGAGCTGTCCCCTACCCGGTTCAAAAACTTCTGGCGAGCTTGACCGCCGCTTGATCGCACCCCGAGGATGCTTTCGCGCTCACGTCTGGGGGAGGGAAAAATTTCGGATTTGGGACTCACTATTTTACCAGGTGATGCGTCGTCACTGCCTGTCCATATCGGTCAGCAACGCTGGCAGAACCGAAGAGGTCCTGACCGGGGCGGCGTCGGGGAGGGTCTCAACTGCCTCTCCCCACTCTTGGCCTCGTGCGAAAGAGCCGTTCCATACCAACTCGTGGGCCACGTAGGTGAGGACCGAGATAACGGCAGCGATCCCGGCCGTGTGGCCGGCCGTCGCAATGTGCCCGGTGGTCCAGAAAGAGATCGCAAAAATCTCGGCGGTTCCGATTAGCCGCCACGTGACGGCCTTCGCAATCGCCCTGCGCATTGGATTCGCGTCGGTTTTCCCACTGGCCCGACTCCGGCAGACCCCCGCGAGTCCTGCGTTGCGCGTTTCTCGGGCGTGATCACGGTGGAACATCGATGTTTCGGCGGTCATCGTCGCTGAATTTCGGCGAGGGTCCGTGAAGCTACGCCGAGTCGGCTGGACCGCTCATCAAGTGAGTCCACGCACAGCTCAACTGCTGATCATCCTAATCGATAAAATTTTATCGACAATCGAAACCAACTTTTAAGGTTACCGTTCGGCGTTCCAGCACGGGCGCTTGGCCAAGGACGGCGTATTAATCCGCGTGGATCACGCCCGCTTGCGAGTCGTATGTAGGTAGGCAGCTCGGCACTAAACAATCGCCTCTCACGCCATCCGGAGGATTCGGCCAGATGGTCGACTTTGCAAACATTGCAGTCACTCTGCAGAAACAGCGAAACCGTGCCGATTATCATCCCTGCCAAACCTTC
>Ga0335076_10005867_pt1 | contig 12394 bp, 9 predicted proteins | sample Lox_Sample_25_FD_206717 | JGI IMG/M metagenome (GOLD analysis project Ga0335076, IMG submission 206717) | Soil microbial communities from Loxahatchee National Wildlife Refuge, Florida, United States - Lox_Sample_2.5 | ecosystem: Environmental > Terrestrial > Soil > Wetlands | place: USA: Florida...
GCATGATGTCCGGCCCCACCAGGTCTTCCTTCTCCTGGTATTTGGCGCGGAGCCGGTCCATGATCGCATCGATCATCTCCTGGCGGTTCAGGCCGGACAGCTCTTGAAGGTCGATCTTGTAGCCGAACTGGCTGAGGATATCGTTGCGCAGCGTGGCGAAATCCCAAGTATCGGGATGTTTGTCGTCGGGGCAGCGCATCTCGAGGAACGACTCGACAATGCCCTGCACCATCTCCATCACGCGCTCTTTTTGATCGATTCCCTCGAGCAACTGGCGGCGCATGCCGTAGACGGCCTGGCGCTGCTTGTTGTTGACGTCGTCGTATTCCAGCAGGTGTTTGCGGGCTTCGAAATTCTGCGCTTCCACCGCTTCCTGCGCCTTGGCGATGCGCTTGGTGATGAGCTTGCTTTCGATCGGCACGTCTTCTTCCATGCCCAGGCGCAGCATCAGGTTCTGCATGCGCTCCCCGCCGAAAATGCGCAGCAGGTCGTCCTGCAGGGAAAGGAAGAAGCGCGAGCTTCCGGGGTCGCCCTGGCGGCCGGCGCGGCCGCGAAGCTGGTTGTCGATGCGCCGCGATTCGTGGCGTTCCGTGGCCACGATGTGCAATCCCCCCATCGCCACCACTTCGTCGTGCTCGGCATCGGTGATGGCCTTGAAGCCGGCGTAGAGTTCGTCCCATGTATCGCGGCGGACGCGGTAGAACTGATCGAGGTGCGTGAAGTAGTAGAAGTGTTCGTCGGCCACGTACTGCGCTTCCGACTCGCTCAATCGTTCGGCCGCTTTCTGCTTCAGGCAGGCATCCTTGGTCATGAATTCCGGATTGCCGCCGAGAAGAATATCGGTGCCGCGGCCGGCCATGTTGGTCGATACGGTGACCATGCCCTTGCGGCCCGCCTGCGCCACGATCGACGCTTCACGCTCGTGATTTTTGGCGTTCAAGACTTCGTGCCTGACGCCCATTTTTTTCAAAATCGCCGACAGCCGCTCCGATTTCTCCACCGAAATCGTGCCCACCAGCACCGGCTGCCCGTTCTGGTTGTACTTCTTGATTTCGCTGGCCGCGTTGCGGAACTTCTCCACCTCGGTGCGGTAGACGACGTCCTGGTTTTCGATGCGGATCAGGGGCCGGTTGGTCGGGATAACCGTGACATCGAGATTGTAGATCTTCTGGAATTCCGCCGCTTCGGTTTCCGCCGTTCCGGTCATGCCCGCCAGCTTCTTATACATGCGGAAATAATTCTGGAACGTGATGGTGGCCAGCGTCTGATTCTCGCGCTGGATCTTCACGCCTTCCTTGGCCTCGACGGCCTGGTGCAGCCCGTCCGACCAGCGGCGGCCCGGCATCAGACGGCCGGTGAATTCGTCCACGATCACGACTTCCGGCCCGTCGTCGCCATCCTTGACTACGTAATCGCGGTCGAGCTGATAGAGCACGTGGGCGCGCAGCGCCTGCTGCACGTGATGGTTGAATTCGATGTTGGCGGGATCATAGAGATTATTGAGATTGAGCAGTTTCTCAACCTTAAAAACGCCCTCTTCGGTCAGTGCCGCGGTGCGATGTTTTTCGTCGATCGTGTAGTCGCCCGTGGTGTAGCTCTCGCCGGGCTCCTTGCCTTCGATCACCTCGCCCCGAACCAGCTTGGGGATGATGCGGTTGACCTTGTAATACTTATCAGTCGATTCTTCGCTCGGACCGGAAATAATCAACGGCGTCCGCGCCTCGTCGATCAGGATCGAGTCGACTTCATCGACGATGGCGAAATGGTGGCCCCGCTGCACGCAGTCCTCGATGCGGAACTTCATGTTGTCGCGCAGGTAATCGAAACCGAACTCGTTGTTGGTGCCGTACGTGATGTCGCCTCCGTAGGCGTCCTTGCGCTGATCGTCGTCCAGATCGTGAACGATCACACCGACGCGCATTCCCAGCGCTTTGTACAGCTTCCCCATCCACTCCGAGTCGCGCTTGGCCAGGTAGTCGTTGACGGTGACCACATGCGCGCCTTTGCCTTCCAGGGCGTTCAGATACGTCGGCAGCGTGGCGACCAGTGTTTTTCCTTCACCGGTCTTCATTTCCGCGATTCTGCCCGAGTGCAGAACCATACCGCCGATCAACTGCACGTCGAAATGCCGCATGTTGAGGACGCGGCGGCCGGCTTCGCGGACCACGGCAAAGGCTTCGAACATGATGTCGTCGAGCGTGGCGCCCTGCGCGAGTTTCTCCCTGAACTCGATGGTTTTGGCCGCCAGGTCGATATCGGAAAGCTCGCGCATGGCAGCCTCGAAGTCGCCGATGGCCGCGACCTTGGGCTGCATGTTTTTGATTTCGCGCTCAGTTTTGGTGCCGAAGACTTTCGCCAGTACAGTGTCGACAATCATCTAGTGGTCTCGTTACGGTGGGACAGTGGTCACTTCTATTTTAACCCGTTCTGATAGAAGGACGTGAGAACATCAGACGGCTTAACGGGGGTCGAATGGGTCAATTGGCGACCGGGGTTTTATCCAACCGGTCTACCACCAACACCTCGCCTGGCGCCTTGGCGGCTTCCAGTTTCAGCCCGAGCTGTTTTTCAAACGCGGTGAAGATCGATTGCCCGCCGGTTGGCGTGGACGGCTCTTCCGTCGAAACGCCCGCCGAACCATCGGCTGTGCCGCGCGCGGACGCCATCCGCTGCCGCATCGATGCCATCGCCCCGCTGGCCGGCCCGCCGTCGAGGCTATCGGCCGCGAACCCGACCATAAAATTCCATTCGCCGCCAAGACTCGTATGATCCAACACCGGGCAGCCGAAGGTTCCGGAAAGCGCATTCGTCAGGTCGGCCATACTCGCGCGCCGGCCGGCCAGCTTTGCCATGCCATTCGTGATTCGATAGGCAATATGTGCGGGAGGAAGCGGAGTGGTGCGCGCCGCCCTTCCAGCCGCCGCCCGCACTTCCGCCCCACGCGCCCGAAGCTCATTCATCCGCGCCGCTTCCTCCGCAGACATCTTGGCTTTGCCGTCGCCATTCGCGTCCGTGTCGAGCGCCTCGCGCGGCGATTCCGTATCGCCCGGCGGAGGGACTTGGAGCTTATGCCCGCCCTTGCCGATGCTCAGCACATAGGCCGGCATTTCGCGAGTTTCGTGGTGCATCACCATGTGGAATCGATCGATGAGCAGTTTCTGCAACATCTGCTTGAACTGATCTTCGGTCGCTCCCGCCGGCACCTTGGCTTCGATATCGTAGGTCGGGCTGTCGAGCGTGGCGGGGCCGGTGAGTTGATAGCCTTTCAGACTCCACGCGCGGTTGATGAGAGGCCGCAAACTGGTGCTGGTGCAGGTGTAGCGGACAGGATCGGTGGTTCCGGGGCCGCCGCTGCAGCCCCAGTAAGAGGAAGTGGTACGCTGCCCGGTTTTGCTCACACCCGCCACCGACTGGCTTCCCTCGCTCGGTTTCACCGACGCGGCTTCGAATTCCAGGGGCGCACGGTCCTGTGCGAAGGCCATTCCGGCGAGCGCGCCCGCAGCCAGGATCACATCGCGGATCGTCATTTGGGCTGAGTTTAGCGCGACCCGGCGCGGATGTCCACTAATTCATTAGTAAATCATTGGATGGACCCGGACTCCGCATCGAGCTCCTTGATGAGGTCGGGCCGGCCGATAGATTGCCAAGCCTCGCGCGCCGCTTCAATGTGGCGGGCACGTTCGGCGGGGTCGGCGGCGAAACGAGCAAGACGAAGGTGAACTCTCCCGATGGAGTAGCGTTCGGAAACACTTTCGTAGAGCAGAACAGACCGCCGATAGCAGGCCTGTGCCTGGACCGTATCACCGACGCCGCGTGCAAGGTCGCCGAGCCGGAGGACACAATTAGCCTCGCCTACCGCGTCGTCCAGCTGTCGGTACAACGGCAGCGCCGACTCGTATCTTGCTCGCGCTTCCGCATATTTCCCCTGTGCCGAAGCGATATTCCCAAGACCGAGTATAGAGTGCGCTTCTCCACGGACGTTGCCGGCGCGGCGGTATAGCGGCAATGACGATTCGTACCGCAGCTTTGCCTCAGCATACTCCAGCTGCGCTAGAGCGACGTGCCCAAGGGCATGGACGCAATTCGCTTCCCCAAGAATATCTCCGACTTTCTGGTACAGGGGCAGCGCCGATTCGTAACAAGATCTGGCTTCCGCCAAGTCGGCTCGCGCCAACGCGGCCTCTGCGAGGCCAAAGATGCAATTGGCCTCGCCCAATACAGATCCGACCCGCCTGAACAACGGCAACGCTGTTTGATAACGCGAACGCGCCTCGATGTGATCGGATAACCGCAATGCTACGTCTCCGAGACCGCGGATGCAGTTGGCCTCGCCCAGAGTATCACCCAAATGCCTGAATAAGGGCTGGGCCTGTTCATAACGAGTGCGTGCTTCCTTGTAATCCGAACATGCCAAAGCGATATCCCCAAGTCCACCGATACAATTAGCCTCCCCGATCGCAAATCCTGCCTGGTGGTAAAGCAACGCAGCGGTTTCATATTGCTTGCGCGCCTCCACGAAGTTGGATTGCGCAAAAGCTATATCACCAAGACCCTGAATACATCTCGCCTCACCTCGAACTGATGAAAGCTGGCGGTACGATACCAGCGCCGCCTCCAGCTGGGCCTTGGCGGATTCGTACTCCGCAAGCCACCGAAGGACTTGTGCCAACTGATAGCGGGTATCGGCAACATCCTCCGCGCTGGCAGTCGCCTCTAACCGAATGCGAAGACAGTTCTCGAGGGCGTGCTTGGCATCGATCCATTGGTACCTCGCCGCGAAACCTAGTCCGGCCCTGTAGAACATGCGGGCGATGGACAATGGCGCGGCACTGCGAGCGCGCAGCCGTTCAACTTCAGCGAGCGCCATCCCGGGGTCCGGACCGGTGGCCACCGGCGGGCGTGCCGGCTGCGGAGTGGTGACCGCAGGTTCCGGCACTGGGGTGGGCTCGATGCGGGCTACCGTAGTCCTCACTGACCACAAATCCGGTGCATTATCGCGCAGCACCTCTTGAAGCCATGGAGCTCCGACGAAGACAACCGGTACCTTCCACACGCGTCGAAACGGATTGCGAAAGCGGTTCAACCGCCGTACTGCCAGCGCCCACGCCTTCTTCCATCGCGGCGACTCCGGATCGACCTCATGCACGACCCGCGATACCCAGACAGCGCCCGTATCCGGCTTGGCCTCGCCGCGGATCAGAGGATTCGCCACATCCTCCAGTTGCTCGACGGTGCCTACGGGAATTTCCAGCAGACTCTTGCCTTCACCTTGGAGCCGATTCAACAATGCTTGCCGGCAGACTTCGGCCCCATCTTCATCCGTGACCAGAAGAACGATGAAATCGAAACCGTCATTGAAATCGAAAGACGTCAGGACCGCCCGCCAGTCCTCGGACGCGGACAGATTGTAGCGGCTTGCGCGATATGTCAGGTCGCTCATGTCGTACGGGTAGGTTCGGCCGACTTGGCGATGCGGAGCACTTCGTCGCGGATCAGCGGGTGCACGTCGTACCAGTCCTCGCCATTGCGCAGGAACAAGACATAATGGTGATCCAGCAGGAACGTGAGCCTGCGGATCTCTTTCGTTTCGCGGCTCTTCAGGGGAGTCGTTCCGCGTTCCCGCTCAATCTCCGCTAACCAACGCGCGTCGTCGAGAGAAATCGGAAGAAACTGGCTGCGAACGCTCAGAATTGAAGACTCGACGGTATCCAAGGTCACGGGCAAAGACCGTGCATGGAGGACAATTTCGCGAAGCAGAAATAGTAAGTCGCGGAAGTGACCTCCGCTAAGTTCGATGAGGCGGTCCACCGTATGCTGGGGCTTCTCTCCCAAAAGGCGATTCAAGCCCCGCCCAGGCAGACGCCGGTCGACAAGCCTTCGAAGGGCGGCAATGCCATGAGCAAAAGTGGGACGCTGGGAATCCCGGTCCCACAGCCGCAGGCACGGTAGCAGGCGCACCGGAACCGGCATCGTCGGCAGTCGGAATTTCAACCATGGCGGCACCGTATAGACGACATGCAGGTAGTTCAGCTCGAGAAACTTGAAAAAGTTGGCGAACACATGGACGATGCTGTCCATCACACCCTCATCGCCAACATCCCCCTGTAGTTGTTCCAGGGAGTCGAATAGGAACACAACGCGCGCGTCCTCGCCCCGCGCCTTTCGGATCGCCTTTACACCGTCCTCGACGAACGCGATGACTTCACCGTGGAGCTCCGCGGTCCGGCCCTTCAGGGCGTTGGATAGCTTCTCCCGAAACAGCGGCGTATCCCGCAGCTCAAACTTCAAATCCGCTCCCGCCTTCAGCCCAATCTCTTTCAGGTCGACATTAGTCCTGGTCAGCCAATTCCAAAACCGGACCGCATATCCATCACCAGTTATTTCGAGCCCTTCTCGCCTCAACGCTTCCTCGAAGGCGTTGGCAATGGCGAATAGAAGAACAGTAATATCGATGGACGCGGCTGGATTCACGAAATCCAACGCGCTGGCATATAGGACGGTATAGCCCTTGTCGCGCAGGAGCTGCGTGAGGCGGTACAGTTCGGTGGTTTTGCCGGACCCCTTGAAACCTGAGAACAGATGAACGCTGTCGGTCTCGCAATATCGGATCGCTCCGTAGAGCAAGTCTACGGGGTCCTCGCAGCCTTCATGACTATAGACCGGTTCGTAGAGCGGGTCGCCGGCCTCGAGCGGCCGATCCTGCAGCGTCTGGTAGACGCCTTTCAGAAACTCGCGATCCTCGTCCGTCAATGGCACAACTCAGGAGTAGCACAAGCGCAAATCCAGCGCCACATTTGTATGCGCCTATTGCCCGATCTCGCTTACCCAGCGGATGATGTGCCCCGTCCCATCGCGAACTTCGCGTGTCACGCGCTGGTCCACCGCGTCGCGACGCCGTAGCGTGTCGCCCGCCTCCGCCAGCACCCGTTCATAAGCCGAACCGGCATCGCTGGTCTCGACTTTCGGCGCTGGAAACGGCGCGGAGGCTCCCAGCTTCTGCCGGTCGGCATAGTAGTGGCCCATGCCGCGCCAGTTGAGTTCCGTCACCGCGGAATCGCCTTCCAAAACATTGCCGGCAACGAAAATCGATCCCGGCAATACCACCGCATCCCCACGATGAAACATTCGTCGGTCTTGAGGCGTTGAAGGTCCGGGCTTCAGGTAATTGCCTACGTAGTTCAGCCGATCGAATTCGCCATAGCCGGCGGCATCGCCCCAATCGTAAATCACGTTATTCCGGAAGTCGGCATTCGAGGCTCCTTGAAACCGGACATTCCGGCTGTAGTTGTGGGCCAGCAGATTATGGTGCCAGGTCACGCGGTTGCCGCCGGCCAGCGCCGCATATCCATGACCGGCGAAGTTCAGACTCTCGCTTAGAATGGACCACTGTATCGTAATCCGGTCGGCGGCTGGGACAATGGTGATGATCTTGCCGGTGGTCCAGCTCAGCGATAGGTGGTCGGCGATGCAATTGACGGCGCCGAGATCGAACCGCAGGCCGTCGTCGCCTTCGCCGGCTTCATAGTGAACGCCCCCCCGTACGTCCTCGTCGCCCAGGCGAATGCGAAGGTAGCGAAGAACCACATCGTGCGCGCGAATTGAGACGCCATGGCGGCGAAGCACGATGCCTTCGCCGGGAGCGCTCTGGCCATCGACCGTCAGAAATGGATTGCGAACGACGATTGGCGCCGTCAAAGATATCGACCCGCTCACACGGAATACCACCGTCCGCGGACCGTCGGCTTCGACCGCGGCGCGCAAGCTGCCAGGGCCGGAATCGGCGAGGCTATCCACGTAGAGCGTGCGGCCTCCCGCCCCTCCGCGGCTGAAGGCTCCGTAGCCCTCTGCGCCAGGAAAGGCTGGCTCGCCCGCCTCGATCGTCAACGGATAGGCGGCATGCGCGCGCCACAACGGCTCCGGCGATTCCGGAATTGGCCGGACGTGAGTCACCGGCGTCCCTTCCTCATAGGTGCTGCGATTTTGCAGCACCAGATCGGTATGGTTCGCTCCACCGCGATACGTCAGTGTCCATCGGTATTTGCGGCCCCCGAACTCCGCGGTGACCTCGCTGCCTTCCGGAAGACCATCGAACACACCAACCGTAGGCACGCGGCTCGAAACCAGCGTGATATCTTCGCGCGGCGGCGCCCCGAGCAGCGAAATCTCCAGACGGCAACGGCCCGGCGCGACCGGCAATATCCGCAATCCGTCGACGCGCGATTGAATCACGATCGGAGTCACTCCGTGCTCATCGATGGCGAAGGACAACGTCGCGACGCCGGCTCTGCCGCCCGGATCCGGCGCGGCTTCGAGGTAGACATTATCGAGCACGGCGATGGCTTCCGCTTTCGAACCTTCCACCGCCAGTGCCGCATGCGATCCGAAACCGAGCCCGACTGAAAGCGTCCGCCCTAGAAAGCTTCCGCCGCGGATTTTTAGCAGGGCGTCGTTGGCCCGCTTGGTCGACGCCGTGGCGGCGCCCACAAAAACATCCATCACGGAGTGCAGCGCGCCGGAATTTAAAATGAATTCGCCGTGGCTGCCGGTCTCGTCGCCAACAAATAGCGAATCCTGCACGAGGACGACGTCACCGCCGTTGACCTCGACGCTGGCGCGGTCGGCGGCATGGGTCCCGACGCGCAATTCGCCAGCGACCCAGGTTCCCGGCGGCACCCTGACATGGCTATTTCCGCCGACTTCCGCGCCGTTGAATGCGGTTGGCAAACCGCGCGACCAGTGCACGCTGTCGTTCCAAGCGCCATCGCCAGACGCCGCCCACACGGTCCGTTCTTGCGCTGCTCCCGAGCCGGCCAGCAGCGCCAGACAGATCGCGACCCGCATCATGCGGCTTCGCCCTCGCGCGCCGCCCACAATCCGATCAGCCCCAGCACCATCAGATTCGGCAGCAGCAGCGGCGCGAACGGCGGCGCCCTGTCCACCACGTTCTGGAAGAAACTCATCGACGGACCACGCAGATCCGCCTCCGCATGAAACAAAAGGCCGGCCAGCCCGACCACCGCCTGCAGCAGCAGGACGCCCACACACATCTTCCAATATCGTCTGGTCGTGACCGTGAAGAAGAAGACCAGCAGGAATCCGACGGCGAGGCTGCTGCTCGCCACCGGAATCCACTCGGTCCAGTGAAAAGAGCCGTTCTCCGCATGATCGGTCAGACTCAGCACGAAATTGCCGAAAAAGCCGCCCAGCGCCAGAGCAGCAGCATCCCGACCCCTGTATAGGCGAGCGGCGCGGCGAATCGACATCAGCCCCACCAGGTATCCGATCCAGGTCCATGCTTTCGGGCTGTCCCGGAATTCGCGCGCGCCAGGGCGACCGCCAGCAGCGCCGGCGCACCCAGCGAGAGAAACAGCGGAAAATACTCCGCTCGCCGCAGAAATCCGTTCCCCGAATGCGCGAAATAAATGTCCAGCGCCAGGAAGGCCGGATTTCCCCGGGCGAACGCCTCCACCCACAGGACGTAATCGCTCCTCCAGCGCCCAATACTATCAGCTGACGCGCTCACCTGCCGTCCCGCCCTCCGCGAAGTTCCTGCGACAGCGATTTCAGCTCCACCATTTTCGAGAGCATCGGATAATTTCCGTGCCATTGCACGAAATCCGCGCCCCCCATAAATGCGCCGTGCTTCGACGTCCTCCCGTCGTAGTGCCACAGATCGAAATACAAAAGTCGATGCGGTTGGTGAAGGGCGCGCCCTTGAGCACGCAGTCCGCCCGCAAGCCGTCCACAATCGCCTTGGCGTCCCCCACCCGCTGATTGGTCACGTCCACTGCCTGCTCGGCCTGCTGATACACGCGGTCGATCAGCGGCCTGGTGTGGCACTGCTGGCAGATCTGCTTCATGTTGGTCTGCGGCGCAGATGCAATTCGGCCGCTTTTTGGTGATGGCGTCGGCCAGGTAATACGACAGCCGTTTCCGAAGGATCGTGCGTCACGTTGTTACCGTTGATGCCGCTCATGTGGCAGGTGGCGCAGGTCGGAATCCACATGTCGCGCGTCGTGAGCTGCTTTGGCGGGCGCTCCATGTTCATCAGCGTGGCCTGCAGGTTGAACATCACGCCGTGCTTCGACTCCTCGTAGATTTCGATCTGCGAATGGTCGGGGCTTATGTGGCATTGGCCGCAGGTGCGCGGCTCGCGCGCAATCGCCACCGAACTGGTGCCGTGAATGACACGCGGTGCAGGTACCGATGGTGCCGTCGGCATTCGTCCGCCCGATGCTCTGGCATTGCTCGTAGCCGCTGGTCATGGCCGATTGGCCTTCCAGCGTGGTGAACGGGTGCGGCGGGCGCCTGGCGTATCCCGTGTGATACTGCTCGGCGAAACTGACCTGCTCGGGCGAGAGTGCCTTTTCGCCATACACCGCGGCACACGAAACGCCCGCGTGCCGGCTGCGCAGGAACTCCTGGTAGATCGGCTCGTGGCAGCCGCGGCAATTTCCCGCCGTCGGATGTTTGGCGATCACGAACCCGTGATGCTCGTTCTTCCTGTCCGGCAGCCGGCTGATGACACTCCAGGCCGCTCACGTTCTTCTGCGCACGGACGCTCATTTCGTGTTCGTGAACCACGCGGTATTGCAGCCGGTAGGGGCACTCCGCACATTTCCCGAGGCGCGCACCAAGGCCGCATTGGGCTGGCCGGAGTCGGCTCCGGGCCTGGCCCGGTTCATCAGAAAGGCGCCGATGGTCAAAGCAAAGCCGATGACGACCGCGATAAAGACAGCTCCGAAGCCCCTCACACCGGTCCGGTGTAATGCAAGCAGAACCTCGGCCTCCTATGCCACCCTCGCAACCGCGACGCCCCTGCTACCATCGACTCATGGACCGGCACTGGACTCGCCGCGGCATCTTGTTTACCGGTGTTGCCGGTTGCCTACTGGCTCAGTCGCGCAAGCTGCCCGTATTCCCATCCGACGCCAAACGCTATCCCGATCCATCCACCGAGATCGACGTCTTCCGCCTGACCAGCCCCTCCTACAACAGCATCCTTCCCGCATACTACGGCCGAGCCATCGCCAATAACAGCAGCTATCTGTTGCTCTCTTGCGATCGCACCGGAAGGCCCGAAATCTTCCGCCTCGATCTAAAAAACGCCGAGATGCGACAGCTCACCGAAATGTCCGGTATCGACCCCCTCACCGTGACCCTTTTGCCCGACAATCGCGCGTTCTGCTTCGTGGCGGACCGGACTGTCTGGATGGCTACCTTCGGTTTGAAGGAGCGCGAGCTCTACCAGGTGCCCGACGGCTGGGATCGCGCGGAAGGAATGACGGTGGGTCCCGACGGAACCCACGTGACGCTCATCGAGACCTCCACCGCGCAGCCGGCGGCGTGGCGCATGCGGATGATCTCGCTGGTGAATGGCGCCGCGCGCACGGTCCTCCAATCGCCGGCCGCGATGACGATCCCCCAGCCGCGGCCCTACCGCGCCCAAGTGTTGTATCGTGACGCCAACCGCTCCGTCTGGCTGGTGAATCAGGATGGTCAGCAGAACCGCCAGTTGAGACTGGCGGCGGGAACCATCGGCCCGGCGTTATGGGCGCCCGACGGCCGCACGCTGCTCTACCTGCTCACGCCCGATGACCCCAAGCAGCTCCGGTCCCTCCGCGAATTCAATCCCGACTCGAACACCGATAAGCTGATCTCCAAGACCAGCCAGTTCGCCAGCTTCGCTCCCAACCGAGACGCCAGCGTCTTTGCGGGAGCCAGCGCCAACAAAGGCAGTCCCCTCGTCCTGCTGCTGTTGCGCGCCACCGGAGACGAGCGCGCCCTGTGCGAGCACCGCGCCACGGATCCCGCCGCGGTCACGCCCAGGTTCTCGCCCGACAGCCAGCGGCTGTACTTTCAGAGCGACCGCGAAGGCAAGTCCGCCATTTACTCGATGCACATCGAGAAACTGGTAGAGAAGACCGCGCCCGACCAGGTGACGAAATAGGCGGGGACCGGCAAAGCAATCGAGCCCAGGGCGGCGCCTCAGAACGCCGACATGAGTGTCTGCACGCAGGGGTGCGTGCGCCACATTACCGCGTTCCGATATCTTTCGGCGTGGCGATATACCCCACGATCTGGTCTTTCGAAATCTGATTGATCACCAGCTCGTAGGGAGTGTGGCCACCTTTGATGGTGTAAAACTGGACCGGCTCGTTCAGGTTTTTGTCCTTCTTGTCGACGGTTTTGTCGTCCACCAGCACGGTCAGGGAATAGGTGTTCCTCTTGGGGTCGCACTTCTCCAGCTTCAGGGCCACGTCGCCGAACTTTTGCGGCTGTTTGGTCTTACCCAGTTTGATGTCAATGTAGTTCCGCTCGCCTTTCAGGCGCAGCGCCGCCAGCTCCTTGCCGTTGGTCGCGATCAGGCCGCTCTGCACACCCATATCGCCGG
>Ga0335076_10005868_pt1 | contig 12393 bp, 7 predicted proteins | sample Lox_Sample_25_FD_206717 | JGI IMG/M metagenome (GOLD analysis project Ga0335076, IMG submission 206717) | Soil microbial communities from Loxahatchee National Wildlife Refuge, Florida, United States - Lox_Sample_2.5 | ecosystem: Environmental > Terrestrial > Soil > Wetlands | place: USA: Florida...
CGCGCCCGGCGCCGGTGATCAGCACGACTTGCTCGGATAGATCGGGTAACACCTCACGGACCATCGCTGTCTCCGCTGCCCTCGCGACCGGTCGCGACGGACTCCGACGCGAACATAGCATGCGACGAGCACGCGGGGGCGCCGGCGCCCTCGAGCGCCACCTCCGCGCAGGCAGGTTGCGAGGCGTCCTAGTCGAAGTTGAACTCCATCCGGAAGCCGAGCACGAAGGCGTTGCCGCCGAGATTCTGGCCGTCGACCTTCGCGCTCATGTGCTGAGCCTCGACGAACATGTAGCTGCGCCAGTACGAGCTCTCCGAGGAGGCGCTCCGCGCGACGGGACCCACCGACGCGATCTGGAAACGCACGCCCGCGCGCGCGGACCAGCCGGGATCCGTGCGTCCCTCGATCGTCGGCTGCAGCTCGACGGCCTCCTCGTACCGCATGAGCAGCAGCCCGGCGCCGACGTACGGAACGACGCGTTGCGTCGGCTCGCTCTGGAAGATCCAGTTCGCGAATACGTGGAACGAATCGACCCGATAGTCGACCGAGCCGCCGAGAGTGCCGCTGTCGCTCAGCACACCGACGCCGCGCTCCTTCATCAGGCTGTACTCGCCGCCGAGCTCGAGCCTGTCGAGAAGGCGATAAGTTCCGGCGAGTCCCCAATAGGTGGCGTGGCTGTCGCCGTAGAACGTCGAGAACTGCGCGAGGTCGGGCTCGAAATAGATTCCGCGCACCTCGTAGGTCCAGCGCGGGCTGTCCAGCGACCCGGCTCCTTGCGCCGAGACCCGCGTCGTCGCGAGCAGGCCGAGCGCGAGCGCTGCGACGAGCCGCGCGTGTGTCAACATGAAAGTGTCTCTCCGTTCGTGCGCCGCTCGCCTCTCCGCCGCCGCCAGCGCGCGACGAGGAGCGCCACGAGCAGCGCCGCCACGCCGGCCTTCGCCGCGACACCGCTGCCGAGCAGGAATAACGCGATCACGACGAGGGGCGTCAAGAGCGCGCGCACGGCCGGCTTCAACGCCGAATGCGCGCGGATGTAATCGGCGACGACGGGCGAGCGCTCGTAATAGCGCGCGACGAACCAACGTCCCGCGGCGTTTCGCAGCAGATAGCGGTCGCGGAAGTCGCGCAACGCTTGCACCTCGGCGTACCAGTCGGCGCCATACGCCGCAGTCGCGATGAAGCACCCGCCCTTGTCCGGCAGCACGGGGTAGGCCGTCGTGGATTGCGGATCACCACTGACCTCGTTCGACAGCAGCGACTCGTCGGGATTACCGATCGGGATCGCCCACTCGTCCGAGTAGTCGCTTTCGTTCTTGCTCGGCGTGCTGTCTACCGCCGTGACGACGACGTAGTAGGTCGCTTGCGTGAGCGTGCCGACCGCGAACACGTAAGACGCGCCGTTGGTCAGGCCCTGGACGGTGAACGTCGTCACGTTGCCGGCGTCCACCTGGCTCTCCGCCGTCGAAGCGACGCCGTAGTGCACTCGATAGCCGCTCGCGCCCGCGACGGCAACCCAGGTCAGCGTCACGGACTGGTTCTGGCCCGTGGCGCTCAAGAGCTCCGTCGATGACGCCCGCGGCGGCAACGGCGCGAGATTGCCGAGCGTGAACGTGACGACGTTGCCCGCGTCGACGGGCGAAGGCTGCGAGCCGCCGCCCGCATCGACGCCGTCGTACGGCGGGCCCGACGAGCCTTGCTTGTAGTAGACGTTGTAGCTTCCGGGCAGCGACGAGTTGGTGACGAGATAGCTGAGATTGGCCGCCCAGGTCACGGTGATTGCCGGCGTGGCGGCGCTCGCGTCGGTCAAGCCGACCCCGCTGACGAACATCGGGATCGGGTCCGCGTAGGGACCGCCGTATGCGCCGAGATCCGCGGCCGAGTTATCGATCACGTCGGTGCCCTGCCCCACGTCGATGCACGGCGAGCCCTGCTTCAAGTGATAGTCGCCGCCCGTTTCCGCCACGAACAACGGGTCGCCGAGCGTGATCTGAGTTCCATAGCCGCCGTCTGCGCCGCCGACGAGCAGATCGGCATTGTTCGACCAGCAGTTCGCCACGACGTTCGTGCTGAGGTCGAGCAACAAGCCGTTGTTGCGGAGCGTGACGGTGTTGCTGCGGAAGATGTTGTTCGTGATCGTGACCAAGTTCGAGTCGCGACGAATCGCGACCGCGTTGTCGAAGAACACGTTGTTCGTGATCTGCGCCGTGGAGCTCGCGCTGTCGACGGCGATAGTGGTCGCGGAATCGAACACGTTGTTCGTGATCTGCACACCGGTGCTTCCGGTGACCGCAATCGCCGTCGTCGCGCCGGCCAACGTGAAGTTGGAGAACCGCAACCCGTTCGCGAGACTGATCTGCACCGTCGGCTGCGCGCTCGTCTGCGGTTGGAGAATCGTGAGCGCCGTTTCGGCGCCGATCACCTCGATGTCGCCGTGCAGGGTCAAGTTTTCGCTGTACGTACCCGGCTCGACGAGGACTTCATCGAGCGACTGAGCGGCATTGATGGCGGCCTGGATCGTCGGATACTGAGTGGGCACGACGAGCGTCGCGGCGCCAATCTCTCGCGGCGGCGCACCGGCCAAGATGAGGAGGAAAAAGACTAGAGAAGCTCCCGAACGCACGCCGTCATCATCCGCGAAAACAGGCAAACACACCGGCCGACATGCGCCTTCGACCTTTGCGGCGGCATTTGGTTTGGCGCAGTGCCCGCCGAAACGCTTGGCTGCCAGCCTGCGCTACCCCACCGGAGCGGTATACTGCACGCGCGGGCCGAGCGCGAAGCGCGCGCGAGATGCAGCTCCCGTCGCGTGCCGTCGCCGCTTCGCCCGCGGATTCTCTTTGGGGGCCGGATGCAGCGTCGCTCGTTGCTCGTCGCGACGGCGGTCGTCGCCGTCGTGATCATTGGCGGTGCGATCGTCGGCGGCGTCGCGCTCCACGATCGCGGCCGCAGAGATGCCGGGGCGCCGTGGCCCGTGCTCGATCGATACTGCGTCGGCTGCCACAACGACGACGATCTCGCCGGCGGCGTGTCGTTCAAAAAGATCGGCCGCGCCCCGATCGGCAAGAACGCCAAGGTCTGGGAAGCCGCCGCGCGCAAACTGCGCGCCGGCCTGATGCCGCCGAAGGGCGAGCCCCGCCCGGACCGCTCCATGCTCGACTCGACCGCGACCTGGGTCGAGCGCGAGCTCGACGAGGCCTGGGCGCGCGATCCGAATCCGGGCGTGAAGCCGCTCGCTCGCCTGAACCGAGCCGAATACGCGAACGCCGTCCGCGATCTGCTCGACTACGACGCCGACGCGCTCGCGGCGACGCTGCCCGCGGACGTCGCCGTCGGCGGATTCGACAACATTGCCGCCGCGCTCAGTGTGTCCCCGGCCCTGCTCGAAGGCTACGCGCTCGCGGCGATGCAGATCAGCCGCCGCGCCGTCGGCGACCTCTCGATGGGCCACAGCGAGACCCGTTATGCGGCCGCTGCGGGCAGCGCCCAGCAACGGCACGTGGAGGGGCTGCCGCTCGGCACGCGCGGCGGGCTCGCCGTCGAGCACAACTTTCCGCTCGATGCCGAGTACGAGATCTCCGTCCAGGCGTTTCTGCAGAACGCCGGCTGGGACAATCCGACGGGCGCGCTCGTCTGGTGTGACGGCCCGCGCGTGGAGCTCGCCTACAACGGCGTACCGCTTCCGCTCGACGAGCATCGGCGCATTCGTCTGCGCGTGCCCGCGGGTCCGCAGCGTCTCACGGCCGCGCTCGTCGACGTCAAACGGTGCTCGGGCGTCAACGAGCTCTATCTCGGCGAGGTCGCGCTCGGCGGCGCGATCGCTGGGCTCGTCGTCGATGGGCCCTACGACGCGACGGGCGCCGGCGACACGCCGAGCCGCCGCGCGATCTTCGTCTGCCGGCCGGCCTCGGCTCCCGACGAGGTGCCGTGCGCCGCGCGCATTCTCGCGCGGCTCGCGACGCGCGCTTTTCGGCACCCGGTGGCCGTCGGCAGCCCTGAGCTCGACCGCGTGCTCGAGTTCTATCGAATCGGGCGGGGTGAAAGCGACAACTTCGAAGGCGGTATTCAATACGCGCTCTCGCGCCTCCTCGTCGATCCCAGGTTCCTGTATCGACTCGAGCGAGAGCCCGAGAGCGTCGCTCCGGGCGCCGTCTATCGGATCTCCGACCTCGAGCTCGCGTCGCGCCTCTCGTTCTTTCTCTGGAGCAGCATTCCTGACGACGACCTCCTCGAGGCGGCCGCGGCCGATCGGCTGCACGAGCCGAAAGTGCTCGAGCTCGAGGTCGAGCGGATGCTCGCGGCGCCCCAAGCGCAGCGCTTCGTCGTGAACTTCGTCGGCCAGTGGCTCAGGCTGCGCGAGCTCGACGATTTCCCGTCGCAGGATCCCGAGTGGGACGCCGACCTGCGCGCCGCGTTTCGGCGCGAGACCGAGCTGCTGTTCGCCGACTCCCTCCGCGAGAAGCGCGACGTGGTGTCGCTGCTCGACGCCGACTACACGTACGTGAACGAGCGCCTCGCGACGCATTACGGGCTCCCCGGCGTGCACGACAGCTACATGCGCCGCGTCTCGCTGCCGGCGGACAGCCCGCGGCGCGGCCTGCTCGGTCAAGGCAGCCTGCTCACGATCACGTCGGCGCCGAACCGAACCTCGCCGGTCGTGCGCGGCGCATGGATCGTGCAGAACCTCCTCGGCGCGGCCGTGCCGAGCCCGCCGCCGGGCGCCGCAGCCGATCTGGCCAAAGAGGCCGTCGGGAAAACGAAGCTCGTCGGAGACACCGTGCGCGAGCGCCTCGAGATGCACCGCGCAAATCCCACGTGCGCGGTGTGTCACGCGATCATGGACCCGGTCGGGCTCGCGCTCGAGAACTTCGATCTCGTCGGCCGTTGGCGCGAGCAAGAAGACGGCCACGCGATCAACGCCGCGACGCAGCTGACCGACGGCACACGCATCGCGGGCGCGGCGGATCTGCGGCGCGCGCTCTTGTCGCGTTCCGATGCGTTCGTCGCGGCGCTGACCGAGCGGCTCATGACCTACGCGCTCGGCCGCGAGCTCGAGTACTACGATCGTCCGGTCGCGCGCCAGGTCGTGCGCGACGCGACGGCGCACGGACGCTCGCTTGCGGCGCTCATCCAAGCCATCGTCGCGAGCGAGTCGTTCCAGAAGCGCGTGAAGACCGTTCCGGGGACGACCACGGCCGCCCGCGGCGCCGACCTCGTCGTCCGGCGGACCGGCGCGGAGTAATCTTTCCCGGGGGACAAGCGATGCGATACCTGACCGGCAAGCATCTTTCGCGACGCACGCTGCTGCGCGGCGCGGGCGCGGCGCTCGCGCTGCCGCTGCTCGAATCGATGATCCCGGCGGGCATGAGGCGCGCTGCGGCGGCTGGCGCGCCGCGCGCGCGGCTCGCCTGCATCTACATTCCGCACGGCTGCATCATGAATCGGTGGGTGCCGACGACCGTCGGACGCGGATTCGAATTCCAGCCGATCTTGACGTCGCTCGAGCCGTATCGCGACCGGCTCAACATCGTGAGCGGGCTCAAGCTCCCGTCCGCGTACGTCGGCGAGTCGTCCGCGGCCGCGAACCACGGCCGCTCGTCGCAATGCTGGCTCACGTGCGCGCCGCAAGACACCGGGCCGACGCCGACGTCCGTCGACCAGCTCGCCGCGCGACAGATCGGTCAGGACACGGCGTTGCCGTCGCTCGAGCTCGCGCTCGAGCCGGGCGCTTCGATCGCGTATCTGACGCCGCAGACGCCGCTGCCGATGGAGGTGAACCCGCGCGTCGTGTTCGAGCGCCTGCTCGGCGACGGCAGCACTCCGGCCGAGCGCGCGGCGCGGCAACGGCAGCTGTCGAGCCTGCTCGACTCGGTCGCGGGCGACGTCGCCGCGTTGAAGCGAGACCTGCCCGGCTCGGACCGCGCGCGGCTCGACGACTATCTCACGGACGTCCGCGAGCTCGAGCGCCGGCTCGCGCTCGCCGCGGACTCGCCGCTGGCCACGATCGAAGTGCCCGACAAGCCGAACGGCATCCCGGCCGACTTCGAGGAGCACGCGATGCTGATGTTCGATCTGCTCGTGCTCGCTTGGCGCGCGGACATCACGCGCATAGCGACGTTCATGGTCTCGCGCGAGCTCAGCAATCGCGTCTATCCGAAGAGCGGAGTGACCGAGGGCTTTCACAACGCCTCGCACCATTCCGAGATCCCGGCGAACATCGACCGGCTCGCGAAGCTCAACGAGTACCACACGCGCGCGGGCGTAGCCTACTTCCTGCGCAAGCTCGCGGACACGAAGGACGGCGACGGCTCGCTGCTCGATCACGCGATCGTCGTTTACGGCAGCGGCATGGCGAACCCAAATCAGCACGATCACGACCCGCTGCCGATCCTGCTCGCCGGAGGCGGCGCGGGCCGCTTGCAAGGCGGGCGACACGTGCGCGCGGCGGAAGGCACGCCGTTCGCGAACCTACTCGTGAGCGTGCTCGGGAAGCTCGACGTGCCGGCCGATTCGTTCGGTGACAGCACGGGCGCGCTCGAAGTATGAGGTGCCGCTGATGCGTGCCGCCGCGCGCAAAGCCATGGCTGCCGCTCCGCTTACCGCGACGACGTTCGCCGCAATGGCGCTCGCAGCGCTTTCGCTCGCCGCGCTCGCACCCGCGAGCGTGAGCGGCCAGAGCGTGTCGGCGCCCGTGCACGTCGCCGCCAGCGAGCCCGTCGTCGCGGCGCCCGCCGTCGACGCTGCCACCGGGTCGCCGCTCGCGACCGCCGCGGCCCGGGGCGACTTGACCCGAGTGCGTGCGCTGCTCGACTCGGACACGAAGGACGTCGACGCGCCGGACCGCGACGGCACGCCCGCACTGCACTGGGTCGTACGTCTCGGCGACGCTGATCTCGTCGCGCGCCTGCTCGCGGCGGGAGCGAAGGTCGACGGCGCGGATCGTCACGGCGTGACGCCGCTGCAAGTCGCGATCGGCGAAGGCAACGCGGGCATAGTGGGCCTGCTGCTCGGCACCGGCGCCGATGCGAACCGGCCCGACGCCGCCGGCGAGCCGCCGTTGATGCTTGCCGCGCGCGTCGGCGAGCCCGAGGTCGCGCGCCTGTTGCTCGCGCACGGCGCGGCTGTCGACGGCCGCGAGCAAAGCTTCGGCCAGACGGCCGTCATGGTCGCGGTTCGCGAGGGCCATTCGGAGCTCGCTCGAGCGCTGCTCGACGCCGGCGCCGATCCGAATGCGCGCACGCGCGCGGAGGCGCCGCCGCGCTTCATTCCGCCGTCCGAGTCGCCGCCTGGCCTATCGAAGGGCATCGGCATCATACGTGCCGGTTGGCCCGAGGGACGGGGCAAACGCTTCCCGGCCGGCGGCTCCAAGACTCCTCTGCTGTACGCGGCTCGCGCCGGCGATCTCGCATCGACCAGGCTCCTCGTCGAGCGCGGCGCGCAGCTCGAGCTCGCCGACGGCAACGGCGTGACGCCGCTGCTCGAGGCGATCTTGAACGCCAGCGCATTTCGCGTGAAGCGAGAGGGCCGCACCGATCACCTCGCCGTCGCTAACGCGCTCCTCGACGCCGGCGCGAACGTCAACGCGATGGATTGGTACGGCGAGACCCCGCTCTGGGCGGCCGTGGACTTGCGCAACCTCGAGCTCGGGCCGGGAGACAAGAAGACCGGCGTGCGCGACGAAGCGCTTGCGCTGATCGGCCGCCTGCTCGACGCGGGCGCCAACCCGAACGCGCGCACGAAGGAGTTTCCACACGAGCGCCGCTACATCACCTCCGTCGTCGGCTCGGTCGCGTGGGTGGACCTCACGGGTCAGACGCCGTTCTTACGCGCCGCCGCGGCCGGCGATCTCGCCTCGATGCGCGCTCTGCTCGCGCACGGCGCGGACCCGAACATCGCGACCGCGGCCGGCACGACGCCGCTGATGGTCGCCGCGGGCGTCAACTGGGCGGTCGGCGAGACGTTCGACGAAGGCCCGGCCGCGTTGCTCGAAGCCGTGAAGCTCACGCACGAGCTCGGCAACGACGTGAACGCGGTGAACTCGATGGGCATCGGCGCGATCCACGGCGCGGCGAATCGCGGCGCGAACGACGTGATCAAGTATCTGGCGGCGAATGGCGCGCAACTCGACATGCCCGACCGAGAAGGCCGCACGCCGCTCGACTGGGCCGCCGGCGTGTTCCTCGCGACGCATCCACCCGTCCGCAAGCCCGAGACGATCGCGCTTCTCGAGCGCCTCCAAAAGCAGAAGGCCGTCGAGGCGACGGCTGCGCGTTGACTTGAGCCACACCAGGGGAGAACTCATGACCGACGACCGACGTTCCGGCGATCAGCGCCGAGCCGCAGACGACCCACGCTCCGCCGGCGAGCGCGTCCGCTCACCCGATCGCCGCCGCGTTCTGCGAACCGCGTCGACGCTCGTCGCCGGCGCGACGCTTGCGCACTCGCTCGGCCGCGCGGCGCGCGCGCAAGACGCGCGGCCCGCCCCCGCTGCGGCCACCGAGCCCCTCGAGATCGCGGGCTTCGAGCGCGCGCGCGTGAAGACTGGCGACGGCACCACGATCCAAGCCGCGGTCAGCAAGACCGGCGGCAAGCGCCCGCCCCTCTTGCTGCTGCACGGCGCGCCCCTCACCCACTACACCTGGCGTGACGTCGCGCCCGAGCTTGCGAAACGCTTCACCGTGGTCGCGGCGGACCTGCGCGGTTACGGCGACAGCGATCAGCCGCAGGGGCTGCCCGATCACTCGAACTACTCGAAGCGCGCGATGGCGCAAGATCAGGTCGACGTCATGAAGCACTTCGGCTTCGACTCGTTCGCCGTAGTCGGCCAAGATCGCGGCGGGCGCGTCGCGCACCGTATGGCGCTCGATCATCCGTCGGCCGTCACGAGGCTCGTGCTGATCGACATCGTGCCGACGTATTATCTCTACACGCATGTGACGCTCGACTTCGTGCGAGCGTACTTCCACTGGTTCAGCTTTCTGCAAGCGTCGCCGATCCCGGAGAACCAGCTGCTGGCGCTACCCGCCGGCGGCCTTTCTCCGCAGCTGCCCGAGTACCGACGCAGAAACGCGACCCCGGCCGGCGTGCACGCGATGTGCGAGGACTATCGCGCGGCCGCATCCATCGATCTCGAGCACGACAAAGCCGATCTCGACAAGAAGATCGCGTGTCCCCTGAACGTGCTCTGGGCCGACGGCGGCGCGATGGCCAAGCTCTACGACGTCCTCGCGATCTGGCGCGAGCGGGCGCAAAACGTCATCGGCAAAGGCATGCCGGGCGGCCACAACATGCAGGAGGGCGCGCCGGCCGAGCTGCTCGCCGAGCTGCAGCGATTCTTGAACGCGTGAGGTAAGCACCATGCACCGCAGAGATCTGTTGACGATGACCGGCGCCGTGCTCGCGCTCGGCGGCGGTCGCGCGCTCGCGCAAACCATTGCGGCCGGCGCACGAGACGCCAAGGTCGTGCGCGTCTACTCGACGAACGACGGCGGCTCGCGCGTCGAGGAGATCGCGATCTCGCCCGACGCGAAACCGATACCCGTCACGCGGATGACGGCCGGCGCGTATCGCGGCTCCGGCGCGCGGGCACCCGACTGGCACAATGCACCGCGTAAGCAGTTCGCGATCAACATGACGGGCGAGCTCGAGGTCGAGCTCACTGACGGCAGCCGGCGCAAGATCGGCAGTGATCTCGTGTTCCTCGAGGACACGACCGGCAAAGGCCACATCACGCGCGCGTTGGGACCGATCACCAACGTCTTCATCCACGTGCCGGACGACTTCGACGTCGTGGCCTGGGCGAGGGGTGCGTGAGACGGCGTCTCATTCAGCCGTGCGTCGCTCCTATTGCGGCGGCGGCCCCTGGGTGACCCGCGCCAGATCGCCCGGCCGAATCCACTTCTTGAACGCGGCCACGACGTCGTCTCCGGTGAGCGCGATATAACGGCGTGCCGCGATCGTCGGCTCGTCGAGCGGCAGGCCGAGGTCGCGCCGCGCGATGAACCCTCGAGCTATCGCGTCCACGCTCGCCTGCTCGAGCGGAATCTGGCGCAACAGCAGCGCCTTGACGCGGTCGAGCTCGGCTTCCGGCACGGCCGCGGTGCGCATCTTCTCGAGCTCCTCGGCGACGATCTTGCTGGCTTTCGCCACGTTGCCGGGATCGCACGCGTAGCTGACCAGGTACACCGACCGGGACCTGCCGGACTGGAGATCGCTGCCGACGGAATAGACGAGCCCGGAGTTTTTGCGCAGGTCGATGCTCAGCCGCGTCGAGTAGAAGCCGCCGCCCAACACCGCGTTGCCGAGCGCGAGCGCGAAATAGTCCGGGTCGCCGCGCCTCAGGCCCAAGGTCTCGGCGAGCGTGACGCTGTCCTGAACGCGGCTCGCATCGGGCACCGCTATCGAGCTCGCAGCATTCGGCGGCGCCGCGGGCAGGTCGGTTGACGGCTTCTCGCCCTTCGCTTGCCACGCGCCGAAGTACTTCTCGATCGTCTTGCGCGCGTCTGCCGCCGAGATGTGACCGACGACGACGATCGTCGCGAGATCCGGTCGGAATGCGCCGCGATAATAGGCGCGCAGATCGTCGAGCGTCAGCGAGTGCACGGTCGCGGCGGTCGCGTCGCGCAATGTCGGGTCGCTCGGCGGAAACAGAGCGGTGAGCAGCGAGCGGCGCGCAAAGTGGCTCGGGCTCGCGTTGCGCGACTCGACGAGCCGCGCGAATTGATCTCGGACGATTTCGAACGCATCCTTTGGCAACGCGGGATCGAGTTCGTTGTCCGCGAGCAGCGCGACGCCGCGATCGAAATCGCGCGTGAGCACCTCGACGGAGAAATCCGCCCCGGCCGACTCGTTCGCACCGATCTCGTCGAGGGCCCGCTGTAGGTCGACGCGGCCGAGCCGCTCACTGCCGTACTCGAACAAGCGCTCGAGAATTTCCGCGGCGCCTTCTTGACCCGCGGGTACCTGAACCTCCGGCCGGTTCTCGATATGCCCGAAGACGCTCACGGTGTCGCTGACGTCCTCCGGTTGCACGATCAGCGTAAGGCCGTTCGGCAGCGTCTCGACGGAGGGCTTGATCGTGGCCGGCGGTACCGCGAGCCGGGTGACGGCCGCCTCGGCCCAGTCGGGCAGCTTCGTGTCCGTAGCCTCGCCGAGCGAGATCGACTCCTGGCCCCCGAACGCTGGCGCCGCCGGCACCGGCCGCCCGGAGCCGTGCGGGACCATCGTCGCCGAGATCGCGTGCTCGAGGTCGAGATACTCGCGCGCGACGCGGTTCACGTCGTCGACCGTGACTTTCTCGATGCGCGCCAGATCGTCGTCCGGCGACTCGAGGCCGTACAGCGCGACCGCATCGGCCCAGACCGAGGCCAGGCCCTCGATCGAGTTCTTCTGAAACTCGGCCTCGCGGCGCTCCTGCAGCTTCGCGGCAGCCACGAGCTCCGGCGGCACGCCGTTTTTCAGCGTCGCGGCGAGGATCGAACGCACGTCCGCATCGAGCGCTTTCGCGTCGCTACCGGCCGTGAAGCTCAAGGCCGCGTACGCCATTCCCGCCCGCGGCAAAGGATCGAGCTCGAACTCGGCACTGATAGCCTTGCCCTGCGGGACGAGGTCGTAGAGCGCGTAGCGGTGGCTGTCGAGCACGTCGGCGAGCACTTCAAGCGCGGGGAAATCCGGGCTGTCGAGGCCCGGCACACGCATCGCGAGCATCTGCGTGCCGGTCGGCTGATCCGTGTCGACGCTGAAGGACCCCGCGTGCGGCGGCTGCATCACCAGTTTCGGACGCGCGGGCAAGGCCTTCGAACGAATCCCTCCGAACAGCTGTTTGACGCTCGCGAGCGCCCTCGTGGGATCGACATCACCGACGACGATCAGAATCGCGTTGTTCGGTGCGTACCAAGCGTCGTGGTAACGTTTCAGCGCCGCGGCGGTGGTCTTATCGAACGAGGGCCGCGTACCGAGCGCGTCGTGCGCGTACACCGTGCCCCCGAACATCGCCGAGCGCAGCTTCGTGTACAGCACATAGCCCGGATTCGACAGGTCCTGCGCGACTTCCTGCTCGATCGCGCCGCGCTCGCGATCCCAGTCCGCCTGCGCGTCGAGCACGCCCTCCATGCGCAACGCCTCGATGTGCAACGCGATGTCGAGATCCTCGGCCGGTACCGTGAACAGGTACTGCGTGAGGCTCTCGCGCGTGTTGGCGTTGAACTCCCCGCCCATCGCGCTGCCGAGCGCGGCGAGCTGCTCGGCCGAAAGGCCGGGGCTGCCGCGGAACATCATGTGCTCCTGCGCGTGGGCCGTGCCGGGAAAGCCGGCCGGTGTCTCGTCGGAGCCCGCGAGATAGTTCACGGACGTGGCGACGACGGGCGCGAGCGTGTTGCGCACGACGATCACACGCAA
>Ga0335076_10005870_pt1 | contig 12391 bp, 15 predicted proteins | sample Lox_Sample_25_FD_206717 | JGI IMG/M metagenome (GOLD analysis project Ga0335076, IMG submission 206717) | Soil microbial communities from Loxahatchee National Wildlife Refuge, Florida, United States - Lox_Sample_2.5 | ecosystem: Environmental > Terrestrial > Soil > Wetlands | place: USA...
TGCGAATTATAGGGGGTTGGTGGAACATTTTGTAAATGGGAGAGGATTGCCCGAACGGGCTCTGGAGAGAGCTATTTGGGTGCTTGAGCGGAAGGAGGTATTGCAAGTGAGGAATCAACGACAAAAGATTTATCGCGTTGGGGTATAATTTTCGTATATTTTACAATGCTTTTCTTCTGAACGGAGGACAATTATATTATTTCCGCTGAATATGTAGTTAGGTTATTTTAGTGTAAACAGCTTGGGCTGCCTAATTCCTCGCCAAACATGGGCTATATCGCCGTTATCTCAACGATTAGACAAGACGATTCCTCAAAGAGCGATCGATGTTCTCATCATTTCCAGATACTGCCGACTTTCCCTTGTGACTGCCCTTGTGACCACTGCTTCCAATAAACTATCCCGTAATCACACCCTGCCATGTCCCCCCAAAATCGCCAGATTGAATGCAAATAATCTGCTCAGACGACGACTTTATCTTACATGAACGTTGACGTTGACGCCGATAATAGAGTCGTCGGGACAGTTTGGTTCCGTGTCCTTGTCAAATGTTGTGGTGAACGTGATGGCGAGCGAACATACGTTAAGATGAGCTTTCAACTCTCGGGCATAGGTTAGGGAAATCGATGCGGTTTTGTTCGAAATCGAGTTTAGGGAGGGCGATCTTCGATATTCGGGGTATCAACATCCAAGGCCAAATTTAGGGATCTCGTCTGAGATCCCAGCCGCCGAAGGACATTGAGTTGTGTACATTATCCGGCGAAACCGATATTTGCCTAATGATGTCACGGTCCAGGTACTTCCCCATAGCAATAAAAATTCCGGTTCGTCGTTGACCTACAATTCCATGAGTTGTTGCAAAACACCGAAGACGGGCGCCATCCTTGACGATATGTGAGTGCGGTCTGCCGCCTCGATGCCACCGAACCATATTTGCATGAATCTTCCGCCGTAACTGACCTAGCTTAAGCAGGCCTAAGATTGAGGATCAGCATTGCCGAAGAATTTCTTGTGGCGGGCGATCACGTGGGGCAACGGACCGGCATCCGAAGTTGAATGAATGTCATTAGCGAGCTTTCTCCCACCGTTGTGTTCTGGACAAAAAGCGAAGCTGTCCGCCGATGACAAGCCTCCTCTCGAACGCAGAATGCGGGCCATCAAACGCTCTCTCAACGTTTGCAAAACATTCACAGCAGGATCGAACGCTGCAGCAAGATAGATGGCAATCAGGACAAGGCAGACCACAGGTACATTTTTCCCTTTTCTCCAGATTTCCCGCTAACCTAGAAGGACCCCTCATTCCGGACACCAGAGTTGAACCGGGGTGCTGAACAAGCGGCGCTGCAACGAGATGCACAACGATTCTTTGAGCAAGGGGGGCCACTCTCTGCTCCGGAACAGTTCCAACGACAACAGCTGCAACTCTTTCAGCCCGTTCCTGTGGTCGAGGAAGACTGGCATCAACAGTTCCAGCGATTCACTCTCTCAAATTTCCCTGCACCGCAGCAGTTCATGACGCCAAATCAGTTAGGGAAGCAACCCGAGTCACGGAGTTCTCCCCCCTGGCAGGATGAGTTCACTCGGTTCCAAAATCCTCCCCCAAAGCACTTTTCCTTCCAACCTCAAGTGCAACATCGACTAGCAACTCTTCCCTATGCAAGCAGTGTATCCTACGAACAACAGACTATTCAACGGCCCGGAACTCAAGACCCAATATTCGATGACGAAGCCTTCGAACTTGCCTTTGCCCAAGTTGAAAAGGCCCTCCAGCCCGCCGTCGTCGTCGAACCGGAACCGATAATAGAGGAGGAACCAAAGCTGTCTGCGCAAGAGGAAGCAGATCGACTCGCGCAAACAGCTGGAGAACTCTTTGATAAGCTACAGTATGAACGGGATACGAATGAAAAGTTTCGGAATAGTACGTTTATGGCGTTGATGAAAAAGCTACGAGATCGAGAAGTCGTCGTGTCGGGGAATGAAATGGTAGAGACATCAACACTATCGAAACCCGAGAGCAAGGGTCATGGAGAGGATGAAGAGTTCGGCTTCCAGCAGCTTCAGGGATGAGTTTTGGAGGGTCATGTAAGCATATTATTCTATAAAAGAACGCATTGAACTTAGTTGCTTTCTCCCGCTCTTTTAGTACCCTGGCCAAATTCCGTGGGTCCTAATTTCGAGCATATGATCATGCGCGTCGAAGATGCTTTTGCCACCCGTATCCCACTCCATTTCCTCCTCCATTTCAACACCCTTTCGCGGAAATTTTCCACATGCGAACGCAATATGTTGTCTTTGATAGTTTCGGCGCCTGTCCAAGGGCGTTCCTATTGGCAAAATTCTTGCCGCTTATGGTTGGACTTTGATCAAATAGTAGGAACATAGAGTCATCTGGTACGAGAACCCAGCTAAACTTGCCGCTTGGACAAATGGAGTGATACACAAAGAATTCCTGTACCATTGCACCAGTTTAAGCACCGAGAACGTCTACATGATTGTCTCGACATTTGTCCGAGTTTAGGCGGCATCGTCGGTTCTGTCGATCGAAGTCAAGTATAACATTCCAAAATGTTCGAGCGGAACCTAGGATTGCCATGGGGTATCTCGACCGCCCATCCGTATCTCCCATTCATCCCCACGGGTTTAACCCTTCACCAAATGGATAACCCCAAACACAACCTCAATAGCAATCAACCCTATAATGCCCCACTCCAGCGCCAGTGAATGCTTCTCACTTAAATGACTTCTTAAAAACGCGGCCAACTCATTCGCATAATCCAACTTTTGATTCAAAATCGTGATACGAACAGCAATATCCAGCCTTCTACTAATCCTATTATAATATTCTTCGAGTTGTGGCTTTGCCCAGTATAAATCGGGTGTTTCCACGAGTTCCGAGTGTAAATTGAGTTCGCCGCGAAAGGCGAGTAATTCACCGACTTTTTGCATGGTTTTCGCGCGGCCCCAAGGCAATTTTTTCCCGCGGGCTAGAATACGCGGGATTTCCCTAGTCGAATCGAGGTAACTTTCTAATTGTTCTTCCAGGACCGCTAGTTTTGTGGATCGGGCGATTCCATTCGAAAAAGCGAGCTTGGCATAAATAATACCTTCGGCATCTTCTTCATGACCCAGTAGAACGGTATCCCCCATCACGCCGGTTCGAAGTTGATCGTCTTGGATATACTCGAGTTCTTCCTCTTCAATGTCGCGGTAGGGTTCGATTTCCGCGGGCTTGATTTGGTCTAACAACCGGAGGTTATCTTCTTCTGTGAGACCCCAGGTGACGATAGTGCCGTCCATAAAGAAGAATATATCCCCTCTTTCGCTACTGGTGGCGGCGGCGGAGCAAATGTCGCTGGAGACGTGGATGCAATCTTCGGAGAGGGCGGTGAAGGGGTAGTATCCGTGATCGCCCAGAATATGTCGAAGTTTGGGGAAACTAAAGGCTTCGGAGACACTGTGTGCCCGGACGGGTTTAGTCTCGGCCTGCGCAATTAAAACGGGAATGTTGTTGGGTGGGTGATAAAACCTTTTTGATTATCCCTTCAAAGACTTCGCGGGGGAGACTAGTCTCGGATCCCAGCCGGCGCAGACTTTTCTGGGCTCGACTTTTCTGTGGCCGCGGATTTGTCTGCTTGATTAGATTCTATTACCGTGATTAAGCGAGCTGACCTCTTGATTTCGGCGTTGCTTTTCGGCGTTCTTGATCGTACGCGGTGCTGATGCAGATTCTGACGACGAAGCGCCTGTCGATTCCTCGGTCATTTCTTCCTTTGCCAGCCTCGATTCAGACCGCTTGGAAATCTTCTTTACTAGATCCTGCACTTGTTCCAGCGGCGGCGGACACTGAGCGTCAAGTTTTTCTGGCACAGCCTTATGTAAGTCATGCTTCTTATGACGATGACCATACCTGTTCAGCTCCCGCTGTTTGCATGATACGTTGAGTTGGTTCCTGAATGGGAGCATTTGACGTGCTCAGGACTGCGAGACGAATTAATGCCGGCGGTTTCCGCAGACCCTGTTGCAAGGGCACTGGGACAAGAGGACGCCATCCGGTGCCATGCAGGATTCGCTGCAGACCAGCTCGGCGAACGCTCATCGACTCCCCGTACACTGCAACAATTCAAAATTTCTGTGGATCCATCCCAGGGCCACGTGATCCGTGCATGCTGACGTACACGGCATTCGTGGAATGGCCCTCGATAGGTGACGTCAGTCGGTCATTGGATCAAGCTTTTTGATTCGATATGATTTGATTTGCATGACGGCAGGGCCGAAAACGCCTCGAGTCCGCTCCCGCCTTGAATACGCCGTGTTAAATCTCAATCTCGATTGACTTGCCAACCTAACCGCTGCCAGCACCCGCCATCCATCTACAAAACCAGAACCAGACAACACATTTAAACTCCCCAGCCACTCAAGGCGCTGCATCCATCTCTCAGCTATCATCATGTCTGTGCCAGTGAACTACTTCCCTTCTGTCCGTCCCAGCGCAATTGTTCTCGGGACTGTCTTCGAACATGTCTCCTCATTCATCGTCTATGGGCCTTTGTTCGGACAGACGTGGCATAAGGCCATGAGCGCCGATAAGGTTACATACCCTCCTTAACCCCCCGGGCGGCCCACCTAATCATCTCCTTTTCACTAACGATAATCAGAACTCGGAATTCTGGAAGAGTAAGGAAGCTGAAAACGCCGCAACGGTCTATGGCTCCTCTCTCGTCTCTGCCGGTCTCCAGGTATAGTCCATCGCATACATCATGATGCACTTGTGACTAACTTAGTGTCCTTTCTCTAGACTTACGCGGTTGCCGCACTTATACAGCTCACTGGCACCGTCTCCTATAAAGGAGCTGCCTCTCTCGGCGCGTTAGTCTTTACCGCTCAGACCCTTCCCTCCCTTGTTACCTCGTTGTTCTACGAGAAGCGTCCTACCGGCTATGTCGCTGTTAGAGCGGCCTCTGGTCTCCTCCAAACCATCGGATTGGCGGTATGCTCCACATCTTATCGATGTAATGACCCTCTATAGCTTGTTTTGGTCGGCTATGGGACCCGCAGGAGCTTGGTATCTTAAATTGATGTCCAATCGCATGCACGGATGTTCGAAATTATTGTTTGTTCCGTTAATTGAAATTTTCGATTCTTTTATCCCGTCTAGCTCGATAGTAATCAACAAAAAGAAAATCTAAATACAGAATTATTTGATGTGTCTCTTGCATTGGGAAATGTTCTGGGTTAGTGAACCGTGTCTCGTATTTCGACATCGACCGACACCGTACGGTGATGACGACTATGACGGCTTGGGATCTCGGTGCTTCCAGAAATGCGAAACGCGAAAATTCTTGGCATCCCGAATGGCCTACACCAAATTAGGCAGGTAATTCGGCCCAAAACCTCCGTAATTTAGATGAGCTCGACTATCCCGTCCCGTTTTGTTCCAACTTAGAACGTTACTCCTGGCTGTGCACTGACTTCTACCCATTCGGCGTTTCTCTCCACCCCTGAAATTTTGGATACTCGGACCTCTCCCGAGGGAAATTTATTGCTCAGCCAACTGGAGGATTTTCCCCTTAAATATATTAAATGTTAAATGAGCTTTTCCGCCATGGTCCCTCATATGGACGAGCCTCAATCCCAATTCCCAGCGGTCACAGTTTCAGAATTAATCAAACCCGGACTAGCGCGGGGGAATGGCCCCACCCCTCCTCAAAAAGTGCATGCAATGTCAAATTATAATAATTCAGGGGCAGAAACCTTCGGTATCCGGTATCCGTGCCCAGAGCCACTACGGAAACGGGGACCTTTGCGGGATTTCAAAACGCGCATTAAACTTTTCCTATCAAAACTCTTATTGGAAGCAGGTCCCGCGGGGCCTAATGTTGTAACCTCGGTTTAATTGGGGGTGGCCCTTCGCCCCCTTGTATCTTTTTATTTCACAAGCATGCGACCTGCCAAGTCTATCTCAATCCCGTTATAGGGCAGGCCCGGGCGTTGCAACGAGGTGCTCGTCTTTTAATTACCCGCCTCGCGCACGAGGGAGGTTTTTTGTCCTTTCCCATCCGTTCTCCCGCTACATCACCATCTCTCTCTCCTGCTTTTATTTTTGGGGTTTTTTCGCTTTGAAAGCGATCGCGGGCAGAGCCCTCAGAGTGCTGGAAATTCCTCAAATGGCCGAGAATACTGGAAATTCTGCGAAACCTCTATCCGAGTATAGTATTCGCGTAAATGAACTGCTCGAGTACGTTACAAGCTATAGCGTGTTATTTTAACGTATCAAGGTCTGGACTACCCGAGGTCGTCGAGTTCGGTCGTCGTTACCTCCGGAAGAACGTATTCGGACTTCCCATGTGCCTTCCCCATTTATTTAACACCCGCTCACGACATGTAGTCCCCCGCCGCGAACGAGATCGGTATTATCAATCTCGGAGATGTTGGATTCTCGAGAGTCGAACTCTCGCTCACCCAAACGCCAGCGCGAGCGGGAATGCCTTACTACTCCTGAGATAAGTGATGACGACGAACGTAGAATGCACGCTTCATTCCTCCTCGATCTCGCTTCGCCCGAGGCGAATACGCGAAACAGCCCATACGACTCTTCTCCTCCACCGGAAATGGGGCGGAAGAAACACAAATCTCGTTATGCAGACACGATAAATCAGCCATTAGCGCATCTTATTCGGCCTCCGTATGAATTTATGAATGAGTCTGTGACTCATTCGGAAGCGTCGTCATCATATCGATATGTTGTACCTCAGTCACCACCACAGTCGCCCCCCGAAGGTGGTCAACCCAGACAAAGAGCGCGACCGTAATTCTCCCTGTCACGCCTTCTTTTTGCTTATGCTATAGTGGTCGTTGTGCTCGAAAGGCTCAGGGGTGCAATGAAAACACGAAATTTAGACCCGTCATATCAGACTGGACGTGTTATAAAAATTACGAGCCTTGTCCAAAAGACTCGCAGGTCGGATGGTGCAATAAATGCTGGTGCAACAAAGGGTACAAATCCCGACCATCATTAGACTAAACTTGAACAGACATTATTCAGAAGAAGACTTTCATAGACGAAAGTTTGATTTATTGGAAGATCAGATTATGGTGTGGACAGAAGAATTCCACGTCAAAAAGTTTGAAGTTTGGCTGCCGAACCGAGACCACTCACCAGCGTCGTCAAATCACAAAATCATTGTCGACCACGTCTCAGCGAGAATGTACGTGATGAGATGGAGAGAGGAATGGGAGCGAACACGGATTCTACCGAACATCAAGATTCGGCCCGTTTAATATGAGAGACACATCCTTTGCCTGCCGAATTTAGGGCCCATAGCCAGCGAACCCATACCGACGAGTAGGGCCAGGGGCGCTGGTCCAAGGCTGAACACCTCCACCGCAGATCTTACTGAGCAAAACAGGTGGGGTTGTGGAAGGGTCATGTAAATAATTTCAATCTATATTGTTCAAGAAGAATGCAAATTAGCCATCTAATTTCACTTTCATGGATATAAAGTTTCCGTCGCAATACATGCGGGTTGGGCCATTAAAATTTCAAACTGTCGTGGTTTCATCTCGTGAAAGAAATATTTAATTCGAAATTATAACGAATTGGAGCAGGATCGGGAACGTGACGGGAAATCCGTATTTCGTCACCGGGACGGGGCGGAAAGAGGGGTACCAGAGACCATGCCTTTTCCTATTTTTAGGGGGTTAGTCTGAGATGGTATTAAGCGCAATCCGTGATGAGGTAGCGCTCGGGAGTAATATCCGAATTCGCGGCTGGGCATCCTATCAATGGGATCGGCAGCCGTTTCACGAAAGCTTTTCGGATGAGAAGACAGGGATTCGGATTCGGATTTGATTTTTTAACGACAGAGAGTCTCTGGAGAACCACATGAACCTTACTTTGGGATGCAAAATATTTGAAACATATAAGCGAGCTCTTCAAACGCCGAGACGGGATCTCGCCCAATGACGATTTCCACCTACTTTTGACCTTCCTCGATGTAAGTCCCTGCTAAGATCAAAGCCTTACCAAGATCAGACATCCAAAGACAGACAACACAGCGCAATCGAGATCCCATAAACGTCATGTTTTCGAATTCACTTCATTCAGCCAACCCGATCGGTGGAAAGGAGGATGCCTCGTGATTTGCAACAGAGCCCCGTGTCCCCATTCTTTTCATCCGGCTTTGGATCCTCCGGGTAAGATCCGCAAGTACGACTGCATCCCACTCGAGGTGGTCCTCCGACTTTATTGTCTTCCACCCCAGGATTGTCTTGTTTTTGACTAACTATTCCGTTTTCGACGGCCATCTGAGCGCCGCAACAGGTGGGCACCGTTTCGATGATGTTATTCTCAAGGGTATCTGGTGTCCTCTCACCCGAACACGCACAACGTGTACATAAACACCCTAGAAATCAGTTTCGCGCAAGGTATCTGTGGGCCTTACATCCCCCGCAAGTCCTGCAATTGCAGCCGATCGGGATATTGACTTTCCCAGGATATAAACGCTGAGCAGTCGGTGGGTCGGGTCGGATTCCTCCCGAACACATAACATCACCACAATTTGCGACATCTCAATATAAGAATGGACAAAACATGGCTGAATAATGGAATGGGAAGCAAGGAGCACCTTGTACATTCTCGTTGATGTCAATTTTGGGTAATGACGAACGACACTCTCCTTCCGAATCTGCAGTGTCATTAACATGTGACAAATCCGGGGATGGAATGTGTGGCGCACCCAAGACAAGGTCGAATGGGAGTGTATCAGTTGTCATTTTGTTGGAAGGGCGTTCCCGGTCTATATTTCCTCCTTCTTAGGTTCCCTGTGAGGGCCAACAACCATCCAATCTTTTCACAAAGCCCTTGGTGTAGCGTACAGTAAGGAGGGTGGAAAATTTCCCCTTGACCTTTAAATATGACGTCCGCCTCGCTTGTGGCCATTCCGTGCCATGATGGAAAGGGGAAGAACAGGAGGTGGGTCACTTGACCCCACCCCGAATTACCGCCCAACTTTGTTATGATAGGATCTTCCGTGCCAGTAACCCCATCTCGTCGCTTTGGGTGGCAATTGCCGCTTGCGTTTCAAAATCGGAAGGATAGAATGGGCAAAGTGGGGCACCAAAATAAGGTTTATGTATCTGCCAGCTCAGCCACGGGTTTAGCCTATGCACTCAAGAGGTCACCGACCAAAAAGGAAAATGGTGTTACCAAACTTTGGGAGTCAGGTCCTGCGCTGATTCCACAGAATTGCCTCGGATAAAATAATTTACGTTGATCCTAAGTCGCGTGGGGTGGCGTGGCTAACGCAGTTACATGGAAGTCCGCGGATCGTCTATGGAACCAGGTCGTAGCACACGTTCTTATCGCTTCTAAGTCGAATAAGCCAACAGAACATACTACGAAAGGGGATAAAGTTTAAATTTATGCATTCGAAGCACAGCGATCCTAGTCTGAATCCCTGCATAATTACAAACGTGTTCCGCCTTCCCGTACCAGGGAACATCACATCCAAGAGAACACGAGGTAGTGGCGCTTACCCTTCGAATCCAGTCAGCAGAACGAATTGGACGTCACAAGAACCCCGGATGGAGGTTGACGAACCTTTTCGAGGCCGGGAGGGATTTACTTGCGAGAGAGAGGTATGGACGGCAAGTCGCGGAAAAGAGAGGGGAGGCAGCTGTCTGTACAAATGGATTTTGGGGAATTGGAGCCTTCTTCAGACCTCGATCTGAGCTATGACATACAAGACAGCGTTTTTTGCCCGCTTGAACTTTTGCATCCCGTTTTGCTGAACCACATCTATCCTAATTTATCATCGTGCGATCTCTTCTTGCTCCCCGGTTTCCCCGATTTATCGTCTTGCGTGCTTCGTGATTGTTCTGCAGCCGCTTTTGCCGCTTCCCCTCGATCAACGATCTGCTGCCCTGTACTCTCGTCAGTATTTGTCTCTGACGTGCAAAATCCTTCGTTCTGATGCAAACTTTCCGCTTTGACGTGCGCGACCAAGGCTGCAAGGCTGAAGGGAATAGGGGACGAAAATTGCTTCCAGGGATGGGAGTTTACAATCGAGAAACTCTGTTCCTCTTAGGCCTTTCAATTCTTGCTCTCGACGATGTGCGTCAATATCTTTCTTTGCGAAATAGTATGCTCCCGCGCCAGCGACCATGAGGGTCGCCCAACCCACCCACACCGACCGCGCTGTGTTCATGTTGTGCTTCCGGCGGATGGCCAAAAAGTCAAGATCGCAATATTTTGCATGTGTGAATTCAACCGCGGATCGTTACTGTCGACATGAGCATGTGAAAGCCCGACCAAATGGACGTATAGTGGACATTTTTACCCGGAATGCATTGGGACTCTCCAAAAGTAAATAGCAAAATTCTAATAAACGTACAGTCCAAGCAATTGTGCATACAAGCGAAAACGAGATATTTCCAAGCAGCTTGTCGGGATTTTTCCCGTCCACATTTGCCAGGCCCTACCACCTTGCGCCTGGCCACATCTCCTCCTTCAGTAGAATACCTGTATATGTATTAACGAAAGGCCCAAAAGAAGATCAGGATTGGGATGGGAGGATACCGAGTTCTTCACGGACAGGTTTGAGTTCATTGCAGTATGCTTCATACTGCGTCTTGTTCTCCGTTTTCTCCCTCAAAGCCTCAAAGATCCGCACGGAGGTGCTGTAATCCGCAACTAGAAAATGAATATCAGCCAGCCCTAATCGGAGAACGATAGAATGAGCAAAAAGAATGATATTGCAAGCGGCAACGGCTGCAATAGGGACCAAAGCGGTACCTCGACGACAAGCTCGAAGGGCTGCTTCACAGACCTTGACGGATGGAACGAGATCGTATGCGAATACGTTATTCAATCCCCTCTGAACCTCAAACTTATCATTTGCGCCGTGAAAGAATTTCTCATAGCTACGCTGGATGAGCCACCCGTCCCCAATTGCACGTAAAACGTGACGGATTCAAAGGGGGCAATTTACCGCTCATTGAAAGCATCGTAGGATTCCTCAGCTTGGTGGGCATAGTTTCGGGGAGCAGGCGCAGAGATGGGATTGATGAGAATAGGGGAGCGGGTGCGGATGCAGTGGATTGGTCGGAGCGACGCTGGCGAGGCAATTGCCCTCCGAAGGACAAATGACATGGCGTAGGGGCGGGGTGAGAGGAGCGAGAGGATGGATCGACACTGTGCTCAATCAAGCAAAGAGGCGAGGGCGAGGGCGAGGGCAGGAGAGGAAGAGGACGATGGATGGAGAAAGAGCGGACACAGAGGCGAGGCTGATTCGGGGGCGAAACGCTGGCGCCCTCGTTGATTTGCCGGTTGGAAACCAGGGATTCTCCCCGTCCCGGACGGGTGGCCGTCAGGGGCGGCGAGAAATTTTTTGCAAGTCACTGACGGACAGGGGCCAGCTGACAATTGAAGGAGCGTGATTAAGTGGCCCTTTTGTCTCTTCGCTGGAGCCACACGTTCCCGATCCACCCGTCACCAATCAACCCGAACGCACTCCTTTCCTCTTCAACGCTTTCCTTTAGCCACGCCTCTATTCAATTGGTTTTTTCTTGTCCTCTTCCCGTGTGACTGCACCGTCCCGGCAACCTCGGCGTTCTACAACCGCACGTCGACCGGAATTTCCGTTCATCCCTTTGCATTCAAACTGGACAAATAACGTCCACAGTCAGCCCCCCCTTTAATCCCCCAACTATTTCTTTTTCGCCCCGTTGCTTTTATTTTTGTCGGCCATGGACAAGATCCCCTTTCCAACGATCGACCGACCGTTCGCCATCGAACTCTGGCCCATCTTCGACAAATGCTATGAACTAGTCCTCGGAACACCGGCCCACGATTTCCAGTTCCAACAAGGCTACACGCCCCTTTCCACCATCCCCGCCGTCGTCATGGCCATTCTAGCCTATTACGCGATCATCTGGGCGGGCTGGAAGATGATGAAGAACCGGCAGCCTATGAAACTCAGCGGATTGTTCATGGCGCACAATTTGTTGTTGACCGTGTTGAGCGCGGGCTTGTTGGCGTTGTTCATTGAACAACTGTTCCCAATCCTTTGGAGGCATGGGATCTTTTATAGTATTTGTTCATCTAATTGTTGGACTCAGAAGATTGTCACTTTGTATTATGTACCCCGTCTTCCCCATTCCTCCCCCGCTCTGTCCCCCCTTCCCCTCTGCGTTTCTTGGCGCTAAACATTTTTGGTGTAGTTGAATTACTTGACCAAATACCTTGAATTAGTCGATACGGTATTCTTGTTTCTCAAGAAGAAACCGTTGCAGTTTCTCCACGTCTATCATCATGGCGCGACTGCCGTTCTCTGCTTCACTCAACTACTTGGACACACCTCTGTGGTAGGCAGCCCCGAATGTTTTCACTAAC
>Ga0335076_10005872_pt1 | contig 12390 bp, 10 predicted proteins | sample Lox_Sample_25_FD_206717 | JGI IMG/M metagenome (GOLD analysis project Ga0335076, IMG submission 206717) | Soil microbial communities from Loxahatchee National Wildlife Refuge, Florida, United States - Lox_Sample_2.5 | ecosystem: Environmental > Terrestrial > Soil > Wetlands | place: USA...
ATGCCCACACCGACGATGCCTTGCGGAATCTCACGTCGCTGGCGCGCGAATTTGTGATGCGGAGCGGTAATTCTGCCCGAGTTGTAACGGTTTTCGGGTGCGGCGGAGATCGTGATCGCGCCAAGCGCCCTCTCATGGGTGAAGCTGCCGGACGCGGTAGCGATTTCGTCGTGCTCACTTCCGACAATCCGCGCACTGAAGATCCTCGCGCCATCATCAACGATGCACTCGTCGGACTGCAGCGCACCGGCGTCAAGTACACCGTGGAAGCCGACCGCCGCAAGGCCATCGCGCTCGCGATCGGCGAAGCACGTCCGGGAGACATTGTGCTGCTCGCGGGCAAGGGACACGAAAAAGTGCAGGTCACGCGGGAAGGATCGCTTCCGTTCGACGATGTGGAAGTGGCGAGAGAAGCGCTGAAGACCGCCGGCTTTGAAGAAACCAACTTGCCGAATACAAAGTAAGGGTAGAGCGCCGCTGAGGTTCCCGCGGGAAGAGAGTTTATGTCTGCCAAGGCAGTTTTGCTGTTCTGCATGCTACTGGTGACGCGGTTGGGTCAGCTTGATCTTGGCGCACGGCTCGACCGCGGTCAGGTTCCGAAGCGTTCTAAGGCGTCGTGCGCATCCGGACCGTCTCAGACCTATCCGTGCATCTCGCTGACGCTTGAGGGAGTGAAGTTCACGGTTGGATATGACGAGAAAAGTTTGCTCATCAAGTACCTGTCCACACAGGACAAGAACTTCAGAACGCCGGAAGGATTGCAAGTGGGTGCGGTGATGACCATGGGCGAAGACCAGTTAATGGCGGTTCCGGGCTGGAAAGTCCTTGGTCCGCGGGCCAAGAGTGGATGGCGGCCGGTTCTCGGGGACATGCTCCTGAATCACCAGGTGCAGTTCTCCGACGGAACCGTGATTGACCTCACCCAACCGCATCAAAATCCGCCGAGGACCGGAGAATTGGTAATCCTCGAACTGGAAAAGGGAGGAGTCTGAACGGAGTCGTCGGAGCTTCACAGAACGGTCATTCATGAAACTGACACTGGAAAAAATCGGGGAGTTTGTTGCCGCACAGGGGAGTTTTGCCAAGGGAACAATGGTGCAGGCTTATTCCATCGACTCGCGCACCATCGGCCCAGGAGGGCTTTTCTTCGCCGTCAAAGGAGAACGCCTCGACGGTCATGACTTCGTTGAAGGCGCTTTGCAGAATGGCGCGATTGCCGCCGTCGTGCGCAAAGATCAGCTGCAGCGCTACACGGACCAATCAAAGCTGCTCGCGGTCGACGACACGCTGGTTGCGCTGCAAACGCTGGCCACCGCGGTTCGCAAGCTTTGGGGCAAGCCGCTGATTGGGATCACCGGTTCGGCAGGGAAGACGACCACCAAAGAAGCGATTGCCCACGTTCTCGCCACAAAATTCCGAGTGCTGAAGTCCGAAGGCAATTTCAATAATCATTTCGGCCTGCCCCTGATGCTGCTGAAACTCGAGCCGGAGCACGATGTCGCCGTGATCGAGATGGGCATGTCTGCCGCAGGCGAGATTCGCGCCCTGGCCAAGATCGCGCAGCCCGAGATCGGGGTCGTGACCAACGTAGCGCCCGTCCATCTGGAATTCTTTGATTCTCTCGCCGGGATTGCCCGGGCGAAGTACGAACTGGTCGAATCTCTTCCGAGCAGTGGCACAGCAATTCTCAATTCTGACGACGAATACGTTTCGCAATTCGGCCGCGGCTTTAAAGGCAAGACGATCATGTACGGTACACAGCCGACGGCCGACGTGGCTGCGGATAATATAGAGTCTTCCGGCGCCGACGGTTCCGAGTTCGATGTTGTTGTTTCCGGCGTCCGCGAGCACGCCCACTTGCCGCTCGTCGGCGAGCACAATGTGCTCAATGCGCTGGCTGCCGTCGCTGTCGGGCTGACGCGGGGCCTCACCCTGCAGGAATGCATTGCCGCTCTTGCCTCTCTCAAGCCTGCCGACAAGCGTGGGCAGGTAGTTCAACTGGGTAACATCACGGTCGTCAACGATTGCTACAATTCCAATCCGAAGGCGCTGCACGCAATGATCGATGCGCTGGCTGCGATGAAGGCTACACGGCGCATCGTGGTGGCGGGGGAGATGCTCGAGCTGGGCCCCGCCGGCGAACAGATGCATCGCGAAGCCGGCGAGCATGCCGCGGAGAAGAAGATTGACGTTTTGATCGGAGTTCGCGGATTGGCGCAGGCGATGATCGATGGCGCAGGCGACAGAATGCGAGCGGAATTCGTGACCACGCCCGAAGAGGCCGGCGAATGGCTGGCCCGCGAGACTCGAGACGGTGACGTGGTCCTGCTGAAGGCATCTCGCGGCGTGAAGCTGGAAAAAGCGCTGGAGACGTGGAAGAAACTGCGCGGAACGGAATGACAACACACTTTTTGGATCGTCGCTCGATCGGTATTGGTGGATGTTGAAGGCTGACATCTGATCGCTGACGGCTGCTTTTCGGAGGCTCTTTGCTCTACTGGCTGTTATTCGTCAAGCTGCAACACTACGTTGCGCCGTTCCGCATCTTCCGCTACGTCACGTTCCGCACCGCATTCGCCAGCCTTACCGCGCTCTTCACTGCACTCATTGTCGGTCCGCTTGTCATCGGACGCCTGCGTGAATTCCAAATCGGGCAGTACATCCGCGAAGAAGGCCCCAAGGCCCATCAGAAAAAGGCTGGCACGCCCACGATGGGCGGGTTGCTTATCGTTATTGCCATCATTGTCCCCACGCTGCTTTGGGCGGACTTGAGCAATCGCTTCGTGTGGATCGCGGTGTTCTCCACGTTGGCTTATGCCGCCATCGGATTTACCGACGACTACACAAAGGTCACGCACCGCCGCAACCTCGGGTTAACCGCGCGCGCCAAGTTGGGGCTACAGATCGCCACGGGGGTAGTGGTGGCATCAATGCTGATCGCGATGCAGGCCTACGGCATCTATTCCACCCGGCTGATCGTGCCGTTCTTCAAGCAGTTTCATCCTGATCTGGTTGTGCAAACGCTGGAACATTCGCGGCACCTGTGGTGGGCGGCGTTTCTGCCCTTCATTGCGTTTGTGGCACTGGTGATTACATTCTCGAGCAACGCCGTCAACCTTACCGACGGGCTTGACGGGCTGGCGATCGGTTGCACTGTCATTGCGGCCGGAGCTTTGACGGTGCTGACGTACGTCAGCGGCCATGCCACATTCGCGACTTATCTGGAATTGCAGCGCATGCCCCAGGTCGCCGAGCTGACCATCTTCTGCGGCGCGATGGTGGGATCGTCCATTGGATTCCTCTGGTACAACGCGCATCCGGCCGAAGTGTTTATGGGCGACGTTGGGTCCCTGGCTCTCGGGGGAGCGATCGGAACGGTCGCGGTCATCATCAAGCAGGAACTGCTGCTGCCTTTCATTGGCGGTGTGTTTGTTCTCGAGGCGCTCTCGGTGATCTTGCAGGTAGGCTCCTACAAGCTGCGCAAGAAGCGAATCTTCAAGATGGCGCCCATCCACCATCATTTCGAATTGCTGGGATGGTCCGAATCGAAGGTCATCGTGCGCTTCTGGATTGCATCGCTGATCTTCGCCTTCTTCGCGCTGACAACCCTGAAGCTGCGCTGAATTCCCGGTTGCCAAATTTCGATTGCCGAATGATGCGGTCGAGGCTGGAAGTTGATACATTGGAAATCGGCAATCGACAATCGCCAATCGCCAATTGAAAATCTCCTCAATGGAACTGAACGGAAAGCGCGTCCTCGTTGTCGGCCTCGGCAAGTCCGGTGTCGCCTCCGCATTATTCATGAAGAAGCACGGGGCCAAGGTCACCGTGTCCGACACCAAGAGCGGCGACGAACTCCGCAATGAAATCCCGGTGCTGCTCGACAACGGCATCACCGTCGAGACCGGAGGTCATGGCGACCGCACCTTTCGCGGACAGGATTTGATCGTCGTCAGCCCAGGCGTTCCGGTCGATGCACCGCCCTTGGCCCAGGCTCGCTCGCTCGGAGAAAGCGTCATCGGCGAGATCGAACTGGCGGCGCAATTCCTGCCCGGTCCCATTGTCGCCATCACCGGATCGAACGGTAAGACCACGACGACTACGCTCACCGGTGAAATTATGGTTGCCGCAGGATTTCCCACGCTGGTTGGCGGCAACATCGGCACTCCAGCGATATCTCTGGCTGAGCGCGCGAAATCCGAAACGGTCATCGTGCTCGAAATCTCCAGCTTCCAACTGGAAACCGTTCAGACGTTCCGTCCCAAGGTCGCGGTGGTCCTCAATATCACGCCCGACCATCTCGACCGACATCGCACCTTCGAGATTTACACCGACGCGAAGGCGCGCATCTTCGAGAACCAGCACGGAAGCGACTTCGCTGTGCTCAACGCCGACGATCCCACTTGTGTGACCCTCGCCTCTCGTACGCGCAGCAAGGTGTTCTGGTTCAGCCGCCAAAAAGAAGTTCAGCAAGGGGCCTGGGTGCGCGATGGCAACATCGTTTTCCGCGACGGCTCCAGTCAAACGGAAATCATGCAGGTGTCGGAGATCCCGCTGAAGGGCGCGCACAATCTGGAAAACGTTCTGGCTGCGGTTTGTGCCGCCGCACTGATGGGATGCGCTCCCTCGAAGATCCGTCAGGCCGTGCAGAATTTCAAAGCGGTCGAGCATCGGCTGGAATACACGGCCACGATCCACGGCGTCGACTACTACAACGATTCCAAGGCCACCAACGTCGACGCCACGATCAAGGCGCTTGAGTCCTTCCCGGCCAACATTCACCTGATTCTCGGTGGCAAAGACAAAGGTAGTGACTACACAGTCCTCAACGACCTGCTCCGCCAGCGCGTGAAGCGCGTTTACACCATCGGCGCCGCGGCAGCCAAGATCGAATCACAGATCGTCTCTTCGAAAAACGGGGGCCCGGAAGTCGTTCACGCCGAAACGCTCGACAACGCGATCCGCAAAGCTCATACGGCCGCGCAGCCGGGAGACGTGGTCGTGTTAGCCCCGGCCTGCGCCAGCTTCGACCAGTTCAAGAATTACGAGCACCGCGGACAGGTCTTCAAAGAAATCGTAAAGGGACTTGCCAGTGAAGCCACGCGTTAGCTGAAAACGCGGAATCCGATTCCAAATCTTGGCCGAATGACCAGAACTTCCCTTCGGGGGATTGTTTAGAATCTATCTGGGACCTTTCTGCCCCTCGACATCGTATCTACCCTGGGATGGTTTGCTTATGAAAGCGATTCGGCCTTTGATTCTCGCGCTGGCGATAGCCTGCGGATTTTTCTACTTCACGACTTGGCGCTCCAATTTCCAGTCTACCGGGGCGCACGCGCCTAGCTGGCTTTCACGCCCCGACCAGGTCGAAATTACCGAGGCGGCCCCGAATGAGGCGCTCGACGGCGAAGAGCAGAACAATATCTCCGTCTACAAAAAGAATATTCCGTCCGTCGTGAACGTAACGTCCCGGGCCATGACGTTCGACTTCTTCTACGGTCTGGTGCCGCAGGAAGGCCAAGGCTCCGGATTCGTTATCGATAAAGACGGACACATTCTCACGAATTACCACGTCATTGCTGACGCCCGTCAGGTCGAAGTCACACTGCACAATCGCAAGAAATACAAAGCCACGGTGGTTGGGTCGGATCCAGCGCATGATCTCGCTGTAATCCAGATCAAGGCTTCAGACCTGGTTCCGGCGATACTCGGCGACTCGCGCAACCTGCAGGTCGGCCAGAAAGTCTACGCCATCGGCAATCCCTTCGGTCTCGCCGGTACCATGACGCGGGGCATCGTGAGCTCCATCCGCCCTGTGCGCGAGCCCAACGGCGCTTACATCGACGAAGCCATCCAGACCGATGCCGCGATCAATCCCGGCAACTCCGGTGGACCGCTGATGAACTGGCACGGCGAAGTCATCGGCATCAACACCATGATTCTTTCCAATGTCGGGCAAAATGCTGGCATCGGATTCGCCATTCCGATTAACACCGCAAAGGCCGTCTTGAACGACCTCATGACGCTGGGCCGGGTTCGCCGTCCGGCTCTGGGCGTTCGCACCATTCCCATTAGTCCGGAACTGGCGGACGAGATCGGACTGGCCTCCGACTACGGATTGCTCGTGGTACAGGTGACCCCCGGCAGCGCAGCCGACCAGGCCGGCTTGCGCGCTGGTACGGAACGCGCCTACCTCGGCAATACTCCCATCATGCTCGGCGGAGATTTGATCATTGCAATCGACGACCAAAAGGTGCAGGACGAAGACGATCTAGCCCAGATGCTCAACAATCACCGCGCCGGCGATACCATCAAAATCACCATCTACCGCGGCAAAAAGAAGATGGATGTGAATGTGCCGCTGGGGGAAGCACGACAACAGGTGTAGAAGTTCAGCGTCGCCTGGTTCACAACATCGGTGTAAGTTGCCAAACCGGTGTGCTTCCGGGGAAAGTACGATCTACGCGGTTGCCTCCAATAATTCACTTACGTTACTCTTGACTCCTACCTATGACTGCCGTCCTTTAATTCTGCGAGTTGCACCGATGAGCGAAAGGCGCGAGGATTCGCGCGCCCGCTCCTGCCTTCGTGTCTTTCAACCAGAAAGGATTTCTGACATGCAATTCGTGGACAAGGCATTCGCTCGCCGCCTGGAGTCGTCCGAGGAGATGCCGCAGGTGTTGTACGCGCGGATATTTCAGCAGACGCGGCCCGAGATCGGCGCCGCTGAGGAAGAAATCTGTGGTGGCCACATGATCTTCGCCGGCCTCGGCTCTCCCATCGGGCGCGCCACTGGTTGCGGCCTCGGCCGTCCTCTCACCGCCGAGGACCTCGATCGCATCGAGCAGTTCTATCGCGAGCGTAAGGCGCCATCGCAAGTCGACCTGACGCCCATGCACGATCCGGAAGTTTTCGAAATGTTCAAGCAGCGTGGCTATGCCATCGCCGAGCTCAACAACGTGCTGTACCGGAAACTCGATCCCGGCGAGAAATTTCCTGAGCCTCCACCTGGATGCGAAATTCGTCGCAGCTATCCCGGCGAAGCCGAAGTTACTGGAGCAATCGTGGAGCGCGCCTTTTTTCCCCACGGCACTCCCGAGGCGTTCCGCGGACTCATCGCCCCGCTCTACCAGATGGAAGGAGGATTAGCATTCGTCGCGTCGATCGAGAGCACGCCCGCCGCCTGCGGCACCGGCCTGGTGATTCCGCAGCAAGGCATCTTCGCTCTTTGCGGTGCGGGCACCCACGCCGCTTATCGCGGACGCGGCCTGCAGACCGCATTGCTCTGCGCCCGCCTGTCCGCGGCCGTGCAAGCCGGATCCGAGTACGCCACCGTGGTCACCCAAGGCGGCACCATTTCGCAACGCAATGCTGAACGTCTGGGATTCCGCGTTGCCTACAGCAAGGTCACGGTGATCAAGCAAGTCGATTCGTGAAGTAAGTTTGCCCGATCTGGGCCCCTCATTGCATAGTGAATGCATGAGCCTCGAAAGCCCAGTGCTGCAGGGAAAGTATGTGTGTCTGGAACCACTCGAACTTCGCCACGCCGATGGCTTGGCGGCCGCATCTTCCTCCGCCGACCCATCTCTTTATCAATGGAGCCCGGTTCCCCAAACCAAAGACGAAGCTACCTCTTATATAAAGACCGCGCTGGCCTGGCGCGATGCCGGAATCGCAGTCTCCTTCGCCACCCGCCGCCTTGCCGACGGCCAAGTCATCGGCTCCACGCGCTTTTTTCAGATTGAGAACTGGGCTTGGCCGCAAGGTCACGCCCAACACGGTCGGACCACGCCCGACGCCTGCGAGATCGGCTACACCTGGCTCGCCCAGTCCGCCGTCCGCACTCCGGCCAACACCGAAGCCAAGTTCCTGATGCTCGCCTATGCTTTTGAAACGTGGAAGGTCTTCCGCGTCTGCCTGCACACGGACGTGCGCAACGCGCGTTCCCGAGCGGCGATCGAACGCATCGGGGGCAAGTTCGAAGGAGTTCTTCGCGCCCACCGTATGGCCGCTGACTTCATTCCGCGCGACTCCGCCCGATATTCGATCATTGCCGAAGAGTGGCCGCAGGTGAAGCAGCGCCTTATCGAGAGGATGAGTCGCTAGCCACCGGCTGAGCCCACTCTCCGTAGTTCTTCTCCCATTCGTCTTTCCACTTCTGGTTTACTGGCCACTGCAAGCAGATTCCGTATCCATCCGGATCTTTGAACCAAAGCTGATTCATGCCATACGGCGCGACCCTCGGCGGATTCAATTGCACGCCCTTGGTCTGCAGATACTCGTATGCGGCGTCCAGGTCTCTGCAGCCAAAGAACAGGCAAGTATCGTCATGCGAGGCGACTCGCTTTGGATCGGGCTCTGCTGGACGCCGATCTCTCTCATACGCTGTATTGAGCATGACTTCCGCCCCATGCAACTTCATCCCAGCCCAGTTGCAATCATCGCCCGGTTCGGACTGTGCCGTCACCGTGAATCCGAGCACGTCGCGGTAAAAGCGCAAAGCCGTGGGCATGTCGAAGACTTGCAGTAGCGGCGCAACCCCATGAATATCCATTGCCGTATCACCCTCCTGAAGGCAAAAATAGCGCGTCGAATATAGCAGAAGGCCGAAGCCGTTGCTCTATTCGACGCGCCAGGGTGCGCGTTCGTTACCAGGAGGATGTTTTAGGCCTGTGCCGAACTCAGCGGATGGCTCTGACCTGCGGGCACCGGCGGTCCAAAGGCAAATTGAGGCACGATGCGCGTCCGCCGCGTGGCATCCTTCGTCTCGATCTTTGACAGCAGCGTCTCCACCGCCGACTCCGCCAGATCCGCCAGCCACGAACTCTGATTTTGCGACGGCGTAAGCCCTTCGATCTGTCCCAGGTGTACCGACACCGCCGGCATGTGCAACTCTCGCGGCAAGCTCACTCCGACCGCCACCACGCCCTCGATCCCGCGCTGCTGCAATTGCGCAATCAAGCCTGACCATTCCGAGTGTCGTGCAATCGTACCCAGCGTCAACAGATATCCGCGCGCCCGCAAGTGCCGCTCCATGCTGGCGACGATCTGTCCGACGGCGCTGTTGCCGAAGTCATCGCACACCGCCGCAACAATGTTGGTGCGCTTGGTGCGCAGCGAGCGCGCCGAAAAATTTGGACGGTAATTCAATTCCGCAGCCGCCCGGAAGATCCGGTCCTTGGTATGTTGCGGAATCGATCCCGACGCCGGCGTCTGGTTCAGCACGGCCGAAACCGAGCAAGGCGCCAACCCCACATAGTCGGCCAATGCCCGAAGGTTAGCCACAGGTTTCTTCTCAGACACAACTCCCCCTTATCGCGATTGTCGCGTGTGAATTTTGAATGGTCTGCGCTAGGACGACAGGGTCGGAGAATGCAAAGAGCTCACGCGTTGCGTGCGCGGAAGCTAATCGTGGTCCGCTGCCACGTTGCAGAAGACGTAGATGTACTCTGCGGGAATCCGGTTAAATAGTCCAATAGAAAAAATGAATTGTGAAGATAAGGGAAGCGGCAAGAGCGAGGCCGCCGAACAGAAGACCACGAATGGTAGGCGCGGCAGGACTCGAACCTGCAACCGTCGGATTAGAAATCCGATGCTCTATCCGTTTGAGCTACGCGCCCGTGTGATGCAATCTTTTTGATTCTACAATGTCACTGCAATGGCAACCTGATTCTAGCGTCAGGAACCGCCTCCAGCGATTCCCGCGCCCGGAGTGGAAGCTTGGCCAGTTTCGAAGATTGACCCGGTCAGTGGTTCCCGCTGTGCTCCCGGTATTCTGTTGTGCCATTAAGGGCGGCAGTGGAGGACGGGCTGGATCGTCCAGGACGAGCGTTCAACCAAAATCTGTGCGGCAAAACAGTGGAACTTTTTCTTTGGAAAGGTATCGTCTAGACTCGCTTGCGAACATTAATGAAGAGCCTTGGCACAGCCAACCAGCGCCCGCGAGGCAGTTTTCGGCCTGACATCGAAGGATTGCGGGGTATTGCCGTTGTGCTGGTGGTTCTGTTTCACACCGGCTTACCCGGTTTTCGTGGTGGATACGTCGGAGTCGACGTGTTCTTCGCCCTCTCGGGCTATCTCATCACCGGACTCATTGTTTCCGAGATCGAGAAGACGAGGGCGTTTAGCTTCAAGAATTTTTATGCCCGTCGCGTGCGGCGCTTACTACCGGCATCCGGCTTGATGGTGCTGGGAGTGCTCTTGGCGGGCGTTGTTCTGTACTCGCCACTGGAACTCTCGCAGTATGCGATTTGGGGCGCATACGCGTCTTCGTATGTCAGTAACTTGATGTACATGCGGGAAGCCGGAAATTATTTTGTCGGGAACGTCACCCAGAATCCCTTCCTGCATACGTGGTCACTGGCCGTTGAGGAGCAGTTTTACTTGCTCTGGCCAGCTCTGATCGTTTTTGTTTTTTTGCGCTCTCGATCGCGGCGAAGGCTGGCGGTCTCCCTATTCGCCGTCACTACCTTGTCGCTCGGCGCCTGCATCTGGGTCACTTATGTGCGGCAGTCTTGGGCCTTTTACAGCCTACCCACGCGTGCCTGGGAGTTTGGAGCAGGCGGGCTGGCGTGCCTATTCCAGCGTGAGGCCTTGTCTGGAAAGGACAAGTGGTTAAAGGTCTTGAGCTGGGCGGGACTCGCCGGACTGGTCGGATCTGCGCATTTTTTCGATGCGGTAAGGCTGGTCTTCCCCGGATACTTTGCAGCTATACCCGTCGGCGGAACTTTAGCCGTGTTGCTGGAAGGGGCCTCGGGGAATCGATCGATCCTGCAAAAAATGCTGGCTTGGCGTCCGATGCAGTGGCTTGGAGGGCTCTCCTACTCCTGGTATTTGTGGCACTGGCCTTTTTTGATCTATGCCAAAGCCTGTTTCCCGGGGCTGCGTTGGTATGCACGCCTGCTCGTGTCAGCCAGTGCTCTGTTGATGGCGCAGCTCACCTACTGGCTGCTTGAGAATCCCGTTCGGTTTAGTCCGTTCCTGGTTGCGAAGCCTGCGCTTTCTCTGGGAATGGCCGTACTGGTTCCAGCGATTGGACTCACTGCAGCGTTTAGCGCGAGCCATGCTGCCTCCAAGTCTCTGGCAAGTGGAGAGCAACACCAATTTGAGACCGCCGCTGGGATTGGTCCCTGGCGCGACTGCCTCGAGCCCACCGACGCGTCTCGCTTCACGGAATGTGTCTTCGGAGACCCACAATCCACGACGACTCTCGTTCTCCTTGGCGACTCGCATGCGGCGCAATGGTTTTCGGCAGTGAATTCCATTGCCGCGGAGAGACACTGGCGGCTAGTGACGCTGCTCAAGGGGAACTGCCAGATTGCGGCCCTCGAAAAAACATCCGACGGCCGATTTCGCTACGCACGATGCGAGGCTTGGCGCTCAAGGGCGTTACAACGGATTGCGGCGCTTAGTCCTGCGATGGTCGTACTAGGAGAGTCGTCGAACTGGGTCGCAAATGGACGGCCCGTAACTCCCCAGCAGTGGGGGGACGGATTGCGCGCCACTCTGACTGCTCTGGACGCAATTGGAACCAAGACACTGGTCATGGCCGACATCCCCTCTTCTTCGTTTGATGTACCCGTATGCTTGTCGCGCGCAAGTGCCGGAAAATGGGGCGCAAGACCGTGTGTCACCGCCAGGGCCAGTGGACTGAATGAGCCAGTCCGAGATCAAGAACGGGCAGTGATAAGCGCAGATGCCAATGCACGGTGGGTAGATTTTTCCGACGTGTTTTGCCCCGGATCTTATTGTCAACCGATCGTTGACAATGTGGTGGCCTATCGCGATGACAGTCACTTGAGCGAAGCCCTGGCCAGCCACCTCACACCGCGCTTGCGACATGAAATGAACCTACTTATGGAGCCATCCAGTTCGGCAAGCTAGGGGATTGAAAAGACACGGGCGCTTAGTGAAAGCAGTAGGCCATAGCAGCTCCGCGCGAGGCTAGGCTGTTGAGCGCAAGAGCAACGCCGCCGGAAACTCGCGCAACAAATCCGCCACCGCCAGAACGCCGTTCTGTTCGACGATTTCACTCCCGGTAAGCACGTTCCTCCAACTCCCGCCCGGCGCCTCAATCCGAGTGTCCTCCCACTCAAACTCCATTGCGCGCGCAGATACCGGTCTTAAGTGCGACACCCATCGCGGCACCGCCACCAGCGCTCCGCCCTGCTCACTCCGGCGCAGGAATGCGACGACGTTATCCGCATGCGCGCCCGAGACTCGAAGGGGAACGAAGTCTCCCGACGCAAACAGCTCCGCATGCTCCTGCCGGAACCGTAGCGTCTTCCAGATCAGATACATCTTGATTCGACCATCAGTCCAATGCTCCGCCATCTCACGCAGGCAATCGCGACTTTCGGCCTTGCAGCTTTTCAATCCGTCGAGCAGAGT
>Ga0335076_10005873_pt1 | contig 12388 bp, 14 predicted proteins | sample Lox_Sample_25_FD_206717 | JGI IMG/M metagenome (GOLD analysis project Ga0335076, IMG submission 206717) | Soil microbial communities from Loxahatchee National Wildlife Refuge, Florida, United States - Lox_Sample_2.5 | ecosystem: Environmental > Terrestrial > Soil > Wetlands | place: USA...
TCCCGGTCACCTCCTCGCCCGGCACGGCGTACGGCGGATCGGCCACGACCAGGTCGTACCGGCCCTGGCCCGGGCCGCGGGCCAGCACCCGGTCCACCCGGCCGGTGACCAGCTCCGCTCCGGGCAGGCCGACCGCCTCGATGTTGCCCCGGATCACCCGGGCGGCCCGCGCGTCGGCCTCGACCAGCAGCGCATGCCCCGCGCCGCGGGACAGCGCTTCGAGCCCCACCGCTCCGGAGCCCGCGTACAGGTCGAGCACCCGCAGCCCATCCAGACTTTCGCAGAACGCCAGTACCGTGCCGAACAGCCCCTCCCGAGCCCGGTCGCTAGTGGGCCGGGTCAGCCGCCCCGCCGGCACAACCAGCCGCCGCCCCCCGGCCACCCCACCAATAACCCGAGTCACGACGAGCCCACGGGAAGTGCCGCCAGCTGACCTGATCCCCGCGAAAGGTACCCGGCGCCGACTGAACGACGAGCGAGGAACGAGCGAGGAGGAGGGCGGCGCCCCGCGCCGAAGGGGGCGCGCCGCCGACTGGACTGAGGAGCGAGAGAGCGAGGAACGAGCGAGCGAGCGACGAGGGAAGCTCGGCGGGTCCAGCGCCCCCGGAGGCGCAAGGGAACAGGGCGGCGCCCCGCGCCGAAGGGGGCGCGCCGCCGAACTGGACAGTGAAGGGGGCACGGGGAGGTGGGTGGGGAGGGAGCGAAGCGACTGAGCGACGAGGGAAGGAGGCGGGTCCAGCGCCCCCGGAGGCGCAGGGAAGCAGAGGGGCGCAAAGCAAGCACTCTCAAGCTTTCTCCAGAAACTCGGCCTGTTCCTCGTCGAGCAGGGCGCTGATCGCGGCGGCCAGGGCCGGGTGGCTGGCCAGCGCCGGGTCGGCGTCGACCAGCGCGGTGGCCTCCTGCCGGGCCTGGCCGATCAGCTCCTCGTCGCGCAGCAGGGTGAGCATCTTCAGGCTGGACTTGCGGCCGGCCTGGGCCGCGCCCAGCACGTTGCCCTCGCGGCGCTGCTCCAGGTCCAGCCGGGACAGCTGGAAGCCGTCCAGCGTGCTGGCCACCGCGTCCAGCCGTTCCCGGGCCGGGCTGCCCTCGGGGCTGTCGGTGACCAGCAGGCACAGCCCGGGTTTGGCGCCGCGGCCGACCCGGCCACGCAGCTGGTGCAGTTGGGACACGCCGAACCGGTCCGCGTCCAGGATGACCATGATGGTGGCGTTCGGCACGTCCACGCCTACCTCCACCACGGTCGTGGCCACCAGCACGTCCACCTGGCCGTGCGCGAACCCGCGCATCGTGTCGTCCTTCCCGTCCGCGGGCAGCCGCCCGTGCAGCACCCGCAGCGACAGCCCGGCCAGCGGCCCGTGCTCGAGTTCCGCCGCCATCTCGAGCACGGCCCGGGGCGGCCGCCCGGCGGCGTCGGCCTCTTCTTCGTATTCACCCGCGGCGTCGTCGGGGTCGGTGGGGTCGAGTTCACCCGGCACTGGCGTTCGATCAGGAATGTCGTCGTCCAGGCCGATGCGGGGGCACACGACGTAAGCCTGGCCGCCGCCGTCCACTTCCTCGCGGAGCCGCTGCCAGGTGCGCTCCAGGAAGCGCGGCTTCTCCGCGGCGGGCACCACGTGGCTGGTGATCGGCGTGCGGCCGGCCGGCAGCTCGCTGAGCGTGCACACGTCCAGGTCGCCGTAGACGGTCATAGCCACCGTCCGCGGGATCGGCGTGGCCGTCATGACCAGCACGTGCGGGCGGCTGCCGTGGGCCTTCTCGCGCAGTGCGTCGCGCTGCTGCACGCCGAACCGGTGCTGTTCGTCGATCACCACCAGGCCCAGGTCCTTGAACACGACCTGGTCGTCCTGCCGCGCCCGGTGGTAGAGCAGGGTGTGCGTGCCGATCACGATGCCGGCCGCGCCGGAGGCCACGTCGTCCAGCGCGGCCCGGCGGGCCTTGGCGCCCTGCGAGCCGGTGAGCAGCGCGACCCGGGTGGCCTGGTCGGCGCCGTCCAGCTCGCCGGCCCGGCCGAGCGGGCCGAGCAGCTGGGTCAGCGACCGGTAGTGCTGCTGGGCCAGCACCTCGGTCGGCGCGAGCAGCACTGCCTGGCCGCCGTCGTCCACCACCTGGAGCATGGCCCGGACCGCGACCAGGGTCTTGCCCGAGCCCACCTCGCCCTGCAGCAGCCGGTGCATCGGGTGCTCCCGGCACAGCGCGGTCATGATTTCCTCGCCCGCAGCGCGCTGCCCGCCGGTCAGCTGGAACGGGAGCTGGGCGTCGAACGCATCGAGCAGCCCGCCGCGGTGCGGGATGCGCGGGGTGGCGGGCAGCGCGTCCTCGGCCCGCCGGCGCTGGGCCAGCACGGCCTGCAGCACGAACGCCTCGTCCCACTTCAGCCGCAGCCTGGCCCGGTCGATGTCGGCCCACTCCAGCGGCCGGTGGATGCCGAGCAGCGCGGCCGCCTGCCGCAGCAGGCCGTAACGCTCGCGGACGGCGGCGGGCAGCGGGTCGTCCCCGAGATCCAGCGTGTCCAGCACGGTGCGGATCGCCTTGGCGATCTTCCACGAGGGCAGCTGGCTGGTGGCCGGGTAGACCGGGATGATCTCTGCGGCGTGCTCGGCAGCCAGCTCGGTCCCGGGGTCGGTCTCGCCGAGCAGCTCGCAGTCGGGGTGGATGAGCTGCCGCTTGCGGCCGTAGCTGGACACCTGGCCGGCGAACAGGCCGTGCAGGCCCGGCTTGAGCTCCTTCTCCCGCCACGGCTGGCGGAAGAAGGCCAGCGTCAGCGTGCCCCGGCCGTCGGTGACGGTGACCTCGGTCAGCTTGCCGCGCCGGTTGCGCATCGCCCGGGTGGTGACCGCCTTGATCTGCGCGAGCACGGTGACGTGCTCACCGTCGCGCAGATTGGCCAGGTCGGTCAGCTCGCCGCGCTGCTCGTACCGGCGCGGGTAGTGCCGGAGCAATTCACCGACCGTGTGCACGTCCAGCGAGCTGGCCAGGACCTTGGCCGTGCGGGGATCGAACACCCGGTCGATCCGGTCGTCAAGCCTTGCCATGGCCTCACAGGATAAGCCGCTGGTCCGTCTTTTTTGCGCCTCCGGCGTCCCGCCCACTTCCCCATCCCTCTTCACCGGCCTCCTTCCCTCCTCGCTCAGTCGCTCGTTCCTCGCTCCCTCCCCACCCACCTCCCCGTGCCCCCTGCACTGTCCAGTTCGGCGGCGCGCGCCTTTGGCGCGGATTCGCGTTACCGGCTCGGGGTCGGATATTGTGTCTTGGCTGCCCTGGGCGTGGCTGAGTGGTGCCCGCCCCCAGTCAGGGCGCACCGGCTAGCGCAACCGCCTTCATGCAAGGGAGAATCCCGTGGCTGCTGTCTGCGAGATCTGCGGCAAGGGGCCGGGATTCGGCAAGAACGTCTCCTTCTCGCACCGCCGGACCCCGCGCCGCTTCAACCCCAACATCCAGATCCGGCGCACCACCGTAGGTGGCAACAGCCGGCGGATCCGGGTCTGCACGTCCTGCATCAAGGCCGGCAAGGTCACCCGCTGAGCTGTCAGCTCTGACCCCGCACCGGGCTGCCGCCGTCAGGGCGCGCCCGGGCTGCTGAACGTGCACGGGCTGCCGTCGAAGTCACAGCCCACCGGGGCCATCGGCGGGCCGTCCAGCACGATGGTGAACTGTACCCACGAGGAACCCTGCTGGCTGGGCTGGCTGCCGTCGCCAGCTGGCCCGCCAGGCCCGCCGGGCGCTGGCTCGGCGTAACCCTCGGCCACGCCCGCATCAGGGCTGGTGGCCTGCCACTGTGCGCCCTGCACGTTGGCCACCTGCGCGCCTGGGTAGCCGAGGGCCAGGCTCCAGGTGCTGCGCCGCGCGTTCATCCCGGTGATGCTGATCTGGTCCATGAAACCGCCGGCCCACTCCTGGGTCAGCCGGTAGGTGACCGTGACCCGGCCGGCTGAGCTGGACGACCGGTCTGGGTCGGCACCGCGCCGGTCCGCGTGGCTGCCTGAGGCGGCCCCCGATGTGCCGGGCGAGGACGGCGAGATGTGCACGCCGGGGCGGGCCGAGGCGAGCGTGCCGTTATTCGGCTCCTCGGTCGCGCATACCCCGGCCGAGCACTGAATGCCGGGCACCGGGGAGCTGAAGTGCAGCACCGTCCGGGGCATGTTGGCGGCCAGGCCGGCCGCCACCAGCACGCCCAGGCCAGCCGCGAACGTGGGGGTCACCATCAGGCGGCGGACGGCCGGGCCGAGCTTGTGCCCAGCCGGCCGGGACCGCCGTGCGCCGCCGCGCCGGCCTGGATGCCACGCGCTGGTGAGCGCACGCCATCCGCCAGGGCGGTCAGCCCCGTCCTCGGCAGCGCCGGATGGCGCCCGGTGGCGGGGCGCTGCTCTCTTGCCCGGTGATCGCATTTGGGGGGTTTATACCTAAGGACGGGGCAGGCTAACTATAGTGACAAAGCTGTAATTTACCGAACACGCTCAGTGAGGGGCGTTCGATCCACGAAAATGAGTCCATCCGGACAGCCTCTCGACTCGCCGTGAATCCACCCAGACCCCCTGGCCGTCACGGACCCGCCCAACGACCGTCCAGCGCCCGGACAGGGCTGCTCGCGGTGGGAAAGTTGCGGCCAGGGCATGATCCTCCCCGCCGCTGAGAATCCAGTCAAGCGAGTCCGGCCGGCCCACCGCCTCCGCCGCTATCCGGAGTGCGTCATCACGCGGCACACGCACAGATTCCAGGTCAATACGCACCCCGCTCTGCTCGGCCAGGTGTCCCACATCCTGGACCAGCCCGTCGCTCACGTCGATCATCGAGGTGGCGCCAAGCCGGGCCGCCTCGGGCCCGGCGGCGTAGTCCGGATGCGGCCAGCGGTGCGCGGCCAGCAGGCTGGCCGGCTGGTCCAGGCCGGCCTGCAGCAGCGCCAGGCCGGCCGCTGAGCGCCCCAGCTGGCCGGCCACCGCCAGCACGTCCCCGGGCCGGGCGCCGGAACGGGTGACCGGCGGCTGGCCGGCCAGGTCACCCAGGGCGGTGACGGCCAGCATCAGCACCGGCCCGGCCGAAATGTCACCCCCGGCCACGCCGGCACCGACCCGGGCGCATTCCTGCGCCAGCCCGGCGGCCAGGTCCCCGGCCCAGGCCACCGGCAGGTCGCCCGGCGTGGCCAGGCCAATCAGCAGCGCGGTGGGCACCGCGCCCATGGCCGCGATATCGGCGAGATTCTGCGCGGCCGCCTTACCGCCTATTTCGGTGGCCGACGACCAGTCGCGCCGGAAATGCCAGCCTTCGACCAGAAGATCTGTGCTGGCGACCACCCGGCCGTCCGGGGCGCGGACTACGGCCCCGTCATCGCCGATGCCCACGAGCAGGGCCGGTGTGCTTGGCAGCCGGGCCGCCAGCGCCGCGATGAGGCCGAATTCCCCCAGGTCTGCGACGGTAATGGGGCCCTCCCAACTGCCGGGTTTGCTTTACGGTAGCGTGGCCATTCCGGCCGCAGGCGATGAGGCCCCCGGGAGGGACGCATGGTTCAGGCGTACATCCTCGTACAGACGGAAGTGGGCAAGGCCGCCGAGGTCGCCCGCCGCATCGGGGCCATCGAGGGGGTGACCCTGGCCGAGGACGTGACCGGGCCATACGACGTTATCGTGCGGGCGGAGGCGAACAACGTCGATGACCTGGGCCGGCTCGTGGTCGCCCAGATCCAGGGCGTCACCGGCATCACCCGGACACTGACCTGCCCCATCGTGCATATTTAGCGCGGCCGCTGCCACGTATATCCGCCCCGTTGCTGGGTAGCTGCATGCCCAGTCGACGAGCGGAGGGGTCATGTTCGAGGCGGCGGATATCCGGGAGTGGCGCGGCCACGACGTGGTGGATGACGCTGGCCACAAGGTCGGCACGCTGGAATCGGTCTACGTGGACACCGCCACCGACCAGCCCGCGTTCGCCACCGTCACTGTCGGCCTGCCGACCCGGCGCCGATTGGTCTTCGTGCCGCTGGACGGAGCCACCGTAGGCCCGGGGTACCTGAAGGTCACCCGGCCGAAGAACCTGGTCCGTGACGCGCCGTCGATCGACACCGACGGGGAGCTGCCGGCCAGTCAGGAGGCGGCCGTCTTCGAGCACTACGAACTGGCCTACCAGCCCGGCGCGAGCGGCGAGCGGCGGCTCGCCCGGCGCTAATACGAGATTGGAGGGTCGCATGGCGCTGTTCCTGCTGTTCATCATCGTGGCCATCGCCCTAGGCATCGTGGGGGCGGTGGTCAAGGGCCTGTTCTGGCTGCTGATTATCGGGGTGGTGGTAATTCTCGTGGACCTCGTGCTGCTCGGCGTCCGGATGGGGCGCCGGAGGAACCGTGTGACGCGCTGACTAGCGCCTGGGCTCAGCCGAGACGGGCGGCGAGCGGGGCGGTGCGCGGGCCGAGCCCGAGGCTGGTCGCATGCCGCAGGTCGGCGGCCGTGTCCACGTCCGAGCGCAGGCTGGGCACGTCGGCCAGCAGGATCTCGACTGCCCCGCCCGCGCGGTACCGGCCGGCCGAACCAGCGCCGAACCGGGGCCGGAACGGCGTCCCGGGTCGCGCGGCGTACAGCGTGGTGCCGGTGCCCGCGGCGTCCGCCACGAACGCCTCCGGCCAGCGGGCCGCGGCGCGCAGCCCCCGGTCAAGTTCCGCGGGCCGCAGCGCGGGCAGGTCCGCGGCCAGCCCGGCCGTACCCGACCTGGGCCAGCGGGCGGCGGCCAGCGACGCGCCGTGGGCCAGCGCCGGGTTCAGCCCGGCGGCGGGCTCGTCCGGCACGATCACCGCGCCCAGCTCACCCAGCGTGCTCGCGGCGGCCGCGTCGTCGGTCACCACGAGCACGGCCGCCACCACCGGGCAGGCGGCCGCCGCGCTTACCGTGTCCGCCGCCATGGCCAAAGCCAGCTCCTCGCGGGCTGGTCCAGCCAGGCCGGCCAGCCGGGATTTGGCGCGGGCAAGTACCTTGACGGGGATCACCAGCGACCAGCTGAGCGGGCTCTCGGTCACACCGGCGACCATACTGTGCCCGCGGCCAGCCGGGCCGACCGGTGGTTGCGCAGGGTCATGGCCATGCCTCGACACGGCGATGGGCGGAACGGGAGACTGGCAGCAATGAGAAACCTCCTGAGCTCGGGCGGGAGAGCGCACCGATGAGCGGACAGCAGCGGGGCCAGCGCAACTCGACCGCCTGGCGGACCGGGACCACGGTGTTCTTCCCACCGCTGATCAAGGCGGTGATGAAGCGGGACTGGTCCGGCTACCAGCACTTCCCCCGGCAGGGCGGAATACTGGTGGCCGGCAACCACCTGTCCTACGTGGACTGGGCGGCGATGGCGCTGTTCGTGCACGAGGCCGGGCGCTATCCGGCGTTCATGATCAAGTCCTCGGCGTTCGACGTGAAGGGCATCGGTGCGCTGCTGCGTGGCTGCCGCCAGCTGCCGGTGCGCCGCGGCGAGGCCGACGCAGCCAACGTGCTCAAGGTGGCCGAGCAGGCCCTGACCGACGGCGAGTGCGTGGTCATCTACCCGGAGGGCACCGCGACCCGGGACCCGGAGCAGTGGCCGATGGTGGCCAGGACCGGGGTGGCCCGGCTGGCCCTGGCCACCGGGGTCCCGGTCGTCCCGGTGGCGACCTGGGGGGCGCAGGTCATCCTGCCGTACGGGACGACCAAGCCGCATCTGTGGCCGCGGCACACGGTGCACATGCTGGCCGGGCCGCCGGTGGACCTGACCGAGTTCGAGGGCAAGCCGTTCACCCGGGACGTGCTGCGCGGCGCTACCAACAAGATCATGGGCGACGTGACCGGGCTGCTGGCTGAGCTGCGCGGCGGGCAGCCACCAGCCGAGCCGTACCACCCGGCGGTCGCCCGCCGGGCCGCCCGCCAGGCGGCCCGGGAGGCGGAGTCCGCGGCGGCCGCGGGCCCGGATGGGCCGCCGCAGCCCGGCCCGGGCGCCGACCCGCGTGAGGCGACGCCGACATGAAAGCCGCAGTCATGGGGGCGGGCATGTGGGGCACCACGTTTGCCCAGGTGCTCTGCGACGCGGGTACCCCGGCGACGCTGTGGGGCCGGCGGCCCGACCTGGTGGCGACGATCAACGAGCGGCACGAGAACCCGGACTACCTGCCCGGCATCACGCTGCCGCCCGGGCTGACCGCGACGGCCGACCCGGCCGGCGCGCTGCACGGGGCGGCCGTCATAGTGCTGGCCGTGCCCGCCCAGACGCTGCGCCATCATCTCGAAGCCTGGCTTGACCTGCTGCCGGCTGATGCCGCCTTCGTCAGCCTGATGAAGGGCATCGAGATGGGCACCCACGACCGGATGAGCCAGGTGATCGCCGAGGTCACCGGGGCCGGGCCGGAACGCATCGCGGTGGTGTCCGGCCCCAACCTGGCCCGTGAGATCGCGGAACGCCAGGGGGTGGCCGCGACGGTCGTCGCCAGTGCCGATGACACGCTGGCCAAGCGGCTGCAGCAGGAGTGCCACACGCCGTACTTCCGGCCCTACACCAACCCGGACGTGACCGGCTGCGAACTCGGCGGCGCGGTCAAGAACGTGATCGCGCTGGCGGTCGGCATCGCGGTCGGCATGGGCTGCGGGGACAACACCCGGGCCACGCTGATCACCCGCGGGCTGGCTGAGATGGCCCGGCTGGGTGCGGCGCTCGGTGCTGACCAGCACACCTTCGCCGGCCTGGCCGGCCTCGGCGACCTGGTGGCCACGTGCAACTCACCGCTGTCCCGGAACCGGACGTTCGGCGAGATGATCGGCCGCGGCATGCCGGTGACCGACGTGGCCGCGGTCACCACCCAGGTCGCCGAGGGCGCCAATTCGGCCCGGCCGGTGCTGGAACTGGCCAAGGCGCTCGGCGTGGAGATGCCCATCACCGAGGTTGTGGTCGGGGTGATGAGCGAGCAGATCGACGTGGGCCAGGCCGCCTCGCTGCTCATCTCCCGCTCCGCCAAGCCCGAGCGCTATGGCATCTGACCCGGCCGAGCGGGGGGAGAACACCCGGGCGGTGCATCTGCCCGCGCCGCCGCCGCTCGCGCAGCAGCCACTGGCCGTGCCGGTCTACCGCAGCGCGGCGTTCGCGTTCGGGTCCAGCGCCGAGTACGCGGCGCTGCTCAACGGCAGCGCGGCGGGCTACAGCTACAGCCGGATCGACAACCCGACCGCGGACAGCTTCGCCGCCTCGGTGGCCGCGCTGGAGGCGGCCCGGCTGCCCGGGCCGGCCGTGGCCCAGCCGTTCGCCTCCGGGATGGCCGTGATCAGCGCGGTGTTCTGGACGTTCACCGAGGCGGGGGCGCACGTGCTGGCCCCGGCCGCAGTGTACGGCGGGACCTACGGCTTCCTGCGCGACGTGGCGGGCAAGTTCGGCGTGCGCACCGACTTCGTCGACGTGACCGACCTCGATCAGGTGCGGGCGGCGCTGCGCCCGGATACCCGCATCGTGTACGCGGAGACGGTGGCCAACCCGACCACCGCGGTGGCTGACCTGCCCGCGCTGGCCGACCTCGCACACCAGGCCGGTGCGCTGCTCGTGGTGGATTCCACGCTGGCCCCGCCGCCGGTGTGCCGCCCGCTGGAACACGGCGCCGACCTGGTGCTGCACTCGGCCACCAAGTACCTGGGCGGGCACTCGGACGCGACCGGCGGCGTGGTGACCGGCTCCCCCGAGCTCATCGCCCGGATCCGCGCGGTGCGCATCGACACGGGTGGCTCGCTGGCGCCGGACGAGGCCTTCCTGCTCCGCCGCGGGCTGGAGACGCTGCCGCTGCGGGTCAGCCGGCAGTGCGCCACCGCGCTGGCCTTCGCCAGCGCCGTGGCCAGCCACCCGGCCGTGCGCCGGGTGGACTACCCCGGGCTGCCCGGGCATCCGGGGCACCAGGTGGCCCGGCGGCTGTTCGATGCCGGCCCGGAGGGCACCCGGTATGGCGCGATCGTCACGGTGACCCCGCATGGCGGGCGGGCTGGCGGGTACGCGCTGGCTGACCGGCTGCGGGTGGCCCAGGTGGCCACGTCGCTGGGTGGCACGCATACCAAGGTCAGTCATGTGGCGTCCACCACGCACCGGCAGTTCGACGACGCGGCGCTGGCCGCGGCCGGGATCGATCCAGGTGCGGTCCGGTTCTCGGTCGGCCTGGAGGACGCCACGGATTTGATCGCCGACGCGGCGCAGGCCCTCGACGCGCTCGGCGAGATACGAGAGGAGCGGGAGTGAACCAGCAGCGCAAGATCAGGGTGGCGGTCGTGTTCGGCGGCCGTGGCCCGGAGCACGCGATCTCCTGCGCCAGCGGCGGGACGGTGCTGGCCGCCCTGGACCGGGACCGGTACGAGGTCATCCCGGTCGGCATCCTGCCGGATGGCCGGTGGGTGCTGACCGCGGACGAGCCGGAGCGGCTGGCCATCACCGACGGCAACCTGCCGTCGGTCGAGGCGGTGGCCGAACCGGGTGGCCAGCTGCTGCCCTGGGGCTCCGCGGAGCCCGGCGCACTTACCCTGGCCCAGCCAGGTGCCATCCCCCGGGAGCTGGGTGAGGTGGACGTGGTGCTGCCGATGCTGCACGGCCCGTTCGGTGAGGACGGCACGCTCCAGGGTCTGCTCGAGATGGCGGGCATCCGTTACGTCGGGGCCGGTGTGCTGGCCAGCGCGGTCAGCATGGACAAGGAGTACATGAAGCTGATCTTCAGGGCGAAGGGGCTGCCGGTGGGCCCGTTCGTGGTCGTCCGCGACCAGGACTGGCAGCCGGCTGGGGACGCGGCCAGCGGGCCGGTGCCGGTGACCGCGGAACGCAAGCGGGTGCTGGATGCGATCGGCGAACTGGGCTGGCCGCTGTTCGTCAAGCCCGCCCGCGGCGGGTCCAGCATCGGCACGTCCAAAGCGGCCGACCTGGCCGGCCTGCACGAGGCCATCGAGAACGCCCGGCAATACGACCGCAAGGTGCTGGTGGAGCGGGCGATCCCGGGCCGGGAAGTGGAGTGCGCCGTGCTGGAAGGCGTGGACGGCGGGCCGCCCGAGACCAGCCTGCCCGGGCAGCTCATGGTGGACGGCGGCGAGGAGTTCTTCGACTTCGAGGCGAAGTACCTGGACGCCGTCAACAACATGGTGATCCCGGCGCCGATCCCGGCCGAGCACCTGGACGAGGTGCGCCGCCTGGCCGCGGCCGCCTTCGAGGCGGTGTCCGGCGAGGGGCTGGCCCGGGTCGATTTCTTCTACACCCCGGATGGCAAGATCCTGCTCAACGAGATCAACACCATGCCCGGGATGACGGCCGCGTCGTACTTCCCCAAGATGTGGGCCGCGGCCGGGCTGTCCCTGCCTGATCTGCTGGACCGGCTGATCAGCACCGCGCTGCGGAAGCGGCCCGGGCTGCGCTGAGCAGGTCCACGGTGCAGGCAACGGTGCGCAGCTACGACGGCGGCACCCGGTCGGGCAGCGTGTTCACGGACGACGGGACCGTGCTTACCTTCAGCGCCGACGCGCTGGCCGGTTCCGGCCTGCGCCTGCTGCGCCCCGGCCAGCGAATCCAGTTCCGCTGGGACGGCGACCCGCCCCGCATCACCGCTCTGACCCTGCTGACGTTCCCCCTGCCGTCCTAACAGGGCTTCCCGCGGATCATGGGATTGGTGCTGCTGGAACGACACCAATCCCATGATCACGACTGGAAAGGCGTTACCGCTTCTTAGCGGCCGCGACCTTCTTCTCGCCGTTGACGACGGCCTTGAAGTCCGCGCCAGCCCGGAACTTGGGCACCGACGACTTCGGCACCCGGATGGTCGCCCCGGTAGCCGGGTTACGGGCCGTGCGGGCGGGCCGGTTCTGCTTCTCGAATACGCCGAAGCCGGTGATCGAGACCTTGTCGCCCTTGGCCACGGTGAGCTGAATCGTGTCGAGCACCGCGTTCACGGCCTCGGTCGCGGTCTTCTTGTCCCCCAGCCGGCCGGAGATCGCATCGATCAGGTCACGCTTGTTCATGTATCACTCCTGCGGTTCCCCCTGACGGGAGGTCGCGCGGACAGGGCAGCCGTAACCGCGACCTCTGACCTGCCCGAAATTAGGCGATCCAGCGCGCTGGCACAATCACCTGAGCGTAAAAACACGGCGTGTCGCGCTCCGGACACCCGGATTTCCAGTCCTGCAAGCGATTTCAGTGCACCGGATCGGCCGTTGGCAGCCAACTCGGCCGGTGCTCCTCGAAGCTGGAGATCTCGTCCGCATAACGCAGTGTCAGGGAAATATCGTCGAGTCCCTCCATCAGCCGCCACCGGGTGTAGCCGTCGATCTCGAACGGGCCGGACACCAGCACCTGCCCGGTCCCAGGGGCGGCGACGCGCACCTCACGGGCGGCCAGATCGACGGTTACCGCGGCGTCCGGGTTCGCCTCGATGACGTCCTGGAGTTC
>Ga0335076_10005875_pt1 | contig 12386 bp, 11 predicted proteins | sample Lox_Sample_25_FD_206717 | JGI IMG/M metagenome (GOLD analysis project Ga0335076, IMG submission 206717) | Soil microbial communities from Loxahatchee National Wildlife Refuge, Florida, United States - Lox_Sample_2.5 | ecosystem: Environmental > Terrestrial > Soil > Wetlands | place: USA...
TCAACCTTTCGTTGGTCTGGGGTACCTTTCAGCTTGAAGAATCTTTCTGCTTGGTGGAGCCAGGCAACTACATTTTCACCATCCTTGCCATGAAACGCAGGTAACTTGATGCCAGATGTGTTACCGCTAAGTGTTGATGTCATTGTTTCGGTATGTGTGAACGTTGTTGTCTCGCGTGCCAAAGGAGGGACAGGAGGAGCCGGAGGAACAAATGTGGAAGCTGTTGGAGCAAATACGGGAGCCGGAGATTGATATGCCGAGTGGTATGGAGAAACTGGGAGTACACTGGGTGCAGGTGCAGGTATGGGTGCAGGCGTCGGTGCCGGTGCAGGTGCAGGTGTGGGAGATTCTCGTGCCGATTGGGTGTTGGGTTCTGGGGAGTGTTGTGGGCTTGCCGGAAGGGGTACTGCTGCAAGAAATGTTTGGATTGCTACAGTAAGGGCTGCAATGGTCGCATTCGACTGAGCAATGAGGGCCTGGGTTTGGGCATGCTGTTCCGTGAGGACGACTTGTAGCCGATCGAAAAATTCGTTAGCTGAGGCAGCGGAATAGAAAGCGTGCTGTGAATTGGCGGCTGGGGTCGTAGTGCGGGGCGTGCCACCAGGAGACATGTCACTCATCGTGTAGTCTTCAAGAAATGACTACCAAAGATGCCAGGGTGGAGGGGTAGATGGATGCCGAGACGGGAGTTAGCCGAGGTGGTAATTGGAACGTGGGATTTTAGCCCCTGTATTCCGAACAAACCGATACCAACAACGAGTGGACCGTTTGACGCGGTTCAAATGCTGACCAGAGGTAGAGCAGATAGAGCCGAATGTTTTAAGAGCAAAAGCGTGGGTGTTACCCCCCCGCGAACTGCAAAGACCCACAGATTCGAATCTGTAGATTCTGCAAATCTTTGCAGGAGTTAACTTCGTGGATTTGGCTACTCTGACGTGCTAAAGTACCGAATATTCCAATCCTGGCCAAACAAATAAATCTGTGGAGAATCAACCTCCACACCCCGTGGTGAAAAACCTCTCGAATTCTGATTGGATGATATGATACTATATTCACGCAATCTCATTGGTCAGCACAAGTTCCAATTCGAATTCGATCTGCGCGCCTGGTGTCTCTGAACGTGATTGGTTGCGCTAAATAAATGGCGGCTGCGCTGCAACTGAAACTCCAATTTAAGGCGACCTCGAAAGAGTGGCCGTACGTCGTCTCCGAGCGGTATGTAAAGGTCACATAGGACCGCGGAAATCGAAGAAGGCTAAGAAGGTCATGCCAGTCGGTCCTGCCGTACCTTAACCCCGTCGGACTGTGGATTTGGCATAAAAGCCGCGTCGGTGGCAAATCGGGCTTGTATTTTGGAATGTGTAAGCACAATCAATGGTAGGGGCCAATTTCCATTATCAGCTACCTTGCTGAGATAATTGCAGATGCCGCTATTCTCCGAAGATGCTCTTAGTGTGACCGCCACAGGAAAGTCATTCTCCCAAACCTCCTACCGAACATCACCAGAATTCAAAGAATTCTATCAATCCATTCTCCGTAGAAGGGCTCTCCAGCGTCCGATGAGCTGACCGCGTTTCGAGATGACTCTAGCCAGTGCATTTTCCAAAAACAGTCGATAGTTCCAGCAAGGGTTTCGTCACAGGAAGTCGTCGTCCGCACCGGTTGGAAACATAATCCACGGCGTCTGATAATTTAATAACCTGTCACCAACCGGAAAGTGCGCGAGACTTGGGCTGCACGTCTTTTGAACCAATCGTTCGTGCTACTGGCATCTGTTTCCTATCGTCCAAGAGTCTGTCATTCCTGGCAGCAGTCGAACAGACGCTCTCATTACGCCATGCCCCAGTAACCCGACTGGACACTTGTCACAGACCATTCGAACTTCCGAGATACAAATTGAGAAGCTGAAGGCATTAAATGCTGAATAGTTTGACACTTGTCGCCGGCCTCAGAGACTTCGTCGAGTTTATCAGCTAAGCTTCGGATAAAAACGGAACAAATCTCACCTGGAATCACCCAATAATAACCCGACGTTCAATGATTGCTTGAAAGGGGTCGATTGCGCCGCAGCTTTCGAATTGAGCCATTTTAGAGTATTTGGGGGGGGTCTTGGTGAGCGCCGTTCGTCGAAAGCGGAAAACAACCGTTCAAATTTTCGAAAGTCGACAAAACCGGGTAAGAATATGAGGTAATCTCGCCGTTGGATTTTAGCGAGAGAACTAAAAAGAAAAAGAAAGAAAGAAAAAAAATATTCCGTGTACAGGGTCTGGCCCGTCGATCCCGTGCTTTGACGGAGGCGGCGGTTAAGGTCAGAAGTAGGCGAGAGGCAATTCTGATGAACTTTGTGACCAATTTGTGCCGACTTTATTGGTCGGCGTTTCGATTTTCCCGGCTGGCCAATCAGAACGAGTCTTGTGACAGAAGATCCGCTTTGCATTGCGTGATAGTTTTGATCCGAAACTGTGAAAAACATGGAGATCACAGGTTATTGAAGCAAGGCACATCATTAATTCTTCGTTATTTTGGTAATACAGCCACTGTCATAGAACTTGCTCTGTGTCAACATGGGATCATGATCTGAGTCCCTGCTTACCGCCTACCCTACCCCTTTTACTGCCATGCTATAAGTGACAACTCCCGAAGCAGATCCAAGGGAAAGAGACGCCTTGACTTATAAACGGCATTTATCCTTTCTTGACTCTGACCGCCGAGTATGGAATCCTATAGAATATTTGATCGTTTCATACATACTTCAATACATCCAGGAAAGAAAGAACACTTCAATACAACCGGACCGGGCCATGCCGTGTGCAACTAGAAAACGAGATGGTTTCTGATTCCGGGACATCCAAGAAAGGTTAAGCAAAATCGCCTTATTGACGAGGTGGTGGCTGACCGTATGGTTGGTACTGTGGTCCTCCCTGCGGTAGAACGCCGAAAGATTGTCGGGGCGATTGTTGCCCTGACACATTGCTTTGTTGCGAATAATTGTACATTATTGCTTGCGGCGGAGGCACGCTGTATGGATAATAGGTCATACCTACTGCAGAGATCTGCGAGGAAGTTGGCGAGGGATAAATGACTTGAATTGAGGGCGGCGGCTGTCGAGATGGTCCATTTGGATAACTCATGCGACGAGATCCTACACCTGACCCTGGATTCCCTTCAGTGGTTGTTGCCGGGTCGACGTCGAACTCCCGGAGAAGTCTGACGCCGATTGATGGCTCGAGTTCGGTGCCATCGCGAGATATCTTGACTTCTTTGTTGCCGTTCCAAGGATTCCGAAGCAAGCGAGTTCGCTGAAAGGGAACAGAGACATCCCTGCTGAATTAGAAGAACGAAACGGGAGACAATACCATTTGATCCATTCAACACGGAAGGTATTTCCCCATCTATATTGTCCTCTGACTTGCTCTGCATCGCCTGCGTCATCGTCGTCACTCGATTCGGCAATTTCCCAAAATACCGTCCCTCGAAAGTCGTCTTCAAAAATTTTGCCCCTCGGTGCACTGCTCGTCCGCGGTGTAACCGTCGTCTTTGGACCAGCGAGAACTACTGGTGGAGGCTGAGGAAGAGGTTCAGACCCCATAGTGTCGGCACCTTCACCTTTCTGCTGGTAGATCTCGGAAACCATTCGAGCGTATCCATAGAATTCTCCACTTTTATTAACACTGAAAATGAGATATACATTATCCGATGTCTAAGAATTAGTATTAATAGAAAAGACCCGAAACTCACCATCCAAGCTTCGTTCAAGATACGCTCGTTATGAGGCTGGGTCGCCCAAGCTTTATTGGCAACGCTCCATGCCACGTCTTCCTTCGTCAAACTCTTCATTATGAAGTATCGATTCGCGGAATTTCTCTCCGAGGGCGGTCCGAGCGGAGAATCTTCCGTGGAGCTGCCTTGATCAACCAACTTCTGGCTGAAGGGCACAATGTTGGGAGCGGCTGCCTGCGGTTCTGTTGGTTCCATTATCATCGGAGAGGAAGTTCCTGCGGCCGGAGGGACAGTCGGCGTTCGCGAAGGCGAAATCTTGCGGAGGCGACAGACGAGACGAACATTTTTGAAGGCTAAAGAATTAGTACTCTTCAAGAGAGGTTATTATACTTTTGTCGTTAAACATCGACAGAGCAAGTGAGCACGCTTCCTCGGTCTTATAGTTGACAAATGCACAATTGGACTTGCGTATGAGGAAGATGCTTTCAAGTCCGTCTAACGCGAAGAACTCCTTCAGTTCTTCGAGAGCGACATCTCGTGGAAGATTTCCAACCCAGAGGGCGAATCCGGATTGCTTTGGCTTCCGAGGCGGTCCGCGAGGAAGGGTAAAATCTGGGTCGGAAGGCCCTGAAAATTCATCTGAGACGACTCCGGTTGAATAGGAAGCTTGCAGAGCTTGGGCGGTTCCTAACAATGGTGATGTAGGTGCCATATAGGGCTGGTCGGTCGGAGGCGCGGGTGCTGCAGCTGGATATCCTGGCATGGACATGGCACTGCTGATTTGTTGAGGAAACTGCTGTTGGGGTTGGTAGCGATATTGATGCACGTTATATACCGGAGATGCTTGCGGTATGGGTCCGCCCGAAATCGGCGATCCATATTGAGGCATAACAACAGGGGATGGACCAAGGTTTTGAGGGTATCCCATTCCGGGACCATACTGATATCCCAGTTGAGAAGGGGCCACCGATTGTTGACCCAAAGAGTAGGAGTAGTACTGCGGATTCTCGGTAGAAGTTGAAGGATATGTGGAAGGAGACTGGCCGCCTTGGTGGGTCTGAGTGTATTGAGCGACAGGATACACGGACGGACCTTGTTGGTACACGAGTTGTGGTACAAAGGGTGGATGTACTTGCCCCGAGGTCGATGTCGAAGGAACATTTGCAAGAGCCTCTTCGAGCCCCGACACCGAGATCGGCTTTTCTTCAGGTTGATCCGTCATCGCCAGGAGTTCGTGCAAGTGGTATTCCAGCCTCTGACTGATCGGAAAACCGAATACTTAATGGACTTTGGGAGATGAGGTTAACCATTAATTGTGTGGCAAGACATCACGGGGAGAATAATAACTTCCACGAATCGGTGGACCTAATAACCGTCACAACATTCTAAAATATAAGGTTGGAGTGCGGTGGGATTAACCTTTCCTGAATAACTGTGCAGCGGTCCCTGTAGGACACGCTGCGTCTGACGTAAGTGCCCTAACTTAGTAACGGAAGCTCGAACACTGGCCCCGAGCACAGTGATGCGAAGAAAAGGAAACGCAAAGAGTCCGAAAAATTAGCGAAAACTGTATGCTGGGCAGAACGGGAAATTTAAGGTGAACGGCGAATTAATGTCAAGGGGCGCAATAAAGGATCCACCTGCGGGCAAAAATCGCCCGAAATTCTTGGGATCGAGCAAGTTCTTCCAGTGACACAACGCTTCCAAGCACGACGGCGGGCCAGATATTTATTTATCTATTTATTTTGGCCACCTGCCTATGCATTGCCGCTAAAACTCTTGTTATCCAAATGGCGAGAATTCGACAAGGTGGCGTAGAATGTTCGATAGGAGGGGTACGAAAGAGTGGCAATGGAATGGTGGCGCATGACAATTTTGGGTGCCGCTCATAGGGTTGTGCCTTTCCAATTGAGGGCTCTGATGCATTAGGTAGAGTTTGTTGAGAATGCTTTTTGCGGTACTATTTCGTGTAATCCAGGTCTGAGGCACGATGCATGCCGTCTGCTGGCTGTGGGGATGTGAGGGGGTAATGACGACTCAACCCCACTCCTAAAGCCCTGGAAGAATTGACGTAGACTGGAATGAACCTTGGCAAATAATATTCAGCTAGGTTTATACTGGACGACATACTGATCCCTCGGGTCGCCCGCTTAATAAACCTCCCTAAAGTCAGAAGGCCCAAACTTTGCCATGAACTATCGCACGATGCAAATTTTTGCGGATGTTTCAGATGGCCCGCCAAGTGGAGCGTGTTATGTTGGTAGGCACCATATCACGCAACATGAATGTGCATAACACCCCCGCTGAATCGGCAAAGGGTGGCAAACCATTCTTTGGACTTGGGTCTCTTGATCATCGGCATTGGTTTCAGATACTCGATAATTCTTGCGCTTTTCTTTTTCGAAATGCAAAAATGGAAACCCCATCCGGGGCTCGCTTTCAAGTTGCCTGCTTCCCGGAACCCCGCTCTTTGAGGGCACAGGAAATTAAAGTTGGGCAATAACACCTGCTCATCGTTGATTGGTTCGGCACATCCCCCGGGCGCAGAAAAATCTTGGATCTTGAAGAATAAAACAAGGGGACAAGTGCTGCCCATTTGTACGTCATGATTAAATGGTACCCGTTTTTAAGTCTACATTTCGCGAGTTCGAACCTAGACCAAGGCTCGAATGACGGTCCATAACGTATGGCGAATCCAAATCCACGGATTTTCGGTCCGGTGATATTTCCCTCTCCAAAACAGGGAAACATTATCGAGGATTTCCTCTACAAACAAACAAACAAAAAAAAAAAAAAACTGGGTCTATTTATTTCCAACCCTTCTTTTGGATGAACTTTAAGAATGACGGAACGTCGGTTGCTATTTGTCCAGGTATCGCCCTCTCGCTGACCCACGCTGGAATACCCCCCTCCGGACTGCTTGCGGTGGCCATGATCCATTCTCTCCCTTCTTCACCCAAATCCCGAACAAATTCGATGCTTTCGTACACGCCACGGGTATAATGCGGTTGATGTGGTGCATCCGGGTGTATCACAGGTCTTTGAATGACAATGAACGACTGGTTGTCTTTGGGAGGAGGGGTGTAAATTGCGATGAGGAAATCTCGATCGGAGAACAAGGGAATGTGGTATGAATTCAACCAGACTGTTGGTCAGTCAATGCCTCGCAGGAAACGGTTGGGAGGACTTTCTAAAACGCCAGGATCGATGGCTTCGATTAATTTGGTATGCTTGATAGATTCGATGAATTCAATTTCATTCTCAGTATGGTGTTCGAGGAGGCCTTTCTGGAAATCTTAGTTTTCGCAAAAAGGACTGGTACGAGGAAACCTTGAAAGCGTCAAGAGAGACATCTTTGTGGATACTGCGTCGCACAAACCAATTTCGTTTCCCTCGCCAGTCCATCCGTTCGCGCACTTCGACCATGTGGTGGTACTGTCCCTTTGACTTCCATTTTGGGGTCGAGTCGATGACCTTGAGCGCTTCGGTAATCAGGCTGTCAATGTGATTTTGGTACTCGGCGCTTCCAGGCCGAGGAATAGAGGATGCCTCTAAGGCGCGGATTTCCGTGAATGATGCTGGCTGTTGAGACATGGCTGCAAAATGTTCTAAAAGAACGAGAAGAAAACGAACCTTCAGGTGACGCGAGGAGAAATAAACCAATCATCGGCTCGGCTTACCCCACCACGCAAAATGCCGGAAGAATAAGTTACCTTGCCTGTTTTGGGAAAAGTTATGTAGCTCAGTTTCAGGTCTTGTCGAGTATTTTAACTTGATAGACTAACTAAAGGTCATAGATTACCCGACCACTTCGTTCCTCAGAGCTTGCCAGCTTAGGACCCTGAACCCGCCTAATGTTATCAATCACACAATCATTATAGAGCCACTGTATACAAATTTCTTCGTCTCCAAAATCCCGTCTAGTACTTTTGAAACACTTCCGATATGGGTGTGGCACTCTGAATATGTTAGAAAGGGAAGATCGGTGGGTGGCACTTCAATAAACTTCCTCAAAGTTTCGGTCAACTGATCGAGATCATTCTTCCGTTTCTTACTGTCGGCTTGCATTTGCGTTCGGCGGTTCACGAGATCCTTTCTCTTCATTTCCAGCTCTATTCTCTGTTGCGCCTCGTCTTCCAATCGCTTTAACATGAGCTCATGTCCCTCTAGGCCAACGTATTCAGGATGCTGAGCGACGAACTCCTCTTCACTAATTAAGTCGAGGTCCATATAAAGTGTCCTGTCAATCAGAGTCCCGAACGGCTCATATGGCAATTCAAAAGAGCGGCAATGAGATAGGTAAACGAGAAGTAAAGGCCTGGATGGGATATTACACATAATTCCGACAATCTTGGATTTCAGAACGGAGATGTTGTTGCTCGTACTTTAAGTTTTGTAGGTTCAAGTAGAGATTGTCGACTTCAGCCTTTGCCTCGGAGGTGGACATCTTGACCGCCCGATTCTGCAAGTACATTTCCCGGTTAACTCCACGAAGCATGATCTTGAGGTTGAGAAGCTTTCGTTGATCTGTAGATAGCTGTTGTTGATCTTGGTCCGAAAGCTCTCGACGGGCTTTGAGTTCGAGGACGCGACATGCGACGAGTTTGATCTGGCTGATGGTCTCGTGAACTTGGAGTATTGACCGATCTTTGAGAGCGGGCAATGCCAAGGAAGCGTGTGATGGATTATTGGCTATGGGGGCCATAGTCTCCCAAATACTGACCGTTGTGCGGTTGAATACGTTTTTGGTGGGGAACGGTGTAGGCCAATTTGAAATCGCCAACGCTTTCGCCTTTTGTTACAGTAGGCTTGGAAAATGCCAGTGCTTTCATCCAAACAAGAAATTTGTGCCTGTGGCAAAACCGTTGAAGACTCCCCATACCAGGATAAAGGCCATAACACCTTAAGGTCTAGAGTAATGTTTATCAACACCGTATATATCCTCGTGGGCTCGGAATTCAAACAAAGAAAATTTCAATTCTGACCGTTCAGATTAGGCTCGCCCTAACCCCAACCCCAACCCTGCACATTAGACCCGGTCTACTTTGAAATTTTGAAAAATATAAACAGTGGTGTTGAATATTCAAGTACAAGATATTAATATCTGGTCAATTTGTTCTAATAATTTCTAGTTCTATACATTTGTGAGTGATAAGCAGTGTTAAATAATTTTGGCACTTTTCATCAGTCTCGAAAATTTTGTTGCTGAAAGTTCTCACATTTTCTGAGCCTACTATAACAATAGATTTCTGGAAATGCTCTTCAGTGCGATTTTGCGTAACTTTGGGCTGCTTGGTACTGCGGAGCTGGTTGTCGAGATACCGGCCACCGACCTCGAAACAAGTAGTATTGCGGCGCGAAACGAGATGAATCGGCCCGCCGCAAGCCGGCACGACTTCCGGCCCCTTGAACCGGGGTCTGCAGACCAAGGAAAAATGAAATCATGCCGATCTCCTTTGAAGTACCGGCTTCATTTCGGGCGTCGGCCTTCGGTAAACGAGGGCGTAAATTGCGTAATCTCACAAAGAGAGGTTTCGCGTGTGGATGGCTATGGGCCGCGTCCACACTGCTGGATGGTGTTACCGGCCAAGGTTGAGCGGAGGAAATTTGTGTATCTATGGAATCATCTGATTAAAGTTCCAAAATGCCGCGTACGTTACACGGCCTGAGATTATCGGGTTTTGTATGTTTCCAACCTGGATCGAGAGATTTCGATGAAGAACAAAATAGCGTCAATCGCTTGGTGTTAAAAGAAAGATTAGGTTTGCGAAGCCGATTTCCACCGGCGCCGACAATGTGCCCGTGCTCGTAATCCGGGGGGGTTTAAGGACTGCCGTTGTTTAGATGTGAGCTTCTCATTCGCCGTATGATGTAAATCTGCATGTGACCGCCCGAAATTTCGGTGGGAAATTTAAATTCAAATTTTTCGAGCGTGAAAATGTGCGTTCCATCTTGTGACTCCTGGGTGCCCTTGATCCCGTCGCTTGCTATTACGGCACGACCCCGTTTCCTTCCTCCATCTCCATCATCGCCCTCCGGCCATATCAGCGGCTTGTTCTCATCGGTCTATTGTCGCTCAATTCTTTTAGCAAGGTAACTTATCTTGTTTCCCACGTCCCACTTGCCGTTCGGTTGCAAAACCGTAGGGCTGTCCCAGTATTACTCATCTTTGTCATGGTCCTCCTGGACTAACGGAGCAAGGCCGGTTTTCGGTCCCCGAAGCTGGCACGGTTCTCCTTCGGCCTTCTGCAGGGGCAAATTTAAGGGAAATTTTCCAAACAAAATTATACTTTTTCACGCAACCTCTATTCTTAATCATCACAACGTTTTCAGATTTTAGCGCTAGAGTTTAGTCTCCTTCTGCACGCGACCCTTGTTCCCCTATTTTCGTTTCATCACATCCAAAGCCGCTTGGTCCACCTCCTCGGTAGGGTTGGTCGGCCCCAACCAGCCGCAATCCTATCTCTCCTGCAGGTGTCTCAGTTGCACGGAATTCCCTTATATTGGTACCGCTGTCCACGCATTTCTTACGCAAACTTTCCAACCCAAGCGATTCGAGACTTCCCATGTCCTAATCAAGTAACGAAAAGAAAATCTAGGGAGCCAACGCAACCTCCTTAGCTTCCCTTTCCGTCTCAACCTCGTGCACTAAATACAAAGTTCCCGTCACCCTACTGCGGCGGATCTATTTTAAAACGCGTTCGGCCCACCCCAATCACATCATCCAACATTCGTCACACTTTTCCTCAACAACTTTCCTTTTTATCCATCACAACACAATATCATTCAATGACAAACACTGATATGGTCGTCGTCCTGCCTTTGGCTCCGAACAACACTGTAAATTCAAAGGCATTCCTCGACCCTTCTACCAATAGCAATATGACCATGGACATGGACTTTCCACTTCCACGGGACGCTATCCCCAAAATCAACCTGCACCCTCGTCACGGCCGCGAAACTATCGGGTATGAGCTCAGTCGCCGTGTCCATTCGTTCAAACAAAAGCAAGCGTCGTTCGAGATGGATGGCGAAACCGATATCGAACACTCTTTCTTCATCGCAGATTTAGGAGAGGTTTACCGTCAGTTCATCCGCTGGAAGAGAAACCTTCCTCGCATCGAACCCTTTTATGCCGTCAAATGCAATCCAGATCCTTACATTCTTCGACTCCTTGCCTCTCTGGGAGTCGGATTCGATTGTGCATCTAAAGACGAAATCGCCAAAGTTCTCGCCCTCGACATCATTGAACCTCACCATAATATCATTTTCGCCAATCCGTGTAAGGCGAATCCACAAATTCGTTACGCTCAACAAGTCGGCGTTAAAATGATGACCTTTGACAACACGGATGAATTGCATAAATGCAAGCAACACTATCCAAACGCACAATTACTCCTTCGTATCTGGACGGACGATTCAAAATCTCAATGCCAGTTGAGTCGTAAATTTGGTGCATCCGAGGAATCCATTCGACCTCTTCTCAAGTTGGCAAAGCTCCTTCAATTAAACGTTGTCGGCATTTCTTTCCACGTCGGATCTGGAAGCCACGACCCTGGCGCATTCATTTCGGCGGTTGACATGGCGAGAAGGGCCTTTGATACTGGTCGTGATGTGGGATTTGAGTTTACCATTTTGGACGTTGGGGGTGGATTCTGTCATGAAGATTTTGAGACTGTGGCGAGGGTTTTGGGAGAGAAAGTCGACGAACAATTCCCACTAGAAATGGGAGTCAGAATTATCGCGGAACCAGGGAGGTATTTTGTTGCCAGTGCTTTCACTTTGGCCACGAATGTCATTGCACGGCGTGTTGGATTCGTTACAGAAGTGAATCCCGAACCATCGTATATGTGTATGTTTCCTCAAGTTGTAACGCCATACTGACCGCTGTCCAGATTATCTGAGCGATGGCGTTTACGGAAGTTTCAATTGTATCCTGTACGATCATCAGAATCCTGTTCCTAAATTACTATCGCACGACGGTCATTTCTATTACGATCATGCATTTCGTCCAAAAGACGCAAAACCCCCCTTCAAATGCTCTATATGGGGTCCCACTTGCGACGGTCTCGATTGTATCTCTCCGTCCTTCCAGCTACCCGTTGTACTCGAAGTCGGCGACTGGCTCTACTTTGAAGATATGGGAGCTTACACCATCTGCGCTGCTACGCGATTCAATGGTTTCCGGGCAAGTGAGGTTTTTTACGTCACTAGTGAACCTCGCATTGCCCATTTTTTGCACTAGGGGGGCTTCACGGCCACCGTTCGCCGGGATATTCTCTTTCGTTTTTCTGTCGAAAATTGGAATTGTATTCGACTAGAGTTGTCTTAAAAGTTCTTTTCACTCTATGGTTCATCTGGTTTGTATTGTTATTCCTTTGGTCATTGGATAGACTTGGTTTACTTGGTTTCTAACGCTAATAATGGGTTGATGTAATGCTGCCTGGAGTTTTGCAGGTGCATGAAAGGAATTATGGAGAAATTATAACTTTATCTCAGCAATCTAAGCAATATTACAACTCGAAATATTTCCACGAGTGGAGAACAATGACAGGAGAGGAAAGACATGCTCGGCAACAAAAAAGACGATGCACATCTCCACAAGCAGCTCCAGGTGAAAAATTAAACTACATATGAAAGAAGAAACATTCACTGAATGACAAAGA
>Ga0335076_10005876_pt1 | contig 12385 bp, 12 predicted proteins | sample Lox_Sample_25_FD_206717 | JGI IMG/M metagenome (GOLD analysis project Ga0335076, IMG submission 206717) | Soil microbial communities from Loxahatchee National Wildlife Refuge, Florida, United States - Lox_Sample_2.5 | ecosystem: Environmental > Terrestrial > Soil > Wetlands | place: USA...
TGGCCGTCCGTCGCCTCACGAAGGTCGAGATTGAGAGTCAATGGTCGTGAGCAAAGGGGGCCATCGGCCCCCCTTTGCCCTCCTCTTTTGATCGCTAGAAGCGAACGTGGAACCCGCCCGTGAAGATCCACCCCGACAGGTCGATCCGGTTCACGAGCCCCGGGCCGTTCGGCGAGAAGTCGCCGTGCATGTCGTGCCCCGACCACATGTACTTGGCCTCGCCCACGAACGCGAAGTCGCGCGTGAAGTAGTAGCGGAAACCGCCGAGCGCGTGCACCCCGAACGCCGTGCCGTCGTCGATGAAGTGGTCGCTGTGGATCGCGAGCGTCGGGTCGTAGAAGTCGATGAAGTCGCCGTACTCCTCGTAGTGGTAGAAGACGGCGTCCACGCCGCCGCCGATGTACGGCGCGAACTTGACGCGCTTGCTGGTCGGGATGATCCGCACCGTGAGGCCGAGCGGCCAGGTCTGCAGCCGCAGCGTTTGGTAGATGTTGCCGCCGCCCGGGCGCTCGTAGTCCCGGTAGAAGGTGTCGACGGTCTTCGAGAAGTAGTCGAAGTGGATCCCGACCTCGACGTTCTTCATGACGACGTGGTTGAACTCGGCGCCGCCGGTCACGCCGTCGAACGCGCCCTTGTTCACGGCGTAGAGCTCGCACACGTCCTGGAACAGCGTGTACTCCGCGGGCACGCTCGACGGAATCCCGCAATCCCGCTGGCGCGGCAGGAACGCCCCGACGCGCCCGTCGAAGCCCTGGGCCTGGACGGACGGCGCCGACGCGATCAGCGCAACAAGAAGGATGAGGCTCGCCGCAGCTCGTCGCACGGTGATCTCCTTTTGGCCCGCTCGTGTGCCCGGGCCCTCCGGCTCGCGGTATTGCAGGATGAATGCCACGCAGGAAAGGCCACAACACCCAGCAGACAGGCCCCCTTACGATCGTAACGCGGCCGGCCTGTCCTCCCGAGGGGACGGGGCTGGAGACGGCGGGCCCCCACAGCTCCGGACCGTGCCGACTCCCGTTGGACTTCGGTGGTAGCCTTTTCCGGCTCTGGGGGATCCGAAGGAGATGGCCCGATGATGAAGACGCGAATTCTCGTCGCCGTCAGCGCGCTCCTGCTCGCAGGCGTGGCGTTCGCCGAGAAGCCGGCGCAGAACGTCAGCCCCGGGAAGCACCCGAACCTCGCGGCGGCTCAGCGCCTGTCCGAGCAGGCCTTCGAGAAGATCGTCGCGGCGCAGCACGCCAACGAGTGGGACATGAAGGGGCACGCGCAGAAGGCCAAGGAGCTCCTCGAGCAGGCCAACAACGAGATCAAGGAGGCGGCGCTCGCCGCCAACCAGGCCCACAAGTAGCCCGAGCAGTACGGGTCGGCACGGGGGCCTCGGCCAACCGGGGCTCCCGTCGCCTCAGCTGTGTCCTCTCAAGGCCTAGACCCGGTCCCAAGGAGAGCCTCGATGCCGCGGATGAGTCGCCTCTTGCTCACGCTAGCCTCGCTGACGACTGCACTCGTGTCGGCGGCTGCGTCGGAAACACCGGCCCAACCCACCGCTGTCAGGATCGTGCCGCCGCATCTGTCCCTGGCGATCGAGCTGCACGTCAAGGTAGGAGCGCCCGCCGAGATCGGCGCCGTCGCGCGCGGCCGCCGCCGCATCATCCCGATCCAGGGCGGGACCTTCGAGGGGCCAGGCCTCCGCGGAACGGTGCTCGCCGGCGGTGCCGACTGGCAGATCGTCCGCGCCGACGGCCTCGCGGAGCTCGACGCACGCTACGTGCTCCAGACGGACGCCGGCGAGCTCGTCTACGTCCAGAACATGGGCATCCGCCACGCCCCACCCGAGATCACGAAGAAGCTACTCGCTGGCGAAGACGTCGACCCGTCGCTCGTCTACTTCCGGACCGTGCCGACGTTCGAGACGGCCGCGCCGAACCTACAGTGGCTCACGCGCGCCGTGTTCGTGGCGACCGGCGAGCGCCACCCGAACGACGTGATCATCCGCGTCTGGAAGGTCGATTAGGCGGGGAGTTTGGAGGCGGCGGCCGGAGTCGAACCGGCGAATAGAGGTTTTGCAGACCTCCGCCTTAGCCACTTGGCTACGCCGCCATCACGACGACTATACGGGAGTTTCGCGAGCAGGATCAACACGTCGCGCAGCCGCAAGCCTCGCCAGCCTGGAGACTTGACCGGTCGGCGTGGGCCGGTTTATCTTGAAGGTGCAGGCGGTTCCGGGCGGGAATAGCTCAGTGGTAGAGTGCGACCTTGCCAAGGTCGAAGTCGCGGGTTCGAATCCCGTTTCCCGCTCCATCCTCTAGCTCTCAGGCGGCACTGAAGGCGTCCTCGTCGTGCCGCAGGTGCGGACCGTCGGGACCCCAGTCGATCGCGACCACGTCGAACCGGATCGGCGATTCCGACAGGCCCTTCGTCGCGGCGTAGATCCGGGCCGCACGCACAACGCGGGCGCGCTTGCGCTCGGTCACGGCCTCGACGGCCGAGCCGTGCGACTCGCCGCGGCGCTCCTTGACCTCGACGAACACGAGCGTCGCGCCGTCCTGGGCGACGACGTCGATCTCCCCGCTCCGGCAGCGGTAGTTGCGCGCCAGGATCCGCAGGCCCTTCTTCAGGAGATGCGCGCAGGCGAGCTCCTCGCCCGGTTCGCCGCGGTGCGGGCCGCGCAGCAGGTGTGGGCTCAGCGCTTGCGCTTCCAGCGCGTGCCCTGGGGCGTGTCCTCGAGCACGACGCCGAGCGCCTCGAGCCGCTTGCGCGCGTCGTCGGCCTTCGCGAACTCGCGCTGCTTGCGCGCCTGCTGGCGCTCGTCGAAGAGCGCCTGCTCGTCCGCTGCCAGTCGATCCTCGCCGCCGCCCGGCAGCAGCACGCCGAAGATCCCGTCCATCACGCCCAGCTCCGCCTTCACGCGCTGAGCGCCCGCGCGCGTGAGAGCGCCTTCCGCGAGCAGGCTGTTCGCGCGCCGCACGAGGCCGTGGACGGCGGCGAGCGCCTCGGGCGTGTTCAGGTCGTCGGCGAGGGCCGCGTCGAAGGCCGTCCGCGCCTCGCTGCAGGCCGCCTCGGCCGGCCCCTCGGCCCCTTCGCCCGCCACCTCGTCGAGCCGCGTCGCGAGCCCGTGAACCCGCTCGAGCGCGCCCTTCGCGTGCTGGAGCGCCTCCATGCCGAAGCTGAAGGGCTTCCCGTAGTGAGCGCCGGCGAGCGCGTAGCGGATCGCCTCGGCCGAATGGCCCTGCTCCAGCAGCGTGGGGATCGTGACGAAGTTGCCCTTGCTCTTGGACATCGTCTCGTTGTCGATCAGCAGGTGCTTGGCGTGGAGCCAGTGGCGCGCGAACAGCTTGCCGGTCCCGCACTCGCTCTGCGCGATCTCGTTCTCGTGGTGCGGGAAGATCAGGTCCTCGCCGCCCGCATGCAGGTCGAAGGTCTCGCCCAGGTACTTCATGCTCATCGCCGAGCACTCGATGTGCCAGCCCGGCCGGCCCGGGCCGAAGGGCGCGTCCCAGTGCGCCCAGGAGGGCTCGTCGCTCTTGAACTTCCAGAGCACGAAGTCGCGCGCGTTCTCCTTGTCGTACTTGTCGCTGTCCACGCGCGCTCCGGCCTGGATCCCCGCGGCGTCGAGGCGCGCGAGCTTGCCGTACTCCGGAAACGAGGCGATCCGGAAGTAGACCGAGCCGTCGGCGGTATAGGTGTGCCCGCGCGCCGTCAGCCGCTCGACGAGCGCGATCATGTCCGGGATGTGCTGGGTCGCGCGCGGCACCACCTCGGGCGCTTCGATCCGCAGCGCCTTCATGTCCTCCTCGAAGCCGCGGATGTGCTGCGCCGTGAAGCTCGCGAGCTCCTGGCCCGCCGCCTGCGCGAGCTGGATGATGCGGTCGTCGACGTCGGTCACGTTCATGACCTCGCGCACGCGGTAGCCGAAGTGCCGGAGCGTGCGCCGCAGCACGTCGATCGCCACGAAGGTGCGGAAGTTCCCGACGTGGGCGCGGCTGTAGACGGTCGGCCCGCAGGCGTAGAAGCCGACGTCGGGAGGATGCAGCGGCTCGAGCGGCTCGATCTTCCCGCTCAAGGTGTTGAAGAGCCGGATCGGCGTCAGCATGTGGCCTTCAGGATGAGGGCAGTCAGGTCGTCGCTGCAACCCGCGGGGCCGGCCCAGGCGTCGACGCTGCTCACGAGCCCAGCGAGCGTCTCGCGCGCGCCGGCGCCGGCGCGGGCCGCGAGCGTCTGCCGCACGCGCTCGTCTCCGAACTCGCGGCCCGACGGGTCGACCGCCTCCGTCACGCCGTCCGTGACCGCGGCCACGAGATCGCCAGGATCGAGCGTGATCTCCCCCGGCTCGAGCGTGACCTCGTCGAGGAGGCCCAGCACCGGCCCGCCCGCGCGCAAGCGCTCCTCGGGCCCGTGCGCGCGCACCACGAAGGGCGGGACGTGCCCGGCGTTCACGTACACGAGCCTGCGCGCCGCGGGGTCGAGCTCCCCGTAGAAGAGCGTCACGTAGCGACTCGTCTCCGTGCTCGCGTAGACGAAGCGGTTGAGCCGCTCGAGCACACGCGGCGCCGGCTCGCTGCCGGCGAGCGCGCGCAGCCACGCGTGCACCGAGGCCATCATCAGGCTGGCCGGCGTCCCCTTGCCGGAGACGTCGGCGATCACCAGCCCGACGCGTCCGCCGGCGAGCGGCACGTAGTCGAAGTAGTCGCCGCCCACGTGCAGGCACGAGCGGCTCTCCCCCGCGATCTCGAAGCCAAAGAGCTCCGGCGCAGCCTTCGGGAGCAGCCCCTGCTGGATCCGGCGCGCGATCTCGAGGTCGCGGTCCTGCCGCTCCTTCTCGAGCCGAAGCTGGTGCAGGCGCGCCCCCTCGAGCGCCGCTTGCGCCTGGCGCGCGAGCGCGGCCGCGAAGTCGAGGTCCTCGGCAGCCGGCGGCCGGCCGCCCGGGCGCGCGCCGACGGCCAGCAGGCCCTCGAAGTGGCCGGGAGCCACGAGCGGGACGACGAGCGCGAAGTCCGCGGCCAGCAGGCCGTCGCGCAGGGCTCCCCGCGGCAGTTCGGCCACCGCGCGCGGGCCGGCCAGCTCACGCGCGAGCCACGCGGCGTCTCCCGGCAGCCGCTCCGGCAGCGTGCCGGCGCGCGCGCCGCGCGAGTGGCCGAGCTCGAGGCCGCGTGGACGCAGGTGGTAGAGCGCCGCGCGCGCCGCGAGGAAGTGGCCCATCAGCGTCGTGACGATCAGCCGCTCGATCGCGTCTTCATCGAGCGTCGCGGCCAGCTCGCGGCCGATGTCGAACAGGTTCTGGAGCTGGTAGACCTTCACCGACAGGTCCCGGTTGACGCGCCGGCGTTCGTCGTCGATCAGACCGCCCTCGATCGGCGTCGCGGCCGTCGCCGCCAGGCTCTCGAGGTACCCGAGCTCGTCCGGCGTGAACGGCCGGCCGTCGGTGCGAGGCCCGAGCGCCACGAGCGCGATCAACCGGTCCGCCTTGTGCACCGGGCACACGACCCTGAGCTCCGCCTCGGCGAGGAAGGCCGTCTCCCCGCTCGGCAGCGCGGCGCCTTCCAGCTCCCGCCCGAGCTCGACGCGTTCCGGGAGCGCCGCCTCGACGCCGCGCACGGCGCGGCGCTCGAAGCGCCGGTCGCCGGCCGTCAGGTAGAGCGCGCCAGCGGCGACCTCCATCTCCCCCATCAGGAAGCCGAGCGCCGCATGCGGGATCTCCTCGCCGCTCGCGGTCCAGCCGAGCCGCGTCGTGAAGTCGAGGAGCGTCACGAGCTGCGACAGGTGCGTCACGAGCGCCGGCTCGCGCCCCTCGCGCCGGAGCGTCTCGAGCTCCTCGCGGCACTTCTGGACGACCGGGATCGTCACCGGGCCTCCTGCGCCCCGGCCGCCGGCAGCTTCTTCACCATGGAGCAGACGTTGCACCGGCCCCGGCGCCTGAAGCTGACGCGGTCCATGATGCGTCCCATCAGGTGCACGCCGAAGCCGCCTCGCCGCCTCTCACGCGCGTAGCGCCGCAGGTCCACGCTCGGCAGCGAGCGGCGGTCGACGGGCCGGCCGTCGTCGACGATCTCGACCACCAGCTCGCCGGGCGGACAGTCGAAGCCGAGCTCGACGAAGCGGTCGGCCTCTCCCGCGTAGGCGTGCTCGATCACGTTCGTGGCCGCCTCGTCCACCGCCAGCGCCACCTGGGCCGCCGTCGCCTCGTCGCAGCCCGCGAGCTCCGCCACGCGCTTCGTGGTGTCGCGGATCGCCGCCAGGAACTCCGTCCCGCTCGGCACGCGCAGCACGACGGTGGGGAGCGCGCGGCGTTTGCGCACGCTCACGCGGACGCCCGAGGCTTCCGGCCCGAAGCCTCGCGGAAGCTCGAAACCGCTTCCTGCTCGGAAGGGAAGATGCGGTAGAGGTGGTTGAAGCCCAGCATCTCGAAGATGTTGCTCACGGTTTCGTTGAGCTCGGCGATCCGGATGTCGCCGCCGTTCGTGCGCACCTCCTCGATCACGCCCATGAGCGCGCCGAGGCCCGCGCTCGCGACGTAGCGGAGCCCGGCTCCGCTCACGACGATGCGGTAGCAGCCGCCTTCGATCGCCTTCTGGAGCGCGCCTTCGAAGAGCCGCACCGTGTGCGCGTTGATGAAGCCGCTCGGGTAGAGCAGCACCACGCCGTCGCGCTCGTGGCTTTCGACCGAGAGCTCGCTCACCACCCTCCCCTCGGCCGACTATACCGCCCCGCCCGGCGGCGGCGGAAGCTCGGCGCGCGCGGCCTCGATGTCCGCGCGGATCTGCGCGACGAGCGCCTGCTGGCTCGCGAAGCGCTGCTCGCCGCGGAGGCGCGCCGCGAGCTCCAGCCTGACGCGCGTGCCGTAGAGGTCGGCCTCGAAATCGAGGAGGTGCGCCTCGAGCGTCACGGGGCCGCCGCCGAACGTCGGCCGCTCGCCGACGTTCACGACGGCGCGGTGCCACGCGCCGTTCGCCACGCGGCAGCGGGCGGCGTAGACGCCGAGCGCCGGCAGCACCTGCTCGTCGGGCGCCAGGTTCGCGGTCGGGACGCCGATGGTCCGGCCGCGGCCGTCGCCTCGCACCACGGTTCCGTCGACGAAGTGGAGACGGCCGAGCAGCTCGCGCGCCTCCGCCACGTCGCCCAGTGCGAGCGCCTCGCGCACGCGGCTGCTGCTGATCGGACGCCCGGCCGCGAGCAGCGCCGGCACCACCTCCACGCCGAAGCCCAGGCCCCGGCCCAGCGTCTCGAGGCCGCGCGCGTCGCCGGCGCGGCCGCGGCCGAAGCGGAAGGAATCGCCCACCACGACGTGGCGCGCGGCGAGCGACTGGTGCAGCACCTGCTCCGCGAAGGCCTCGGGCGAGAGCGCCGCCAACTGCGCGTCGAAGGGCACGACCACGAGCCGGTCGATCCCGAGCGCCTCGACGAGCTCCGCCTTCTGCGCCAGCGTCGTGAGCGGCGCGGGAGCCTGCGAGGGGCGCAGCACGCGCGCCGGATGCGGGTCGAACGTGAGCACGACCGCGGGGCCGCCGCTCGCTCTGGCGAGCGCCAAGACCGCGGCCGCTAGCGCCTGGTGGCCGCGGTGGACGCCGTCGAAGTTGCCGACGGCGACCGCGGGCCGACCGCCGTGAGGAGCCGCGCCGCTCCCGAGCCGCTCGCGCTCCATCGGCTGCCGCCGGCTAGCGGCCGCCGCGCCGGTCGATGGTCGCGCCGGGACCGGAGGCGCCCGATCCGTCGCCCGCCGTCAGGACATAGCCCGCGGCGTCGGTCTCGTAGCGGACCGGACGCGACCAGGGGTCGACGAGGTACGCGGCCGGCACCAGGCCCGCCTGCACCAGCTCGTCGAGCGACGCGGGCGGGCGCCCGTAGGTGGCCCGCCAGGCCTCGATCCCGCGCTCGAGCCGCATGAGCCGCGAGCGCATCGCGTCCTCGCGCAGCCCGTCGGAGGCCCCCGGCAGCACGTTGCCGAGCCCGGTGACGGCGAACGGCGAGCCTGCATGCACCAGGAGTCCGACGAGCGCGAGCGCCGACACGAGCGCCACGAGCCCGTAGCCGGGAATCGGCGAGCCGGCGGCCACCTCCTCGACGTCCGCGGCGCGAGCCGCCCGGCCCTGCCCGGCGGCCGTGATCAGGTTGCGGTTCAGGAAGTCGAAGAGCGTGCGGCAGACCTCGAACTCGCCGGTGCCGGTGGAGTCGATGATCGCCTGCACCGTGCGCACGCCGTCGACGCGCCGGAAGACGCGCTCTTCCTCCGCCGCGAGCCGGATCTTGCCGGTCGAGGTCGCGATGCGCTGCTCGATGCCGCTGGCGTCGGGCCCGCCGCCCTCGCCCACCTCGATCAGCGACGGGTCGACGACGGGACGGAACACCATGTCGAAGGAGGGGATCCGCTTCTCGATGATGGGCCACTCGTCCACCATCCGGATGCCTTCCATCAGGATGAAGTCCGTGCTCATCGGGGCGAAGTTCTCGCGGTCGTAGTCGACGCTGTCGGTCTGGGCGAACTGGTAGCGGCCGTCGCGCCAGCGGAACACGCGGAACACGATCTGCGACACCTGCACCGTGAGCGCGTCGCGCAGGTCGCGCGTGGTGATGGCGTTCGTGCCCGCGAGGATGTGGCCGAGGCGCTGCAGCGTCTGCTTCTGGGTGGCGAGCGCGTCGTCGAGCCGCTCGCGGCTGAGCTTGCCCTGCTTGACGAGCACGTTGCCGAGCCGGTCCTCGAGCCGCCGCTGGGAGGAGTCGGCCATCACCACCATGCCGTTCTCGAACGTGACGGTGACGCTCTCCTTGTCCCTGTCGTTGATCAGCGTCAGGATCCCGGTTTTCCGCTGCAGCCCGATCAGCTGGAAGATGTCGGGCAGCCCGAAGTCCTTGATCGTTCCCTGGAGCGCCACGGCTAGCTCGCCCCCCCTTGCGAGGGCCGCGTGCGCGGCTTGCCGGACGTGCCGCGCGGCCGATCGGCGACCGGAGCCGGGAGCAGGCGGTTCGCCGTGATCCAGAGCGCGGCGAGCCCGAGGCCGGCCGCGAGCGACGGCCACGGCGGCGCGACCTTCGAGGAGACCTCGGTGAAGGGCACGATGCCGCTCGCCGCCCACAGCCCGAGGACGGCGTACCAGGCGAGCGCGAAGAAGGCGCCGACGAGCGTCCAGCCGCCGTAGATCTGCCCGGCGCCCGGCGAGACGACCGAGAGGATCCGCATCACGCGCTTGCGGCGGCTGTCGGACTCCTGCACCTCGGCGAGCTTGCGGTTCCGCACCGGCGCGGAGACGCCGTCGCGCACGACGAAGAGATGGTGGCACTGCGAGCACAGACCGCCCGTCGGCTGGCCGAGCTGGCAGAGCCGGCAGAAGGCCGTGCCGCAGCGGCGGCAGTGCTGCGTGAGCGCCTTGCGGCCGCGCCAGCGCGAGACGGCGAGGACCACGACCGCGAACACCGGGAGCGACACCACGAAGCGGCTCACGAGCGACCCGGGCAGCCAATCCGGGCTCGGCGGCGGTGTGCCGCGCAGCAGGTTCTTGGCGGCCACGCCCGTCTCGGCGCCCCTGAACTTGGCCCACACCAGCTCGTGCGAGAGCCCGAGGTCCACGACCGCGTAGTCGCCGGTGTCGTAGCGCCAGCGGTCGTAGTCGGCGATCAGCCCCGGCGCGAGCCTGTCGGCGTTCGACTTGGCGGCGTTGTAGTCCTGGTACTCGAACTTCTGCAGGTGCGCGAGCGAGAGGTTGTAGTACGAGGTCGCCGCCACCTCCGGCACCGTCGAGGCGGTGCCCGCCCGATAGCGGGCGCGGGCCGAGTCGTAGGCGCCGCGCACGAACTCGATGTTCGCCAGGTTGTTGCGCGCGATCTCGTCGTTGGCGTCCGCCGCGAGCGCCTGGCGGTAGAGCTCGGCCGCCTCCTCGTACCGGCCCGCGCGCTTCCTGGCCGCGCCGGCCAGGTAGGCGAGGTCGTGGTCCGACGGGTCTTGCTGCCGGGCCGCCTCGAGCCGCGCGGTGGCTGCGGCGTCGGGCACCGACTCGGTCGCGGCGAGCGCCGCGTGGTAGAGCGGGTTCTTCGACGTCTGGAGCCGCTCCTGGAGCGCCGACACGCTCGGCCCCACGAGCAGCGTGCTCGCGGCCAGCACGCCGAGGAGGGCGCGCTCGCGCCCGTCCAGATAGGCGAAGAGCAACGCCAGCCACCAGGCCGGCAGCCAGCCCCAGCCCTGGAAAGTCGCGACGGGCAGCAGCAGGACCAGCAGCAGGAGCGCGAGAGCCGCGGAATGGTGGTGGGCCGGCCCCAGCCACTCCTCGATGTCGTGCCGGAGCAGGCCGCCGCGCCGCAGCAGCAGCGCCAGCGCGATCGCCCAGAGCACGCCGAAGGCGGCGAAGTAGGCCGCGAGCGTCGCGAGGTCGCGCGCGCTCCTGGCGCCGCGGCCGGTGTCGAGGAAGGCCGACAGGCCGGCGAACGTCTCCTGCAGGCTCGGCAGGATGCCGAGCGGGCCTTTCTTGAGCAGCGCCTTGGCGAGCCCGGCGTGCGTGTCCGGCAGCCCCGGGGCGAGCGCGACGGCGGTCGCGAACACCTGCTCGGCCTCCTCGCGCTGGCCGGCGTCGAGCTTGGCCGCGCCGCGCGCCACGAAGGCGAGGCCGACGCTGCCGAGGCTCTCCACGTTGCGCTCCATGCGCGCGCGCCGGATGTCGCGGAGCGCCGCCGCGACCGCGTCGGGCTTCCCGGCGGTGTCGGCCGCCACGTACTGGGCCCAGAGCGCCTCGAACGTCGGCGCCGTGGCCGGCGCCGGAGCGGCGACGGGCGGCGGGCTCGGCTGGGGGCCGGCGAGCAGGACGAGCCCCAACGTCAGCGGCGCGATCACGGCTTCCCCGCGCGCGTTCGCCCGACGTAGGCCATCCGCAGCTCGAAGAGCAGGCTGCCCAGGAGCGCGTCTTCGTCCGTCGTCCTGCGCCCCTCGGTCTTGTCCTTGAGCATCTCCAGCACGGCGATGATCGAGCGCGCCCCCGCGAGCGCCTGCTCGGGCGTCGTGCCCTCCGGCAGCTCCTGGCCCGCGATCAACTGCCCGGCCTGGGCCGCGAGCCCGACCAGGAAGTGCGCGAACTCGGCCGGTCCCTCCGCTCCAGGCGCCGCCGCCGCGTCGTCGCGCGCCGTCTCTGTCTCGAGCGGCGCCTGCATGGCCTCGGCGGCTTCCTCGGCCTCGTCGCGCGGACGACCCTCCGCGGTGAAGTGGCGCCGGTCGCTGACGGTGAAGGACTTCTCGCTCTGGCTCATCAGCGGTTGCGGGGGTGGGGTCTCCGCCGATCCGGCACCGGTCCGCAGCCCGGTGATCTTAGCACAAGTGCCTCTGCAATCAGCGGATGCGCCGTTCCTCCCCTTCTCCGGCCGAACGCACCCAGACTCGGCGGCCATCCGTGGCGACAAAAATGCTGCCGTCCCGGTCGGTCCGCAGCACGAGGGCGCCTCCCTTTTGCCAGCGAGCCACGGCCTCCGCGCTCGGATGACCGAACGGGTTGCGCGCCCCGCACGACACGATCGCGAGCCGCGCCCCGGTCATCGACACGAGCTCCGCGCTGCTGCTCGTCCGGCTGCCGTGGTGCGGAACCTTGACCACCCAGGACGAAGGCGCTTCGAGCGCGCGCTCGGCCTCGCCGGTCGTATCGCCCGAAAGCAGCAGATGAACCTCCCCGAAAGCCACGTCCACCACTACGGAGTCCTCGTTCCGGACGCGGAACGGCGCCGCGGCCAGCGGCTGCGGGCCGAGGATGCTGAGGCGCGCCCCGTCCCAATCGAGGTGCGCGCCGCGAGCGACGGCGAGTCGAGGAACGGCGGCCGCTCGAACAGCCGCGTCGAGGCTCAGCCACGAAGCGTCCCGGAGCGCGGCCGGGCCTTCGATGAGCCGCTCCGGGCGGAAGACCCGCAGCAGGAAGGGTACGCCGCCTACGTGGTCGGGGTGCGCGTGCGAGACGAGGACCGCGTCGACGCGCCGCACGCCCTGGCGCCAGAGCTCGGGAGCCATCCGCCTCTCGCCCGTGTCGTAGCGGCCGTCGCGCGAGCCTCCCGCGTCCACCACGATCGCGCGCCCGCTCGGCGAGCGCAGCAGCAGGCCGTCGCCCTGGCCGACGTCGACGACGGTGAGGTGCAGCCGGCCGTCCGCCACGCGGGACCACGGGCCGAGCGCGAGCAGCAGGTGGAGGGCGGCCAGCAGCACGAGCGCCGCTCGACGCCGCCCACGGAAGAGGAGCGCCAGGCCGGCGAGCCAGAGCGCGAGCGCCGCGAGCGGCGGCCCGGGCACGCGCAAGTCGAGCCACGGCGCGGCCGGGCCCAGGTCCCCCGACACGCGCAGCGCGCGCGCCGCGATCCAGGCGACGCCACCGGCCGCGCCGCCCGCCCCGAAGACCGATGCCAGGAGGACGGCGAAGCCGGCGAGCAACACCGC
>Ga0335076_10005877_pt1 | contig 12385 bp, 15 predicted proteins | sample Lox_Sample_25_FD_206717 | JGI IMG/M metagenome (GOLD analysis project Ga0335076, IMG submission 206717) | Soil microbial communities from Loxahatchee National Wildlife Refuge, Florida, United States - Lox_Sample_2.5 | ecosystem: Environmental > Terrestrial > Soil > Wetlands | place: USA...
ACGCCCAGCGGTAGACCCGCGCCCGCCTCCGGCGGCCGCCAGGCTCGCGCTGATCAGATCTGCGGCTGCTGTTGGCCTTCGTCGCGGTCGCGCAGGTGCGAAAGCACGTCTGCCACGTCCGCAAGCTGCTGCTCGAGGTCGCGCTGGAAGCTCTCCAGGCGCTCGATCAGCTCTGGTCTGCTGGGGAAGCCGCCCCGGAAGAGCATGCGGGGGCCGCCACGCCAGCCACGATGATGATGATGACGCATTTACGTATTCACCTCCTCTCCTCGTAACGTGCGAGAAAGCGATCGGTGCGTTCCTGGGAATGGCGCAGCGCCTCGGCCCACTGGTCGAGCAGCCGCTCGCCTGTGGGCGTGATCGCATAGCGGCGCTTCGCCGGGCCCGAGGACGACGCGTCCCACTCCGAAGAGACGAGCTCCTCCTCCTCGAGTGCCCGCAGGAGGCGATAGAGGTTGCCCATCTCGACGCGCGCCTCGCCGGTGAGCTCGGGCAGGCGCTCGAGCAGGTCGTAGCCGTGTGCCGGACGCTCGCGCAGGAGCAGCAAGAGAGCCGGCTCGGCGAACCGTTCGACGCGGGCGAGCACACGCCAGCGACCGTGGTGGTGCCGGCGGGAGCGAGTACGTCTCATCTCACACCTATGTGTAAAAGACACATGTAAGAGACATTAGCCGTTTGGCAGCAAGTTGCGCAAGCCGGGCTACACTCGGGGGCGGTATGAGGGTCACGAATGTCGCAACGACGCGGTCGTGCGCCGTGTGCGAGCGGACGCTCCTGATGGGAGAGCGCTCGGCGAGCTTCGCTCCGTCCGAGGGCGCCGAGCTCGTGGACGTCTGTCCGCTCTGCCAGGAGCTCGCGGTCGAGGCGGGCTGGATCAAGGAGGGTGCGCCCACCACGCCGACGCTCGAGGGCGGCGGCCGCCGCCGGCGTCGCAAACGCAACCTCGTCGAGTTCCTCGGCCTCACTCGGACGGCCGACGACGGCGCCCTGGCGCGGCAGGAGCCGATCCTGCGCAAGCTCTCCGACGACGAGGTCGCGCTCCTCGAGGCCGCGGATCTCTTCAACGGCAGCGCCTACCGCCGCACCGTCGGCGGCATCGCGAAGAGCCTAGGCGAGCCCAACGCGAGCATCGTCCCGCTCTCCGGTACCTCCGGGGAGCTCGCGGTGACCGTCGCCTGGGAGCTGTCCTGGTACCAGTACCGCGTGAGCCCCGACTCCGGGCAGCCGGTGCGCCTCGAGCGCCGCGGCCACGAGCTCGCCGAGCTCGACGAAGGGTTCAAGGACTGGAACGCCCAGGTCGAGGACGAGGGTCGGCTCGTCCCCGAGATCGCGCGGATCTAGCCGGTCCCCGGGAAGGTCCCGAGCGTGAGGTGGAGCGTCTTGTGCGCTCCATGCTGCGTCACGACTCCGAGCGAGACCGTCGTCCCGGGCTTGAGCTCCGACGCGACGCTCGTCAGATCGTCGACCGTCGCCGTCCGGTGACCGTTCAGAGTCACGATCACGTCGCCGGATTCGAGCCCCGCCTTCGCCGCCGGCCCAGCCGCCGTGACGTTCTGAACGAGGACGCCCGCGCCGTTCGTGTCTCCGATCGAGACGCCGAGATACGCGCGGTGCGAGTTGACGACGTGGCCGAAGCGGATGATCTGCGTCGCGATGTCCCTGACGAGGTTGCTCGGGATCGCGAAGCCGATTCCGGGCGCCGCCGTGCCTCCGAGCTCGGGATCGGTCGCGGCGAGCGTGGGGATGCCGATCACGCGCCCCTGGAGATCGGCGAGCGCACCGCCGGAGTTGCCCGGGTTGATTGCGGCGCTCGTCTGGATCATGAGCGGCAAGGCGACGCCGTTCCCCTCGGACACGCCCTGCCGGAAGGCGCTGACGATCCCGTCGGTCACGCTCGAGCGCAGTCCGAGCGGGTTGCCGATCGCGATCGCGAAGTCTCCGACGTCGAGCGTGCTCGAGTTCGCGAAGGCGGCCGGCCTGAGGTGTGCTCCCGAGACGCGGACGACGGCCAGGTCGTCGGGCGCGAAGCGGCCGACGAGCGAGCCTCCGTAGGAGTGCGCTCCGGCGGTGACCGTGTACGGGCCGCCGCCGGCGACGACGTGATTGTTCGTGACGATGTCCCCGTTCGAGTCGAAGACCACTCCGGAGCCGAGGCCCTGCGAGTTCTGGATCTGGACGACGGACGGCGAGAGCTCGTGCACGACCGCCGTGATGGCGCCCTGGAAGGCGAGCGCCGCGGCAGCGGGCCGGAGGCGCGCGTGGCTCGTCGCCGGCGTGGTCTTCGCCGGCGAGCCGCCGAGCGACACGGCCGCGACGACTCCTCCCGCGACCGCGGCTCCGGCGAGCGGTGCGAGCCACCAGATGTGCCGGCGCAACATTTGCTCCTTATAGCGCGGCTTCGCTCTACCCGCCGATTTCCGTCCTACAATCAACCGCGATGATCTATTGCGTCATTCCTCGTGAGCTCGCCGACGAGCTGTACGACAAGATGGTCGAGTACTACAAGGACAACCCGAACGTGACCGTCATCGTCGACCGCCGCGAAGGACGCGACCGCCGCAAGGAATCGGAGGACCGCCTCGAGGACAGCGAGCAGCGGACGATTCGCGACCGCCGTCGTGCGCACCCCGGCAAGTTCCCCGATCTCGACGAGCCGCCCGAGTAGGTCGTTCCGGCTGCGGTTGTAGTCCGATCGCGCCAGTTCAATTGAGCGCATGACTGCGCTCGACACCGGCGTGGCGGCCGCGATCGTTCTCGTCGCGCTGACGGCGCTCGCGGAGCAGCTCAACGTCGTGGTGGCTCGGCGGACGCGTGTCTCCCTTTCGGGGCCGTTCCTCGTCGCCGCAGCGCTCGTCGGCGGACCGCTGGTCGGCGCTTGCGCAGGAGCAGCGACGGAGGCGTTCACGACGGAGGACCCCCCGCGGAAGCGTGTCGTGTGCGCGGCCGCCGGTGCGTTCCAGGGATTCGCGATCGGCCTGGTCGGCGAGCAGCTCTCGCACCGTGGTGTATCCGGCGCGGTCGTGCTCGCGACCGCAGGGCTGCTGATCGGGTTCGCGCTCAACGCGAGGGTGGTGCTGCGTGCGCTCGGGCGCAATGGGAACCTGCGCCGCGAGCTGCGCGCAGCCTGGCGCGCGATCGTCGTCGCCTGGTTCCTGCCGGCGCCGCTGCTCGTGGCCTTCATCCATCTCTTCGAGACGACGCCGGGCCTCGCGCTCGCCTATGCGGCCGGGCTGCTCCTGGTCGCTGCCTACGCGAACCGATTCCGCCGCCGGCTCGAGCGAGCCCTCGCCGGTGAACGCTCTCGTGCTCGGGTGGACGCGCTCACTGCAGCGCCGAATCGCTACGCGCTCGCGGAGGCGCTCGCGTACGAGCAGGCACGCATCAGACGCGGCGGCCGCACTGCGGCGCTCTGCTTCCTCGACCTCGACCGCTTCAAGACCGTCAACGACACCTACGGCTACGCGGCCGGCGACCGGCTGCTCGTCGACGTGCATCACCGGCTGCGCGGCGAGCTCCGCGCGAGCGATCTCGTCTTCCGGTGGGGTGGGGAGGAGTTCGTCGTGCTCGCTCCGCACGTCGACCGCACCGAGCTAGCCGACTTCGCCGAGCGTCTCCGCCTGCTCCTCGCGACTCGGCCGTTCGCGATCGACGGACGGCCGCGCACGATCACGAGCTCGGTGGGCGCGGTGCTGCTCGACGAGTCGCGTACCGCCGACGAGGCCCTCGAAGCGGCCGGCCGGCTCGTCCGCAAGGCCAAGCTGACGCGCAACACGGCGGTGGTCGAGCGGCCCGCGGCCGACGCGGCTGCGTAGACCCCCGCGGCCTCACGACGACTCGGGCCGCCGGCTGGCACCATGGCCGCCGGATGAAGCGTGTCGCCATCGTCGTCCTCTCGGCCGTCCTGTCGGTCGGCGCAGCGACGAGCCACGCGGCGACCCGCCACGCGCTGACCCGCACCGGCGTCGCGCGGCTGACGCCCGCCCAGCAGCACGAGATCCGGGCGGCGGGGGAATGGCACCGCGGCTGCCCCGTGTGGCTGTCGCAGCTCCGCCTTCTGAGCTACCGCTACGTCGGCTTCGACCACGCGACGCACCTCGGCCAGATCGTCGTCAACTCGAGAGTGGCGACTCCGCTCGCCACGGTCTTCGGGAAGCTCTACCGGATGCGGTTCCCGATCCGGGACGGCGCCTTCGCGTCCACCTACGGCCCGCATCCCAACGAGAGCGGCGACGTGACGGCGTCCTTCGAGTGCCGGAACGCCGCCGCGTCGCCGTGCAGCAGCTCGAGCACCACGCACCACTGGTCGATGCACGCGTACGGCGAAGCTGTAGACCTCGATCCGCGCGAGAACCCCTACGTCGGCTGCGGGATGACGCGCGACAAGACGGCGCGCTCGTACCTCAAGCGGTCAAACCACCGTCCCGGGATGGTGACGCCGGCCGTGCGGCGGGCGTTCGCCTCGATCGGCTGGGGTTGGGGCGGCTCGTGGTTCGGCTCCACGAAGGACTACATGCACTTCTCCGTCAACGGCCACTAGGGCCGCCGCGCAGTGCGCTAGGAGCCGACGACCTGGACGAGCCAGCGCCGGTCGCGCTCGCGGTCGAGCTCGATGAAGAGGACACGCTGCCACGTCCCAAGCTGGAGTTCGCCTTCACGAACGGGGACTGACTCGCCGGCGGTGCCGAGCAGCATCGCCATGCAGTGGGAGTGGCCGTTCCCCTGGTCCATGTCCTCGGGGCAGATGTTCTCGGTGCGGCGATCCCAGTCGTCGTGCGCGTAGTAGCTCTCGCTCGGCACGAGGCGCCGGAGCAGGTCGCAGAAGTCCTCGAGGAACCCCGTCTCCATCTCGTTCACGCGCACGCAGCACGTCGTGTGCGGCGAGTAGATGCAGGCGATGCCGTCGACGACGCCGCTCTCCCGCACGGCGCGCTGCACGTCCTCGGTGATGTCGTCGACGGTGAGGCCCCCGGCCGTGCGCAGACGCGTCTCGTGCTGGAACACCTTCATCGTGGCGGCCATTCTGCGGGAATCGTTACCCGACGCGCTCGGCGAACCACCACACCCTCAGTGGATCCTGCAGGACAGGAGCCGGTCGCGCTCGCCGCGTCACCGACCTACTCGAACGATGGGTTGCGGTTGCCGGGGCGGGCCGCAAGACTCCCCGGAAGCTGCGCCCGGCGACTTCTGCGGCACCGGGTGAGTAGGAGTTCGACGTGTCGCAAAAGGAGTTGGAAGACGATGGGGGACGAGGTTGTTTCGGTTGAGCTCTGGCGTGGCTATGTCATGGGTCATTTCTACGCTCGCTCTGCGGATACGAATGCCGCTGTAGCCGTTTCGCCGCCTTTTCGGATGGTGAGATGGCCGTGGGAGGAGCGGATCTCGCTGAAGCGGGATCCAACCGCGGTCAGCGCTCTCGATGCGCTCCAGAAGACGCTGGTCGAGGCCGGCTGGCAGCGGATCTCCCGCCGCAAAGGTACTCGTTGGTACGAGCTGTCGTTCAGCAATTCTCCGCGAAACCTGCACGTCGCTGAGCGCGTTCCTACGGTCGAGAAACCGGCCAACGAAATCGCGGTCGGTGCGGTTGCGCGCGAAGTCGTCGCAGCTCTCCAGGCCGGCCCACTGTCAAGCGGCGAGCTCTGTAACCGAATCGGACGGCCGTCCGGGGCCGTCCGCGTCGCCCGCAGGGAGCTCGAGAAGGCGGGACTCGTCCAGAAGGCACCTACTCCGGCGGGCCGATCGCGACGGGCTATCTACTGGCAACTCCCGCGGGAGGAGCGCCGAGAGCACGGGCAACGCCGCGAAGGCCAGCGAGCCGTTCGCGCAGTCACGTAGCAGCGGTTCGCTAGTGCGCGAACGCGCTCGCGCTCGCCGCGTCGTGGACGGGTTTCGGCTGCTGCTCGAGCCGCTGCAGCTGGCGTTTGACGTCGGCGAGAAGCAGGTCCGCCATGTCGTGTGTGAAGCCGCGGCGCACGACGACGCGCAGGGCGGCGAGGTCGGTGCGGTTCTCGGGGAACGTATACGCGGGCACCTGCCAGCCACGCTCGCGCAGTGCGAGCGAGAGATCGAACACGGTGTAGTTCTGCACCTCCGGCTTCAGTGCGAAGGCGAACACGGGCAGTTGGTCGCCACGCGTCAGGAGGTCGAACGGACCGAGGTCGTCGAGTTGTGCGGAGAGCCCGGTCGCGACGTCCCGTGCGTATTGCTGCACGCGGCGGTAGCCCTCGAACCCGAGCCGTAGGAAGTTGTAGTACTGCGCGACGACCTGCGCACCCGGGCGGGAGAAGTTGAGCGCGAAGGTCGGCATCGTGTCGCCGAGGTAGTTGACACGGAAGATCAGCTCGTCGGGTAGGGCGTCGGCATCGCGCCAGACGATCCAGCCGACGCCGGGGTAGACGAGGCCGTACTTGTGGCCCGAGGCATTGATCGAGGCGACCCGCGGCAGGCGGAAGTCCCAGATGAGGTCGGGGTCGACGAACGGCGCGAAGAATCCGCCCGAGGCGCCGTCCACGTGGACGGGGACGTCGATTCCGCTCTCGCGTTCGAAGGCATCGAGCGCAGCGCAGATCTCCTCGACCGGCTCGTAGGAACCGTCGAACGTCGAGCCGAGGATGGCGACGACGCCGATCGTGTTCTCGTCGCAACGTGCCACGGCCTCCTCGGGTGAGAGGTTGTAGCGGTTGCCCTCCATCGGCACGAGGCGCATCTCGACGTCCCAGTAGTTCGCGAACTTCTCCCAGCAGACCTGGACGTTCGTGCCCATCACGATGTTCGGGCCGTCGGCGGCCATCCCGTCGGCCTGGCGCCGATTGCGCCAACGCCGCTTGAGCGCGAGGCCCGCGAGCATCGCCGCCTCGCTCGAGCCGGTCGTCGAGCACCCGGTCGCCTCGCTCGTCTTCGGCGCGTGCCAGAGGTTGGCAAGGATGTTGACGCAGCGCGTCTCGAGCGCCGCCGTCTGTGGGTACTCGTCCTTGTCGATCATGTTCTTGTCCAGGCACTCGGCCATCAGCTCCTCGGCCTGGGGCTCCATCCACGTGGTCACGAAGGTCGCCACGTTGAGGCGCGCGTTGCCGTCGAGCATCAGCTCGTCGTGGACGATCTGCCGCGCGATGTCGGGCGGAAGCTCTTCCTCCGGGAGCGAGTGCCGCGGGATGCGCTTCGATTCGAGCGAGTAGAGCGGCGCGACGATGAGGTCGAGCCCCTCCTCCAGTGTTTTCTCCTGATCCTGTGTGAGAGCCATGGACCTCACTCTCCAGATGTCGGGCGTGCCGCGCGTCGTCCTAGGAGGGTGAAGAGCACCGCCGCGTCAACCGGTCAGTCCGGCGATGCCGTTGCGCAGCAGGGAGATCGCGAGCAGCAGGATGATCACGGATGCGATCAGGCGAAGGTGACTTTCGAGCCAGACGCGCACTGCGCCGAGGAGTCGCTCGGCCCAGTCCCGCGAAACCAGCAGGAGGATGATCGCGAGGCTGAGCGGGAGAAGCGAGACGAGCGTGAACACGAGCCACAGTGCGGCGTAGCCGGCGGTCGTGGGATTCGTCTCGGAGATCGCCTTCAGCGCGAGCGGAATGAAGCCGCCCGGGTTCGCGAGCGTTGCGCCCGCCGCGACGACCGCGATCCACGGAGAGGACGCGACCGCACCCATCTTGTCGACCATGCCTTTCGTCGTCTTCTCCGCGAACGGCCGGCGCCAGGTGCGGGCGACGTAGACGAGTAGCGCGGCGGCCGCGACGAGATCGAAGATCGAAACCCAGGTCTTCCGTCCGCCGCCCGCGGACGGCGCAGCGATGTCACCTACGACGAAGGCGGCGGCCACGCCGATCACGATCGTGATCGCGAATGCACCGAGGTAGAACCAGATACCGGTGCGGAGGGGGCGCTCCGCCAGCACGAGCGCGAGCACCGAGAAGGTCAGCGTCGTCGGCGACAGCATCGCCGCGAGCGAGACGAGTGCCAGCTCGGTGTAGACCCAGCCCACGCGTTCGCCTAGGTTTCGCTGCTGCCGCCGCGAACGGCTTCACCGCCGCCGGCGGTCACTCTTCCTCAACCGTGATCCGGCCTTCGTCCGCCGCCTGGCGAAGCGCGGCGTGGTCACGCTCGTTCTGATCCGCGTAGGCGGTCGCGAACTCGAGGAGGGCGTGGTCGAACGTGTCTCCCTTGCCGAGGTACGACGAGATCGCGATGCGGTCACCCGAGCGTGCGTGGGCGCGGGCGAGCAGAAAGCCGCAGACGTCTCCGTAGATCTCGAGGCCACGAGGGAGGATCGCGTCGAGGTCGACCGAGGTCTTCCAGTCCCAGAGCTGGCGGAAGTAGAAGTCCCGCGGTGTGCCGTCGAGCGTTGTCTCGGCGCGCACCCAGCCGAGGAAGATGTCGCTGACCGACTGCATCAGGCGCTGACCGAGGACGACGCGCTGGCCGTGGTTCGAGTAGGTGCTCTTGCCGAGGTAGGGCTCGAGTACCGAGGCCTGGGCCTCCTTGACCTGGAGGAACAACGGGTCGTCGTTGCCCTTGCCGGCGAGCAGCACGATCCAGCAGCGCGTTCCGACACTGCCGACGCCGACCACCTTGCGGGCGATGTCGAGCCAGCGGAACTGCTCGAGGATGTGGCGCCGGTCCGGGAGCAGCGTCCGCCTGTATCTGCGGTAGAGGTCATGCAGCTCGTCGAAGATGCGCTGTGCCGGGATGCCCGCTTCCTCGGCGAGCTCGCTGATCGGAACGATCAGCGGCGGGTCCGAGATGATCCGCGGCTCGCCGTCGACCTCGGTGGTGAGCTTCGCGAATGCCTTGAGGCTGTCCTTCGTTCGTGCCTTCGCCACCGAGCGTGCGACTGTTTTCCTCTGCTGCCGGTCCTGTTGTTCCCGCAGCTGAGCCTCGACCGTCTCGACGTCGAGGTGTGCGTACCAGACGTCGAGGTTCGGCATCTCGGCGAGCTTGCGCATCCACTCGCGGTACGACCGGACCGCATTCAGAATGCCCTTCGTCCGTTGCTCCTCAGAGAAGTTGCGGTCGCGTCCGGCGATCTCGAAGCTCGTGGCGAGCCGCTTCAGGTCCCACTCGAACGGCCCGGGGAGCGTTTCGTCGAAGTCGTTCAGATCGATGACGAGCCTTCGCTCGGGCGATGCGTAGCCGCCGACGTTCGCGAGATGGGCGTCGCCGCAGAGCTGCGCCTGCAGTCCGGTCCTCGGCGTCGACGCGAGATCGTGCGCCATCACCGCCGCCGCTCCGCGGTAGAAGGTGAACGGCGAGACGAGCATGCGGCCGTAGCGGAGCGGGACGAGCTCCGGGACGCGCGACGGGGCCTGCGCCTCCAGAATCGTCACCGGATCCCGCCCGGGAGCGAGCTCGAAGCCCGCGTGACTCGTCCTCGGACACTCGGAGCGCTCGGCCCGGCCTCGCGCGGCTCTCTCCGCGACGCTGAAATGCGGCACCGGGGCAGTGCGGGTTCGCTTGGTCTCGTTCGTTTCCTCGTCTACGGCTGCCATCTGATACCTCCTCAGGCGGTACTTGGCGCGGTTGGGGGTACGGCGTCCAAGGGCGGCGCGGCGACATCCTCGGAGTGATACTCCGCGAGTAGCTGCCGTTCGCGCTCCATCTTCGGGAAGCAGAAGAAGACGAGCACTCCTCCGAGCAGGACGGCGACGATTCCGGCGAGGTAGGCCCATTGGTCGCCGTGGAGGAACGCGGTCTTGGCGCCGGAGACGATCTGATCCTGCACTGAGGGCGGGTAGCGCGAGGCCGTGTCCGCGGCGCTCGAGAATGACTTTGTCAGCTCGGCTTGGGTGCTGGCCGTGAGGTTCTTGCCGGAGTTGGAGACCATCGATCCGGCGGCGGTGGCGTAGCCGGCCGTGAGCAGGGCGCCGAAGATTGACTGCATGATCGCTCCCCCGAGGTCGCGCTGCAGATCGGCGGTGCCCGACGCCATCCCGACGCGTCTGACCGGCACGGAGCCGGTCAACGAATGCGAGGCCGGCGTCCCGGCGAGGCCGACGCCGATCCCGACGAACGCGTAGCCCAGCCCTACCTTCCAGTAGGAAATGTTGTCCTTCCAGAGCAGGAGCATCGTGAGGAAGCCAAGCAGGACGAAGACGTAGCCGAAGAGGAGCGTGAACCGGGCGCCGTGGTCGTCCACGATCTTGGCCGACCGCGGCGCGACGATCACCATGCAGAACGCCGCCGGCAGGATCGCGAGCCCGGCGTCCAGCGTCGAGTAGCCGAGCACGTTCTGCAGGAACTGCTGGCCGACGAACATCGCGCCCATCAGCGAGCCGAAGACGATGATCCCGGCGCACGCCGCGACCCAGAACGGCGGTCGTGAGGCTACGTCCAGGTCGTAGAGCGGGTTCGCCGCCTGCCGCTGGCGGAGGAAGAACAGGACCAGCGCGACGACGGCCACGATCGCGAGCACGACGGTGAGCGTGCCGGCGTTCGGAACCGGGGCGAAGTTGATGGCGAGGATCAGGGAGCCGACCAGCACGAGCGAGAGGATCCCGCCGAGGTTGTCGACCGGCTCCGTGCTCTCGTTCACGTGCGCGGGAACCAGCCACCACGCGAGCACGATCGCCACCACCGCGAGCGGCAGCGTGAGGAGGAAGACCGAGCCCCAGTAGAAGTGCTCGAGGAGCAGCCCGGACAGAAGCGGCCCGAGTGCGGCAATTGCGCCGCCCAGGCCCGACCAGAGCGCGATCGACTTCGTGCGTGCCGCGCCGGTCCAGAGCGCGGTGATCAGCGCCAGCGTCGTCGGGTACGCCATCCCTGCGGCCAGCCCGCCGCCGATCCGGGCGATGACGAGCACGTTGTCGGTCGGCGCGAAGGCGGCGAGCAGCGAGAACGGAATCGCCAGCACGGTGCCGAGCAGGAGCATCGACTTCCGCCCGTACCGGTCGCCCAGGGCGCCGAGCCAGAGCACCGAGCACGCGAGGCCGAGCGAATACCCGACCGCGATCATGTCGAGCGTCGTCTGAGACGAGTCGAAGTGCTTGCCGATGTCCGGCAAGGCGACGTTCGCAACGGCCAGGTTCAGATTCGCGACCGCGGCTACGAGAATCAGTGCGAGCAGGACGAGCGGAGCCCGAGCCGGGGCCTCGCCGTGCGGCGCCTCCGCTGTCGCGGCCATCGCACAACGATACGGTCGCGAGCCGAATCCGCCGTCACCCGCTCTGGACGAAATCAGCTCTGGGTGACGAGAAGCGCGAGCCCGTGCCCGAAGAAGAACAGACCGACGACCAGCAGCATCGAGACGGTCACGGCGCGTTGGTGCCCCGCTAGCCAGGCGAAACCCCGGTCGAGCAGGTCGACGGCCCGGTCTCCCAGGAGGAGGGCGGCGAGGACGGGGGCCCAGACGACGACTGTGGCGAGCCCGCAGTACCAGAGGACGAGCGCGGTCTCCTCCGCGCCGTTGACACCGGCTGCGGTGATCGACGAGGCCGCGAGAGCGGTGAGAACGAGTCGCTTCGGGCCGCCGATGCCGAGCGCAATGCCGGCGACGAAGTCGGTCCCGAGCCGCACCCGCCCGAGACGGTCGAGGAACTGTTGTGAGCGGCCGCTGTCGCGTTCCACCGCCTCCGGGCGGCGATGAACGCGGAGCGCAAGCATGAGTAGCGCCGCGCCGACCAGGAGCTCCAGCACACCTTCCACATACGGTCTCTTCGTCCGATGGTTGACAGATGCCGCGCCGATCAGGACGAGTACCGCGCAGGCGAGGAGCTGTCCGGCAACGACCCCGATCGCGAAGACAAGAGCCTGGCCTCGGCCCGTGCGGAGGACGGTGAGCGTCGCGGCGAGCCCGAGTGGACTGGCTGCGGCCACGAGCGCGTACGGGATGAGATGGAGCGCGGCGCTCGTCACAAGGCAACAAGTGCCTTGCCGACGAGGACGACGCCGACGACGACGAGGAGGACGCCGCCGACCACGCGCCAGTTCCGCACGAGCCAGTTGCGCAGCCGGGCGCGTACGGGCTCCGACCGCTCCGGCCCGACCCGCGCGAGCACGATCGGTATGTAGACCGTGCTCGTGCCGATGGCGAGGAAGACGAGCATGCCTGCGACGGCCTCGGTGGTGCCGGGGTGCGTGCCGACGATGTGTGCCCCGGCCGCGACCGCGATCAGATAGGTGGGCAGAAACATCCCGAGGAGGAACGCCGGCCAGGGCTCCATGTGGTCGAGCCTCGCCGTCCAGGAGGGTTCCCTGACGCCGGCGGCGCTGCGCGATCGCACCGTGAACCAGGCGCCGACCCGGAGCAGCACGACCCCTGACACCAGCGTGTCGAACGACATGGGTCTGCTCGCGCTGTGCCGCGCCCCCACCACCTCCCTCGGTTGCGCGAATCCTCGCGGACCGGGGACGTGCTCAGATTCACCCGTAGGGGATGAGGGCGCGGCATGCGTCCGCC
>Ga0335076_10005878_pt1 | contig 12382 bp, 10 predicted proteins | sample Lox_Sample_25_FD_206717 | JGI IMG/M metagenome (GOLD analysis project Ga0335076, IMG submission 206717) | Soil microbial communities from Loxahatchee National Wildlife Refuge, Florida, United States - Lox_Sample_2.5 | ecosystem: Environmental > Terrestrial > Soil > Wetlands | place: USA...
CGCACGGGATTTCGGGCGGGAGCGAGCGGCTATTTACTAAAAGCAGATGCCGAAGACGAGTTGATGAAAGCGCTGAGAATCGTGACCGGCGAAGGCTCCTACATCAGCCCAAAGATCGATCAGCGCGTGGTGAATCAAGTGATGGGCGAGATGCAGCCAGGCGCGAGCCACTGAAATTCCGATTTTCTTTCCAACAGAAGCGAATCCCATAAGCATCTGGGATAGACACTCAAAGCATTAGTTATCTTTTCGTTTGGAGAGGAGGGGACGCCACTAAGACGTCCCCACTTGGTCAGGATGAGAAAGTTGAATTGCGCTTATTGTCGTTGTTCAACGGGAGGTAAACCATACGGGGATTGCTGTAAGAATCGCTGAATTCTTACGCAGTCAATCTTTCGCTGGCCGCGCATCTGCTTGATAACATAGGCATGTCAGTCGAGCACTTGGTGGACCGCCTTCGTGTCCTGCGCAGTGGCAAGACGCTTGAGCGACTCGACGTAGGGGGCCTCAGCCACGCCTCGCTCGGTAAAAATAGCACGTATATACCGGTTGGGAGTTACATCGAAGGCCGGATGTGCCGCTGGGACATCGGGAGCAATTCGCACTCCTTGAATGTGAGTGACCTCTTCGGCGGTGCGCTCCTCAATTGGAATGTGATCACCATCGGGAATTGACAAATCGAAGGTGGAAATGGGCGCAGCGACATAAAACGGTACGTTGTTCTCTTTCGCCAGCACAGCAATTTGGTAAGTTCCGATTTTGTTCGCGGTGTCGCCATTGGCAGCAATACGGTCCGCCCCGGTAACGATCGCGCCTACTTTTCCGGTCTTCAGAAAATGTCCGACCATGTTATCTGTAATCAAAGTGAGAGGAATGCCGCCGCGGTGCAATTCCCAGGCAGTGAGACGCGCGCCCTGCAAGTAGGGACGGGTCTCCGGAACAAGAACGTGCAGTTTGTGCCCCAGTTCGACGGCTACGCGAATCACGCCAAGAGCGCTGCCGATTCCAGCGGTAGCCAGAGCGCCAGCATTACATTGCGTCATGACCTGGCCTTCTTTGGGCATAAACCGCGCGCCGAAGCGGCCCATGGCCTCATCCGCCTCCCATTTTTCGCGGTGAATTTCCTTTGCCTCGGCAATCATGGCTTCGCGAATGGCAGCAAGGTCCGCACCAGATTGCAGCGTTCTTTCGAAGCGCTGCTTCATGCGCTCCAGAGCCCAAAAAAGATCGACAGCAGTAGGCCGGGTTTTGGCTAACGTTTCGCAGATATGCGGGATCTCGACTTTCAAGGCTTCCGGAGAGGTAGCTGAGGATTTCTGAACGCCGAGTGCGACGCCCATCGCCGCCGCAACGCCAATGGCCGGAGCTCCACGGATGACCATTTCCCGAATCGCTTTGGCGACTTCGCGATAATCGGTGTACGTGTAGCTGACTTCTTCGGCAGGGAGACGGCGCTGGTCCAACATCACCACGCCCTTGGCGGTCCACTCAATGGGTTTGGCAACGAACATGTCTTGGCAGCCTCTCGTTTCAGTATGCGAACTTAAAGTGGAAACTTAATGCATCACGGGCGCTTGCCTAAAGCCGTGGGTGGCCAGCAGCACGCTCACGGCAATCAGCGAGTTATAGCCCAAGTGCATAAGATAGCTGGCGAAAACGGTTCCAGTTTGCGCGCGAACCGCGGTGAAGATGATACCGACAAGAGACATGATAACAATGAGACTCTTTGCGCCGCCGAGTTGCGGACCGTGCATCAAGCCGAACAATACTCCGGTAACCACAATGCTGGGGACCACACCGAACCAACGGGCAAACATCGGATACAGATAGCCACGAAAAATGGTTTCTTCGGCAAGAGGGGCCACCAAAACGGCAGTGATGATAAAAAGAATGGCGGTTTGTTTGTATTTAAACACCTGCTCGATGGGAGTGTTTTCCGGCGTCTGAATAACCGCAGTCAACGCGAACACCAGCAGAGAGACGGCGCAGCCCGCCAGGAAAAACAGTAGCGGATTTACAGGTTGGCCAGCGCGTCTCGGGGGAATTGTGCGCCAGCCCAGTGTTTTCCAGAACGGCTGATCGCGAAGTAGCGCCAAAGTGACGTACAGGAAAAATAGAATGAGAGTATAAACCACAACCGTACTGCCAATGGCTAATTGCGGTTTGGACAAGATGTAGTCTTCCAACTGCGTCGCGTTCATTTTTTGATGTGGGGCATAGATGGTGAGAAATACCGTCTGAACCGTGAGCAAACTGATGAACACGAAAAAAAGGAACAGCATCAGATGCAGCCAGGACCAGGAAATTTGTAAATCCGCCGGGTAGCTGCGGCCAGCAGGCGATGCCGGCGGAACTTGTTCGTGAGCGAGTTGCGGCGAACTGTCCAGTGGGGTGAGCGGCGCAGGAGTCAGCTCAGGCTGAGAAGTAGGTTTTTCCAACTCTGGTTCGGGATCCCGCGGCAGCGGTTCTTCTTCGAATGGATTCATCGCTTTGTGCGCTTTCCCCCCACCGGCCATCCGGCCACGAGCCCCGCCGCGAGCAGAGGAAGCAGGAGCTCATGATGCCCAGTGATGGCGAACCCGCGCGACGCTTCCCCTTTCTTTGGATTGGATGCCGCCGTCGGGCGTTTTACGACATTCGTGACGGCACGGTAGTGCTGAATGAAATCAAAATTCGCGGTGGTGATAGGGCGTAGCGGGACGCCAAGATTCCGCACAAGCGATACTGCCTTCAAAAATACTTCAGGAAGCAGTACCGCCGACCCCCAATTGAGATAAACTCCTCCGCCGTCCATTTCCCGCACTAGCGCGCAAAACAGGCGAAAATCGTGAAGAGTCGCAGCACCCAGGGCTGCGCCATCCGCTGACGCATGCATGTGCGGAATATCCGTGCCAATGGCGAGATGAACGGTGACTGGAACGCTTTTTTTGTATGCCGCAACCAAAACACTCAAGTCCTGGTGTTTGGCTTCCACAATGCCGCTGGTGAGGTATTGCCCGGCAGCTTCTCCATATCCAATCCGGATACGGTACGCCAGTTTCGCAATTTCATTGATGCCCTGCCCGGTTTCTTGCGCCATACCAAACTGGCCCTTTTCGAGCGCAGCGTCTACATCTTCGGAGGTGCTACCGGCAATCGCGATTTCGAAGTCATGAATCAAAGCGGCGCCATTCATGGCGATACCTGAGACGTAACCCTTGTTGATGAGGTCAATCAGCACGGGCCCGAGGCCCACCTTAATGACGTGACCGCCCAACCCCCAAAGGATTGGCTTGTTCCGTCTGCGCGCCTCCCGTATGGAGAGGCACAAAGCGCGCAAATCCTGGGCAGCCAGAATATCTGGAAGCGTATCGAGGAATTTTTTGATAGACGCGCCGTGCGGGCATGGCTTGGCGAAATCGCGGACGTCGACTTTACTCTTGCGAGCAGATAGAGGATACGTCCGTACGCCGCCGGCTAGCACGGGCTGGAATGGGTAAATACTCATGCAGGCATTCTTAACTTTACGAGGGAAGGCACGGGCGCGCAAGCGGCGGGATACGCCACGGATTCAATTCGCCTTATTGTCACCATTGTTTGCGGCGGCGGAAACGCCGTTGCTGTGCAGGACGCGGGCAAGCGCTTGGCCGGTATAAGATTTCTTCGTACGTGCTACATGTTCGGGCGTTCCCTGCGCCACAATGCGCCCGCCACCTTGGCCGCCCTCCGGGCCAAGATCGATAATCCAGTCGGCTTGTTTGATGACGTCGAGGTTGTGTTCGATGATCAGCACAGTGTTGCCGAGATCGACGAGGCGCTGGAGAACATCGACAAGTTTGCGGACATCGTCGAAATGCAACCCAGTGGTGGGTTCGTCGAGAATGTAAACCGTGCGTCCGGTCTGGCGTTTGGATAGCTCGCGTGCCAACTTGATCCGTTGTGCTTCGCCGCCGGAAAGCGTCGTGGCAGACTGACCGAGTTGAACGTATCCAAGACCGACCTCCACCATAGTGGCGAGCTTCTGCTGAACGTGAGGGATATTCTCGAGCAGTTTCAGCGCCTCGGACGCGGGCAAGTTCAGCACATCGTTAATGCTGTGACCCTTGTAGCGGACACTCAGGGTTTCGGCATTGTAGCGGCGGCCACGGCAGACCTCGCAGGTAACGTACACATCGGGAAGGAAGTTCATTTCGATGCGCCGCAAACCTTCACCCTGACATGCTTCGCAACGCCCGCCTTTTACGTTGAAACTGAAGCGGCCGGGCTTGTAGCCGCGTTCTCGAGACTCGGGGAGCATTGCGAACAACTCGCGAATGGGCGCAAAGACGCCGGTGTAGGTGGCGGGATTGGAACGGGGAGTGCGCCCGATAGGGGCTTGGTCGATCTCGATCACCTTGTCAATGTGCTCGATCCCGAGAATCATTTTGTGCGCGCCGGGAGGTTCCATGGAGCGGTAGAGCTTCTGGGCTAGTGCGCGGTACAAAATGTCGTTGACCAGTGTGGATTTCCCGGAACCGGAAACGCCTGTGACCACCGTCAAAAGTCCAAGAGGAAGGCTGATGTCGATGTCCTTAAGATTATTCGCGCGGGCGCCGAGAATCTGGATGGCCTTGCCGTTTGGGCTACGCCGTTTGCCTGGTACCGCGATCTCGACGGCGCCGGATAGATAACGACCGGTGAGTGAATCGGTCGCGGCCGCAATTTCCTCCGGCTTGCCCGTAGCCACCAGATGGCCGCCAGCATCGCCGGCGCCGGGACCGAGGTCGACTACGTAATCGGCGCGGCGAATCGTGTCTTCATCATGTTCGACCACCAAAACCGTGTTCCCGAGATTGCGCAACCGCTCCAGGGAATGGAGCAACCGGTCGTTATCGCGGGCATGCAGACCGATGGAAGGCTCATCCAATACGTACAACACGCCGCGCAAGCGCGAACCGATTTGAGTGGCCAACCGGATGCGCTGCGCTTCGCCACCGGAAAGAGTGGCAGCCGAGCGTTCCAGACTAAGATAGCCCAGCCCCACAGCGAGCAGAAAATCCAGCCGTTCCGCGATTTCTCCCAAGGGCCGCGCAGCCACTTCTTTCTGGCGTGAAGACAATTGCAAAAGAATCTTGTCGACCGCAGGGCGCGCATCGCTGAGCGCCAGTGCAGTGAAATCGGCGATGGACCAGCCCCCCAGCTTTACCGCCAGGGATTCCGGACGAAGCCGCCGGCCCAGGCACGCGCTGCACAGCGTGGCAGACATATACTGCGTCATCCATTCGCGGTAAGAATCGGAGTTGGATTCTTCGAAGTTCCGTTCGAGAAATTTCAAAACCCCTTGGAAGCGAAAGCCTTTGTCAGTCTTGGCCGGCTTGGCCGGAGGTTCGCCCGTTTTTTTTGCGCCCAACGGCGGGTAACCAAACAACAGCAAATTCTGGACGCGGGCCGGATATTTTTCGAACGGGGTATCCAAGTGAAATCCATGTGCATAGGCTCCTAGCTCGAGGGTGCGCTTCAGGATCGCTGAGCCAGAACCAGGACCGAGCCCTCCATCGAATAAAGGGCGCGTCCAATCAACAATTACCTTCGCCGGATCAAAATCGTACTTGGAGCCGAGTCCATGGCATTCCGGGCAAGCACCATAGGGCGAATTGAAACTGAAGGAGCGCGGTTCGAGTTGCGGAACGGACAATCCGCAATCCGGACATGCCAATTTCTCCGAAAACGTGTGTTCGCTTCCGCCGACAATCGCGACCGTTACCAGGCCTTGCGCCAACTTCAGCGCCGTCGCGATGGATTGCTCCAGCCGCGATGCGATGCCCTGCTTCACCAGCAGGCGGTCCACGACCACTTCTATGGTGTGATTCTTTCGCTTGTCCAGAACCGGAATCTGATCCAACGGTAACAGCTCACCGTTGATGCGCACGCGCACGAACCCATCTTGCCCGAGCTTCTCCAGTTCTTTGCGATACGCGCCTTTGCGCCCGCGGACGATCGGCGCAAGAATCATGATGCGATCCTCGGGTTTGCATAATTCCCCGTGGAGGATTGCTTGAACGATCTGCTCGCTGGATTGTCGCGTGATGGGTTTCCCGCAATTCGGACAGTGCGGCACACCGACAGAACTGTAAACCACACGCAAATAATCGTAAATTTCGGTGATGGTGCCAACCGTAGAGCGCGGTGAGCGCGTGGTGGTCTTTTGCTCGATGGCAATCGAAGGAGACAATCCCTCAATCACGTCCACTTCGGGCCGCTCCATCTGATCCAGGAACTGGCGGGCGTATGCGGAAAGAGATTCCACATACCGGCGTTGCCCTTCCGCATATATAGTGTCGAACGCCAGCGACGACTTACCCGAGCCAGACAAACCGGTGATGACGGTAAGCGAGTTACGCGGTATTTCCAGGCTGATGTTTTTTAGATTGTGCTGCCGCGCACCGCGCACCACAAGCTTGCTAAGAGCCATAAACGAAAGCGCTTCTCCCACAGGAGCCCTGGCACCCAGTGAGTAGAACGGGCCCAGTATAGTCTTTCAACATAGCAACCCAATGCCGAGCAGGTCAAGCGAGCGGAAGAATAACGTCGCGGGCACGCGGAAAAACTTTCATGTCGCACACTAGTACCCGAGTACCACATGAATTTTTTCCCGGGGAGTAGTGCATTTTTACCAGCGTTTCGGAGATAACGCGCTGAAATGATTACAGTTAATGTTGGCCAGGTGCTTGCACCCTGCTACGCGTGGGGGAGACGAGCCGAGGATCCCTTTAGGGGATTGAGGGCTGGGCCGGTTCGTTCTTCCCCTCTTTGTTTTTCTGAGTGAAAATTCTGCCGGAAGTATTTTTCCGTCGCGTCACGAAGTATCCCTAAGAGGATTTTTGATGTGAGAACGAGTTCCCGGGCGGACTACGCTCGAAATGACAAGTTGCCGTCTATAGGCACTGTGGAATAATTCATCGCCATTTCGTCTTATTCACGCTGAGGATTCTGTAGATTGCCTAGCCACGGTTGGGCAGGATCGCGGAAACGTTTTGCGTCATGGGATAACGAATCCCACGATAATCGACGCGAGAGACATAGTCACTGAGGGTCATAAACAGCAGGATAGCCAGCCAGAAAATACCCGCGAGAATAACCAACTTGGTGCGTTTGGGACTGAACTTCGCGTGCATGAAGAACAGCACCACCAGTGTGGCCTTGAGAACCGCAATCGCCAGGGCCACAACTATGTTGAATCTACCCAAGTTCACATAAGCGGCGCCAACAGTGGCGGCGGTCAAGAAAAGCAGGCAGAGAATGATGGCCAAGTAGGTACCCGGCTGGACGATATGCTCGTGATGTTCGGCCTCGGAAATCTGGTCACGGTCAGTCACATTTCTCTCCTACTTATGACGATCAATCAGGTACAAAAGCGGGAAAAGGAAAATCCATACGATATCGACGAAGTGCCAGTACAAGCCAACAATGTCGACCGGAGTATTCCAGACGGGCGTGTATATTCCGGCAAACGCATTGCGAAGCAGCCAGAACAGCAGGCCCGCGCCAATTACCATGTGCAAGGCGTGCAAACCGGTCATGCCGAAATATGCGGAATAATAAAGCTGCGCATGCGCATTGAGGTCAGGATCGGCAGCCTGCGCTTCGTCGATTTCCTTACGCTCGATATCCAACTCAGCTGCATCCATGTCTTCGCATTTGCTCGGATTATTGATGCAGTACGTGATGTCGAAATTTCGCCCGGGCACCAGATGGTGGTGGAATTTCTGTGCGTACTCGATGTACTTCACGCCGAAAAACACGAACCCGAGGGCGATGGTCAACGTAAGGAACAAGGTCAGCAGCTTCTGCTTGCCGGTTTGAGCGGACCACACACCCATGGCCATGGTAAAGCTGCTGGCCAACAACACCACGGTGTTAAATCCGCCAAGCTTCAGGCTCAGAGTGTTGCTGCCCATAGCGAAGGCGTGGAAGTAGGTGTGGCGGTTGATGGTATAAGCCAGCATGATCCCGCCGAAGAACATCACTTCGGTAACCAGGAAGATCCACATGCCGAGCGAGGCTGTGTCCTTCTGCTGCTCCAGCGTATTGAATTGCCCGTACAGCGCTCCGGTGCGATGCACTCCGCGCTCCTCTATGCTTCAGATTCAGGTGTCAGCCACCCACCTGTGTCCAGGTCAGAGACCCGGAGCAACTTCAATCATGCCCATGAGCCGGTACAACCACGCCCGGAGTCGCCCCAGGTATATCGAGTCCGAGATCCGGCCGGTTATGAAAGTCGTAAGCATCCCAGGTAACCACGGGAGTCACTTCGAAATTTTCCGTTGGTGGCGGCGAAGCTGTTGTCCATTCGAGACCCGTAGCCGGCCAAGGATTATTCCCAGCCACTTTGCCGTAGAACGCCGCCCAAGTGAGATAAATCATCGGCAGCAAGTAGCCGATGGCAAGGATCGATGCGCCCGCCGTAGACATCACGTTGTAAACCTGGAACTCCGGCGGATATACGTGATAGCGGCGAGGCATTCCCAAGTAACCCAAGAGAAATTGCGGGAAAAAGGTCAGATTAAACCCGACAAAGAGAACTAAAGCGGCAATGCGCGCCAGCCACTCCGGATACATGCGTCCGGTAATCTTTGGCCACCAGAAATGCAGACCACCCAAATAGCCCATGACCGCGCCGCCGACCATGATGTAATGAAAATGCGCGACGACGAAATACGTGTCGTGGACATGCATATCGACGCCGAGACAGCCCAGGAACAAGCCAGTTAAGCCGCCGATCAAGAAAAGGCCAAGAAAGCCAAAGGCATAGAGCATTGGCGTGTCGAAAGAAATCGAGCCGCCGAAAAGCGTCGCAGTCCAGTTGAATGTTTTTACGGCAGACGGTATGGCCACCAGGAACGTCAGGAAGGAAAACGCTATGGCCGCGTAAGTCGACTGGCCGGTGAGGAACATGTGGTGGGTCCAAACCAGGAAACCGATGACCGCAATGGCCAGACTGGCGGCCGCTACGAAGTGATAGCCAAACAACTTCTTTCGCGCAAACGTGGGAATGAGTTCACTGATTACTCCCATAGCCGGCAAAATCATGATGTATACAGCCGGGTGCGAATAAAACCAGAACAGGTGCTGGAACAGAATCGGGTCGCCGCCCATCGCCGGATTAAAAAACCCCAGGCCGAAGAGCCGTTCCATAGCCGCGAGCGCCAACGTAATGGCGACCACCGGTGTGCCCAGAATCATGACCACGGATGTGGCGTAGTGAGCCCAAACAAACAGGGGAAGGCGGAACCACGTCATTCCCGGCGCGCGCATGGTGTGAACGGTCACCAGGAAGTTGAGCCCGGTGAGAATCGAGGAAAACCCGGTGATGAAAATGCCAACCACCGCGGGTGCCACCGCAGAGTTCGAATACACGGTGCTCAACGGTGTGTAGAACGTCCAACCGGTGTCCAGCCCGCCCGTGACCATGGAATACAGAGTGAACGCTCCTCCGACGATGTAAATGTACCAACTGAGGAGATTGATCTTGGGAAATGCCAGATCCTTCGCGCCGATCATCAGCGGGATTAGGAAGTTGCCCAGGATGGCGGGTATGGAAGGAATCAGGAAAAAGAAAATCATGGCCACGCCATGCATGGTGAACATGCGGTTATAGGTGTCTGCGGAAAGCAGGTAACCACTGGGCGTGAGCAGGTGCAGGCGGATCATCATGGCGAAAAAACCGCCAACAAAGAAAAAGAACGTCACCGAAACGAGGTAGAGGAGCGCGATACGCTTGTGGTCGGTGGTGAGCAGCCACGAACGGATGCCGTAGGTCTGGTTCAGATAATTTTTTTCCGGCAGCTTCAGAGCCGGACCTTTATTGATGGTACTTGTTGTCGTGCTCATGGCTATTTCTTCCCCGCTGTAGGCGGCGCGATACCTGCCCCCTTAGCGGGCACAGGTTGCGTCTGAAGAGACTTGATGTAGGCGGTGAGATTCAAAATCTGTTCCTCACTCACCAGGCCTTGGAAGGTGGGCATCACCGGCTGATACCCAGCAACAATTTTTGCCTTAGGCTGCAGTATGGATTCACGAATGTAAGCGTCATCCGCAATCACGGTGGTGCCATCCGCAAGCAACACTTTCGCGCCGTACACGCCATTCAGCGAAGGAGCGCGGCCGGTGCCGTTGCCGAGATGGCAGGTATTGCAGGCCAACTGCGTGAACAGCTTTTCCCCCGCGGAAGTTGGGTTTACGTCGCCGGCTTCATCGGAGAGCCAGGCCGCATACTCTGCGGGATCCATAACAGTGACCCAGCCACCCATGACGGCATGGTTTGTGCCGCAATACTGGGAGCAGAAGAAATGATATTTGCCCAACTTGGTAGGACGAAACCACAGCGTGTTGTAGCGGCCGGGCACAACGTCCATCTTCGCGCGAAACGCGGGGACGTAAAAATTGTGAATAACATCCTCGCTGCCCATGATGAGCTTTATGTTGCGATTCACAGGAATGTGCAATTCGTTGATTTCCCGCTTGCCGTTGGGTTGCTGCAGCTTCCACATCCACTGCTTGCCGACGACATAAATGTCGAGAGTGTCCTTCGGGGCCGTGCGGAAATTCGTATAGACCACGGCCCCCCAGGCAAACATGCCCATGGCAATAAATAGTGGAATGACCGTCCAACCAATCTCGAGCAAGGTATTACCTTCCACAGCCGAGCCAACTTCGCCGGGAGAAGTGCGCCGGTATTTGAACGCAGCATAAATTGCGAGAAGCGTCACCAGAACGGCAAAGAACAGACAGGTTGACAGAATAAATAAGAAGAGGGCGTCCACGTTTCCCGCGAAACTGGAGGCTTCCTCTGGAAAAAATGGCAGCGGTGACTGCACGGCTCTAATGTGCTCCTTGCGTCGGCGAACCCGGCCCGAAGTGTCCGCCGCTGGGTCGGCGATGATCGCGGCGGCGGAAAATGACAAAACCGATGGCCATGCACAGGAGTGTCACGACTCCGCCCATGCGGATCACCGTGAGGACTGTGGCACTGTAGCGGGCCTTGGTGGGATCGTATTGATAGCAGAACAGCAACAAGTGGTCGACGGGAGTGCCGATTTTTCCCGAAGAAGCGTCGACAAGTCCTAGCCGCACATTACTGGGTGGATATTCAACGCCGAAGAAATAGCGGGAAATGCGCCCGTCAGGAGTGAGCAGGAGAATGCCACTGGCGTGGCCAAACAATTTGGTTTTTGGGTCGTAGCTGAAACGAAAATCGGCCGCCTTGGTGACAGCGTTGATCGAGTCCTGCGTTCCAGTGAGAAAATGCCATCCCGGGTCGGTCGTAGGGCGCGCGAAGCGGGACAACGCTTCATGCTTTTTCTTCAGCGCTTCGTCAGGTTTATCGTTGGGATCAAAGCTGAGAAACACCACTTCATAATCGGTTCCTGGGTTGAAGGAAATCATCTTTAAGGTGCCGACCAAGGCTTGCTCCACCTGGTTGCAAAGCATCGGGCAGGTGAAATAAACAAAGGCAAGCACCACCGGCTTCTTGCCCGCATATTCGCGAATGGTCGCAGGTTGGCCATACTCGTCGACGAACGGCGTGTCGAGGGGAATCTGCGCGTCTAACTGCGGATCGAAACCCACATTCACCAAAGCCGGCGGCAGGCCATTGGAAGACTGGCCGACATTGTCGGGAATCATCTGTGCACGGCTGGCCAAGCTGCAAAGCAGCAGGCAAGCCAGGATAGAAAAACTGCGTGACACGTTCACCCTTCCTATTTCTTTTCCGCCGGCTGCGGAGCGACAGCTGGCAAACCCTTTTCTACAATCAGTTGCATGGCATCTTTGACTGGGATCTGCGCGATACCGCTTTTCTGGTCGATCCACACAAATTTATTGTTCGCCTCATTGTCCGCTTTAAGTTTGTCGCGCATATCTTGTTGCGGATCGACCAAGTGTCCCGGCATGCCCTGCAAGCGCGGTTCCGGCGGCATGGTTGGACCAGCTTCCATGCGGGACGGCATCGGTGGCGTGTAGCTATCCGCCCAATACTTCTTAAGACCCTTGTAGATACCGAAGGTCAACAGGTACGAAAAAACCACAAGGATTCCGAGGTAGATCAAAAACTTGATGATCGGCGAAGTATGAACGTCGGTCTTTTCGAACGAGACGTCCTGGTGAACCGGCCGGCCGCCTGCGGATTGTCCGTGGCTCAAATGCTCAGTGCTCATGATGCGCTGCCAAGACCTCCTCGAGTTTCGGATCACCCAAGGGCAAAACCGGTCGCTGCTTCAGGTTCAGGACATAGAACCCCACCCACAATCCAATCAGCGCCACAGGAACCACGACATCCAGCCAATGCGGCACTGCGAATTTAGTAAACTCCGGACGCGTCATCCAATAAAGATCTACAAGACGGAAGAACAGCATCCATATCGCT
>Ga0335076_10005879_pt1 | contig 12381 bp, 11 predicted proteins | sample Lox_Sample_25_FD_206717 | JGI IMG/M metagenome (GOLD analysis project Ga0335076, IMG submission 206717) | Soil microbial communities from Loxahatchee National Wildlife Refuge, Florida, United States - Lox_Sample_2.5 | ecosystem: Environmental > Terrestrial > Soil > Wetlands | place: USA...
GATCGGCATCGACGCGATGGATATCGCGAGCATCAGGCCGTTCTGGAAGGCGGTGCTCGGCTACGCCGACGAGCCGGGCCGGTCCGGCCCGCAGGATGCGCTGGTGGACCCGCTCGGCCAGGGGCCATCCATCTGGTTCCAGCAGATGGACGCGCCGCGGCCGCAGCGCAACCGGATCCACTTCGACGTCTCCGTACCGCACGACCTGGCGCACCAGCGCATCCAGGCCACGGTGGCGGCGGGTGGCAAGCTCATCTACGACGCGGAGGCGCCGGCCTTCTGGGTGCTGGCCGACCCCGAGGGCAACGAGGCCTGCATCACCACCTGGCAGGGCCGCGATGGCTGACTAGTCCAGCAGTGTGACGCGATACCCGAGCCGTCCCCGTTCACGCGAGCTTGGATTTGGCCCGGCTCCGGTCCGCGCGTATGCGCAGGAGTCCTGGTGGTGGTTATTGTTCGGGCTATGACCCGGATTCCCTATCTGCGGCGTGAGGAGCTGGGGCCTGAGGGCCAGCAGCTGTGGGACGCCATCGTCGATGGCCGAGGCGATCTGGTGGTGACGGCCGAGGGCGGCCTGGCCGGGCCGTTCAACGCGTTCGTCACGGCACCCGGGGCCGGGCGGCGGCTGTCCTCGCTCGGCGCGAAGCTGCGGTTCGGCACGTCGATCGAGCGGCGGCTGTCGGAGATCGCGATCATCACGACCGGCGCGCGGTGGCAGGCGGAGTTCGAGTGGTGGGCGCACGCGGCCATGGCGCGCGAGCATGGCGTGGCCGGCGCGGTGGTGGACGCGATCGGGCGGGGCGAGGATCCGCCGTTCGAGGCGGACGACGAGCGGGCCGTCTATGCGGTGGCCCGCCAGCTCAGCGGTTCTGGCCGGCTGGACCAGGAGGCCTACGATGCCGCGCACCGCTACCTCGGGGACGCCGGGATGGTGGAGCTGGTGTCGCTGTGCGGGTACTACACGCTGATCTCGTTCCTGCTGAACGCGTTCGCCGTGCCGCTGCCGCCGGGTGCCGCGCCGATGTGGGCCGGATCATGACGCTGCCGGCGGAAGCCGCGGGCACCGCGCCCGGGCGCGGCCGGCTGGCGGGGCGGCGGGTGCTGGTGGTCGGTGCCGGGACGCGGCCCTCGCCGGAACCGGATCCGCCGATGGGCAACGGCCGGGCCATCTCGGTGCTGGCGGCCAGGGAAGGCGCGGCGGTGGCCTGCGCGGATCGCGACGCGGACGCCGCGGAGGCGACCGCGACCCTGGTCCGCGGCGAAGGGCAGGCCGCCGCGGTGGTGCTGGCCGACGTGGCGTCACCGCAGGCGTGCGCGGCGGCGGTGGCGGAGTCGGCGGCGGCGCTGGGCGGTCTGGACGGCCTGGTGCTGAACGTCGGCATCGGGCGCGGCCGCGGGATGGCGGGGACGACCGCCGCCCAGTGGGACCAGGTGTTCGCGGTCAACACCAGGGCGCACTTCCTGGTGGCCGCAGCCGCCCTGCCGGTGCTGGATCCCGGTTCGGCGATCGTGTTCATCAGCTCGGCGGCGAGCCTGCGGGCCGCGACCGGGATCCCGGCGTATGACGCGTCCAAGGCGGCATTGCTCGGTATCTGCCGGCAGGTGGCGCGGGAGGGAATGGCCCGGGGCATCCGGGCCAACCTGGTGGTGCCCAGCCTGGTGGACACCCCGCTCGGGCGGGAGGCCTCGCGGCTCAACCCGGGCCGCACCGCGCGGAGCCTGCCGTTCGGCCGGCAGGCGACGGCCTGGGAAGTGGCCTACGCCACGGTGTGGCTGCTATCCGGAGAATCCAGCTACGTCAACGCCCACCCGCTGGTCCTCGACGGCGGCGCCACCAGCTTCGGATGACCGCCCCGGCGGCGGCCGGCCGCCTCGTTTCCCGGCTGCGCCGTTGGCGGCCCTTGGTTCTCGGACACGGCCGCGCCTGGGAATCGTGACGGTCAGGAACCCGGGGCACCGCCGTGTCCGAAAGACGCCCTCAGCGCATCGGTCAGCAATGCGGCCAGCGCCTCGAGCTGCACGTCGGCCGGCGAGGAGGCCTCCTGGTCCGATCCGTCCAGCGCCCGGGCGGCAAGCCCGGCTTTGCTGTCGATCAGCCCGGCGATCCGGGCGTCGATGGTCTGCGCGGCGATGATGCGCCACGCGGTGACCGGTTCGGCCTGCCCGATGCGGTGGCTGCGGTCGATGGCCTGGGTCTGCTCCGCGTCGGTCCAGGACAGCTCGGCCAGCACGATGTTCGAGGCGACCTGCAGATTCAGGCCCACGCCAGCCGCGGTCAGCGAGCAGACCGCGATCGTGACATCCGGGTCGTTCACGAAAGCGTCGACGTTCGCCTGCCGCGCCGTGGGCGTCTGGCCGCCGCGGATCGACGAGAAGCGCACCCCCTGCCGGGCGAAGATCTCTTCGACGGCGTCCATCACGTCGACGTGCCTGGCGAAGAAGACGACCTTGCCGGCGCTGCGGGCCAGCTGTGTCGCGTAGTCCGCGGCCAGTTCGGCCTTCGCCTGGCCAATGCGTCGCATCATGGTGAACACGTTCTCGCCGGACTCGGTGGTGTCCTTCAGCTCCGACCGGGCCACCCGGCGGACGAGGTCGTGGTCGATACCCTCGACGCCGATGTCGGAGGATCGGTTCGCGAGCGCGGTCTCGTACTGCGCCACCATCCGGCCGGCGAGGGCCCGTTCGGCCGCCCGGATCGACCGGCCGACCCGTTCGTCCAGCTCGACGGGGAGGTCGGCGATGCGGCGGGCGGGGATGTCGGAGGCCACGTCGAGCTTGCGGCGGCGCACGATGCCGAGGTCGATCACGCACTGGCGCGCCGCGGCGGAGAATCCCCGGTCGGCGGGCGTCAGGCCGGTGTCCTCAAGCGCGTCCATCAGCTCGCCGAGGGGCTCGCTGTCGTTGATCCAGCCGAGGAACTGCCAGATCGCCCGGAAGTCCTCGATGTCGTTGATCAGCGGGGTGCCGGTCAGCGCCATCAGCAGGGGGCGGTCCGTACGGGACCGGATGCGGTCGGAGAGCGCCAGGGCGTGCTGCGAGCGCTGCGAGGTCTTGTTCTTGATGAAGTGGGCCTCATCCACCACCATGCCGCGGAAGCCCAAGTCGCTGAGCCAGCCAATGTGGCGGTCGAGCACCTCGTAGTTGAGCACGACGATATCGGCGAAGCCGTCGACAGCATCGCCGTCGCCCTGCACCACGGTGGCTGGGCGGTGGGGAGTCCAGCGGGCCGCCTCACGGGCCCAGTTGGTCTTGACGACGTTCGGCACGACGACGAGCAGCGGGTAGGCGTTCGCCGCTTCCGCGGCGAGCAGCGCCTCGGCCGTTTTGCCCAGACCCGGCTCATCGGCGAGCAGGAACGTCCGGTGACCGGCAGCGGCCGCGGCGACCAGCTGCCCCTGATGCGGCATCAGTTCCAGGCCCGCCGGGGTGAACCGTGCCGTCGGCGCCGGGAGCGCCATGCAGGCCGGGGCTCCCCCGCCGGCACGCTCGAAGGAACTCAGCAGCGGGCCGAGCAGCTCCCAGCTGGCCAGGCGGCGCGGACGGGTGGCGGGCTGCGGAACGGCGGAGAAGTCGGGGGCGAGGAACGGGTTCGCCAGCTGGCGTGAGGTCACCGACTTCGGCACGACCCGCCGCTCCGAGCCGACGGAAGCGGTCGCGGTCTCCGCCGACGCGACCTGTTCCGGCGCCGGCTCGATACCGAGGTCCCGCACCATCTCCAGCTTGAGCGACCGGGCCGCGTCGGAGACGCCGGAGTCCTCGGCGAGCAGCGCCAGTAGCCCCGCGTCCTGGACGGCGGTCGTCGCGAGGATGGCCGCGATGCCGTCTAGGCGCTTGAGCTGCTCAGCCCGACGACTGCTGGTTCCGGCCGCAGCCCGGATGCGCGCGCGCTCGTCCCGCAGCAGCAGGGCGGCAGCCTGGAACTTCGTGCGCACGGCAGGCGTCACGCGGCCGCGCCGGGCAGCCGCCTCGACTTCACGCACGGTCCGGGAGAGCACCGAGACGACGTCGCCGCCGTGGCGGACGTGTCGCTGCTTCTGCGGGGCGCTACGGCGAGCACCCGCCTGGCGCTGGCCTGGTCGAGCCAAAGACTCCTCCTCTGAAATACCGGGGCACGGTGGCCGCGGCAGCATGCCGTACGGTCCCGCGACCGGGCGAGGAACGTCCCGGGCACAGGGCCTGGTGCTCCGGACGCCGAGCCGGCTTGCGGATCTTCAAGGATCAACGCAGCCAGCCCCGGCAAGTGTCTCACGCGGACCCGGAGCCATCGACGGGAGAACTGGTGACCACGGACCGGGAAAGTCATCGTCGGACGACCGACCCGGTTCTTGGCTACTGCTCATATTAACGCGTGCGAGGGCGCATAATTCCCGGCCGCACCGCGGGTGAACACGGCCACCGGCTGCTGCGCGCTTGCGGCAAGGGCACCAAAATCGTCCTGATCCCGCTGCCGCCCGCCGCCTCGCCCAGACCGCCGGCATCCAGGTGAGCGGTAGTTTGCTCAGGGCCGGCGCTCCTGAAATGCTTCGCTTATGCCCTCCTTTCCAGCGACGTTCGCTGAGGATGTCATCAATCAGCCAGCCCGTGCCCAGTTCGAGGCGTTCCTCGACGAGCACCGCGATGGACTCAATCGCTGCCTGGACGGGCTGACCGAGAAGCAGGCGCGCCAGTCGCTGGTACCTTCTCGGACCACATTGCTGGGCCTGGTGAAGCACGCGACCTTCGTCGAGAAGGTCTGGTTTGACGAAGCTGTCACAGGCCGGTCACGTGCTGAGATCGGTATCCCCGCGGCCTCGGGCGAGTCGTTCATTCTTCATGACGGCGACACCATCGCCAGCGTCCAGCGAGCCCACCGCGAGGCATGCGAGTCATCACGGCGTGCGACGTCATCCCTCGGGCTGGACGACAGGGTCTACGGCTACTGGCGCGGCCCGCTCCCGCTGCGCTGGGTGTACCTCCACGTACTGCGCGAACTCGCCCAGCACTGCGGGCATGCAGACATCCTGAGGGAGCAGATCCTCGACGGGTAGCGCGCCGGGTGCCCGGCCGGAGGGTGCTGGCGGTTCGGGTCGGCCAGGCCGGGACCGATCTAGACTTCGGGGCTGGTCAATTAGCTCCGGGCGGCCGGTGGTGTCTCCCCGCCGGTGTCATTTGCCCGTGGGCAGGACCGGCTCAGGCAACCACAGCGGCTGGCCCGTCGGCGAGACGGAGGCGGCGCGACCCGCCGCGCCCAGAACGGGTCAGACCGCAACTGGCTGGCGCCACTGCCCGACGAATCGCCGGAGCCCCTGCCGTCCCTGCACGCCGCACTTGGCGTAGATATTGCCCAGGTGATACTCCACCGCCCTTGCGGTGATCGCCACCGCGGCCGGATAGACGACCATGCGACCAGCCACGTCCTGTCCCGGCTGCGCCAGGGGCGCCGCGGTCAGGAGCACAAGCGCGGGTTGAACTTCCCGATCGTGATCGAGACACGGGTGCCGCGGAGGGCGTAGCTGCCGGCGCCTGGGCGCTGGCTCATCACCGTGCCGATGTTGTCGCAGGTGGGGTCGAGCGCGCTGCCCACGGTGCCGAGGGCGAGGCCGGCGGCCTGCAGGTCCTGGCTCGCCTGGGCCTGGGTATCACCGATCACGCTGGGCACGGGGACGAGCCCGGCGGGCAGGGTGCTGAGGGCCAGGCCGTACATGTCGCCGAACGCGACCTGGCTGACGAAGGTCAGGCCGGCGGCCGGCGCCGGCACCGGGTTAACCGGCAGGCGGCAGCAGGCGCTGGTGTCCAGCCCGCCGCTGCTGTCGTCGCCCCAGGTCAGCAACGTACCGTCGGAGCGTACCGCGGCGCTCGCGGCCGAGCCGACGGCGATCTGGGTGACGGCCGACAGCGAGAGCGGCTCCGGGCTGAACCTGGTGGCCGTGGTTCCGTCGCCGACCTCGCCGTGATCGTTTGTACCCCAGGACCAGACCGTGCCGTCCGAACGCAGCGCCAGGGTGTGAAAGCCGTCGGTGGCCACCTGGGTGATCCCGCTCAGGCCGGGTACCTGCACTGGAGTGAGATGGACCGTCTTGTTCGCGCTGCCGTCCAGTTCGCCGTTGCCGTTCAGGCCCCAGGCCCAGACCGTGCCATCCGAGCGCACCGCCACGGTGTCGTGCGCACCGGCCGACACCTGGGTAATCCCGGTCAGGCCCGGCACGGGCGCGGGGCTGAAGTCGTCCGCCGTGCTCCCGTTACCTAGCTGACCGTCCGTGTTGTGGCCAACGGCCCAGACGCTGCCGCCCGGGCCCGCCGCGAAGAGGTCCTCGCCGTTCTGACCCACCGCGATCTGGGTGATCCCGGTCAGCCCCGGCACCCGGGCCGGAACAGTCCCGGACGACATGCCATTGAGGGCCGCCCCCCACATCCAGACCGTCCCGTCCGGCAGCAGCGCGGCGCTTGTGTTACCCCCGGCCGCTATCTGCCTGACGTCGACTGGCAATCCCACGACGTGGCCCAGCCCCTGGTCGTCGATGTTGGTCCCGTGGCCGATCTGACCATAGTCGTTGTTCCCGAAGCCGAACACGCCCGGGTCCGCCGGCTGCGACGCGGCCGGCGCGGCCACCGCCGGAGCCGCCGTCCCCGCGCCGACCACCGCGGCGGCCACCGCGGCGGCCACCCCGGCGGCCGCCAGCACCGTACGCCACCCGCCTGATCGTTGCATTGATCCTCACCACTTCCGCCCGGGTCGTAATGAAAACCTCGGCGGGCGGGTGTCCCTTTGTCATGAGGCGCACGTCATGATGCGCCGGGAAGTAATGGCGGTCCGGCCGGAACGATGATCGGGCGGATGTCCCTCAGATCCGGGACTTCTGTCCCAGGCCCGCGTCCCTGGCCTGCACGATCGCCTGTGCCCGGCCGGCGACCTGCAACTTGGCCAAGATGTCCGGTACGTGATTCCGTATCGTGTTCTGGCTCAGCCTCAGCTCGGCCGCGATCGCCGGGTCGGCCCGGCCAGGCGGCCGGACCCGGGACCACCGATGAGTTCTGCGGGCTGGGCCGGTCTACTCCGGCGTACACCGTCGGAGCCCCGCACTGGAGACCCATCATGACCGCTTCCGTACATGCCGGCCGCATGCTATTGGTGAACATCCCGGTGGCAGACATCGAGCGCAGCAAGGCGTTCTTCGCGCGGCTCGGGTTCAGCTACAACCCGATGTTCACCGGCGAGACCGCCGCCTGCATGCTGGTCGGCGAGCAAGCCTGCGTCATGCTGCTCAGCCACGAGACATTCGCGCAGTTCGCGAAGCTGCCGATGGCCGATCCCAGCACGCACACGCTGGCGCTCTACTGCTTCAGCGTGTCAGCCCGCGATGAGGTCGACACGGTCGCTGAGGCTGCGCTCGCCGCGGGCGGCACCGAAGCGGACGGCCCCGAGGATCACGGCTTCATGTACTCACGCAGCTTCTTCGACCTCGACGGTCATGGCTGGCAGGTCATGTGGATGGACCCGGCGGCGGCGCAGCAGGGCCCCGGGGAGTTCGCGGCCTCCGTGCAGGACGCCGACGCCCCGGCCTGACCCGTCACCACGTTCACCCGTGTGCCGGGCAGCGCTTACCCGGCCGGCCCAGGTCCAGTCCCGGCCTCCGGCCACGCCCGCAATGCCCACCCAGAGAACGCCGGGCGAAGCCCCGTTAGTCGATGACGTACTGGAACGGGTCGGCCGCATGCGGGAAATAGCTGGAGCGGTGGGTCGTGCCGCTGCGCTCACGCTGGCGGCGGATCACGTAGGTGCCAGGGGCAATGCCGCTGCCGCCGTGCTCGGGGTGGATCAGGTAGGCGACCCCGGTCGTGCTGAGGGCGCCGAGGGCAAGCCCCTCCGGGTCGCGGGCGCCGGTGGTCCAGCGGCAGGTGCCGGGGTCGGCGACCAGGGTGTGCGGGTGCCCGCCGGTCCCTGCGCGCAGCACCTCGATGCCGGCGCCGGGCACCTCATGCCAGTGAGCGGAATCGGCGATCGAGACGTTGCGCCAGGCCCAGCCCCGGGTTCCGGCGGCCAGGAGGGCGAGCGGTATGACGAGGAGATCACCCTGGGCCTGGATGCCGCCGGTGACCGGGACGGTGACCTCGCGCTCGAGGTGGCCGAGGACGTCGAGACCCGTGCGGGCAGTGAGGTCGGCGAGGGTAAGCGTCGTATGCATGAGGGGCATCACCTTGATATGTGAGAGGGGCGAAAGGCTGAGAAATGGCAGCGGGGCAGGGAGACTCAGGTCCGCCGCGCGAGGGTGGCGTACACCTCGCCGGGCAGGCCGTAGGTCCAGGCGGCGGCGTCTACCGGGTTGTCGAGATTCGCGGGCACGTTGATGCCGTAGCGCCGACGCTGCCCGTCGGGTTCCGGGGTGCCGTTGGTGACGACCAGGAGGCGTCCCGGAGCTCCCCAGCCCGGGCCGGGCACGTCGTCGTACAGCCCGAGCTCGGCACCCGGGTTGCCAGGGTCCGGGCAGCTGGCGACGAGCGTCATCCCGGCGTCCTGGATGTAGGCGTCCCAGCCGAGCCGCTCGATGGCACTACGCCGCACCTCGATGTTCGGCTCGGCGCGGATGAGGTCCACGGTCGGGCCGCTGAGCACCCATTCCGGAACCGGCGTGCCGTGCAGCACGTTCACCCCGAAGCCGTCGGCGAACACGATCGCCGGACCGTCGGCGCGGTGCAGCCGCAGCTCCCCGTGGTGACTGCCCGCCAGTGGCTCTGCATGAACGGCGAGGGGCCGCTCGGCCATGACGCACAGCCCCTCGCCCGGCCACCACCAGCCCGCGGACCTGGCGAGTGCGGCCCACACGCCCAGCTCGCTGAGGTCGGCAGACGCATAGCCGCCGAACCCGGCCCGGCGCCGGGTGTCGTAGTAGCCGACCCAGGACGCGTCATGCTGGCCGCGGAAGGCGATGACCCCGCCTGCCGCCTTCAGTTGGTCATCGTCGGCAGCCTTGCCGATCGCCCGGGCTAGCGCCGCCCGCAACGGGACGGCCACCGCGTCGGTGAGCGTCCCGCGCAGCGACTGACCCACCGTGACCACCACGATGGAGCGATCGCTGATCCCGGACAAGACGGCATCCTCGGGACGATACATCGAGACGGTGCCGGTTCCCGGCGACGATGGCCAGGCAACCGCCGCCCGGCCGATCCGCGCGTCCAGGCGCGAGCGCAGACTGGTCTCCAGCGAGGCCAGCCGGGCTGCCACAGGCATTTCCCGCCAGGGCTGACCCGTCCGCAGGCACCGCGTCTCGATGACGGGATAGCCGGACCGGGCCGCCTGGACCGCATGAAGCGCGGCCAGTGGCGATGGCACCCACTCGAAGGCAGGCGGGCGAGCGCCCGCCATCGTGTAGAGCCTCGTGACCGCTGACTCGGCGGCCGGCCGATCGGCTGACTCAGCGGACAGGCCGAAGGCCAGCCATTCATTCCTGAGGGTAACCGCTAGCCGGATCTTCTCCACCGGGCTGGCAGCACGCGGCAGCCGACCGGACCGGGAACAACTGAACTGGAAGGTATCGTCCGGATAGGGACCCGGACGGCGCACCGCGCTCACCAGATGGGGGCGGTACCGACCGCCTTTCCGTTGATCATGCGCCCATAGTGACAGAAATGCGGCTATGCCCGCAACCAGCCGGGAAGCCAGCCACTCCGGTCCGGCGTCCTGGTCGCCGCTGGTCCTACGCTAGAGCGCGTGACGCTCCCATCCGGTATCCCCATCGACGAGCTCGATCCCGGCATCCGCCCGCAAGACGACCTGTTCCGGCACGTCAACGGCCGGTGGCTGGCGCGAACCGAGATCCCCGCCGACCGGGCACGCGACAGCGCGTTCCGGATGCTGGCTGAAGAGGCTGAGAACGCGGTGCGCGAGATCGTGGAAGAGGCCGTGTCAGCACCAGAAGGCAGCGAGGAGCGGAAGTTCGGCGACCTTTATGCCAGTTTCATGGACACGGACCGGGCAGAGCTGCTCGGCTCGCAGCCCATCAGCCAGGCGCTCGCGGCGGCTCGAGCCGTCAGCTCCATTCCGGAGCTGCTGGAGGCGCTCGGGCGGCTACAGCCACTGGGAGTCGGCGGTCTGTACCGGCTCTATGTTGACACCGACCCTGGCAACCCGGAGCGTTACCTGGTGTTTTTCGGGCAGGCTGGTATCTCGCTGCCGGACGAGAGTTACTACCGCGAGGAGCGGTTCGCCGGCGTCCGTGACGCGTTCGTCGGTCATGTGCAGCGCATGTTCGAGCTGGCCGGATTGCCGGACGCTGACCGGGCAGCCAGACGAGTGTTCGCGCTGGAGACGGCGGTGGCGGGACACCACTGGGACAACGTCGCGAGCCGCGACCGCGAGAAGACTTACAACCTGTTCACCTGGACCGGTGTGCTGTCTGAGGGGCCGGATCTGCGCGGGTGGCTGGCGGCCCTGGACCCGCCCGCTGGCGCCTTCGACGAGATCGTGCTCCGCCAGCCGAGCTTCAGTTCCGGACTGGCCTCGATGCTCACCGGCGAGCACGTTCCGGCGTGGCGGGACTGGCTGTGCTGGCAGGTGATCCATAGCGCTGCCGGGTACCTGTCCGAGGCGTTCGTCCAGGAGGATTTCGACTTTTACGGCCGCGCCTTGAGCGGCACCCCCCAGCTGCGTCAGCGTTGGAAGCGGGGTGTCTCGCTGGTCGAGCGGGCGATGGGGGAAGCCGTCGGCCGAGCCTACGTCGGCCGGCACTTCCCGCCGGGGGCCCGGGAGCGGATGGATGTCTTGGTGGCCAACCTCCTCCAGGCCTACCACCAGAGCATCGAGACGCTCGAATGGATGGGGGCAGACACCCGCCGGCGGGCCCTGGACAAGCTGGGGAAGTTCACGCCGAAGATCGGCTACCCGGTTAGATGGCGGGACTACCGCAGCCTGAGGATCGACCCGGCGGATCTCATGGCCAACGTGCAGGCCGCTCATGCTTTCGAGTTCCACCGCCAGCTGGAAAAGATCGGCAAACCGGTCGACCGCGACGAGTGGCACATCACCCCCCAGACGGTCAACGCCTACTACAACGCGGGCATGAACGAGATCGTGTTCCCGGCTGCGATCTTGCAGGATCCGTTCTTCAATCCCGGCCGCGACGACGCGGCCAACTACGGAGCGATCGGGGCGTTCATCGGTCACGAGATCGGCCACGGCTTCGACGACCAAGGTTCCAAGTACGACGGTGACGGCAGGCTCACCGACTGGTGGAGCGCAACAGACCGGCAAGCGTTCGAAACCCGGACCCGGTCGCTGATCGAGCAGTACAACGCCCTGGCGCCGAAGCAGAGTCCCGACCAGCATGTGAACGGAGCGCTGACGATCGGGGAGAACATCGGGGACCTCGGAGGCCTCGGCATTGCATGGAAGGCCTACCTGGTGTCGTTGCACGGCGAACAGGCACCGGTAATCGACGGCTTGACGAGCGCCCAGCGCTTCTTCCTGTCGTGGGCACGTGCCTGGCAGCAAAAGGCCCGGGACGAGGAAGTCATCCGGCTGCTCGCCATCGACCCGCATTCCCCCGGCGAGTTCCGCTGCAACCAGATCGTGCGGAACCTCGACGAGTTCTACGCCGCGTTTGATGTCGGCGCCACCGACGAGTTGTGGCTCGAGCCCGCAGCCCGGGTACGTATCTGGTAGCCAAGGCCACGTGCCATACAGGCCGCCGCCGGTCCTGGCCAGCGCAAAACGCCCTGGCCGGGTGATCGACGGCGCTTCGCGGTGGTTACCGGGGGCGGGCGAGGGTATCGAAGGCCTGTTCGATCAGGTCGGGCAGTTCGGGAGTTCCGTCGTTCTCGACCCAGGCGAGGACGGCGGTGGTGGCGGCGGCCAGGCAGGCCGCGACGGTGACTCTGTCGGCGAAGCTGGGGTGCTGGTCGTCCTGGTCTGCTTGGAGGGCTTGCAGGATGAGCTGCTGGGTGGCGATCTGGTGGGCCCACAGGCGTTCGCGGAGCACTGGGGTGGAGACGATGAGCTTGTTCTGGGCGAGCAGGGTGTCCCGGTCGGTGTCGTAGACCTGGCGGAGCCCTTGAACGAGCACCGTGCGGATCCGCTGGATGAGGGGCCAGGAGGCCGGCGTCTGGGCGAGGTGGCTGGCGATCAGGGGATCGTAGCTGTCGGACAGGGCCACGTTCTCCTTAGCCGGGAAGTAGCGGAAGAACGTCATGTGCGACACGCCGGCCGCAGCCGCGATCTGCTCGACGGTGGTGGCGTCATATCCCTGCTCGCGGAACAGCCGCAGCGCGCTGGCGCGGATGCGGTCGCAGGTGGCGGTCTTCTTGCGCTGCCGCCAGTCCGGCTCGGGTTCGATCATCGTGAAGTCTCTGGTGCGGACACCCCGCCGTTCACGGCGGGGAGGAGCGCCGGGTGCGGCATCCCCCGCGAGG
>Ga0335076_10005880_pt1 | contig 12379 bp, 7 predicted proteins | sample Lox_Sample_25_FD_206717 | JGI IMG/M metagenome (GOLD analysis project Ga0335076, IMG submission 206717) | Soil microbial communities from Loxahatchee National Wildlife Refuge, Florida, United States - Lox_Sample_2.5 | ecosystem: Environmental > Terrestrial > Soil > Wetlands | place: USA: Florida...
CTTCATTGTGGAATAAGTAGGCGGGGCCGGCATTAGTGGTCAGGAGGATGTCGAGGTAGCCGTCGTTATCGATGTCCGCATAGGCCGCGCCACGCGCCACTCGCGGCGCAGCGAAGGCGGTTCCCATATGCTGAGTTACCTCCTGGAACTTCCCTCCGCCGAGATTGCGGAACAGATGCGACGGCTCGGCATATTTCACGCGCTTCTGCACGCGTTCAATGGCGTCTTCGATGTGGCCATCGGCAACGAAAATATCGGGCCAGCCGTCGTTGTCATAATCGAAAAAGAAACAGCCAAAGCCAAGGGTGACCAGGGTTGCGCGGCCCACTTCCGATTGCGGAGCTTCGTCAACGAACAGACCGTTGCCCTCGTTGTGATAGAGGGAGACCATCTGGTTGGCGAAATTGCTGATGATCACGCTGGGGTGACCGGTGTGATCGTAGTCGGCGGCATCGACACCCATGCCGGCGCGAGCCACGCCGTCCTCGCTGAAACCTATGCCGGCGGTGACGCCGCGTTCCTCGAAGGTTCCGTTCTTCCGGTTCACGTAAAGCTTGTTGGGCTGAGTGTCGTTGGCGATGAGGATGTCAGGCCAGCCATCGCCGTTGTAGTCGAGGATGGCGATGCCTAGACTTTTCGAAGTTGGATCGCTCAATCCGGCTTTCTGCGTGGCGTCCTCAAACTTGCCGCCGCCGAGGTTATGCCACAGACGAACGGACGTACCCTTGTACGACTCAGGGGTGCAGTAAGACTTGTGCGCGCCATCGATGGTGCAATAGAGGTCGGTCTTTTCGCTCCACTGCACGTAGTTTGCGACCACGAGATCGAGTTTGCCGTCGCGATCGTAATCCACCCACGCGGCGCCGGTAGAAAACTCGTTCGGCCCCCACAGGCCGGCCGACCTGGTAACGTCAGTGAACGTGCCATTGCCATTGTTGTGAAACAGATGGCTCTGGCCCAGCGCGGTGATAAAAAGATCGTCGTATCCGTCGTTATCGTAATCGCCTACGGCAATGCCGAGGCCGTACATGGGGATGGCCAGCCCGGCCTTGCGGGTAACGTCGGTAAAGGTGCCGTCGCGGTTGTTGTGATAAAGCTTCAGGGTGGTCGCGCCGCCGTGAGGATGCCCGGGCCAGTCTTCGCCGTTGACCAGAACGATGTCGGGATAGCCGTCGTTGTCGTAGTCCATGAAGGCGCAGCCCGGACCCATGGTTTCCGGCAGCCACTTTTTTCCGAACGCGCCGTTGTTGTGAGTGAAGTGAATGCCGGCGCGCGCGGTGATGTCCTGGAAGCGGATCTGGGCGGAGGCGGGGACAAGAAGAACCATTAACCATAGAGGCACAGAGACAAGGAGGAGAACTGTTTCGCAAATCCGCGATTTCTTTCCATGCCTCTCGAATTTCACGGCGAATTTCATCTCGCTCAGCTTCATTTATCGGGAGGCTCCGCCGGCATCTGATCCACCGCGAGTGGGTGGGTTGCGAGAACCTTGGCGGCCGAGGGCGACCGTCTCCACATGTGCGGCCTTCAGGATCGGCAACGGTACGGAGATATGTTCATGAACGGCCTGGCGCTCGTTATTGTCCTCCGGATGCAGACGGCGATATGGTCCGGTGATGGCCTGTGCGGACTCGTCTGCCTTGAAGCGCAGATAGCGTGCTTCATATTCTTTGGCCCGGGCTTCGTCTCCCAGGCCGCTGTAGCACAGCATGAGGTTGTAGTGCGCCTCGAGATCCTCAGGATCGACCTCGAGAACAGCATTCAATACCTTGATCGCGGCCGTGTATTTCCGCTGCAGGAAAAGGATGTGTCCAAGATCGTTGAGCGCCACACGATCGCGGGGATATTGCGCGAGCACTTTGCGCAAATAATCGGCCGCGACGTCATAGTTGCCATCCGCGCGCAGCACCTTGGCGTAGAAGAAGTTCGCGCGGGCGAGATTCGGATTTAATGACAGCGCCTTTTTCAGAACGACACGGGCGCGTTCCATGTCGCCTTCCTGCACCGCGCAGCGGCCAATATTCACCCAGCCATCAGGATTGTCAGGATCGGCCTCGGTGACCTTCTGAAAAGCGGCCGCCGCATCTTTCAAATCGCCCTGCAGAAACAAACCGATTCCATAATCATTCCAGCGCTGCCATTCATCTTTGAGCGCGATCGTCCTGGGCGGTTCTGCAGAGGCGTTGTGGGACACGACCGGCAGGGTCACTTCATCTTCGGCGAGCGCGACGATGGGCAGATCGGGAATTTTTTCTTCCTTGGCCGAGACACCGTTGAGCGACTTGGTAAATACAAAAGGCCGGTCATCGTAATCGGAGGTGACTTTGGCGCTCGAGTTTGGGTCAGGCTGGCCGGCGAAGGCGAACTGCGTGTTCCACCAGGAAAATTTGCGGTAGCACAAGCGCGCGTGCAGGGTGACCTTATTTCCCGTGCTCTCAGGAATGAACATGCGATAGTGCACCGTATCGGCCGCGCCCGGGGGAATCAGATGAACGTAGACGACCGTGCGCGTAGCCCAGGCGTTGCGCTTGTTGATGGGATTGCCGTGAGCATCGATCTGCAACGAGCGGTAAAAGTGGGCGCCTTTCTCAACCGGGCCGTGGCCGTTGTCTTCAACCATGCCGCTCCAGAAGATGGTCTGGCCTTTGTCGTCGGTGGCCTTCAACTCAAGCCAAACGTCATAGGCGTCGACGGTGCCGCCGGGGAAAAAGTGGCCGACTTTTTTGGTGCGCACCACGACGTCCACGCGGTCGGTATCGCCGCGGCGGAGCGCAGGCAACATGCGATTCAGCGGCGCGGTCACGGGTGTAACCTCGCCGGCGGTGGTGGGGACGATTTTCGTCTCCGCTTCTTCGCCCACGGCGAAGGTGGTGGCTAGTTCGGACTGCGCCATGACCCCTGCTTTCGGCGGGGCCTGTGCCGGGGACAAGGCAAAAATATCGACGCTGACGATCCCATTCTTCAGAAAATCTTCGGTGAGCTTCAGTTGCTTCTGGTCTTCATTGGCGGTCGGTAGCGCTGTGTTGGCGGCCGGAAAACGATGCGAGTGCACAAATCCGTTGATGTTGCCGAAGTCCTTCGAGGCCACCAGCGGCATGTGGCAATCGGCGCACTGCAGCGGCTTTGGTGGGTAGTAGAAAGAGCGCGCGCCCTGTCCGGAAACTCCGCTGGCCTGCCAGTTGTCGTACTCGTCGAAGCCGCGGAACCAGCGATAGTGGTTGACTGGAACGTCGAGATGAACCTTGTGGCAGGTGGAGCAGAACTGCGCGGTCTGTGCGCGCATGAAGGGTTTGAGAAAAACCCGCCGGTGCGGTTCCGGATTAAGCTTCACCAGGAAGTCGTGCAGCGCGCGCACCAGTGGATTCTTGTCGGCAGCCAGCGCGTGCAGCTTGGGATATTCCAGGTAGAAATCGGCCTGTCCCATGGTGCTTTTCACACGGGCGATGGAGTGGCACATCATGCAGCCCAGTCCGGCTTGCGATTCGGGCCGGTGCACGATCTCTTTGATCGGCGTATCCATGAGACCGCTGTACAGAACCGCGGGGTCGTGGCAGCCGCCGCACCATTTCGAAGGCCGCGTGCCGACCGTATCCTGCATATACTCGACAGCCTTGCGGTACCACTGATTGTTGAATGAAGAAAAATGATGGGCCGAGCTGAACCACTGGTTGTAGATGTCTTCGTGGCAGCGCTTGCAGGAGTCGGACTCCATGAAGAACTTGCTGGGAATCTTCTGGTTGCCGTACACCTGCGCAGAGCTCGGGAAGAACTCTCCCTTGGGGCCGTCGCCTTCGCCGTTCATGCTGTCGGGCGGCATTTCCGGATTCGCGATGCGGTTTCGGGTCGCCCAGCTGTCACGCACATGGTTCGCGGCGTAACCAATTCCGCCGAGAACCACGAGGCAGACGGCCACGCGCAAAGCGGAAGACGCCGCATTCGATGCCAGCCAGCCTCGCTTGCCCAAAAACTCAGCGATCAGCACGCCCACACCCGCGAGCGAAATCGCAATGTGGAGATACATCCAATTCCAGTCGGATCGCGGAGTGCCGGTTTTGATCAGAACCAACCCCAGGATCGCACCAGCGGCGATCAGCAACCAGCCGGCACGACCGGTGAAGCTTGCGGCTTTCAGCTTTCGCACCAGCAAGAGGACGAGCAGGATTGCGGCAGCCACGCCCCCTATCGCATGCATAAGAACTACGGCCGCATAGAAGATGTTGGGCTGCGGGTAGGCATAAAGATATCCGGCTGAGACGGTGAGAAAAACCAGCAGCCACAGCAACAGCCGTTCGGCGGAACTCGCAGATCGCAACTTTTCTTGCATCGAGACGAGGTCGGAAACCTACTGCCAGGAAATCAGCCCCACAGTTGCTGAAATCGCGCCCACCCAAATTACTCAGCGAGGGCGGCGGACGGAATAATACAAAAGCACTATCCGGCGAAGCGTGCTGCTACTTAATGAATGGGGGAATTTTCCAGGCGCCGCGTTGCTTCTCCAGGATGGAGGCAACTGCCAACACTTGCTCTTCTTCCCACGGGCGTCCGACGATCTGCACGCCGATGGGCAAGCCTTCTGGCGATTCGCTGGCGGGAACCACGGCAGCAGGATTTCCCAGAAGATTGAAAAATTCCGTATAACTCCAGGCATCGAGATAATCAACCCTTTTGCCCTCAATAAGCCAACTGCGCTCGCTGTGACGGAAGGCGGGAATGGCCGCCGCCGGGCACAACAAAATGGGATAGCGCTGCATCTGGGCGAAGAAATGCGCACGAACAGCATCGCGCCGCATCCAGGCATCGAGAAGCGACTCTCCGGTGAGCGCGGGCTCTGCCGCCGACCACTCCAGGAACTGCTTCAAAGCCGGGCTGAGGTCGGATTCACGTCCGCGAAACATCGGGCGCAAGAGCATTCCGCCTGCAACCACAAAGAACTTGTGCCACAGGTGGCGCGCTTCTTCGAGTCCATCGGGACGAAAAGGCTCCACGTGAAAGCCGCTGCTACGCAGAAGATCTGCACTGCTTTGGACCGCAGCCCGGGTTTCTGGAGTCACGGGTGTGCGGCCATCGTCTTCGAAATAGCCAATGCGGAGTTGTTTCACTTCTCGGTCACCAGGCCAGCGCAGCGGAACCGGCGCCGCGCAGGTGTCTCCGTCGTCGGGGCCCTGCATCACTTCGAACAGGGTTTTCAAGTCGGCCACCGTTCGGGCCATCGGGCCGACGACGCCAATCAGCGCAAACGGCCCAACAGAGGATGGATAGTGGCCGGTCGCCGGAATTCGTCCTGGCGTTGGCTTGAGCCCGCAGATTCCGCTGAAATGCGCGGGCACGCGAATGGAGCCACCGCCATCGCTGCCCACGCCGCCGGCCGACATTCCGGCCGCGATCGCCGCCGCTTCGCCGCCGCTGGACCCTCCGGGCGTGCGCTCTAAATCCCACGGACTGTTGGTGCGGCCATAGAGGAGATTGTCGGTCTCCCATGCCATGAGAAGTTCGGGCGTATTGGTTACTCCGAGGATGATCGCGCCTGCGCGGCGAAGGCGCGAAACCAGAGTTGCATCACGCTTCGCGACAAGGCCTGCGCGTAGCCTGGTCCCGGCCTCGCAGCGCAACCCGGCAACCTCCAGTGAACTTTTGACGCTCAGAGGTACGCCGTGAAGTGGTCCCAGCTGGTTGCCACTCGAGACCGCTTTCTCGGACTCACTTGCACTTTGCAGCGCTCCTTTCGCGTCGACTTGGACGAAGGCGTTCAGCTTGGGATTCAGTTTCTCAATCTTCCGCAAATGAGCTTCCACAAGCTCAACGGGAGAAATTTTCTTTTCACGAACCAGCCGCGCCATCTCGACCGCAGGAAGAAACGTGGGCTCGTTCATGCGGACTGGCCTCCCAGGGCGCGATCCAGCTGCCGTTTTTCGTTCTTGGTGAGGCGGCGCGAAGCGCCCTTGGCAAGATCACCCAGTTGCAGGGGGCCGATCGCGACGCGTATGAGCCGCATCACCTCGACGTTCAGAGACTCCATCATGCGGCGGATTTGCCGGTTCTTGCCTTCGTCGAGGACGATCTCGATCCAGCAGTTCTTTTGCCCCGAGCGCAAAACGGAAGCTCGCCTTGCGCGGAGCAGCTCACCGTCCTGCATAGTCACGCCGCGAACCAGCGAGTGAGTCAGCACGTCGTCTGCGACCGTTGCAATCTGCACGTGGTAGGTTTTTTCCACATGCGTTTCAGGATCGCTAATGCGTGCGCCCCATTCCGAATCATTGGTGAGCAAGAGTAGGCCCTCGCTGGCTTTATCAAGGCGGCCGACGGGAGCAATCCAGGGTTCGAATTTCTGGCCAAAAACGTTGCCGGACTTTCCGTATTGGAGCAGCGTGTAGACGGTATTCCTGCCTTTTTCGTCCGACGCCGTAGTCACGATCCCGCGCGGCTTGTTCATTATCAAATAGACTTTCTCTCTTGCTCCGACGAGTTGACCATCGACCGCAATCCCATCCCGACCCAGTAGAACTGGCGTCTCGGAATTGCGTCGTGGGGTACCGTTTACCGATACGCGGCCAGCTCGAATCAGCCTGCCGGCTTGCGAGCGCGAGCAGTATCCCAGCTTGGAAAGCGCACGAGCCAAACCGAAGTGGCGCGTGCTCCGGGTCCCTGGCATGGGTTCATGCTAGCCGAAATGTGACACTCAGGGGCATCGTCGCACGGCAAATTGATAGGATGTAACCGTCAGCGAGGTTTCTGGAGGAGAAAGAATGGCCCACCAACACTCTCCGCGGTTTCTCAAGATCGTCGATGACGCCAGGACGCGCGTGCGCGAAACCACAGTGGACGCCGTTAAGTCGCGACTGGACCGCGGCGACAAGTTTTTGCTGGTCGACGTGCGCGAAGAGAGCGAATTTGCCAAAGATCATTTGCCCGGGGCCATCCACCTGGGCAAGGGCATCATCGAGCGCGACATCGAAACGCGCGTGCCCGATTTCAACGCCGAAATGGTGCTTTACTGCGGCGGCGGCTTCCGTTCGGCCCTGGCCGCCGACAATTTGCAGAAGATGGGCTATACCAACGTGATTTCCATGGATGGCGGCATTCGCGGTTGGCGGGAGAAAGGTTATCCGCTGACGAAAGAATGAAAAAGCCGGCTTCAGGCGTCAGGCCTCGGGCATCAGGGAATATCCTTCCTTTCAAGCTTTTTTATCTGAAGTCCAAAACCTGGAACCGGCGTTTACGCCACGTGCAGTCTCTTTTGCATTTCTTCCAGGGTTACGCCCTTCGTCTCAGGGTAGACAAACAGAACCACGAAGAATTGCAGCACCATCATCGCCGAGAAGAAGACGAACGGAATGGAGTTCGACCAGGCGGCGACCGCAGGGAATGCGAACGAAATGGTTGCGTTCATCAGCCAATGCGACAGGCTGCCAAGGCTCTGTCCCTTGGCGCGCACGCGGTTGGGAAAAACTTCGCTGATGTAAACCCAGATCACGGAGCCCTGCGAAAATGCGAAGCTGGCGATGAAACCGACCAGCAGCCAGACCAGCAGATTCTGGTGCCGGTGCAGCGAAAAAATTGCCGCCACTCCCGCCAGGCAGGCGGCCGTCCCGACCGCCCCAACCAGAAGCAGTTTCTTGCGCCCAACTTTGTCGATGACTGACATGGCGATCACGGTGAAAATCAGGTTGGTAAAACCCACCACCACCGCCTGCAGATCGCCTGAAACTTTGCTGAAACCCGCACTGGCAAAAATGTCGTTCAGGTAATAGAGAATCGCATTGATACCCGAAAGCTGATTGAAGAAGCCGATAGTTACGGCAAGAAAAATCGGAAGCCGGTACTTGCGCGAAAACAGCGGCTCATCGGCGCGGCCGTGTTCGGCGTCGATCGATTCGATGATCTCGCGCAGGTCCTGCTGGTAATTTTCCTCGCCCGTGAGCCGGAGTATCTCGCGGGCTTCGTCCACCTGCTGTTTCTTTACCAGCCAGCGGGGACTCCGCGGAATGGTAAAGAGCAGGAGAAGAAAAAGCGCGGCCGGAACGGCGGAAACACCCAGCTTCCAGCGCCAGTCTGCATCCGTGCTGAAATGCTGAATGCCGACCAGAAAATTGGAAAAGTAAGCCAACAGGATTCCGGCGACCACGTTGAACTGAAACACTCCCACCAGCCGCCCCCGCCAGCTGGCCGGTGCGATTTCGGCGATGTACATGGGGCCAAGCACCGAGGACCCGCCGATCCCGAGCCCACCGATGAAGCGAAAGATGACCAGCGCGTTCCAGTTCCAGGAGAACGCGCAGCCCAGCGCAGAAATCACATAGAGAACTGCCATCACGCGCAGGCTGTCGCGGCGGCCGAATTTATCTCCGGGGATGCCGGCGAACATCGCACCGAGGATCGTTCCGATGAGCGCGGCCGAAACCGTCACGCCCAGCAGATGCGGACTCAAACGATAGACGAGCGTGAGGTCGCTGGTGGTGCCTGAGATTACGGCGGTGTCGAATCCGAACAGCAGCCCGCCCAGAGCCGCAACCACCGTACTCTTGATGAGGTATGCGTTCAGTCTCATTCGGGGTAGCCGATCATCACCAAAGCAACGGCCCGAATGCTACCACGCTCAGCCCGGCGGCAGAGGTGGCAAAGCAGTTTTTTGCTGGATTCCTTTGCCCTCGACAACGGTGTAAATGAAATCCGCCGCGACATCTTTCAGGATTTCCGTTTCGCCATTCGGCCAGCGAATGTCGACTTCGTTCATTTTGCTGTTTGTTCCCAAACCAAAGTGCAGGCGCAGGTCATTCTGCGAGAGGTAACTGGACCCGCCACGTACTTCGCTGAATTGAACCAGATTTCCCGCCTTCGCGGTAACTCGCGCTCCAATGGCGGCTTTGTTGCTTTTCGTTCCCACCAGTTTGAAAAGCACGCGATGATTGGGACTGGAATTGAGATTCAGAAGCAGGGAAGGCGGCTCGCCAACATTGAGCACGACGATATCGACGTTGCCATCATTATTGATGTCGCCAAAAGCCGCGCCCCGCCTCGATTGAGGAGGCATGCTGGCAAATGCGTTGGAAACATCCTCAAAAGTTCCGTCACGCCGGTTACGGAACAGCAACATCGGCTGCCGGTAGGGCGTGCCTCCGGGAATGGTATCGACCTGCGGATATACATGGCCATTGGCCACGAATAAATCGAGCCAGCCGTCGTTATCCATGTCGAAAAAAGCAGTGCCCCAACTGACGAAAGGGAAGGTCGGCTTCATCACTCCGGAGTGCACACTTACATCGGCAAACGAATCGTTGCCCAGATTGTGATAAAGCGCCGATCCCTGCTCTACAAAATTTGTCACGATCATGGAGAGCCGGCCCTCATGCAGATAGTCTCCCCAATCCACGCCCATCGAGCCCTGCTCCGCGCCGTCTCCGCTCAACGCCACTCCATCCAAAAGGCCGACATCTTCGAAGGTCCCATCATGTTTGTTGTGATAGAGAAAATTTGGCCCGGCATCGTTGGCCACATAGAGGTCGGGCCAGCCGTCGTTATCGTAGTCACCCCAGGTCGCACCGAGCCCGTAGTAATGATGGGGATCGTCTACGCCGGTTTTCTTCGAAACTTCGTCGAAGGTCCCGTCGCCCTTGTTGTGAAAGAGCAAATCGGATTCGCCCGGCAGCCCCCACGGCCCGCACTGCACCAGCACCCCTTTGAACCGGCAGAATCGGGGATCGTTGCCGAACACTGGGAGTTTGTCGATGTCGACGTGCACGTAACGCGAAACAAACAGATCGACCTTGCCGTCGCGATCGTAGTCCGCCCAGGCCGCTCCCGTGCTGAAGCCTCCGGCGCCAACTCCGGCTTTCTCCGTGACATCTTCGAATTTGCAGTTGCCCAGATTGTGATAGAGCACGTTCCCGCCGTAGCCGGTGACGTAGATATCCTGCAGTCCGTCGTTGTCGTAGTCGGCGACCGCTACGCCCATACCCCAGCCCTTGCGCGTCAGCCCTGCTTGCCGGGTGATGTCGGTGAATTTGAGGTTGGTGCCGCCGGAGTCTGCTTCCTGGTGATAGAGCGTGATCATCAGATCGCCCCCCGCCCGATAGCGGTCCACGGTTGATCCGTTGACTGTGATGATGTCGAGTTTGCCGTCATTATCGCAGTCGATCAGGCCAACGCCGCCGCTCATGGATTCGACAATATATTTTTTGTCGGGCGAAGAAATGTGAGAGACGGTCAAGCCGGCTTCGCGGGCGACATCTTTGAATTGCGGGACGGGCGTTTCCGGGATGGAAAGTCTTGCGGCTCTGGGCTGGGCCCGCATCGTTTGCGCCTGCACGACGGCGGCCAGAAACAGGAGGATCGCCAGGCAAAAGCGGTTTGGCAAAACGAAAGGAATGCAGCGATTATACCGGGTCTGCCAGCCTATAATGGCTGGCGCTCATGGATTGGCTACGGTCCGCTATTCGCTGGCTGTTTGACTCGCAGCGTGGCCCTTCGGACTGTCTCATTCCGCGGTGGCTTTTCCTGCGGGCCCTGGGCGGTATTTACTTTTCCGCCTTCTTCTCTCTCGTCTTTCAGATTCGCGGGTTAATTGGACCGGACGGAATTCTTCCCGCCGGCCCTTATCTCACCGCAGTGGCAAGTTCCTTCGGCTATCTTCGCGGGCTGTGGTTTGCTCCGTCTCTGCTCTGGCTGTCCAGCGGTTCCCACATGCTGACGGCCCTGTGCTGGGTGGGGATGGCCGCTTCGCTGTTATTGGTTGTGAATCTTTGGCCCCGCGGAATGCTGGCGATCTGCTTTGTTTGTTTTCTCTCTTTTGTCACTGCTGCCCAGGACTTTTCCAGCTATCAGTCGGACGGCATGCTGCTGGAAGCTGGTTTCATTGCTCTTTTTTTTGCCCCTCTGGGATTAGGGCCGGGATTCGGCCGGGCGACGCCGCCGTCGCGCGCCAGCCTTTTCCTGCTGCAATGGGAGTGGTTTCGCATCTACTTCGAATCTGGCGCGGCCAAGATCATCGGCGGCGATCCCGAGTGGCGCAACTTCACAGCCATGGACGAGTACTATCAAAACGGTCCACTGCCCACATGGATCGGCTGGTACGTGCAGCATCTGCCGCACTGGTTCCATGCTTTCGCAGTGTTCGCGACACTGTCTCTCGAGTTGGGTCTGGTGTGGTTGTTGTTTCTGCCGCGGCGCTGGCGCATCTTGGGCTTCTGCATTGTGACCATTTGGGAAGTGCCGGTGATTCTCACTGCCAACTATACGTTTCTGAACTATCTGGTTTTGGTGTTGGGGTTCCTTCTGCTGGATGATCGCGCGGTGTCGCGTTGCCTGCAGAAACCATGGAGAAAGCACCTTGCAATCGGGAACGAGGCCGGGGAGATCACAAAGACTTCAGAAGCTGCCCAGCGGGCCGAGGCAAATCCTGCAATGCAGGCGCCATCCAGAAACGCTCGAACGCAACTTCTGAAAAGTCTGCGGCGGCCTTTCGGCATAGCAAAATTGTCGCTGGCTGCCGTCGCGTTGACCTGGATCTTCTATGCCACCACAGCGCAATTGATCTGGATGTTTTCTCCGCTTCCACTGCCAACCTCTCCGGTCGAGGCACTCGATCCCTTTCGCATCGCTAATCGATACGGTCTGTTCGGCATCATGACCCGCGGCCGCTATGAGATTGAATTTCAGGGATCCGAGGATGGAAAGACATGGGTCGCCTATCCATTCCGCTACAAACCACAGGCTCTGAATAAGCCGCCCGGCGTCTACGCGCCCTACCAACCGCGGTTCGATTGGAATCTCTGGTTTGCCTCGCTGGGCTCGTGGCGGGACTACCCGATCGTACCCAGGACCGAAGTGCGTCTGCTCTCGAATGATAAGGACGTCCTCGATCTTTTTGCGGGAAATCCTTTTCCCCAGCAGCCACCTCGCGAAATCCGGGCGGTGCTTTGGCAATACTGGTTTACGACGATGTCCGAGAAGAGAGAGACCGGGCTTTGGTGGCGACGCCAGTTCCTGGGACTCTATGCTCCGACTCTCGAGCGCGAAGCCGATGGTTCGATCCAGGTTGTCGAGTGGCCTACGGTCGCTCCGCGGGAATAGTCGCGATCCGCCTCACGCTGCCACCGGACTTCCAAGAACCCGCGCGGGCGGGTTCTTGGGAAGAATGTCCAGATACTTCACCGCGTAATGAAATGCAACCACCGCCGCCGTGACCGTAGCCATGGTCAGGGCAAATTCCGTCCACTTGGGCACGTAGTAAAAACCGGAACTGGCCTGGAACGCTGTGATGGAGACGTTTAGCCGGTTTGCTATGAAGCCCATCACGACCAGGGCGCAAGCCCAATAGAGGTATTGCGGATTGCCGCGAACCTTTTCCTGACTGAGCAAAATAATTGGTATGAAGACGAATAAC
>Ga0335076_10005881_pt1 | contig 12379 bp, 10 predicted proteins | sample Lox_Sample_25_FD_206717 | JGI IMG/M metagenome (GOLD analysis project Ga0335076, IMG submission 206717) | Soil microbial communities from Loxahatchee National Wildlife Refuge, Florida, United States - Lox_Sample_2.5 | ecosystem: Environmental > Terrestrial > Soil > Wetlands | place: USA...
CAGCTACGACTTCACCGTCACCTCGACGATCTACATCGTCGAAGACCACTCCCGCACGCTATGGGGCGGCCCCGCGCAAGGCATCATAGGAACCCACGAATGGCGGTTCGCGCAGAGCCCTGCCGGCGTCCACGTGATCACCACCGAATCATTCGCCGGCGACCCGGTAGACGCCGACCCCACCGGGATGCAAACCATCCTCGACAACTCGCTGACCGTCTGGCTCACCCGCCTGAAGCAGAAGGCTGAATCATCGGCCCCGCGACGGTTAGCCCGCGAACGCATGACCGAAGCCGAGACCGCCGTCCGGCGCTTCTATAAGTCGTTGAGCACCGGGGACGCGACGCTGGCCGATGAGGTCCTGGTGCCCGACGCGAAGACATCCCGCTGCCCCGCGATCAGCGCGCACACGCATAATGAACGATGTGTGCTGCCGCCGATCTACCTGCACTTGATCTACGGACCGCGCATATCGGCAGGGATGATCGGAGAAGCTCCGACACGTGCCTTGCTTCTGTGGTTTCGCGGTGGTTTGGGCGTAGTGTCGGGGCCTGGGACCCGGCCTGACCTCCGATTCGGCCGACGCCGCTCGGGCTGTCTTTCCTGCGGCCTGTCGGCCGGGTCCCAGTCCTGGCATCCACCGGCGGTGCCGGCCTGATCTGCCCGGTCTTGCCAGAGGCCGGGGTTCACGGGTCCGTCGGCCAGCGGGTGCGTGCCATCCCTCAACCGTGAAAGGGACGGCTATGACCACCATGGTAGAAGACGCGCGCGCCATCACCGGCGGCGTGGACACGCACGCCGGCATGCATGTCGCTGCCGCGCTTGACTCGATCGGCGGGCTGCTGGGCGTGCAGGAGTTCCCGGCTACCGCAGCCGGGTACGCCAGCTTGCTGGGCTGGCTGCGCGGTTTCGGGACCCTCGCCGTGGCCGGCGTCGAAGGGACCGGCAGCTACGGCGCGGGCCTGGCCCGCCACCTGGCCGCGGCCGGGGTGCGTGTCGTGGAAGTGGACCGCCCCGACCGCCAGGACCGGGCCCGGCAGGGCAAGTCCGACCCGCTGGATGCGGTCAGCGCGGCGCGGGCGGCGCTGTCTGGGAGGGCGTCGGGGGCGCCGCGGGGCCGTGACGGCGCGGTGGAGGCGATCCGGGCGCTGATGGTCGCCAAGCGCAGCGCCCGCCATGAGCGGACCCAGGCGATCAACCAGGCCCGGGCGCTGATCATGACCGGCCCGGAGGAGCTGCGGGCCCGGTTCGCCGGGCGTTCCCCGGCGCAGCTGGTCGAGGCGATCGCGGCGCTGCGGCCCCGGCCAGGCGACGTGCCGGGGTATGCGACCCGGGTGGCGCTGCGCGAGCCAGTCCGCCGCGACTGGTTCCTCGACGCCCAGCTGAGCCGGCTCGATGAGCTGATCGGTCCGCTGGTCACTGCCCGCGCGCCGGGCCTGCTTGCCCTGCACGGCGTCGGCCCGGACACCGCCGCGATGCTGCTGGTCGCCGCCGGCGATCACCCGGAGCGGCTGCGCAGCGAAAGCTCATGGGCGCACCTGTGCGGCGTCGCCCCGATCCCCGCTTCTTCCGGCAAGACCGCTGGCCGGTACCGGCTCAACCGCGGCGGCGACCGCCAGGCCAACAGCGCGCTGTGGCGGATCGTGATCGTCAGGATGAGCTCTCACCCGGCCACCCGCGCCTACGCTGACCGCCGCAGCAAAGAAGGACTGACTGAGAAAGAGATCATCCGCTGCCTGAAGCGGTACGTCGCGCGCGAGGTCTACCGCCAGCTCCGCGACAGCGCCTGACGCCGCAGCTTCCCGGGGCGGCCTGGCCCTCATATCGGCTGCCGCACCCCGTGCTGGCCTTGAACCGATCTGCCGGCTGCCCCGGGACCCCCTGTTTCCGCCCGTGCTGGCCTTGGGACCTGGCAAGAGCCCGCCGTACGCGGCGAGCGAGCCGCCGCCAACGGCTTAACCGCCAAGCCACGCCGAAGAGCTCAGCCCGCCAGCCCGCCGCGGCTGGAGCCACAGCTTCCGGAGCGGCCTGGCCCTCAGATCGGCTGCCGCACCCGTGCTGGCCTTGATCCGATCTGCCGGCCGCTCCGGATCCTCCTTACCTGCTGACCTCGTGACCTAATAGGAGCCTGCCCTCCTGCCAGGAGCGGCCCATCCCTGTCGTGTCCGCCCTCAGCAACCCCACGCTCGTCAAACTTCAAATAACCAAGAAGAAGGCCTTGACGAGAAATAGGAGCATCGGTTATCTGAAGTCGTCCCTGTCTACGCCGCGCCTGACCAGGACGTCTGCGGCGTAGACACTGTTGCCGCACAACGCTCGAACCGTAGCCACTTAGTTCTAAAAGCGGCACCGACAAGGAGGTGTGTACTCGGCTTGCGGCGTAGACAGTGTTCAGGTAACGCGCCCACCACGCTGGGAAATGCACACAAAACACCGCGGCGGCTACAGCGAAGACACCCGGATACGGGCTGGAGATAACCAGCGTAAGAAGCGGTGCGTCAAGTGGTTCCGGAGTGGTTCTGGTGGTCTTGGCGAATGAGTTCTGATCTGGGGTTTTACTACGCTGGCCCCTGCTGGGGCGGGGGTTCGCCGGATGCGGGCGCAGGGAATTCCGCGCCGGGCCGGTGGCCGTTTTGCGGCGCGGTTGCGGTGCCCGTCACCCGGGTCTTCTCGCCCTGCGTGGTGCAAGCGGGCTCGGCCCGCCCGCGGGTGCGGGCGGGCCTGCTCCTACAGCGTTCAACCGGGCTGGTGAGAAGGTCCGGGCGGCCGGGGGAGAGCTGCCCAGGGTTATCTGCGAGGTGATCCTCGGGGCGGATGCGGGCTCGCTCTCCCCTCATCGGGGAGAAGGTCTAGGGCACCGGTGCGGGGCCGGGAGGCGCTGCTCAGGCGGCCTGCGCCTGATACCGGGCGGCGTGCTGGCAGCTGGCGGTGCCGGAGGCGACGTCAGGATCCCAGCCGGTGTCGTGGACGACCATGGAGTAGATCCAGCGCAGCAGCGAGGCGGCGCACGCGACCCGGGCCTTCGCGCGCCGCGCCTGGGCCGCGGCCGCCGCGCTGGCCTGCCGCGGGCCGGTCCCGGGCTGCGCTTGCGCGGCCTGCGCCGCGGCGGCGTCGGCGGCCGCGACCATCGCCGCGTATTTCGCGGCCATCACGGAGTTGTGGATGAGCAGCGGCCAGATCGCGCGCCACACGGTCAGCCGCAGGCCGGGCCGGCCGCGGCGGGAGATGCGCGCCTGGCCCTCAAAAGCGCCTGAGGCGTTACCGGACGGGGACAGCCCGGCATGCTCGACCAGCGATGATGAGCTGCCATACCGGCGGGGATCACCGGTCTCGGCCAAGATCGCCGCCGCGCCGACAGCGGTCAGCCCGGGGACGTCCGCCAGCCGGCACAGGCCGAGCTCGCCCAGCACGGCGGCCATGCCGGCCTCCACGGCCCGCAGCTGGGCGCGGGTGCGCTGCAGGTCACCCAGCTCATCGGCGCACCGCCGCAGCAGCGCCCGCCGGTGGGATACCACCACCCCCTCGGTGCTGGCCAGCGCGGCGAACACGGCCCGGCATACCGGCCCGGCGGGCCGCTGGCCGCCCCACCCGGCCACGGCCTGGCGGACCAGGGCGGTGAATTCCGCCAGCCCGATGGCGGCCAGCTTTTCCGGCTGCCCGCCGCACCGCGACGTCACTACCTGCATCGCCGCCAGCCAGGTCACCGACTCAAACGGGTGCGCGCACGCCTCAGCCGCCACCGGCCAGGCCACCGGCAGGAAATCCCGGACCCGCTGCACCGACGCGGTCCCGGCCGTGATCAGCCGGGCGCGCCGCCGCCCCAGGTGCCGCAGCTGCGCCCACGCCTCATCCAGCTCCTCCGGGACATAGCAGTGCAGCTCGATAGCCAGCCGGGCGATCATCACGCAGTCAGACTCATCACTTTTATGCGTCGTGTAATCCTGCTGCTGGCGGGCGATATGCGAGACCAGCGGCTGGATGCACACCAGCGGCAGCCCCCGCTCCGCGCACAAACGCTGCACCTGCAGCCACCGCGCCCCGGCCGGCTCGCACGCCACCGCCACCGCCGAGAACCCCTCCGCCCGCGCCTGCCCCACCGCCCAGTCCAGCGCCTCACCCAGCCGGAACGCCTTCACCCGCACCGTCTTACGCGCCAGCACCCGCACATCATGATCAACCACCGCGATCGCCTGCTTCTCATCCCCCAGATCGATCCCGATCACCGCGCCATCACGCGGCAGCAGCCCGCGCAGCCGCTCCCGCCGCGCGTTCCTCCGCCGGTCACCGCGCGTCATCCCGCTGCCGCCGCTACCCTTACCCACACAACGTCCTCCTCGCCGCGTTTGGGACACCAAGCCCGTACTACCGCACCAGGAGGACGTTCCTGTATCAACCACATCCCCGCTGACCAACGGCCTCTAGCGCGTTGTCCTATTACTACGGCGGATCCGGTGTGCCCGCTCGTAAGATCTTCGTCACGTTCCGTGGCAAGGTTGACCGTCGCCGTGCAGCTGCAGCGGGGCAGATCCCGGTGTCTGGCGTGAAAGGATCGCCCGGCTGGGGCTCCTTGGCAGCCAGAGGCTTGGTGGATCGCCGGATCGGCGGCAGGCTCAGCGATGGGCAGCGTCGAGCCGCCGGCAGTTGCCCACCTCCAGGCAGACACGTCGTGATCGGCGTGGCCGCCTGACACGCTGGCATGCATGCGGATGCCCGCTCGGCGCGTGCGATGGCGGTGGCGCCAGGTGTCTGTCCGCCTCAGGGGGTGGCGTGTTCGAGTACGCGCTCAAGGCCCGGCAGGTCGCAGTCGCCCGCCTGCCACGCGGGGATCGGCGCCAGCCCGGACATCACCAGCTGGCCACCGTGCAGGCGCTTCCCCGGTAGCGGCGGCCAGCACCTGCTGCGCCTCCGGCGACCAGGACAGCAGCCCGGTGAAGTCCACCAGGAGGTCCGGTCGCGGGCCGGACACCAGCCGGGACAGCCCGGCCCGGAACTGCGCGATCGTGCTCCAGTCGATGATCCCTGTCACAACCAGCAGCGCTGTTGACGATCCGGCGCGACCGCTTTCCAAATTCAGGCGCATAGCCTGACCTCAAGACTGCCGGCCTACCAGGACCAGCGCAGAAGCCGTAACGAGCAGCTACCAGCACTGTAACACTCACCCCCCGCGCCGACGCACCCCGGCGATCCGACCCCAAACGGTGGGCCAGCGTGCGGGATCGCGTCGGCTGCCACCTGCAGCCCGCAGCGGCGAGCACCCTGGCTGCCAGGTCTTTACGAAGATCACCCGTATATCAAGCCCGACAGAACGTTCCCTCTGCGCCCGGCGGGCGTGCAGGAGGTGGCGCGTTGCGAGTGCTGTATGACCGGGTCGCCGCGATCGATGTGCACAAGGACATGATTAAGGTCGCGGTGCGGGTGCCGGGGAAGAAGCGCGGGACCCGCACGGCCGATGTGCTGGAGTACCGGACGTTTTACGGGGTGCTGCAGGCGATGGCCCGCGAGCTGCGCGGGCGGGGTGTCACGCATGTGGTGATGGAGGCGTCGGGGGTGTACACCGAGCCGGTGTGGGCGGCGCTGTGGCGGACCCAGGTCCGGCTGGGCATGATCCCCCGCACCATGGTGCTGGTGCGGGTTACCGGCCCGGGAACGCATTTCCGGGTGACGCTGTCCCGGGCGCAGCAGATCTTCGCCGGTGCTTACGCCAGTGTCTTCGGCCTGGCCCGTGCGGTCCGCGGACCTGCGATGCGAGATGAGCGCGGCCTGGTGTGCATCGAGGGGACCGTCGTGGCAGACGGGCGGAAGGTGTTCGTGCTTCGCTACCTGCAGGCCCTCGACCCGGACCTGGCTGGCACGCCGTTCTTCGCGGCCTTCAGCGCCGACGCGGCCTGGCTCACCGAGCTGAGGCCCGCCCCCGGCACGCGGTTCCCCGGCGGCTCCGGTACTGCTGAGACGGGATGACCGGCCAGCCCCACCTAGCCACCTGCTCTACCGATTGTTAAGATCAGCAGTTGCCAAGCTGCTGATATGTGCCGGACTGTTGTGCGCACATGGAAGCGCCGATGAGGTGATGGGCCATGCGATCGGGGCACCTGAGCAAGACGGCCGCATCCGCGGGGCAGGGAATCTGCCCGCTGACCGCGCCGTCATGGCAGCTGACCGAGGGATTCTCCTGCCTGCCGCGCCATCGCGCCGGGGACCGGCGCCGGAGCCGCCGTGCGGAGCGGGCATGGCGGCACGAGCCTGCGGGGTGGCGATGGAAATGACCCAGCAGTACCTGGCCGGGGAGCTGTCGGTGCTGCTGGAGCGGGTGCAGGCGGCCGCCGCGAGCGAGGCGGCGGGCCGGGACGCGAAGGCGCTGCGGCAGGCCGCGGAGACCGTGCCGGTCCACGCGCTGGGCTGGGTGACGGTGCGGGCGCTGGCCCTCACCGAGCGGTTGTGCTGGGACTCGCTGAACCAGGGCGACACGGCGGCGTTCGCCCGGCAGGCGGCGGCCGGCGCCGCACTGCGCGAGTTCGGCGTCTGCGCCAGCCTGCTCAGGGACGCTTAGCGCAACATTCAGCACTTTCGAAGCACATCAGGCAGGAGGCACGGTCATGGCAGACGAAGACCGGAACCCGGAGGGTCCGGCAGCGGAGGTCTCCGAGGCGCAGATCGCGGTGCACTGGCGCGAGGAGGAGTATTACCCGCCGCCCGCCAGTTTCGTCGGGCAGGCCAACGCCAATGACCCGGCCATCCTGGAACGGTTCACCGAGGACAAGTTCCCCGAGTGCTTTAAGGAGTACGCGGACCTGCTGACCTGGGACCAGACGTGGCACACGACGCTGGACACGAGCACCGCGCCGTTCTACAAGTGGTTCGTCGGCGGCAGGCTGAACGCCTCGTACAACTGCGTCGACCGGCACGCCGCGGCCAATCCGGACAAGACGGCGATCATATTCGTGCCCGAGCTCGAGTCCGACGAGCCCGTGCACATCAGCTACGCGGAGCTGCTCCGGCAGGTGAACGAGTTCGCCGCACTGCTGCGCGACTTCGCTGGGCTCAAGGCCGGCGACCGGGTGACGCTGCACATGCCGATGGTCCCCGAGCTGCCGGTCACCATGCTCGCCTGCGCGAGGCTGGGCGTCATCCATTCGGAGGTGTTCGGCGGGTTCAGCGGCGCCGCCTGCGGGAGCCGCATCGCGGACTCGGGCAGCCATGTGCTGATCACCATGGACGGCTACTACCGGGCCGGCCAGCTGACCGATCACAAGGTCAAGGCCGACGAGGCTCTGGCGGTGGCGGCCAAGGAGGGGCAGGACGTCGACAAGGTGCTGGTCTGGCGGCGCCGCCCGGGCCAGTACGCCTCGCAGACCCCGATGGTCGACGGCCGAGACTTCTTCGTCGACGAACTGCTTCCGCAGCACGCCGGCCAGACCGTCGAACCGGTCTCCATGCCCGCCGAGGCGCCGCTGTTCCTGATGTACACCAGCGGCACCACCGGCCGACCGAAGGGCTGCGAGCACAGCACCGGCGGCTACCTGTCCTACGTGGCCGGCACGTCCAAGTACTACCAGGACATCCACCCCGACGACGTGTACTGGTGCATGGCCGACATCGGCTGGATCACCGGCCACTCCTACATCGTCTACGGCCCGCTGGCGCTCGGCACCGCCACCGTGATCTACGAGGGCGTCCCCAACTACCCCGACGGCGGCCGGCCGTGGCGGATCGCGGAGAAGCTCGGGGTGAACATCTTCCACACCTCGCCCACCGCGATCCGGATGCTGCGCAAGGTCGGCCCGGACGAGCCGCGGAAGTACAGCTACCGCTTCAAGAACATGACGACCGTGGGCGAGCCGATCGAGCCCGAGGTCTGGCGGTGGTACTACACCGAGGTCGGCAAGGGCCAGGCGGCCATCACCGACACCTGGTGGCAGACCGAGAACGGCGGCTTCCTCGGCAGCACCCTGCCCGCGCTGCAGCCGATGAAGCCGGGCAGCTGCGGCCCCGGCGTGCTCGGCATATACCCCGTGATCTACGACGAGGACGGCTACGAGGTGCCGGCGGGCAAGGCGGGCAACATCTGCATCCGCAACCCCTGGCCCGGCATCTTCCAGGGGGTCTGGGGTGACCCCGAACGGTACCTGTCCACCTATTACCGGAAGTACAACAAGAATCCGGACAGTACGGACTGGCACGACTGGCCGTACTTCTGCAACGACGGGGCGGTGCAGGCGGCCGACGGGTACTACCGGATCCTGGGCCGGGTCGACGACGTGATCAACGTGGCCGGGCACCGGCTGGGCACCAAGGAGATCGAGTCGGCGGCGCTGACCGTGCCCGAGGTCGCCGAGGCGGCCGCGGTGCCGGTCATCGACGACATCCGCGGCCGCGTCGTCGAGATCTACGTCTCCCTCAAGCCGGGCTTCGAGCCGAGCGAGGAGATGGCGGCCAAGGTCAGCAAGACGATCGAGACCGTGATCGGGAAGATCGCGCGGCCGAAGAACGTCTGGATCGTCGCCGACATGCCCAAGACCCGGTCCGGCAAGATCATGCGCCGGGTCATCGCGTCCGTGTCCAACTTCGCCGACGTCGGCGACGTCACCACGCTGGCCAACCCCGAGGTGGTCGAGCAGATCCGGCACCACGTGCAGGCGGAAAAGCTCGCGCACGGCGAGGTGCCGCGCGAGCTCACCGAGGCCGAGGCGACGGAGATCAAGGCCTTCGGCGCGGAGAGTTAACCCGTTTCCTGGCGGTGGCGGGCCACCGTAATGAGGTGGCCCGTCGCACCGGTGCCCGCCCTCTTCTGGGCCGAACGGTCCGTGGTGCGCCCGGCCCGGTCACGTTTCACGGCAGGCGGACGACCCGAAGGCCGCCTAGCCGTACTGCCCACGGACGCTGCGCGTATCCGGCGGTCAGAAGGTGACCGGGACGGGAGGGTAGCGGTCATCGAGGTCGAAGCCGACTCGCTTGTCGACCCCGACCACGCCCTCGACGGCCAGCACGGCGCTGACCAGGCGTGCTACGGCGGACCTGGCTTCGACCCGGCCCGAGATCGACACCACGCCGTCACGCACGGACACGGCCAGCCGCCGCGGATCCGCCCCGCGCACCCGGGGGAGGACCTGGGTTTCGATGACTGGCCCGCCTGATACGCGAACGTGGACCCACGCCTCTCACAGCCCACTCACAGACTGGTGAGCCAGCACCAGACTTGAGCGTCCTTATCAGACGCGAGATGGACCCTAACCTGCGCAATTGGACCCCGGCGGACTCACCGGATACCCGGCACGAGACTACGGATCAGAAAGGCCGACCTCTGACCAGCCAGGCACCGACGGGGCCGGCCGATTCTGCTGACAGCAACAGCAGCAGCCAGCGGTAAGTATCAGCCGTGGCAAGTTTCCCAGGGCGTGTTACTACTTCTCCAGCAACGTTAGAGTTGCCGCCGACTACCGGAGTCGCATCGCGCAATGTTATGAGGAACACCTCCGCCGTGGACCGGTTCGTGGACCGGGGCAGCGCAAAACCCCAGCGCGGCGAGTGCCATCTGTGCGATAGCTTGCGGCATCGTTGCAGCTAGCGGGTGCGCGGGCGGGGAGCATGCCTCTCGTAATGCGCAGGTCATCGGTTCGATTCCGATAGGCGGCTCGGAAGCGTTGCAGGTCAGAGGCTTATTTCTGGGCGTCGCAATGATCACGGATCCCGACCCGTGGACCGAGTGACTCGGTCTACGAAAAGCAGGATTCAGCTCGCCGGCAGGCGACCATCGGACACGCACGGTAAATACCGGGGAGATCTTCTGAGCGCGCGAGGCGGCTCACACCGGGAGCTCTGCAACCGGCGGCATGGACGGCCCGAGGCGGCCGCAGGCCGGAAGAGCGCCCAGTATCCGTGACCGGCAGGGAGCGGCATGAACGACCAGCTACCGCATGAGCCCATCCGGCAGCCTCCGAGACCGACATCGAGTGAACCATAACGTCCCGTTCGGGTGCGGGTCAGATGGCATGTCAGCCGACTGGGACTCGCCGCCAGATCGGCGGGAGTGTGCGCGGGTGCCACCTCAGGTTCGATCACTTTCCGTGATCGGCGTCGGCGTGACTTGGGGGGGCACGTGCGAGCGACACACGGGCTCACCGACGGTGCTGGGCTCTTCGTGTGCCGATTCTGCGAAGACCGCGTACGTCCGGCGTGCTCTGGCGCTGTTCTGGCCCTGAAAGGGCACGGCCGGACAGGCGCCCGCGGGGGGCCCGGTAGGTTCAAGAGATGATGAAGAAGGTTCTCGAACTCCTGGTCTGTCTCCTGCATCCCGTCGCTGTGATCCTCATATGGATTGACTTGGCAACTCGCCGTAATATCGGGGGCGGTGCGAAGGTGGCGTGGGCTCTGTTCGCCCTCATCCCGCTCGTGCCGTTCCTCTACGTGCTAACGGGTGGCGACCTATGGTGACGTGGGCAGCGGTGACGATGCGCCGCTAGGCGGGCACGGGACTGAGCGTGACGCGATGGAGGCGCTGTGCGGCTTCATCGCCCCGGCAGGCACGCGCGTCCGGCTGGGACCAGCGGCGCGCCCGTCGCCCTATCGCACCCCCTGGCGCGGCCGCGTCAGTCTCCCGCACCCTCTCCCACATCCGCACGAACTCATGAACCGGAACCTGGCGGCGTGCGGCTGGTACGGCAAGGCATGCGTTCGCGTTGCGATATTTCCTGCTGTACGGGGGTGTCCCAGGGTTCCCTCAGATCGGGACCGGGAGATCCCCTGCCTCTTCACTTTGGCCCGCAGCTGCCGATCCCTCCAGGCTCCGGCGCTGGCTGCTCGGCAGCAGGTGGAGTGCGTACCTGATGGCGATCATGCGCGCCGTGGTCGCGACCGCCCCGAGCAGCAGCGTCCAGACCACCGACTTACCTAACGAGACCTGCCGGTCGTCAGGACCTGCTGGTGGCTGCTTGCCGGTGACATGCTTCCAGCCGATCTGCAATACCCTGCGGCTGGCGTACACCGCGACTAGTCCGACAGCTTCCTTGAGCGCCCGGCCGCTACCGCACGGGGCGCCACAAAGCGGTGTCGGTGATCGTGCCGGTCATCACGAACGAGCCGCTGCCGCTCGCGTTCCTCGCCGACCTCATCGGCGGCGCGTTCGTTCTCACGCTGGCCAGCTTCATGATCTCGCTGTCCGGCCTGGACACCGCCAGCCCGTACGGCGGGCTCGGGGCCAGCCGGGCCAGCTGGATCGGGTCCATGGCCGAGCCCGCGCTGATCCTGGTCTTCTTCACCGTCGGCGCGGTCTCCGCCTCCGACAACCCGTACCTGATGAACCACGCGGTCGCGTCGTCCCCGTACGTGGTGGTGCTCCCCACGCACCTGCTCGGCCTGGTCGCCTTCTTCATGATCGTCTTGGTGGAGAACGGCCGGATACCGATCGACAACCCGGGCGGGTCCACCGAGATCTCGATGATCGAGGAAAGCCGCGTGCTGGAGTACTCCGGCCGGGAGTACGCGCTGGTCAAGTGGGGCAGCTGGATGAAGCTGTTCCTGCTGTCGTCAGTGTTCATGAACGTGTTCGTGCTGCCCTGGGGGCTAGGCAGTGCCGCCAGCCTGCCCGGCGCGCTGCTGGCGATCCCGGTCCTGCTGGGGAAGCTGGCGCTGTGCGGGCTGGCGATCGTGATCATCGACACCTCGTTCGCCAAGCTGCGGTTCTTCCGCATCGCGGAGTTCCTCGGCGCCGTGTTCATGCTCGCCCTTGTCGGCGTTGCCACCTCCTACGTGATCGGGGCGTGAGCGGCCGATGCAGCACTTGTCCGCGAGCAGCACCGCAGGGGTCCTGCTTGACCTGTGCGGCGCGGTGATGTTGCTGCTGGCCTTCGCCTGCCTGGCCTCCAAGCTGTTCAACCGGTACGTCGTCTACTACGGCGCCCAGTCGGTGGTGCTGTCGTTCGCGGCCGGGGTCTCCGCCGTCGCCTTCCACAGCGTGGAGCTGTGGATCCTCGCCGTGCTGACCCTGCTGGTCAAGGGGATCGCGATCCCGCTCGCCGCGCGCCGGGTGCTGGTCAGGCGGCTGGCGCTCAAGCGGGACGCGGCGATGTCGACCGGGCTGTCCACCTCGCTGGTCGCCGGCGGGGCGCTGACCGCGTTCGCCTACCTGGTCACCCGGCCCGCGCTGCTGCCGCACGGCACCGCCGCGGCGGCGGTGGTGCCGCTGTCGACCGCGGTGATCCTGCTCGGCGCGCTGACCATGGTCGTCCGCCGGCACACCGTCGCCCAGCTCATCGGCTGGCTCATCGTGGAGAACGGGGTGTTCCTCGGCGCGATCACCCTGGTCGCCACGTTCCCGTTCATCGTCGAGGCCGGGATCTTCCTGGACATCGTCGCTGGGGTGCTGATCATGATCGTGGTCGTCTCC
>Ga0335076_10005882_pt1 | contig 12379 bp, 12 predicted proteins | sample Lox_Sample_25_FD_206717 | JGI IMG/M metagenome (GOLD analysis project Ga0335076, IMG submission 206717) | Soil microbial communities from Loxahatchee National Wildlife Refuge, Florida, United States - Lox_Sample_2.5 | ecosystem: Environmental > Terrestrial > Soil > Wetlands | place: USA...
TCATTTGCGACGCAGTTGGGCGCGCCGCAGACGACAACGCGCCGCAAGGTCAGCGCAGGGACTCGGTTGAGAGCTTTCCGTGGGCGAGCCGCAACACCCGATCACACTTGCTCGCAAGTTCCGGATCGTGAGTCACGATAACGATCGCCGCGCCACGCTGGCGCGCGAGCGTCAGCAACACGTCGAACACCGCACCGGCCGTCTCCCGGTCGAGATTTCCCGTCGGCTCATCGGCGAGGACACAGTCCGGGCTGGTAACGATTGCACGAGCGATCGCCGTCCGCTGGCGCTCGCCGCCCGACAGTTCCGCCGGGTGATGCATCAACCGCTCCCCCAACCCGACGCCGCGGAGCGCGTCCGCGGCGACCGCCCGTGCGCGTTCGATCGGCTCGCGCCGGATCGAGATCGGCATCGCGACGTTGTCGAGCGCGGTGAACTCGGGCAGGAGGTGATGAAACTGGTAGACGAAGCCGAGCTTCTGGTTGCGCAGCCGGCCACGCTCGACCTCGGACAGACTGGCAAGATCGCGCCCGCCGATCGCAACCGTGCCGCCATCGAGCGAATCGAGGCCGCCCAGACAATGCAGCAACGTGCTCTTGCCCGAACCCGATGCGCCGACCACCGCGATCACCTCACCGTGCGCCACCGTGAGGTCGGCGCCGCGCAACACGTCGACCGCAAGGCCGCCTTCGCGATACGCCTTGGCGACCGCCCTCCCGACCAGCACGTCAGTCATAGCGCAGCGCCTCCGCCGGGCGCGTCCGTGAGGCACGCCAGCTTGGATAAAGCGTTGCAACGAGCGACAGCACGAGCGAGATCACCGTGATCGGCACGATGTCGCTGGCACGCGGATCGGAAGGCAGCGCGCTGATCACGTAGATGTCCTTGGGCAGGAACTGCACGCCGAACAGGTGCTCGATCGCCGGCACGATCACGTCGAGATTGTTGGCGATCAGAAGTCCACCGGCCACACCGACCAGTGTTCCAATTACGCCGATCAACGCGCCCTGCACGATGAACACGCCCATCACCGAGGTCGGACTTGCGCCCAGCGTGCGCAGGATCGCGATGTCGGATTGCTTCTCGGTCACGGTCATCACCAGGGTCGAGACCAGGTTGAATGCCGCGACCGCGATGATCAGCGTGAGAATGATGAACATCATGCGTTTCTCGGTCTGCACAGCCGCGAACCAGGTGCGGTTCTGGCGCGACCAGTCGCGCACAAGCAGCCCGGGATCGAGCATCGCCGCCAGTTGCGAAGCGACCCGTGGCGCCTCCTGCATGTCCTTGATCTTCAGCCGCACGCCGCTTGGGGCCTCGATACGAAACAGGCGCTCGGCATCGCCGATGTGGATCATCGCGAGTGTGCTGTCGTATTCGTAGTGACCCGATTCGAAGGTTGCGACCACGTGGAACTGGCGCAGCCGCGGCACGATCCCGGCCGGCGTGACGGTTCCCTGCGGCGCGATCATCGTTACCTTGTCGCCGGGCCCAACGCCGAGTCCGCGCGCAAGTTCGATACCGAGGATGACGCCGAAGTCGCCGTCGACCAGATTGGCGAGCGTGCCGCCGCGCAGGTTCAATACGACGTCCGAAACGGTCGGCTCGAGCGCCGGATCGATGCCGCGCACGATCGCACCGCGCACGACGTCGCCGGAGGTAAACATCGCCTGTGCGCTTATGTAAGGTGCCGCAGCAATGACCTCCGGATGCTTGCGTGCCTCGCTGGCTACGCGCTGCCAGTCGGGCAACGCGCCCTCATAGGACGAGATCTCGATGTGCGCGAGCACGGAGAGCATGCGATCGCGCACCTCCTTCTGGAAGCCGTTCATCACCGACAGCACGACGATCAGTGCCGCGACGCCGAGCGCGATGCCGGCCATCGAAATGCCGGAGATGAAGGAGATGAATGCGTTGCGCCGCCGGGCGCGCCTGCCGGCGCGCGTATAGCGCAGCCCGATGCGGGCTTCGAAAGGAAGGTTCAAGCGTGACTCGATAGGCAGTGCGGATAGTCCGGGTTATGTCGTTCGGGCGCGCGGATTCTATCGAAGGGTTCGTCGGGCGGCGCTTGCCGGATGCCGGTCGTCTCCCTCGTAGAATCCGCGGCCATGTCGTACTTCGTCGTCGTGCCGGGCGCGTTGGTTCCCGCTTCCATCGCGTCGCACGTGCTGGCACGCGCGAACCTGCCGTTGCTGGGGCGCCGGCTCGCCCGCGCGCGCATCGGGGCCCTGCAACGGTTCGAGGGCCAGGGCGCAGCGCATCTCGACTGGCTGTGGTCGCACTTCGGTGGCAAGGACCAGCCACCGCCGACCGCGCCCTATGCCCTGCGGGCGCTCGAGTCCCCGCATTCGAGTATGGCGACGGAGGAAACGTTCCTTTGGCAAGCCGATCCGGTGCACTTCGCGTTCGCGCGCGACCGGATGCTTCTGACCAAGCTGGAAGGCGATGCCGCGCTCACCGCCGATGAGAGTGGCGTTCTCGCCGCAGAAGCCGCGGCAACCGCAGCCGAATTTGGCGCCAGGTTGCGCACAATCGATACACGCCACTGGTTCCTTGTTTTCGATGTCCCATGGCGCTTGCGCACGATTGCTTTCGACGCCGCTCTCGGGCGTTCGGTTGAGCCGCTCCTGCCCGAAGGTGACGATGCCGCGCGCTGGCGCAAGCTCCTGACCGAGATCCAGATGCGCTGGCATCAGCACCCGCTCAACGAACGGCGTGAGGATGACGGCAGACGCACGGTCAACGGACTCTGGCTGCATGGCGGAGCGCCGTGGCGGCCGCTCGCGAACCGGCCGTTCGCGACCATCGCCGCCGATGACGCGATCGTGCGCGGCTGGGGACTCGCAAGCGGATTGCCGCCCGATTCACTGCTGAACGCGCGTTCGAAACCGCCGCGCGGCGGCGCAGTCCTCGTCTATCGCGACGATCTTTTAGCGAGCAACGCACACGAAGACTGGGATCGGTGGCTCGAGATCCTGACACGACTCTCGGTCGAACTCGAACAACACATCGAGCACGCGCTTGCCGCGGGCTTCGACGAATTCCTGCTGGTGCTGGCGGGACGGAGCGAGGTGCGCACGCTTGCCATTCGGCGCTTCGATGCGGTCAGGGTGTGGCGGAATCACTCACTCTCGGACATCTTTTCCGAAGCCGAGGCTGCGTGATCACCCGTTTCGTCAATCGCGACTACGACCCTGCGGCGGCCCGGCGTCTTGCGGCGGAAGGCGTACTCCCGCCGCTCGCCCGCGCGCTCGCTGCACGCGGCGTTACCTCGATGCGCGATCTGCAGCTCGCGACGCGTGACCTGCATCCTCCCGGCGAACTCGCACATGTCGATGTCGCGGCGCGACTGCTCGCTGACGCGATCGAAGCGAAGCGCCACATGACGATCGTCGCCGACTACGACTGCGACGGCGCGACAGCCTGCGCCGTCGGCGTGCGCGGCCTGCGTGCGCTGGGCGCGTCAGTCGACTACGTCGTCCCCAACCGCTTCGAGTTCGGCTACGGCCTCACACCGGAAATCGTCGACCTCGCGGCTGCGCGCGCGCCACGGCCGGAGCTGCTGATCACCGTCGACAACGGCATCGCGAGCGTCGAAGGCGTCGAGCGCGCGCGCGAACTTGGCATGGAGGTGCTGGTCACCGACCATCACCTGCCCGGCGAGCGCCTTCCCGCGGCGGCGGCGATCGTCAATCCGAATCAGCGCGGTTGCGGCTTTCCGAGCAAGCACCTCGCGGGCGTCGGCGTGATGTTCTACGTGTTGATGGCGTTGCGCGCAGAGTTGCGCGGCCGCGGCCGCTTCACCGAAGCCAACCAGCCGCGGCTCGATTCCCTGCTCGATCTGGTCGCGCTCGGCACCGTGGCCGACGTTGTACGGCTCGATCGCAACAACCGCATCCTCGTTGCCGCCGGGCTGCAACGCGTGCAGAACAACCGCATGCAGGCGGGAATCGCCGCGCTGTTCCAGATCGCGGGCCGCAGCTCGCGCACGGCGCAGGCCACCGATTTCGGTTTTGCCGTCGGTCCACGGATCAATGCGGCCGGCCGCCTGACCGACATGACGGTCGGCATCGAGTGCCTGCTGGCGGACGACCCGGACCGCGCGCTCGAACTCGCCGCGCGGCTGGAGCAACTGAACCGCGAGCGGCGCGCCATCGAGTCGGACATGAATCTCGACGCGATGACCGAGCTCGAGGCGGCCTACGACGAAGATCGCCGCACCATCTGCCTGTTCAATGCAGACTGGCACCAGGGAGTGGTCGGATTGGTCGCGTCGCGGGTAAAGGAACGCTTCCACCGCCCGACGATCGCATTCGCCACGCTGGATGGAACGAACCTGCGCGGATCCGGGCGCTCGATCGAAGGAGTCCATCTGCGCGACACGCTCGATCTCGTGACCAAGGCCGCACCCGATTTGATCGAGAAATTCGGCGGCCATGCGATGGCCGCGGGTCTCACGCTCCGCCACGACCGGCTGCCAGCCTTCACGGAGGCGTTCGAAGCCGCGACGCGCGCCAGTGCGGACAACCAGCTCTTCGCGCGCACCCTTGCGACCGACGGCCCGCTCGCGCCGAAGGAGATCACGTTCGGCCTGATCGAAGCGCTCGAGCGGCAGATCTGGGGCCAGGGCTTTCCACCGCCGCTATTCGTCAATGACTTCGAGGTACGCGACCAGCGCCTAGTCAACGACCAGCACCTGCGCCTCGCGCTCGACCTGGAAGGCAAGCGGTTCGACGCGATCTGGTTCCGCCGGACCGCGACGCTCCCCTCTCCGGTCCGCCTCGCGTACCGGCCGCAGGTGGACGAATTCCAGGGATTGCGTCGCGTCAGCCTCATTGTCGAGGCGGCGTCCCTATAATCCGCGGCCTCGTCTCTCGAACGCTGCGGAAAACACGATGGAAGCCGAACGACTCAACGCGCTCGCCGCCCAGGCCACCGACCTCACGGCACGGCTGGGCGAGCTGCGGAGGTATCTTTGACGTCGATGTGAAGGCGGCACGGCTCGAGGCGGTCGGAAAGGAACTCGAGAATCCCAAGATCTGGGACGAACCTCAGCGCGCCCAGGAACTCGGGCGCGAGAAGAAGCTGCTGGAAGACGTGGTCGGGCGGATGCGGGCGCTCGAGCAGAACCTGAGCGACTCGAACGAGCTGTTCGATATCGCGCGCGCCGATGACGACGACGCCACGCTGGTCTCGATCGAGTCGGACATCGGCCGCATCGCCAAGCAGATCGACGATCTCGAATTCCGGCGGATGTTCAACAACCCGCTGGACCCGAACAACTGCTTCGTCGAAATCCAGGCCGGCGCCGGCGGCACGGAAGCGCAGGACTGGGCCAGCATGCTCGAGCGCATGTACCTGCGCTTTGCCGAGCGACGTGATTTCAAGACCGAGCTGCTCGAAGAATCCGAGGGTGAAGTCGCCGGCATCAAGAGCGCAACGATCAAGGTCAGCGGCGACTACGCATACGGAACGCTGCGCACCGAAACCGGGGTGCACCGCCTGGTACGCAAGTCGCCGTTCGATTCGAACGCGCGCCGTCATACGTCGTTCGCGAGCGTCTTTGTCTATCCGGAAGTCGACGAGTCGATCGAGGTCGAAATCAACCCGGCCGACCTGCGCATCGACGTCTACCGCGCATCCGGTGCCGGCGGGCAGCACGTCAACAAGACGGAATCGGCGGTGCGAATCACGCATTTGCCGACCAATATCGTCGTGCAGAGCCAGAACGATCGCAGCCAGCATCGCAATCGTGCCGAAGCGATGGCGATGCTCAAGTCGAAGCTCTATGAACTCGAGCTGCGCAAGCGCATGGCGGAACAAAGCAAGCTCGAGGAATCGAAGACCGACATCGGCTGGGGGCACCAGATCCGCTCGTACGTGCTCGACCAGTCGCGCATCAAGGACCTGCGCACCAACATCGAAGTGGGCAACACGCAGGCCGTGCTGGATGGCGACCTCGACGGGTTCATCACGGCAAGCCTCAAGCAGGGAGTCTGACCATGTCTGCGACGCAACTCGCCATCGTGACCGGTGCGTCGCGCGGCCTCGGGCTCGCGATCGCGCAAGCGCTGCTCGAAAAGCACTATGCCGTGCTGACGATCTCCCGCAAACCGGACTCGGGTCTCGCCGCGCATGCCGTCAAAGGCGGTGCGAAGCTCGAACAGTGGGCCGCCGATGTCGCACAAGACGATCTCGCGGTCCGCGTCGAGTCATGGCTGCACGACCTCACCGCAACTTCCTACGAGCGTGCCGTGCTCGTCAACAACGCGGGGATCCTTGGTCGTGTTGGCGCAGTCGAGAAGATGGACGCGGCAACACTCGCCTCGGTACTGCGGGTCGACCTCGAAGCACCAGCCCTTCTCTCGGCAGCATTCCTGCGCGCGACGCGCGCTTGGCGTGCCGAGCGGCGGGTGCTGAATGTCTCATCCGGTGCCGGCCGGGTTGCGATCGCGGGTTGGGCCGCCTACTGCGCGGCGAAGGCCGGACTCGATCAGCTGTCGCGTGTCATGGCGTTGGACGAAGCGCTGCTGCCGAATCCGGCCAAGATCGTCTCGCTCGCGCCGGGCGTCATCGATACCGAGATGCAAACGCAATTGCGCGCAAGCAACGAGCAGGAGTTCCCTACTCTGCAGCGCTTCAAGGAGTTCAAGGCGACGGGGCAGCTTGCGGCGCCGGCCGATGCAGCGACGCGGTTGGTCGCATTCCTCGAGCGCAAGGATTTTGGCGCGGTGCCGGTCGCCGACGTCCGTACTGACTGAAAGTCACAATGGCCCAGAACCCACCGCCGCCGCCGCCGCCCGACGAGAATCAGATCATCGCCGACCGGCGCGCCAAGCTGGCGAAGCTGCGCGAGGCCGGTCCGGCGTTTCCCAACGACTTCGTTCGAACCCACTACGCGGGCGACCTGCACGCCCGCTACGGCAACGTCGAACGCGACACATTGGAGAAGGAACACGCGGAGGTCGCCATCGCGGGGCGCATCATGCTGAAGCGCGTCATGGGCAGGGCCAGCTTCGCGACGATCCAGGACGCAACCGGACGCATCCAGCTTTTCATCGCCGACGACGCGACTGGCTCAGCCACGCACGATGCGTTCAAGCACTGGGACATCGGCGACATCGTCGGTGCGCGCGGCGAGGTCTTCCGCACCAACAAGGGTGAGCTCTCGGTTCGCTGCAAGGAACTGCGCCTGCTCACCAAGTCGCTGCGTCCACTGCCCGACAAGTTCCACGGGCTGGAGGACAAGGAGAGCCGCTACCGCCAGCGCTATGTCGATCTGATCGTCAACGAGTCGACGCGTGCGACGTTCGTGACGCGTGCCAAGGCGATCGCCGCCATGCGCCAGTTCATGGTGGAGCACGGCTTCCTCGAAGTGGAAACGCCGATGCTGCAGGTGATCCCCGGCGGCGCAGCAGCAAAACCCTTCGTCACCCATCACAACGCGCTGGACATCGGGATGTACCTGCGCATCGCGCCGGAGTTGTTCCTGAAGCGCCTGGTGGTCGGCGGTTACGAGCGCGTGTTCGAGATCAACCGCAACTTCCGGAACGAGGGCCTGTCGCCACGCCACAACCCGGAATTCACGATGATGGAGTTCTACGCCGCATACCAGGAGTATCGCTGGCTGATGGATTTCACCGAGAAACTGCTGCGGCATGTCGCCGTCGCGACGACCGGTTCGGCGACGATCACGTACCAGGGGCAGACGATCGATCTCGCACCGCCATTCGCGCGCATGACCACGGTCGAAGCGATAAAGGCACACGCGCCGCGCTATTCGGATGGACAGCTGCACGATGGGGCCTTCCTGCACGGGGAGCTCGCGCGCATGGGCAGCGAGCATTCGCGCGAAGTCGGCATCGGCGCGTTGCAACTCGCGCTGTTCGAGGAGGTGGCAGAGGCCAACCTGATCCAGCCCACATACATCGTCGACTATCCGCTCGAGGTTTCGCCGTTGGCGCGCGCCTCCGACACGCGGCCGAACATCACCGAACGCTTCGAACTGTTCATTGCCGGGCGTGAGACCGCCAACGGATTTTCCGAGCTCAACGATCCCGAGGACCAGGCGGCGCGATTCATGCAGCAGGCAAAGGCAAAGGAAGCCGGCGACGAAGAGGCGATGTACTACGACGCCGACTACGTGCGTGCGCTGGAATACGGGCTGCCGCCGGCTGCCGGGTGTGGCGTTGGCGTCGATCGGTTCGTGATGCTGCTGACCGATGCGCCGAATATTCGCGACGTGCTTCTTTTCCCACACATGCGCCCGGAGTGATCGTGGCGGTTGGCGACCGGCACGCGCGAGTCGTCGCACTGCAAAGCGCCCTGCTGGCGCGCGCGGATGTTGCTCCCGCCGCCGACTGGCTTCCAGTCGATCTCGGCGAGTCGCAGGTCGGCGTCACCGACCCCGAAGTCGCTAGCTTCCTCGCCACTCATGAACCGCGCTGTGCACTGCTCGACTATCGACTGGTTTTCGAGCAGCCGGAGGATTTTGCGTTGACGACGGCGCTGCTTAACGAAGTCGCGCGGCGTCTTCATGCGGCCGGCCTCGTGCGCGGCTGGCGTAACGAGCAACTCGATGTGCGCGCCACATCCTCCGGAACGGTACTGGGAACGATCGAGCGCGCGGCGTGCCGCGCACTGGGCATTCCAACCTTCGCGGTGCACATGAACGCGTTCGATCACGAGGGTCGGCTAGTTGTCGCACGTCGCGCCGACAACAAGCCCATCGACGCAGGCATGTGGGACAACCTGGTGGGCGGAATGGTCGCATCGGGCGAGACCGAGATGACGGCGCTCGCCCGCGAGACCAAGGAGGAAGCCGGACTCGATCTTGCCGGATTGACGCTGACGCGCGGCAGCCTCGTGTTCGAACGCCGCCCGGTCCGCGAGGGTTACATGACCGAGTCGATCCAGGTGTTCGACACCGTCCTGCCGGCCGGCATGACGCCGCGCAACGAGGATGGCGAAGTTGCGGCGATCGAAGCGCGTCCGGTCGATGCGGTACTCGATGCGATCGAACGCGGCGAGTTCACGCTCGAAGCCGCACTGGTCACGCTCGACGCGCTGCTGCGTCGCGCCTGACGATCATCCGGCTTAGTCGGCCTCTTCGATCCAGGTCATCTGCACCGCTTCGAGAATCTTCTCGCCGCAGTGCGCCGGATCGTCGTTGAAGCCGGGCAACTCGAGGATCCATCGGCGCAGATCGGTGAACCGCACCGAACTCGGATCGACGTCGGGATGGACTTCGGCCAGCGCGAGCGCGATGTCGCGCGTATCGGTCCACTTCATCGCGCGCCCTCCTTCACCTGGTTGATCGTGTACTTCGGGATCTCGATGGTGAGGTCTTCGTCCTTGACGATCGCCTGGCACGACAGTCGCGAGGTTGGCGTAAGGCCCCACGCCTTGTCGAGCAGGTCATCCTCGTCTTCGTCACTCGGGTCGAGCGAATCGAACCCCTTGCGCACGATCACGTGGCACGTCGTGCAGGCGCACGACAGCTCGCACGCGTGTTCGATCTCGATATCGTTGTCGAGCAGCGTCCTGCAGATGCTTTCGCCACGCTGCGCTTCGATCGTCGCGCCGGCCGGGCATATCTCTTCGTGGGGCAGAACGGTGAGCGTGGGCACGGTCACTTCGCCAATTCGTCGATCCGTTTGCCCGCCAGCGCCGTGCGGATCGAGCGGTCCATCCGGCGCGCCGCGAAATCGTCGGTCGCACGGGACAAGGCTTCGATGCCCGCGTGCAGCGCTTCGGCATCGTTGCCGGGTAACAATCGCTCGACGGTTCGCATGCGCGACTCGATCTCGCTGCGCTCGTCTCGCTCCAGGAGATCCGGGTCGGCGGCGACCGCCACACGGACCGCTTCGAGCAGTCGTTCGCCATCCACCTGCTGCTCGCGCAACGCGCGTTCACGCATGTCCAACTGGGCGGCGCCGATCGACTCCTGCAACATCCGAGTGATCTCATCGTCCGACAGGCCGTACGAAGGTTTGACGGTGATGGCCGCCTCGACGCCGGTCGTCGCCTCGCGCGCGGTCACCGCGAGCAGGCCATCGGCGTCGACCTGGAACGTGACGCGGATGCGAGCCGCGCCCGCGGGCAGCGCTGGAATGCCACGCAGTTCGAAGCGGGCAAGCGACCTGCAAGCGGCGACCAGTTCACGTTCCCCTTGAAGAACGTGGATCGCCATCGCCGTCTGGCCGTCCTTGAACGTCGTGAACTCCTGCGCCCGCATGACCGGGATGGTCGAGTTGCGCGGAATGATCTTCTCGACCAACCCGCCCATCGTTTCCAATCCGAGCGAAAGCGGGATCACATCCAGAAGCAGCCAGTCGTCGCCCGGAGAACGATTGCCGGCAAGCAGGTTCGCTTGCATCGCCGCACCCAGTGCGACCACCTTGTCGGGGTCGATGTTGGCAAGCGGTTCGCGGCCGAACAAATCGGCGACCGCGCGGCGCACGTGCGGCATGCGCGTTGCACCGCCCACCAGGACGACTCCTTGCACCTCGGAGGCTTTCAGTCGGGCGTCGCGCAACGCGCGTCGCGTCGCGTCCAGTGTCTTCTGCACGAGGTGTTGCGTCATGGCGGCGAACGCATCGGCCGCGACGGTCAGGTTGACCCATTTGCCACCGGTGAGGCGCGCCTGCAGGATCGCGCTCTGCCGTGCCGACAGCGCTTCTTTCGCGGCGCGCGCACGGATCGTCAGCAGACTGACATCCTCGGGCGGCAGCAGCGAAAGGCCGGCCTGCTCGAGTGCCCAGCAATACAAACGATGATCAAAGTCGTCGCCGCCCAGCGCTGAATCGCCGCCGGTTGCCAGGACCTCGAAGACGCCCTTGCTAAGTTTCAGTATCGAGATATCGAACGTGCCCCCGCCAAGGTCGTAGACGGCGTAGACACCCTCGGCCGCCGTATCGAGGCCGTAGGCGACGGCAGCCGCCGTCGGTTCGTTGAGCAACCTCAGTACGTTGATACCGGCAAGCCGCGCGGCATCGCGCGTCGCCTGGCGCTGCGCGTCGTCGAAATACGCCGGCACGGTGATGACGGCGCCCATCAGATCGCCGGCCAGCGTCGCGCGCGCGCGCTGATACAGCACGCCGAGAATTTCCGCCGAGACTTCGATCGGACTCTTGATTCCGGCAACGGTGCGGAGCTGCAACATGCCCGGCGCGTCGACGAAGTCGTACGGCAGGTTCTCGACGTGCTCGACGTCCTTTACGCCTCGCCCCATGAACCGTTTGACCGAGACGATCGTGTTGCGGGGATCGGTCGCCTGGTGCTGCTGCGCCTCGTAGCCGACTTCGACATTTCCGACGGTGCGGTAGCGGACGATCGACGGCAGCAGCGGACGCCCGGCTTCGTCGGGGAGCACCTCGGGCAGGCCGTGGCGGACCGATGCGACCAGCGAGTTGGTTGTACCGAGGTCGATGCCCACCACGAGACGATGCTCGTGGGGCGCCGCGGACATCCCGGGCTCGGCGATCTGCAGCAGCGCCATGAGATCAGGTCGCTCGTGTCGCGTCGGCTGCAAGCCGACTGCTGAGTTCGTCGTTGAACCGTTCGATGAACATCAGCCGGCGCACCAGTCCGGCAGCCGAGCGGAAGTCATGCGCTACGTCGAGCGCGGCTTCGAGCTGCTCGAGCGTTTTGGCGCGGACCGACGCGACGTCCTCGCCGAGCGCATGCAGGCGTTCGCCGTTGGGCGTCGCGCACACGTCGTCAAGTTCCTCACGCCACTGCATCTGGTGTGCGAGAAACGAGCCGGGCATGGCCGTGTTCGATTCGGCGTCGATGGGCACGCCGTTTTTTTCGCACAGATACGCGGCGCGCCGTACCGGCGAACGAAGCGTTTGCAATGCTTCGTTGGCACGTGCCGCCCACTGCATCGCGACCCTGCGCTCAGCTGCAGTCGCCGAGGCAAAGCGGTCCGGATGAACCTGCGACTGCACGCGCTTGTAAGCGTCCTCCAGCGCCGCCTGATCCAGCGCGAATCGCGCTGGCAAGTCGAACAGGCTGAAGTGGTCGTCGTGGATCGGCACGGGAAGAAAGTTGGGCCGCGACGACCCTGAGCAAGGGCGCCAGCGGTGCGGGCCGCAGCGGGCGCCGGAACGTTCAGACGCGGAACGATTCGCCGCAGCCGCAGCGGTCCTTTTCCTGCGGATTGTTGAACTTGAACCCTTCGTTCAGTCCCTCGCGAACGAAATCCAGCTCCGTTCCATCGAGGTAGACCAGACTCTTCGGGTCGACAAAGATCTTGACGCCGTGGCTTTCGAAGGATTGATCCTCCGCGTTGGCAGCGTCGGCGTATTCGAGTTTGTAGGCCATGCCCGAACAGCCGGTCGTGCGCACACCAAGCCGTACGCCGACGCCCTTGCCG
>Ga0335076_10005884_pt1 | contig 12378 bp, 7 predicted proteins | sample Lox_Sample_25_FD_206717 | JGI IMG/M metagenome (GOLD analysis project Ga0335076, IMG submission 206717) | Soil microbial communities from Loxahatchee National Wildlife Refuge, Florida, United States - Lox_Sample_2.5 | ecosystem: Environmental > Terrestrial > Soil > Wetlands | place: USA: Florida...
CATCTCGCGCAGGCAATCGCGGCTCTCACCCTTGCAACTCTTCAATCCGTCGAGCAGAGTCGTGCGCTTTTCGAAATCGACCGCACCCCGATTATCCGGATCCACGAGCCGCAAGTCCCATAACTCCGAGCCCTGATAAAAATCCACCACGCCCGGTGCCGTCATCTTCAGCAGCGCTTGCGCCATTCCATTCACCGCGCCGAAGTACGCGACCTTCTTTTGGAATTGCCGGAAATCCTCAAGGAAATCTCCGGCCTCCTCTGACAAAATGGTCGCGACAAATTTTCGCAGTCCCTCTTCGTGGCGCTGATTGGGGCGAGTCCATCGAGTGTGGATCATCGCTTCGCGCGTCGCCTTGATCAGATGATCCTGCACTCTCTGCAGCAACTCCTCACCAGTTTCCCCGTCCGCCGGCCACGCGCCCAGCAACGTCTGGTAGAGGTAATACTCCTCATTGCGATCAGGCGTCGCGGATCCCCCGTTCTTTTCTCTGTGAAGCTCGTTTAAGCCAGCCCAATGCTCCAGCCGCTGCTTCCACTCCTCCGCCATCTCCGACAGCACACTGATGCGCGCCCGCACATCCTCGCTGCGCTTCGTATCGTGCGTCGTGCTCGCATCCAAAGTGCCCGGCCATTCCTTTTGGCGAGCCTGGCAAAACTCGAAGAAGCTTTCGCGTGACGCCGCCCCGGTAGGCCGAGGATCCCCGCCGACCTCATTCAGCGAGAGCAGCGGGTAATATACATAAAGCGCCGTGTCTTCCAGCCCTTTCGCGACGATCGGCCCCGTGAACTGCTGCCATCGCATCACAAAGGCCAGCCGCACCTCGCGCTGGTCGGGCAGCACATGCGGAGAATTCAAGAGGAGCAGGACTTCGCGGACGAAATCGAAGCATGCCGAGTTCAAGTGCGGAGCCCGCTTCCGTGCCGCGGTCAGGGCTTCCTCGATATATTGCGTCGCGTGCGCCGGCAAATCCATATTCCGAATGTACGTTCGGTACACCGTCATGCAGGCTGTCACTTCAATCAGCGCATCGATCAACTGTCCGCGCGGCAATTCGCGAGCATAGCGGTCCAGCGCCGCCAGTTCCGCGAGTTGCCGACCCAGCGTGCGCATCTCCACGCCTAGCAGAGACGTCATCACCAGTTTCTTCTTCTGATACACGAGATCGCCGAAGTCCTTCGGCCGTCCGATAAAGTCCGCGTACGTCCCTTCCACTTTTCGCGCGCCTTCGGGATGCACGAAGACTCCATTCACTTCATTCAGAAAGTCGTACCCTGTAGTCCCACTGACCGGCCAGTCTGCCGGCAACGATTCATGCCGCGACAAAATCTTTTCGACCACAACGTAAGAAGACGCGCCGCCATTCCCCTCCCGCGACGCCCCCAGCCGCTCCTGCAGCTTGTTCAAATAAGCCGCCGGATCGCGCAGTCCATCGATGTGATCGATCCGCAACCCAGCCGAAGCGCTCTTTCCCACCAACCGCAACAGATACCCATGCGTCGCTTCAAACACATGCGGATCTTCCACCCGCACTCCCACCAGTTCTGTGATTGTGAAAAACCGCCGGTAGTTGATGCTCTCGTTCAGGTTCTGCCAGAACGACAGCATGTAATTTTGCTCTGCCAGAATTCGCTGCAGAAATCCAAAGCTCGCCGGATCGCCTTCCTTCCCATTGATCTCGCGAACGTTCTCCTCAATAAATGACGCCACTTCCGCGCCGGACTTCACCAGTGACGACAGCCGGTCTCGCGACGCCTCGAACCGGAACCTCCGTTCAGCCCCCGTTTCACCCGCGCGCCGGTCGGCGCGCGCCAACTCCAGCAACGACGCCAGAATGCCCGCGTACTCGTGATAGGTCGGCGTTTCTTCACCCAACTTCTGCTTCAGTTGTTCGGTGCGATATTCAAGGATGGGATGATACGATCGTGGCGACAGTGGAAACAGCGACTCGAAATACTGCAGAACAAACTTTCCCTCCTGAAATGCCAGCTTCAACTCTCCAGATTCCAGGACTTCTCCAAACGGCTGCCCTAAAGTCGGCAGCAAGATACGCCCTTCCAAACTTCGCGCGTGGGGATGCCAATCAATATCGAAAAATGCGGCAAATGCCGACTGCGCGCCGTTCTCCAGCACATCCATCCACCACGGATTCTCCGGGCTCGCCGCCATGTGGTTGGGCACCGTGTCGAGCAGCAGCCCCATGCCGCGATTCTGCAATTCAGTTTGCAGGGTGGCAAATTCTTCCTCGGTGCCCAAGTCCGGATTCAGCCGCGACGGATCCGTGACGTCATAGCCATGATCGCTGCCCTTGCGGCTGGCAAGAATCGGCGACAGATATAAATCGGAAATGCCCAACTCTTGCAGATAGTCGAGGATTTTCGTCGCATCCGCGAACCGGAAGTTCTGGTTCAGCTGCACGCGATAGGTGGCGGAAGGCAGGCGCGACGGCGGCATCACTCATCCTTGTGGTACATGAATTTTCAGTTGTGTCGCCAGCTGGCTGAGATTTTCATGCCGCTGCATCACAGCCGGATCCGGATTTGCTGTATGCCATCCATTCTGCTGAAACGCCGCAGTGAGTGGCCGGAAGCAAATGTTCTGCGCCTCCCACAGCACCACCGGGAACGGCAGAGACGGGATCAGGTTCATCAGTCGTAGCATCCGTTCGGTCACCGTCACATCCGCCGGATTCGTCGCGAATTCTGCCGCTACCTGCTCAATGCGCCGCCGCACTTTGTACTCGAGGGTCGTCGCATCGAGCGTGATTTTGCTCGCCGCCGCCTCGCGCAAAATACTCTGAATCGCACTTGTATCCAGTTCCGGCTCATCCAGCAGTTGCTGCAGTTGGCTGTTCAGCGCGATTTCGGCCGCTGACTTCAACGCATTGGGCACAGGGATATCCAGCCCATTCAGGAAGCGGATCAGCGGTGCCTGGCTCTCAAACACCGTCCGATACACCGCGGCCGCCGAGTTCAGAGTCTCGTCCAGAATCAGATTCGTGATCTTCCGCTGCTCATCGCGGAACAGTAACCGCAGCGAGAACACATGTTTTCCGTAGGTATGGTCGAGCCACCGGATGACCTCTGCCGTGTCCGCCTGGGCGAACGCGGTCGTAATTTGTTTTGTCGATTCTTCGTCAGAGCAGTTGCTCGGGCGGGTCCCCGCCGTCACATTGTGATCCCCCAGGTGCAGCACCGAGAAGTCCATTGTTGCTGACTCTCCCGTGATCGCCGACTGCAGGCGCGCGCACCCTGTCGCCAGCCGCATCTTGCCTTCGGCTTCGATCGAATACTTCAACTGCTCCACGTCGTAACAATAAATTCGCGTCCTGTCGCTATAACTCTCGAACAGGGAACTAATCGCGTAGTGCCCGGCGACGCGCTCAATGTCGATTACCGCCGGCCTCACCCATTTCTCGTAAATCTGGGCGCCATCCCCATAGGCCGCCAGATTGCTCTTTGCTTCCGCCAGGTGTTTCAGGAACTCCGCCTCGATCGTCTGCCCCGAAACTTCCTCCCCCAGTCGCAGGGCGCGCCCGGCGTAATGAATGACCTGCACTGTTTCCAGCCCTGACAGCTCGTCGAAGAACCATCCACAGCTCGTGTACATCAGCATCGCGTGCCGCTGCATTTCGAGCAGCTTCAGCACGGTAACTTGCTGCTGCGCATCGAGCGGCTTGATTCCATGAGCCGCAAAGAATTTAGTCCGGTTCTCCTCCGACCGGTCCAGAATTACGCGAATGTAGTCATTCCGGCACTCCCACGGATCGCGGACGTACTCCTTCATCTTGCTTTCGAAAATCGGCGCCAGGCAGTCACGCAACCAATCCAGAGCCGCCCGCAACGGCGCCCGCCACGCCTGGTTCCACGGATGTCCTCCTGAATTGCACCCGCAATCGATGCGCCAGCGCTCCACTCCATGCACGCAACTCCACGAACTGTCCTCCACAATCTCCGCGTTGTACTGCGGGGGATTTTTTTCCAGGAACTCGCCGTAGTTCGTCAGCTTCGCTTTGTCGCCCTTCTGGATTTCATCCAGCGCATAACTTAGCGCCATCTCGCCGTAATGATGATGGTGTCCATAGCTTTCGCCATCGGTTGCGATGTGCACCAGCTGGTCGCCCTCGCGTGTTTCGGAAAACCCGCTCATCAGCCGGTCAGCGAATCGCTTGCCGTCATTCAGCAATCCTTCGAATGCCACACCTTGTGAGATGGGCCCATCGTAGAAAAACAAACTGATCTTCTTCTTCGACGGCAGTGTCGCTACGTACGAGCGCGACGGATCCACTTTCGCTCCGGTTACGTCTTCCCAAGTCTTCGCGCCTTTCGCCCGCACGCGCTTGGCCTGCCGCGGCGCCAGGATCGTGAACGCGATCCCGTTTTCCGCTAGAACTTCCAGCGTCTCCGTATCCACCGCCGTCTCCGGCAGCCACATGCCTTCCGGTTTGCGTCCGAAGCGGCTTTCGAAATCCCGGATGCCCCACTTCACCTGCGTCACTTTGTCGCGCCGGTTCGCCAGCGGCAGGATCATGTGGTTATATCCCTGCGCAATCGCTGACCCGTGTCCCGAGAATCGCGGCTGGCTCTCTTGGTCCGCTTGCAGAATCGATTCATATACGCGCGGGGTCTGCTCCTTCATCCACGACAGCAGCGTCGGCCCGAAATTAAAGCTGATCTCGGCATAATTGTTGATTAGTTTCAGAATGCGATTTTCCTCATCCAGAATGCGCGATGCCGCATTCGGTGCGTAGCACTCTGCTGTGATGCGCTCGTTCCAGTCGTGATATGGATACGCCGAGTCCTGCAACTCGATCGCCTCGAGATAAGGGTTCTCGCGCGGCGGCTGGTAAAAATGTCCGTGGATGCAAACGTATTTCATGCGGCCTCCTGGGTCGCTCGATTGCGCTCCATCGCCAGAAACGACTGCGGAGAGAGCGGTATCTCAGCAGATGCGGTCAACTCCATCTCGGACTCAAGATCGCGTTCCGGCCCCTTCCACCGCGACCCGGCGGAGTGAATTAGAACGGTCCAGCGTCCCTCGATCTCGGGTACATTCAACTCGGCGGCGGTGTCCGAAAAGTTGCACAGGATCGCCAGTTGTTTTTTCTCCCCGCCGTGCAGCGAAAGCAACGTGCAATCATGCATCTCGCGGATCTTCCACGCGCCCTGCGTCCCCAGTTGATGCTTGTTGCGAATGCGAATCAATTCGCGATACAGCTCGAGCACAGTCCGGTGCGGTTCCTTCTCTTTCAGTGCATGATGAAGCCGCGACCGATCGAATGTCTTCTGATCCTGCGGATCAGGCACTGTACCCTTCCACCCAAATGACGCGAACTCTTCCCGCCGTCCCCGCCGTACGGCTTCTAACAGGTCCGGATCGCCGTGGCTGGTGAAGTATTGGAATGGAGCCGTCTCGCCATATTCCTCGCCCATAAATAGAAGAGGGGTCGAAGGCGAAAGCAGAGTGATTCCCGCAGCCAGTTTCTGCGCTTCAAAATTCACCAGCGTGCTCAACCGTTCGCCCTCCGCCCGATTTCCCACCTGGTCATGATTCTGGCTGCAGACCACGAACCGTGACGACGCAATTCCGGCGGCCGAATTTCCATGCCGCCGCCCGCGATACTCCGAATGTTGCCCGCTGTAGTACCAACCGTCGCGCATCGTCGCGGCCAGCGACCCGACGCCGTTGAAGTCGGAGTAATATCCCCGATCTTCCCTGGTCAGCAGCGTGTGCACCGAATGATGAAAGTCGTCGCTCCACTGTGCATCCAGTCCGTAGCCGCCGGCGCTCACATCGTGCAGCAGGCGCGCATCATTCAGATCGCTCTCCGCGACTAAATGCAGCGGCCGCTCCACCCGCGACGACAGTTCCGCAACACTCGCCTTTAACTCGGCCAGAAAGTGTCGCGCCCCAAAATCGAAGATGCCGTGCACCGCGTCTAGCCGCAACGCGTCGAAGTGATACTCCTCCAGCCAGTACAGCGCATTCTCGATGACCTACCGCCGCACCTCGTCGCTGCCTGCCGAGTCGTAATTAATCGCCTGTCCCCACGGCGTACGGTAACGATCCGTGAAATATGGTCCATACGCGCCCAGATAATTTCCTTCGGGGCCCAGGTGGTTGTAGACCACATCGAGCGCCATCGCCAATCCGTGCTCGTGCGCTGCGTTCACCAGTCGCTGCAGCGACTCTGGCCTCCCATAACTGTTCTGGGGCGCAAACGGATACACCCCGTCGTATCCCCAGTTGCGCAATCCGGGAAACTGAGCGATCGGCATCAGTTCGATCGTTGTCACTCCCAGCTTCGCCAGTTCGGGCAAATGCGGAATCAGTGCCTCGAATGTTCCCTCGCTCGTGTACGCCCCAATATGCAGCTCATAAAAAACGCTGCTCTCAATGGGTCGTCCCTTCCAATTTTGATCCGTCCATTCGAACTCCTGCAGGTCAACGATCTCCGATGAGCGATGCACCCCCTCCGGTTGAAACCGCGATGCCGGATCCGGCAACTCCCGCCCGTCCTCCATTCGATAGAAATAACGATCGCCAAGCGAAGCACCCTGAGCGACGGCATGGTGATAGCCACGCTCTAGGCGCTCCATCTCAATCATCTCGTCCTCGCGCCCGATCAAGTGCAGCGTCAAGCTCTTCGCATTCGGGGCCCACACCAGAAACTCGCAGGCCTCATCCGCCAGGGGCCGAGCACCCAGTTTCATCTCGCCAGTTTTGGTTTCAATCGATGGCATGATCCCTACAAATCTTCATGTTTTCGTCTGACCCACAAAGGAGGAGAGTGTCCCATTTCTGTCCGGGTTTTGGCAGAAGTGGGACCTTCCCAAGTAGGACGAATTCCCGTCCGAGAACGCGAAGGCACTAAACGTCGAACACCCGGTAACATTGCGAAGGCTGCTGCGCCTGCAACAATGTAATTGCCACGTTATACACCGGACATCCGCCGGTCGTCCGTCCCTCCAATTGCCCATGGTGCGCATGCCCATGCACCACCAGATCCGCCCCGTGCCGGTCCACCACTTCCGCCAGCCTCGATGTCCCAAGGAAGGGAAGAATCTCCGCATTCTCTCCCTGCACCGTGGCAGCAATCGGAGAGTAGTGAATCACCACTACGCGCTTCTTCGTGCGCAATTGTGCCATGGCGCGTTCCAGCTTTAGCGCCTCATCGATCGACGCTTGCACAAATGTCTTGATCTCTTGTTCTCCAAATGCGGTCAGAACCCCACGCCCAAATCCTCCGACGAATCCCTTCGTGCCCGCGAACCCCACCCCGTCGCGCTCGTAGGCAGTGCCGTCCAGCACCTTGATCCCGGCATTGCTCATCATCCGCATCAATTCGAGCTGTTTCCCGCTTTCGTAGTCGTGATTGCCCAGCACCGCGATGGTCGGAACCCTTGACCGCACCACCACGTTCAGCAGCGGCTCCATCTCGTCCGGCTGCCCATAGTTGGTCAAATCGCCCGCCAATACCAAAACATCCGCGGCCTCGCGCACTCGATCGAATTGCTCGAGGAGTGCTCCATGCTGCGCCGGAGTAAAGTGCAGGTCGGCTGTAGCTGCAATGCGCATGCTCAGGGCATCTCCGGGAGATTCTGCAATCGCCGTTGCCGGTAATCGAGCATCAGGTTCTCCAGTCCCCACTCGTTTACATCGATGGCAAACATCTTGTCATCGACCAGGCTGCCACGGAACTTTGCCGACGGCTGCGGCTGGTAAATCGCATCCCGGAAGCGAATCAGCAATTCGTCCCACAGCTTTTTGGGCACGTACTGCGTTTGCGCGGGATACGAATAGCGAAAGAGAATCAGCGCCCACAGCAGGATTTCCCAATGCTCCCCCGTCAGTTCGAGGATCCGCTCCCACTTCAGCTTGCCTTGCGTCCCGTAAATAATGTGCGCGATGTCGGCGCCATCGAATCGCTCGCGCCGGGTCACAAACAACTTCGACGCCAGCAACTCCTCAGGAGCCAGCACCCGCGTCTGCACTCCGTATACCGTCGCCGGCACCGAACGTTTCACCCACGAATCTTCCACGATGATTGCCGCATTACTCATGCCGGTAATCAGGTCCACGAAATAGCCGTCGCGCCGCGCCTTGTGCAGCCAGACCGGGTCGCACACTTCGCACTCAAATCCCTCTTCGCGCAAACTTTCGAGCGCTGGAACCACATTCTGCGATGTCAGAAAAATGTCCAGGTCCTTCGTGTCCCGACAAATCCCAGTATGCTCGCGCAGCGCAAAAGCTCCCGCCACGGCGTATGGCAATTTCCTGTCTTCGAATAAGGTGAGCACCTCGCGGAACAGCGCTTCTTGCTCTTCGGGAATGGTTGGCGGCACCGAAGAGGTCTCGGGCACATGGAGAGCGGAATCCTGCGCGGGTTCGGGCATGGGAGCTTGGATGAGAAAGTCGAATCGACGGTTGTCGATCTCGTGAGGCATTCGTGGCCGGCACTAGCGATGCTTGAAGTACTGCACGGCCCGTTCGTGCGCCTCAGCAGCGTTCCTCGATTTGAACGTGCCCAGGTTCTTTCGCCTTCCGGTCTTGGCGTCGCGTTTTCTCGAATACAAGCGATACTCGCCTGATTTCAATTTCCGTATCATGGGTCACTTCTCTTTCTATTTAACTAGAGTTAATCAGAATCATTAAGTATGGTTAATTCATGTCCGCTCAATACGCGGTTAAATTCACCTGATCCAACCACACGTTGTACGGGGTCATCTGCGAATCGCCATCCGCCTGGAATGCGACATCGATCTCCTCCAACGTCCACCCTGGCTGGTTCGAGTAGCTCGCATTCACGTTGTACACGTTGTTTCCGACCGTTAGCGTGTTGTACTGCACTTTGTCTCCGACACGTTGTACGTCCCACACCAGATGTATCCAAGTGTTCGCTGGGAAATCGCTGCGCACGCAAGGGAACTGCGTCGGGGTCCATCCATTGATGTCATCCCAGATATCCCACCTACCCGACCCGTTGAAGTTGCACTCCGATCCCCAAACCCAACGGTTTCCGCCGTACGTCTGGTTCAGGTCAAATTCCAACGCTTGCGGCGCATTCGGGTTATCGATATAGAAATACAGGTCGTAGATAAAATGGCTCACATTATTTCCGCCCGCTACCGGATTGAAATTCAATTCGTTGCAATATCCCGGCGGGACGGGACACTGCGCCCACGGCCCACCCATGCTGAACTTCGCCGAATTTCCGTCCTGCGCCGGAGAACTCTGATTCTGCGTGATGCTTGTCTGCGGTGTACCATATCCCGCGGCGCAAATCTGCCCGTCCCGCCCCGACCCCGTCGGAAACTTGTCGCCACACGACTGCCACCCCGGCATGGCTTGAATCCCGCTGATCGTGGTCTGCCCGTTCGACCCCGTGCCCTGTGTGGTCACGTTGATTTGCAGCGGCGTTGCCGAAATGTATCCCTGGTTGTCCTCCGCCATCACAGTCAACTTGTGGGTGCCCGGCCCGACAAAGATCTCCGTGTTGATTGAAGCGTCGAACGTGAAAAACACAGCCAGGCTATCCACATATACCCGCATAAAGAAGATAGGATTCTTTGGCGTCGCATTCGCCACCACGTTCACGGGCGAAGTCACCGTCGAACTGGTTAGCGGGCTCGCCACCGTGAGCGGGAAGTCATTCGATCCGTTCTTCCATGGTGCGATCGTTTCATTCTCGGCAGGTGGCGCTGGTGTAGTGAAGTCCGCCTGCGGCGACCAAGTAATCGGCTCCGGCGGAATCGACGGATAATTTGGTTGTGACGGAGGAGTTGTCGTCCCACCTCCTCCTCCGCTCGAACTCTTTCCCGTGCTCGTGCCGCACGATGTGCCAACCACAATCATGAAGCTGAGAACAAACGTCAGGGCGATCCCGAGCCACCTGGGAGCACCAGTGGAAGCGGCAACACTCATGGGTCGAACCTCGATCGAGACACGACGCGAACCAGCGGCACCAGCGGAGGGATGAACCGGCAGTTACAACCGTGTGGAGTTATACGCCCATCCATTCTGTCGGCCAGTCAATCGCTCGATCAATACCGCGAGCACCTTAAGAGCACGCATTCGAGGCCTGAGCGCTAGTAACAGGCCGAAAAAGACAGTCGTAATCCCATTGTGATTTCAATCACAGACTGTCGCGGCTAGCTCCGTCAGCATGGCCGAGAGGTTCCTATGCCAGACAACTTCTCAGCCATGCGGCAGAGCATCATCGATGGCGCTCCCGACACTGCGTCCAGCCTGGCCCAACAGGCAGTTTCCGCAGGCGTCGCGCCGTTTGACGCCATCAACCAGGGGTATGTTCCCGGCATGCACGACGTCGGAGAGCAGTTCGCTCGTGGGAAAATGTTCCTGCCCGACATGATGGCGTCGGCCGAAGCCATGCGTGCTGCCATGTCCGTACTCGACCCCGAACTCAAAAAGCTGGGCACCGAACGTCCGATGGCCGGTGTGGTCGTGCTGGGCACAACCAAGGGCGACATCCACGAGATCGGGAAAATTCTTGTTGGTACGTTACTTACTGCGCACGGATTCCGTGTCCATGATCTCGGTGTCGATGTCGCCGGAGAGAAGTTCGCTGCCAAAGCAAAAGAATTCGGCGCCGACATCATCGGCGTCTCCGCGCTCTTGACCACCACCATGCGGAATCAGCGCGGCGTAATCGAAGAGCTGCAGAAATCCGGACTACGCTCGCAAGTCAAAGTCATGGTCGGCGGTGCGCCCGTCACGCGCCGGTGGGCCGAAGAGATCGGCGCAGACGGTTATGCCAAAGACGCCATGAGTGCCGTCTCTCTCGCGCAAGAGTTAATGCAGCAAAAACTGCAGACGCCCGCTTCGTGCGAGACGCTTTGAAGGGGCGCGGCTTCAAGCCGCGCTATGCAGCACGTTAACTGTTTCGGGGCTTCAGCCCCTGAGGCCTCGGCCATGCGACCCAAACTCGAACTGCTCGACCAGCCGCTCATCGAACGCATCCTCAACGAAGCCTTCCACCTTATCGAGGACCCGGGCGTCCGCGTCGCGCCCTACGTCGTGCCCCTCCTCCGCGAAGCCGGCATCCGCGTGGACAACGGCGTTGCGCACATTCCCGAAGCGCTCGCGTTGCGCCTCGTCGATCTCGTTCCGCGCGGCTTCTGCCTTTACGACCGCACGGGACGCCCCACCGTTCGCTACGGCGGCGACGATGTTCACTTCGATCCCGGCTCTTCCTGCCTCAACATTCTCGACCCGCACACGCAAGAGCCGCGGCCCGCCCTGTCTGCCGATCTCGTTCGCCTGGTGCAGGTGGCAGAGAAACTTCCGCAGTTCGCCGCGCAATCCACCGCCATGGTCTGCAACGACGTCCCGCAGGAAATTGGTGACTGGTACCGCCTGCTTCTCGTGCTGTGGTATTCCGAGAAACCCATCGTCACCGGCGCTTTCTCCGCTGAAAGCCTGCACACGTTGATCGACTTGCTAGCCATCGAGAGTGGGGGCCGCGAGACCCTGCGCAACCATCCTCGCGCCGTCTTCGACGTATGCCCTTCGCCTCCACTGAACTGGTCCGAGTTCGCTTCGCAGAACCTGGTTGATCTCGCTCGCGCCGGCATCCCTGCGGAAATTGTCAGCATGCCGCTTGCCGGCGCTACCGCTCCCGTCACGCTCGCCGGATCCGTCACGCAACACGCCGCCGAGTGCATCAGCGGTATCGTCATCCATCAACTCGCGCAGCCCGGATCGCCCATCGTCTGGGGAGGCGCGCCTGCCATCTTCGACATGCGCACTGGCAAGACGCCCATGGGCGCGATCGAAACCGCCATGCTCGACCTCGCATGCACGCAGGTCGGGAAGCATCTCGGCCTGCCTACGCACGCCTACCTCGTCGCTGGCGACGGACGCTTCATCGACGCGCAAGTCGAAATGGAAAGCGGCATCTCCTGCGTGCTCGGCGCACTCGCCGGCATCAACATGATTTCCGGCGCGGGCATGCTCGACTTCCTCGCCTGCCACAGCATCGAAAAACTGGTCATCGACGCCGAAGCCATCGCCTCAGCCCAGCGCCTTATCGAAGGCATCCAGCCGCGCACCGATTCGCTCGCCGTCGCCGTGTTCGAGCAGACCGGACTTGCCGGCGACTTCCTTAAACTGAAGGAGACGCGGGCACTCTTCCGCAAGGAGCAGCACTTTCCCTCGAACGTGATCGACCGCGGCCTGCCGCACATGGACGGAGCCGATCCCGGCATCCTCGAGCGCGCACGCCAGCGTGTCGACGAACTGGTTGCGAGCTACGAACGCCACCCGCTCCAGGAAGACTGCGAAAAAGAAATGATCGCCTTCGCGCAACGGGAAGGGAAGAAGGCCGGCCTGGACGCTCTGCCAGAAATCCCGCACCAC